>Ga0080004_1122531_pt1 | contig 27643 bp, 23 predicted proteins | sample WasSprMetagenome_FD_69207 | JGI IMG/M metagenome (GOLD analysis project Ga0080004, IMG submission 69207) | Sulfidic aquatic microbial communities from Washburn Spring, Yellowstone National Park, USA - WS (SPADES assembly) (version 2) | ecosystem: Environmental > Aquatic > Thermal springs > Hot... | reverse complement strand
GAGGCCTACCACCAAGGGATTCTGATTGAGGACGCCGTGAAGAGCGCCGCCCTAGTCGTAGCCCCGAACGGGATGATGGGGAACATGATATTCAGGGTCCTAACGTTGATAGGGGACGGAGGGGCCTTCGGAGCTCCAGTGATGGACGTCTTGCCGAGGGTCTTCGTCGACGTCTCGAGGGCCATGGAGGACTACACGGACTCTATCTTATTGTCAGCGGCGCTAGCGAGCTTGGCAACGAACCTGGTAGCGGAACTAGCCCTGCCCTCTTGAACCTTCTTCGCCATCCTTAAGATGTCCTTTAGATAGGGCTCAAAATCGCAACGCCAGCCGAAAGCTTCGTCGTAACAATGATAAGGTAGAAGTTTGCCGTAAGATCTATGTATATCGAGGAGGTAGTAGTCGTACCTCTTTAAGATTCCATGTTCTCTTAGTAGGTCTAAAAAGTCGATGAAATTAAATAGCTCGTCATAAGGAAGGACGCCCGCTATCATGACTGAATGGCCAGCCTCTCGCTTACAGTAACTCCATGAATAAGCAATGGGCTTTCTGTTAAGAGATTCGAGGAAACTGTTTAACGCTTTATCATTTTCGAATTCTGCATTTAGGATGTAGTAGGAAGATTCTTCGATTAAGAATGGATACCATTTAGGCCTTGTGACTTTTATTAAATCGTTTTTAAGCACATGATTCCTAAAGTGATAACTCAGGTTTTGGGGTGAGGTTCCTAACTTAAGAGCTAGTGAGGTGAGAGGTGAGAAAACGTCTTGCTCAAGATAATGCAATATACAAAGATCATAAAAGTCAAACCTGGGGGTTCTCGACGTCTGAGAAGAGGCTAGGCCTGTGATTAGTAGGTGCTTGTCGAGATCAGCTTTTGAAAGTACATTCTCTAACAAGGCTTGCCAATTAAAGAGCCAAGTGTTAGTGGAGAAGTCATACCACTCAAAACCCATTACTATATTCCCAAACGCTATGACTTGGCAAACGTCATAGGCGCTTATTAACCCGCCATTTGCCAAGGATTCGAGAAACGATAGGAGAAGGCGTTCTTTATCGTTAGGGACCAAGAACTCGCAATAAACTCCTTTACCGAGGTTACTATAACCCCGAGCTATATAAAGTATAAAGTCATGACGAGATAAGGACTCTAAGAGAATTTGAGCGTACGTGTTGGACTTGACTTGAAGGAAAACACGCATCACGCGTAGCCCTATATTATCGTAGTGAGGAGAGGCCCATATCTTGAAGAAGGCGTCTCTCTTTAATTTTTTAATCAAATAATGAGTGTAGGAAGTCGAAATACCAAGAAGCGTCGCCAGCTCCTTTAACCTAGTTATCCGCGCCTGATAACATGTCTCTACAAGTCTAGCGACTAATGGTGTATAATTGTAGCTAGATTTGTGTTGGCGATGTCTCTCTTGTAACATATCACACACTATGTTATCTCTTAATGACATTCGAGTTTTAAATTTTATCCTAAGCGTTAGTTAAAAAACTAGGAAGTGAAGTTACAGAGGAGCGTGGATAGGGCCTGGATCTGTCATTCGAATTATCACCGCTTTGAAGTGATTGTTTCTTGCTAGCAAAAGCATCATCTAAAGGTAACTTGAAATATTACGAAATAACAACATCACATTTAAAAGAGGCAGATGTTCGACAGGTCATCTAAATGACTTATGAATCTAGAAATATTACAGTATTCGAACTTAAGATCCACTCGATGTTGGTAGTACGTATAGAGGCCTTAGCCTTTGGCTTCTTTTTTAGAGGTTGGTCGTTTAAAGGACCGCCTAATAGGCTTCTCGTTCTTCTTTTTTCCCTTTTTTATTAATATGATTTTCCATTAACGAATGTTTTAAAGTGCGAGTGTAATAATAATAACTCGCATTTCTTACGCATGCCGCTAACTACCGTCGATATCCCGAAAGATGTTATGGACTATTTGGACGGATTGATCGCCAGGGGGGTCAAGCGGAGTCGCAAGGAGGCCATCCTAGAGGCTCTGAGCTTCTACAGGACCTTCGGCATGGAGGGCTGGAGCCCCCCGAGGTACCAGCTCGGCAGCGCTAGGCTCGTGTTCTTGAACGCGGAGGGGCTCGTGGAGCTGGCCAAGGAGATCGACGGCGAGAGGCTCGTGGAGGCTGGGCGCAGGGCTGGCTACATACTCAGGGACCACCTGATCGCCAACCTGGGCCTGAAGATGGTCCAGGGAGGCTCTTGGGAGGAGGTCTTCGAGTTCCTGAAGAACATGGGCTGGGGAGTGTTCAGGAGGGCCGAGGACAAGATCTTGGCGGCCAACTTAGGCGTCCCGGCCCCCTTGGTCCAAGGCTACTTAGAGGCCCTGCTCGACGTCAAGCTCAAGCCTCTGCCCACGAGGGCTCAGGACATAGCGATATTCGAGATCGAGAAGGGAGAGAAGGGAGGGCAGTGATCGACAAGAGTCGTAGCGTTGCCTTCACTACGAGGGTAACGCCCCGAGCAAGCGAGACAAATTACTTCGTCGAGAGCAAGAGAACGAAAAACGAGGCCTAAGACCTCCAATCTCTCACCTTTCTTTTTGACTCGCTCGCTTTAGTTCCTCTATTCGCCTAGACACAACTTGGAACGTTAGCTTGGGGTCTGCTAGCATCCTCGTCTCCTTGAGCACCTCGCCCACCAGCCTGTGAATCACCTTGGGGTCCTTCAGTGCTTCCCTCACGTCCTCTTCGCAGCGCTTGAAGACTGCGTCCACGTACTTCTCTATCTCCTCGACGTCCGCTATCCTCCTTATCCCCTCCGCCTCGACTATCTTCTTGGGGTGCTCCCCCGTCTCGACCATCTTCCTCAAGACGTACTTGGCCGACTTCCAGCTTATGTACCCCTCGTCGACCATCCTCAGCAACTCAGCCACCTCCAGCGGCGTGAACTTGAGGTCCCTTACCTCCAAGCCCTTCTCGTTGAGCAACCTCAGGAGCTCGTTTATGACCAGGCTGCAGTCGACCTTGGGCTTCCCGTGCACGGATACCAGCTTCTCGAAGAAGTCCGCCAGTTGCTTGTCGGACGTCAGGACCCGGGCCTCGTACTCCGTCAGGCCGTACTGCTTCACCAACCTGACCCGCCTGGCCGCTGGTAGCTCGGGCAACTGAGCCTTTATCCTTTCGATGAGGTCCTCTGTTACCTCTACGGGGACTAGGTCGGGCTCAGGGAAGTACCTGTAGTCCATCTCCTCCTCCTTCGCCCTCAGCGCGACCGTTATGCCCCTCACCTCGTCCCAGTGCCTCGTCTCCCTCTTTACTTGGGCCCCCCTTCTCAGGAGGTTTCGTTGCCTTATTATCTCGTAGGAGAGGGCCCTCTCGACCTCCTTGAAGGAGGATATGTTCTTGACCTCCACCCTGCTACCGCCCTCGATCGATATGTTGGCGTCGCACCTCATGGACCCCTCGAGGCTCCCGTCCGATACCTCGAGGTGCTCCAGTATCGACCTCAGCTCTTGGAGGAAGGCCTTTGCCTCGGCGGGGGACTCTAGATCTGGCTCGGTCACGACCTCCAGCAGCGCGACCCCCATCCTGTTGTAGTCGACCAGCGTGTAGGGCGAGGACTCTATGCCCCCTCTGTAGACGAGCCTCCCGGGGTCCTCCTCTATGTGGACCCTCCTTATCCTCACGGTCTTCTCAGCGCCCTCGACGCTTATCTTGACCCAGCCGTCTACTGCCAAGGGGTAGTCGTATTGGGAGATCTGGAAGTTCTTGCTCAAGTCGGGGTAGAAGTAGTTCTTCCTGTAGAAGACCATCCTCTTGTTCACCTTGCAGTTAAGTGCCAGCGCAACCTTGATCGCCTCCTCGACGGCTCTCCTGTTCAGGTACGGGAGGGAGCCCGGGAGCCCCAAGCACGTAGGGCACACGTTGGTGTTCGGCGGCTTGCCCCTGTAGTCGGCGGGGCACCTGCAGAAGAGCTTGGTCTTCAAGCTCGTGATCTGGCAGTGGCACTCGAGCCCTATCCTCACCCTCGGCGCGCTCACGATGGTCACGGTCTCGCCTCGCTGGGGGTCTTCAAGTGGAAGGCGGTCTCCTCTTGGACGCACTTGGCTATGGAGAGAAGGAGGTCTTCGCGACAGTAACCGGCCATGAACTGCACCCCAACGGGGAGGCCGGCCACGAAGCCAGCCGGGACGGATATGGCCGGGAGGCCGGCCAAGTTGGCTATCACCGTGTCGACGTCGGCCATGTAGAGGCTTAGCGGGTCCTCGACCCTCTCGCCTATCCTGAACGGCGGGAATGGCGTCGTGGGCGTGGCTATGGCGTCGAAGCGCTTGAGTATTGAGAGCACTTGGTCCCTTATCATGGCCCTAAGCTTGAGTGCCTTCAAGTAGTACCTACCGTAGTAGCCAGCGGATAGCGCGAAGCACCCGAGTATTATCCTCCTCTTGACCTCCGTGCCGAAGCCATCTCCCCTGACCTTGGAGAACGCGTCGTACCACGGTGAGGAGAGGTCGCAGGGCATGCCGTACCTAACCCCGTCGTACCTCGCCAAGTTCGAGCTTGCCTCCGACATGGCTATTATGTAGTAGCAAGCGAGCGCGTAGCGAGCCAGTGGGATGGAGACCTCTTCGTAGGTTGCCCCTCGGGACTCGAGGATCTTTACGACTCCCCAGACCCTCTCCGCCACCCTCTCGTCGGTCCCCTCGCCGAAGAACTCCTTGGGCACGGCTATCCTGAGGCCTCTAACGTCGCTGGGCCTCCACTCGAACTTGTAGTCTATCATGGTAGAGTCGAAGCCGTCCCTACCGCTCATGACCTCCATCAAAAGCGCGCAGTCCTCGACGTCCACCGTCATCGGGCCTATTTGCTCGAGGCTACAGGCGTAGGATATCAAGCCGTACCTGCTGACGGTCCCGTAGGTGGGCTTTAGGCCCACCACGTTGCAGAAGGCCGCCGGGCACCTTATTGAGCCCCCGGTGTCCGAGCCCAGTGCTACCGGGGCCATCCTCGCGGCCACGGCCGCCCCGCTCCCGCCGGACGAGCCCCCGGCGACCCTGTCTAAGCTCCACGGGTTCCTCGTGGGGCCGAAGGCGCTTAGCTCTGTCGAGGAGCCCATGGCGAACTCGTCCATGTTCGTCTTGCCGATGACTATGGCCCCCTCGGCCTTGAGCCTCCTTATCACTGTGGCGTCGTAGGGGGGCACGTAGCCCTTCAATATCTTGGAGGCGCACGTTGTCTCTATCCCCTTAGTCGATATGACGTCCTTGACCGCTATGGGGACGCCGACGAGCTTGCCTCTGAACCCCTTCTTCAAGGACCTCTCGAGCTCTTCGGCGCTTCTCATCGCATGCTCCTCGGCTATCGTTATGAAGGCATTTATCTTGGGGTTGAGCCTCTTCGCCCTCCCCAAGTAGGCCTCCACCACGTCCACGGGGCTCAGGGCTCCGCTAGAGACGAGCTCCGCTATCCGCCTCGCCGACAGCGATAGCACGTCCAAGACCTACACCATCCTGGGGGCCTTGATGTAGCCCTCCTCCTTGTGGGGCGCGTTCGCCAAGGCCTCCTCCTGCGCCAAGCGCTCCTCGCCGACCTCGTCCTCCCTCATCACGTTCGAGAGGCCTAGGACGTGGAAGGCCGGCTCGACGTCGCCTACCTCCACCTCGTCTATGATGCTGAAGTACTCCAATATCCTGTTGAGGTCCCGCAAGAAGGCCTTCTTCTCGCTCTCGGTCAGCCTAAGCTTGGCGAGCTCGCACAGGTGGTCGAGGAGCTCAGGCGTGATCGTTATCTTGCCGCCCTCCTCCATAGTCCTTCACTTCAAGAGCGATGGGCTAGCTATTAACGATATCGCTCTCAAACGCTGGGGAAAAGGCTTTAAGCCCACTCGATGGACTCTCTATCCTCTCTGCAAGAGGTCTAAGGAATATGAGGTTAGAGGTTCTCGAGGAGAGGTGCGCGGCCTGCGGCGTGTGTGAGCTCACCTGCGCCTTGGCTCACTTCAAGGTTAACAACCCCAAGAAGTCAGCGATAAGGGCTGAGATGTGGGTGTTGAAGGACGACGTGAAGATGCGCATCAAGGTCTGTAGGCTTTGCGAGGAGAAGCCGTGCATTAAGGCTTGCCCCTCGGGCGCTCTGAAGTTCGATGGCCAGCGCGTGGAGGTCGACGAGGCTCTTTGCACGCTCTGTAAGAAGTGCGCTCCGGCGTGTCCCTTCGAGGGCATATTCTTCCACGAGGACCTGAGGACCCCATTGGTTTGTGATCTGTGCAACGGGGACCCCCGGTGCGTCAGGATGTGTCCAACGGGGGCCCTGAGGGTTACTGAGTCCTAGGAGGTGGCCGAGGTGATAGCGAGAGGAGGCTACATGAATAAGATCGCTAGGGTAAACTTGACTAAGAGGGAGGTCAAGGTTCAAGAGCTCACAGAAGAGCTCGTCTTAAATTACGTAGGGGGGAGGGGCTGGGGGGCCAAGATGTTGTGGGACGAAGTGCCGAGGGGCGTGGAGCCCTTCTCCCCCGAGAACAAGGTCGTAATAGCTACTGGGCCCTTGACCGGGACTTACTTCACTGGTACTGGCAAAACGACTCTCTGCTCCAAGAGCCCCATGACTGGGGCCTACGGCGACAGCAACGTCGGGGGGAGGTTCGGCGTCGAGCTCAAGCAAGCAGGGTTTGACGCCTTGATAATAGAGGGGAAGAGCGACAAGCCCGTGTACGTGAAGGTCTTCGACGGCGGGGTGAGCATCGAGAAAGCCGACCACCTATGGGGCCTAGGCTCCATAGAAGCCGAGGAAGCCCTCAAGCGGGAGCTCAACGATAGGTCGATTTCCTGCTTGACGATAGGCCCCGCCGGGGAGAACTTGGTATGCTTCGCCAGCATAACATCGGACTTCGGCAGGCAGGCCGGTAGGACCGGCATAGGGGCAGTGCTGGGCTCTAAGAAGGTCAAGGCCGTCGTGGCCTCGGGCTCTATGGACATACCGATCTACGACGTCGAGTCGATGATTGAGGTAGCTCGAGAAGCTTACGAGTACTGCTTCAAGAACGAAGGGCAGAAGGCTTGGATAAGGCAAGGGACCATGCAACTGATATTGTGGAGCAATGAGAACTCGGCTTTGCCCACGAGGAACATGAGTGAAGCGGTTTATGAGAAGGCCGAGATGATAAGTGGAGACGCCATGGAGTCGAGGGTCAAGATAGGAAACCACGGGTGCTTCTGCTGTGCGATGCCCTGCGGGCAGATATCGAGGGTCAAGGAGGGGAAGTTCGCGGGTACAGTCGTGGAGGGGCCTGAGTACGAGACGACTGCCATGATAGGTAGCAACTGCGCTCTCAACAGCATAGAGGAAGTGGTCAAGCTCAACAGGCTCTGTGACGAGCTTGGCTTGGACACCATATCGACCGGAGGCGTCGTCGCCTTCGCTATAGAGTGTAAGAGGAAGGGGCTGCTGAAGGGAATCGAGGCCGACTTTGGCGACGTTGACGGGATAGCCAAGCTGGTCGAGGACATAGCCTACAGGCGTGGAATAGGCGACCTCCTAGCGCATGGGACCAAGAGGGTTGCGGAGAAGCTAGGCGGCGAAGCGGTCAAGATAGCCATGCACGTCAAGGGGCTCGAGATATCGGCCTACGAGAGCAGGGCGGCCCCGGCGATGGCCTTGGCCTACGGGACGTGCGACATAGGGGCCCACCACAACAGGGCCTGGGCGATAACTTACGACATCAAGGTGGGCAGGACGCTGTACACCCCCGACAAGGCCAAGTGGGTCATCTATTTACAACACGTCAGGTCCCTCTTCGACATATTGACCTGTTGCAGGCTCCCTTGGGTCGAGCTTTCGTTGCCCCTGACGTACTACGAGAGGCTGTACAGGGCGGTTACGGGCATAGACCGCAAGTTCGACGACCTGTTGACGGTGGCCGAGAGGGTATACAACTTGACCAGGTGCATTTGGTTGAGGGAGTACCCGCACATGGACCGTTCGTGGGACTACCCCCCACCTCGGTGGTTCGAGGAGGGGCTCCCCTCGGGCCCGTTCAAGGGAGTTAAGCTCGACAGAGAGGGCTACGGGAGGCTACTAGACGAGTACTACAGGTTGAGGGGCTGGGACCGCAATGGCAGGCCGACCAAGTCCAAACTGAGGAGCCTGGACCTCGGCTTCGTCGTCGAGGAGCTAGAAAAGCTGGGCGTCGATCTATCTGAAGGATGATGGCCCGCTTTTTCATCAAACTTTTAAAAGCTTTCATGCTTGCTTTACACTCTCTCAAGTACGATGAGTATGATCATGGAGTAATTCCTAGCATTCGACAACTAACGTAGAATTGTTAGACGCTAGACGAAAGGCATAAATAGTCGACACGTAACCACCTTTTTCTCAACATTTCCCCTTATCATGGGGTATCAGGCCTTGAGGCCAGATGATGACGTAGGGATCATTGGTTATGGGGTTTACGTCCCGGTCTACAGGATTAGGACGGCTGAGATAGCTCGCGTGTGGGGCAAGCTCAACGACGACCTTCCGGTGGAGGAGAAGGCCGTCGCCGGGCCCGATGAAGACGCGGTTACCATAGCGATCGAGGCCGCGAGGTACGCCATCAGGAGGGCCGGCATAAGGTCCGACGAGATAGGGGCCGTCTACGTGGGGACGGAGTCCAAGCCCTACGCCGTCAAGCCCTGCAGCACGATAGTCGCGGAGGCCATCGGGGCTACCCCCAACGTATTGGCCGCGGACTACGAGTTCGCCTGCAAGGCTGGTACCGAGGCCTTCCAAGCCTCGATAGGCTTGGTGGCCTCGGGCATGGTCGAGTACGCCATGGCCATAGGGGTCGACACGGCCCAAGGGAGGCCCGCCGACGCCCTAGAGTACACGGCTGGCTCCGGCGGCGGGGCCTTCATATTCGCCAAGAAGAGCCATGAGACTATAGCTTACGTCGAGGGCAGCTACTCGTTCGTGACTGACACGCCTGACTTCTGGAGAAGAGACGGTGATCGTTACCCCTACCACATGGGCCGCTTCACGGGGGAGCCCGCCTACTTCAGGCACACGGTCATGGCCGCCAAGAGCTTGATGGCTGAGCTGGGGCTGAGGCCAAGCGACTTCGACTACGCAGTTTTCCATCAGCCGAACTGCAAGTTCCCGCTGAAAGCCGCTCGCTACCTCGGAATACCGGAGGAGAAGGTCAAGCCAGGCCTCGTGTGCTCGATGATAGGGAACACGTACTCCGGGTCCTCGATGATAGGGTTAGCCGCAGTCCTAGACGTTGCTAAGCCGGGCGACAGGATCTTGTTGGTGTCCTACGGCTCTGGCGCTGGTAGCGACGCCTTCAGCTTCGTAGTCCAAGATGCTATAGAGGAAAAGAGGGATAGGGCCCCCAAGGTCTCGGCCTTCCTGTCTAGGAGGAAGGAGATAGACTACTCGATGTACGCCAAGTTCAGGAACAAGATACTGATGTGAAGTGCCGGCCTATGAGAGATGTCGCAGTAATATCCGTCGGCTACACTAGAGTATCGGAGCACTGGGAGAAGTCCCTCAAGGGGCTTTTCGTAGAGGCCTCTCTAAAAGCCCTCGAGAGCGCGGGTCTCAGTGCGAGGTCCTTGGATGGGGTATACGTGGCGAACGCCCTCTCGGGGTACATCCAAGGACAGACGAACTTGGCGAACGTCTTGGCCGATAGCCTAGGGCTCTACGATAAGTTCGCGATATCGATAGATGCCGGAGGGGCCTCAGGCGCCCTCGCGATACACGAGGCCTACATGGACGTGGCCCACGGCATAAGGGACTTGGTCTTGGTCTGCGGGGTCGAGAAGATGAGCGAGGCATCGCCTCAAGACGTCGTATCCGCGCTGACTTCGGCCCAAGACCAAGAACAGCTCAAGTACACGGGCATAACCGTCCATAGCCTAGCTGCGCTGATCTACAAGGCTTACTTGAAGCGCTACAAAGCGAGACAGGAGGATGTCGCGCTGATGTCCGTCGTGGACCACGAGCACGCCCTTACATGTAGCCACGCCCAGTACCCGTTTAAGCTGTCCGTCGAGGCGATAATGGACTCGGCCTTCCTAGCAGAGCCCATAAGGGTCCTCGAAGCCCCGTCTCCCGGCGACGGCGCCGCCGCGATAATCATGTGCCCGCACGAGATGGCTAAGGAGCTGGGGCTACCGCACATGAGGGTCGCCGCCTCGGAGGTCGCTCGAGACAGAATCAACCCGATGGAGAGAGAGGATCTGCTGGCCATGAGGGCATTAGTCGAGGCCTCGCGGAGGGCTTACGAAAAGGCCAAGGTTAAGCCGTCGGACCTGAGCTTCGCGGAGCTCTACGATGACTACTCCGTGATGGGTGTCATAGCCCTCGAGAGGCTGGGGCTTTGCGACCCGGGCGGAGGCGTGGAGCTACTCAAGAGAGGTGAGGTCACGCTGAAGGGCTCCGTGCCGGTGAACACGTTCGGCGGGCTCAAGGCCCGCGGAGCACCCCTCGGGGCCGTCGGTGTCTACCAAGCCGTCGAGGCCTTCTTACAACTGACCAACAACGCCGGGCAGAACCAAGTTAAGGGCGCGAGAGTTGGGTTAACGCACACAAGCTGCGGGTTCAACTCCGTGGTGGTCATAAACCTGTTCGAGGTGTGTTGCTGATGGTCACCTCTGCCTACTGGAGGACTAGGCTTCACAGATACAGGCTCGTGGGGAACAGATGCGCTGTGTGCGGCAAAGCCTTCTTCCCCCCGCGCCTCGTGTGCTCCTACTGCGGCTCGACGAAGCTGGAGGAGTGCAAGCTACCTGAGAGGGGCAGGCTGGTGGAGTACACGGTCGTGCACTCAGCGCCCAAGGGCTACGACGTCGTGGTGCCCTACGTGGTCGGCATAGTGGAGCTCGAGAACGGGGTAAGGGTCGTGGCCCAAATAACTGACGTAGACGTCAACGAGGTCAAAGAAGGCATGGAGGTCGAGCTGACCATAAGGAAGTTGCCGGAGCAACTTGAAGGCGGCATGATCTGCTACACGTACAAGTTCAGGCCAGTGATAGGTTGACTCGCTTCATTTAATCGCTCCTCAAGGTCCTCGACTCGGAGATGTCACCTGTCCGCTCGGACGCGCCCGGCGCGCAGAGCGTTCAAGTGGTCAGAGACCTTTTAAGCTGAAGAATATGCTAAATGAGTGGTCGGTGCCCTTAGTGCTCAATGCGGCGGTGACCAAGAACAAGGCGATCTTGTTAGGAGAGAACGTGGCCTGCGACGCCCACGAGGACGGAAGGGGGGTAAGAGTCGTAACCCACGCCCACTACGACCACGTCTTCGGCCTAAGGGATAGCCTGAGGAAGTGCGGAGCGGTCTACGCCACCCCGCTAACGAGGGACATGCTTTGTGTCCTCTATGGCAGGAGGGCTGAGGAGGTCGTACCCCTGAGGTACGGGGAGCCGGTGATGGTCGGCGCCGACGTGATGACGTTTTACCCCTCGGGCCACATACCCGGCTCGGCTCAGGTTTTGGTGGAAGACCCCGAGGGAGGCAGGGCCCTGTACACTGGCGACTTCAGGCTCCCGGGGGCGCCGGTCATCGACGCGGACGTCCTGGTCATAGAGGCGACCTACGGGCATCCGAGGTGCGTCAGGCCTCCGATAGACGAGGTATACGATGCGTTGATGGAGCTCGTGAGCAGCGAGGTCCGGAGGCAACCAGTCCACATATACGGCTTCTACGGGAAGGTGCAGGAGGTGATGGAGGTCCTACGGAGGAACGGTATTCGAGAGCCCTTCCTAGCTGAAGGGAAGATGTACGAGCTGACGACTGTCTGCGCCAAGCACAACTTAGGAATCCGTGACGTGATAAATGCGACATCGAGCGAGGGGCTCGATGTGCTCAGAGGCAATGGAGGTTACGTCTTCTTCAAGCATACGTCGAAGTTGGGCGAGAGGGTGAGGGGCTTGAAGATCCACCTGACGGGGTGGGAGTTCAAGGTCACGCACAGGAAGGTGTCCAATGACACGTACAGGGTCTCCTTAAGTAGCCACAGCGACTTCAACCACCTCTTGGCGTACGTGGAGGACTGCAGGCCTAAGCTGGTCATAGTCGACAATAGCAGGGATGGTTATGGCGCGGAGTTCGCGCGAGAGGTCAAGAGGAGGCTGAAGATAGAGGCCATTGCCATGCCTTGAGCTTGGGAGAGCTTTTATATCTAACGGCAACTAGGATGCTGTGGTCTTCAGAGGCGAAGGTGCTGAGCGATGAGCATCGCGGATAAGGTGATGGAGCTGGCGAGGAGGAGGGGCTTCTTCTGGACCTCGGCGGAGCTCTACGGTGGCGTGAGCGGGTTCCTAGACTTCGGCCCCCTCGGCAAGCTCCTCAAGAGGAAGATCGAGGAGAAGTGGCGCTACTGGTTCGTCCTGAGGAATCAAGATTTCGTCGTGGAGATAGAGACGCCGATAATAACGCCGTACAAGGTCTTCGAGGCCTCGGGACACGTCAGCCACTTCACGGACTACATGGTCGAGTGCTTGAAGTGCGGGAGGAAGTTCAGGGCGGATCACGTGATAGAGGAGCAGACGGGGCTTTCAGGGCTCGAGGGGTTGAGCGAAGAGCAATTGACCTCCATAATTGTCGAGAAAGGGGTCAAGTGCCCCGAGTGCGGAGGTCATCTGGGGAGCGTCAAGAAGTTCAACCTCTTATTTAAGACGGCCATAGGGCCCTACAGCGAGAACGTCGGCTTCGCCAGGCCTGAGGCGGCCCAAGGCATGTTCACCACCTTCAACAGGGTGTACAACGTCACCAGAAACAAACTGCCACTGGGCATAGCCCAAGTAGGCAAAGTCATGAGGAACGAGATATCTCCCAGGCAGGGCCCCATAAGGTTGAGGGAGTTCACGATAATGGAGCTCGAGCTCTTCTACGACCCCCAGGAGCCCACGTGCCCCGTCCTCGACAGGGGCGAGGTCTTGAGGCTGGTCCCCGAGGAGCGAGTCGCCAAGAAGGACTTAACCCCCATCGAGGTGACGGTAGACGAGGCGCTCAAGCGGGGGCTCGTGGCTTGCGAGTGGCTCGCGTACTTCATGGTCACGGCCCAGAAGTTCGTCCAAGACCTCGGGATCCCGTGGGACAAGCAGATGTTCGTAGCTAAGCTACCCCACGAGAGGGCCCACTACGCCTCTCAGGTCTACGACCAAGTCGTCAAGCTGGAGAGGTGGGGGTGGGTCGAGGTCTCCGGGCACGCGTTCAGGACGGACTACGACCTGAGAGGCCACATGGCCTCAAGCGGGGAGGACTTGAGGGTCTACAAGCAATTGCCAGCGGAGGTGGAGGTCGAGGAGGTGGAGGCGAGGCCGGTTGTGGAGGCGATAAAGGAGGACTTCGGTGCGGAGGCGCCTGCCGTCGTCAACGCCTTGAAGCTCATGCCGGGGGAGAGGGTCCTAGAGGAGATTCAGAGCAAGGGGTTCTTCGAGATGGGCAAGTTCAGGGTCTACCAAAAGCACGTCAGCTTCGAGAAGGTCAAGAAGGTGGTGAAGGGTCGAAGGTTCATACCCTTCGTCGCGGAGCCATCCTTCGGCGCCGAGAGGCTCGTGTACGCGACCATGGAGTACGCGTACAGAGAGAGGGAGGGCAGGACCATATTGTCGCTTCCCCCGGACGTGGCCCCGATAGAGGCCGTCGTCCTGCCGCTGGTGAACAGGGACGGGCTCCCCGAAAAGGCTATGGAGGTCTACAACGCGCTGAAGCTCAGGGGGCTAGTGGTCGAGTACGATGACTCGGGGTCCATAGGCAGGAGGTACGCTAGGGCTGACGAGATAGGCGTGCCGCTCGCGATAACCATCGACCACCAGACTATGGAGGACGGCACGGTAACCGTGAGGGACAGAGACACGTGGAGGCAGGTGAGGTGCCCGATAAGTGAGCTGCCCGAAGTGATCGAGGCCTATGTCAAGAGGAGGGAGGCGAAAGGGGCTTTAAAGGAGCTCTTCCAATAAATGGAAGCTGGACAGGTTAAGGGGTCATGCCTCGAGTTCCGTGAGGTGGTTTCATGAGCAAAGTCGTGGAGAGGAGGCTAAAGCTGAGGAAGAGGGACGAGGTCAAAGAGGGAACTGCGAGGATAAACCCCAAGACGGCCGAGTTCCTGGGGATAACGGACAAACTCGAGGTGGTCTTAGCCGGGAAGAAGAGGTACAACTTCGACGTGGTCGTGAGTGACGTGGTCCCAGTGAACGAGGTGTGGCTCAACTCGGAGCAGATGAAGAGGCTCGGCATAGCGGACAACACGACCGCGACCGTCAGAAGGCCCTTGGCCCAAGCTACTTGAGCCTCGCGAGCTTCAAGGCTTGCTCATAATACCTCTCTCTTCTCGTCAAGACTATCTGCTGGAAGCTGGAGTTCTTCGTGTGGACCTCTTCGAGCCATCCAGCGACGAACCCCACCTCGTCCTTGAACAGCTGCATCCTGAACTCCTCGACGTAGGACACTATTCTCGCAGGCTCGACCTTTATCGGCGGCCTCGACGTCACCTCGACAAGCTCTATCCCGTACTTCGAGGGCATGAAAGGCGCGTAGCGGTCGTCGACGATCCTCACGAGGGCCTCCACGAAGCCCAAGGTCTCTATGTCGACTATCCTTTCGTATTCGTTGACTATCTCATCCCACTTCAAGACCGGCTCGAACTCGAACTTAACGGTACGCTTCAAGCTCTTGGAGTTCAAGAGCCCGTAGATCGCCTTCCTCCTCTGGTGCCACGCATACTCCTTGGCGGTGTACTTCTTGAAGCGCCACCTCGCGAAGCGGGACTCGTCGACAGCGTCGAACTCGTTCGTCAGCGAGCCGCTCTCGTAGAGCTCGGAGAGGACGCTTCTCAGCTCGGCCAGCTCCCCGATGCCGTAGACGACGAAGTCGAGGTCGCTCAGCTCCGCCCTGTAGAAGCCGTGCAGGAGGGAGCCGAAGACGCCGAAGTCGCTGATCTTCAACTTAGAGGCGCTCAGTACCCTCTCTAGGACCTCCAGAGAGGCTCGCGCCATGGAGTCCCCCTTGTCGAGCAGCTTCGTCAAGCCCTCCTGAGGCCTGCGGACCTCAGCCACTTGCTCCTCGCTCACCGCGACGACCCTCTTCTTGAGCTGGGGGACGTAGAGCGTGTACTGAGGGTACTTAGAAAGGACGAACCTCAGGCCCTCGTCTTCGTAGAACTTGTAGTACCTCTCGCCCCCGCCATCCCTCAGTGCCTTGGGCACGTAGCTCCTGTAAATGGCCTCCGAGGCGTACTCGACGTCACATATGTACTTGTCAAGGGGGTGGTCGTAGCCGTAGACCCTCATTATTATGCCCTCCCTAGTCACGGGGGAGTCGCGATCCCTCAACATGTTCGTGCCCTCGCAACTTGGATGTTCGAAGCAGTATGCATGCCTTACCCATCTCTAAGTACTACACTCTTAATAACGCCTCGTCCAGGCCCGCTCGACCCATACGCGGACTTGCTTCTGACCTCGCCCCGCCGCCACCTCCCCCTACGTGAACTCACAACCCCTTCTTTTATTTACGGTTTCTAAACTTCGGACCTCTGGCTTGCTTCTCCATACCTTTTGCTCTGAGCTTCACGGAAGCAGTTAGAAGGTAAGAGGTCTTGTTGGGGGTTTTAGTTCCGAGGGACTTTTGAGTAAGATATTGACTAGTCCGTGCACAAGAGCTGTCAAGATGTGTTCTTCATGAAGGCTCTTATTTCTCGGATTATTGCGTCCAGACTTAAGCGCTGCCTCATCCTCTCGACCCAGTCGCGCGGGAGGTAGCGTTTGAAGGATCTAGCCGCCCTCGAGTCCATCAATATCACGAGGCCCCTGTCCTCGGGCCCCCTTATGAGCCTTCCGGCCGATTGAGCTATGGCTATGGAGCAGGGCATTACCGTGGCGTACTTGAAGGCCTGGTCCCCGAACTTGGCCTTGAAGTACTCGGTCAGCGCTTGGTGTAGCTCGGTGTTCTTGGGGTAGGGCAGGCCCGCGAGTATCACCGCGTTCAGCATCGACCTCCCCTCGGACACTATCTCAACGCCCTCGCTTATCTTGCCCCTCGCGACCCCTAAGAGCACGCACTTCTCGTTCTTCGCGGCGAACTCCTTCACCTCGGATATCTTCGTGCTCCTGTTCTCTACGAGCATAGGCACGTCGAGCTGTCCCCTCAGCCTATTTACTATGACGCTCATGACCTCGTAGGATGGGAAGAACACCGCGACCCTCCCGTCTATCGCCTTTATCATTTCCGCGAGCCTCGAGGCCATCTTGTCCCACTCGACGTCGCTTCTCCTTTCAAACTTAGTCGTCACGGCCATGTCCACTATTATCATCATGTTCTCCTCGGGGAAGGGCGACGGCAACTCCAAGAACCTGACCCTCTTGGCGTCGAGCCCCAGCACGTCGACGTAGTAGTCCGGCTCCCACAAGGTCCCGGACATCAACATGCAGGACCTGAACTCGTTGAGCACTCTGCAGGCTACCGAGGGGTCCAAGCACCTTATCCCCAGCTTGAACCTCCTGTTCGCGTCGTAGCTCTCGACCATCGCGTACTTGGCGAACTTACTCTCCTCCGTCTCGACCCAGAGCCTCAGGAAGGAGGCGACCCTGCCCACGTACGAGACCGGTTGCTTCCCCTCTTGGGACCTCTGGAGCCTTATCCGCTCGCCCTCCTCCTCGAGGTCGACCAGCAACGACTTGAGGGCCGACGGGGACCTCAGCTTGGTGTCCTCAATCAGCGCTAGGACGAGGCTCCCGTGCTCTATGAGCTTCTCCTCGTTTAGGGCGTTGGCCTTGACCAGCCTCTCCTCGGTCCTCTCCATGAAGCCCTCGAGCGACTTCAGGAGGCCAGCGTCGTCGACCTTGAACTCCTCGGCCTCGGTCGTGGCCCTCTGGACCGTCGTCAGCGAGAGCTCGTCTGACAAGAGCTCGGCCGCGTAGAGCGGAAGCGCGTGCGCCTCGTCGAACACGCAGTTCAGGTCCTCGACGTCCGCCCCCATCTTGCTCAGCACGCTCTCCCTGACGGGATCCATAAGGGCGTAGTTGTAGTTACCTATGATCACGTGAGCCCTGTGGGACAGCAGCTTCGTGACCTCGTAGGGGCACAGTCCCTCGCTCTCCGACACCTCACAGACGAAGTCCGGGCTGGAGACACCCAGCTCGGCGAGCTTATCGACGACCTTCTTAGCCCTCTTGGTTGGGTACCAGCCGTGGACCGTGTTGAAGTAGTAATCGCAGAGCTCCTCGCCCAAGCCCTTGCGCAAAGCTCTGCACAGCACCAAGAAGTCGCGGTAAGAGGTCTTCAGCCCTCTCCTCTTGACCAGAGGGCACATGTCCTGCCTGCTGACGAAGATCGAGGCTATCATCCTCACGCCGCGCCTGTCCCTCAGCGCTTGGAGCTCCCTGCAGTACACCTCACTCTGGTTCTTGGTCCTAGTGAGTACCAGCAGGCGGCCTATGGACGGGCCGCCAGCCGCCAAGTAGCCGGTCAGCACCGAGATCGACTTGCCCGTGCCGCAGGGAGAGGAGAGGAGACCTATCAGCTCGTCCCTGAAGACGTCGCGGGAGAAGGCTATCGCTTTGTCCTGGTATGGCCTGAGGCTGGGGTAGGGGAAGTACTCTAGGAAGTCCTGCTGGGACATGAGCTGGCTGACCTATCAAGGCTTAAGTGTGTATAGTCCTTTATATGTTGCTGTCGAGGGGCTCGTATTGACGCTCATAGCCTCGCACTCGGGAATTCGAGGAGTTTACGGAAGGGGCTTGACCGCGGACCTAGCGATGAGGCTGACGAGGGCCTTCGTGGAGTCGTGGAGCATAAGGAAAGTAGTTGTCGGGAGGGACACAAGGCCCAGCAGCGAGTCCATAGAGTGCGCCGTGCTCTCGGCATTGGCGGAGCTGGGTTGCAGGGCTTATGTGGTCGGCGTCCAGCCGACGCCGGTGATACTGTGGGCCTGCAGGAGGGTGGGAGCCGACGGAGCGATAATCATCAGCGCTTCCCACAACCCCCCAGAGTGGAACGCCCTGAAGTTCGCCCTGAGAGGCTTGTTCCTCGACGCCGACGAGGTCTCGAAGCTCTTGGAAGCGGTCGAAGGGACCGTGCCGGCGAGCGAGGTGGGCAAGATCGGAGAATCGGAGACTTGCTCGTACGACCCGCTTGAGGAGTACGTAGGCCAGGCCTTGAGGGTCCTCGACGTGGAGGCCGTGAAGAGGAGGGGCCTGAAGGTCGTGGTGGACCCTGGAGGGGGTGCTGGCTTCAGGTCCACGCCGCTCCTCCTCAGGAGGCTGGGTTGCAAGGTTGTCACGGTGAACTCGGTCCCGGGGATCTTCGCTAGGGACATAGAGCCCATTCCCAGCTCTCTCGAGCTCTTGAGCAAGGCCGTCAAGGCCTACGGGGCCGACGTCGGCTTTGCACACGATGCCGACGCAGACAGGCTCGTCTGCGTCACGGAGGAGGGAGAGGTCTTGGGCGAGGACTACAGCTTGGCCATAGCCTCCCTCCACGTCTTGGAGAGACGTAGGGGGCCGCTGGTGGTGAGCACCGCCTCCTCCATGATGTTTAAGTGGATATCTGAGCAACTTGGCGTTGAGCTCTACTGGAGCCCCGTAGGTGAAGTGAAAGTCGTCAAAGAAATCATTAAGCGGGGCGCCCCCATAGGTGGTGAGGGCAGTAGCGGGGGCGTGATCCCCGCCTTCTTTAACTTGGCTAGGGACGGGGTCTTCGGTGCCGCTTTGATAGTCGAGGCCCTGGCCCTTAAGGGCTACAAGGTCTCCGACTTCGTCAGAGAACTGCCGAGGTATCATCAGGTGAGGACGGCCATTGACTGTGACGTTGAGAAAGGCGAGCTCGTCGTAAGGAGCTTGGCTGAGGAGCTCAGAGGGCTCGACCTTGACTTAACGGACGGGGTCAAAGTCTGGCTCGACGAAGGATGGGTCTTGATAAGGCCTTCGCGGACTGAGCCCAAGATAAGGATCATATGCGAGGCTAGAAGTCGAGCCAGGGCGGAGGGCCTACTGAAAGACTACACGGCTAAGGTACAGGAGGTTATCAAAAAGGTCGCTCACATATAATTGATTTCGATATCTCTCTACTTCTCTAACTCGACATCATTATATGTTTTCGATAAAAGCCGCACAATTTAGCTACTACTATATAGAAGAGGATCGATGCGACTCATCGATATGCTTGTTACAAAGCCCTCTTTACATAAAGCCTTAGAGTGCGGAACTTGATTCTATCTTTTTTGAGGAATCCTTGAGCGGTCAAAAAGCGAAGTTTGGCAAGCTGCCCATCGATGTCGTCGACTCTTTGCCGACCCCCGAAGGCGTCTTCGGGGTCTCTAGGCTGGACTTCAAGAGTTTGCTGTTCAAGGTCTTGGGGCCAAGCGTAATAGCCGTCGGCGTCGCCATAGGTGGTGGCGAGTGGTTGTTGGGTCCCGCGACGGCCGTGAAGTATGGCCTAGGTATGGCTTGGGTGGTCGTGGTATCAGCCTTGCTCCAAACGGTGTACAACGTCAGCCTCGTGAGGTTGATAATGTACACAGGCGAGCCCCCGATAGCGTACCTCAGAAGGGTCCCTCCTAGCCCCAAGTTCTGGACGATAACGATACCTATCTTGATCATCGTTTGGGGTTCTTGGGGCTTGGCGGGGATTGCTGGATCGGGGGCCACGGCCTTGGGGTCCATAATCTTGGGCAGGTTGCCCACAAGCGAAGACGCATGGTTAGTCAGGTACCTGACCTTGGTCATCATAGCCCTCTGCGTCCTACTCGTCTTGTTCGGGCAGAAGATTGAGAGGACTTTGGAGGTAGCAAATTGGTTCTTCATGGTTTTCATACTCGCGACCTTGCTGTTCGTGGTGGCGCCACTGACAGTAAAGCCGGAGATCGTCGTTGAGGCCCTCCGCGGCAGCTTCAGCTTCGGCTACATACCTCCAGGAGCCGATGCAAGCCTGATAGCCGCTTGGTGGGCCTACACGGGACTGGCCGTCGGGCTCAACTTCATATTCATGAACTGGTACAGAGACAAAGGCTACGGCATGGGCTCGGTCGTCGGGTACATACCCGCGCTCATAGGCGGCAAGAAGGTGGCCCTGTCGCCCTCGGGCAAGGCGTTCTCGACGAGCGACGAGAACGTCAGGACTTTCAAGAGGTGGATGAAGTTGCTGAACTACGACCAGTGGTTCATATTCTTTCCAGGTGCCATCTTAGGCATGTACCTCCCGTCCATGATAGCTGCTTCCCTGCTACCCAGAGGACGGGAATTGGGAGGGTGGGGCGTCGCGGCCCACGTGGCTAAAGAGTTTGCAGCGATAGTAGGGACGTGGGGCTACTACTTAATAGGCTTGATAGGTTTCGTAATACTCTTCAGCTCGGCCTTGGGCGCCTACGTGGACCCTGTCCCCAGGAACCTCACCGACGTCCTCTGGTCGTCCGAGAGGGTTAGGAGGTGGGCAAGAGGTGATGTCAGGGTAGTCTACTACGTACTGCTCGCAGCTTACGTGGCCCTCAGCTCATGGGCCGTCTTCCAAGCCCAGCCGTTGATACTAGTCATGATAGCCGCCAACATAGCTAACTTCATAGGCCTGCTCGTGATACCAGCCGTGATGTACCTCTCCAGCCAATTGCCGCGCGAGATAAGGCCCAAGCTCTGGGAGTACGCGCTGTTGGCCGTATTTTTGGGGCTCTCGGGATATTTCTTCGTTACAGCGATTTTGTCCACCATCAAGTAAAAGTGAGGCCCTTATCCTTGCCTCGCCCTGCAGAGCGCTATGAAGAAGGCTGAGCAACGGTGCAGGTGGGGCATCGTCCTCCTCGCCCTGCCGCTACACCTGAAGCCTCCGTAGCAATCGACCGTCGACGGTACCTCGAGCTTCTCGACCTCCACGTCACATTCATCTACGACCAGCTCCCCCTCCTCGGGCAACAGGCTACAGGAGGCGTAGATGACCTCGTCGGCCACCTTAGACACAGAGCTCAAGAGCTTGACCTGGGTCTTGTGATACATCTTCACCTTGTTCGGCTTCGATAGCCTTATCTTGACGCTCGGGTCGTCGCCGACGGTCCCCGTACCGCTACAGGGCACGTCCACGAGGGCCTTGACGAAGCGCCGAGATAGAGGGGGCCTCCGAGAGTCTCCCAGCACGAGGAGGACCTTGTCCTGGGCGTTGAACTTAGAGAGCAACTTGACCGCCTCCCTTATCCTGTTCTTCGACTTGTCTATCGCAATGACGAGCGACGTCCCTCTCAGGACGAGAATTGACGACTTCACCCCGGGCGCGGCGCAAGCGTCTAGGACTTCGACTCCTCGGGCGCGGAGTGCCTCGACCACCAAGGCCGAGCCCTTGTCAACGGGAATTGCTACTCCTCTCTTAACAGGTCCTAGCCTTGAAGGGGGTTTGTCGCTCTTAAGAACTTCGACCATGTAGTCCAAGTCCTCGTCCACTCTGGCCTCAACGCCCTCGTCAGCTAATGACTTGACCACCTCGCTCGGCTTGGTGAAGCAGAGGAGCCAAACTCTGCGCCTATTCAAGGCCTTAAGGATCTCGCCCAATGTCTCGAGGTCTAAGTACTTTGAGAGCCTCTGGACGAGCCAGTAGGGGTAGGAGGCCTCCACCGACAAGCGCCTGAGGGGGCTCTGCGGCGGGGGTATGTCTAGGTGCCCGCCTGCCTCGTAGAAGTCCACGAGCTCCCTAGGCCGAGCGGGTCTTCCGCGCTTTTTCATGAAGGCGTATTGAAGGGCGTAATAGTTCATGACCAAGTTGTAGAGGAACTCGTAGGACTCTCGGCTTGGCTTAAGGTTCAAGTCTTGGATGGCCTTCGAGTACGCCTTTTGGAGGCTAGTGTCGTATCGCTCAATTATCTTAAGCGCCTCGACGGCCACCTCCTTTATGTGCTGGGGTCCCGAGGACAATGTTGAGCACTCTCTTAGACTTGGCTACTGCTCGTCTAACGCAATTGCACGATTTAAGCTTCATGCTTCCAAGAACGATAACAGCACATTAGTACGCGTTAATGAAGGAGAAAAGCAAGTTTCAAGGTTTAGAGACGTGTCGTACGTTAAGCAGACTTCAAGGTCTCGCTCTATCGCAAAAGGCATTACGTCTTCAGTGTCGTAAGAGAGCCGTAGACTAAAATTAATTTAAGACCGACCTAGTTTGTCTAATGCGACGTACAAGTGGCCTTGCCACAGGCGAGAGTTCCGCAAATTAACGGCGTTACGGTAGTCCTCGACCTAGACAACTTCAAGGAGGTCATGAAGGCCATGGGCTGGAACGAGTACAAGCCAAACGTCGTCACAGGGGGCCTGACGCGGCTGGTTGAGGAGCTGGCCTCGAAGCTCGGCGGTGTAGTGGTCCACGGGCTCGACGAGGAGCGCGGCACTGAGGAGGCCGTCATCAAGTTCGTCGGCGTCGACGTGGAAGAGGTCCTCGAGGAGCTTGAGAGGGTGCGGCTCGAGATAGAGCGGGTTGGCAAGGAGAGCGGCTCGAACGCCACGATCAGCGCGGGAGTCTACGTGGGGCCCATAACGTCCCTGAAGCCGCAATCGCTGAGCGTGGCCAAGAAGGCGCCGGAGGTGGCGATGGCCTTAAGGGCCCTCAAAAAAGCTAAGAAGAAGGGAGGAAACAGGATAGTCGTCTTATAAGCTTGATAGCTTACTGGACTACCTCGCCTATCGCGTAGCTCCTGCCTATCTTCGTTATCTTTATCCTTACCTTATCGCCCTTCTGCGTGCCCGGCACAAAGATCACGAAGCCTTGGATCCTAGCCAATCCGTCGCCTCGTCTGCTCGTCTCGGATATCTCGACGTCGTACTCCTGCCCTACCACGACGGGCTTCGGCAATGTCCTCCTTCCTCCACCCTTAAACCTCATTCCCGTTTCACCTCGCCTCGGAGTTCTCCCCAAGAGCGCAAGCCCAAAAAAGAGCTTGCACCCGTGGAGGTTGCTTTTCCAAGCAACTAGGAGCTATTTAAACATGTCTCCGCTTCATCGGGATACCGTCAAGTTAAGCCTTAGACTTAATGAGTCTATCACATGCCAAGTTGACGGTACCCTCCACTGGGACGTGGCAACTTAACACGCTACGACTGACCTCCTAAGTTGCTAGGTCCCTCTACGGTAGCTGGTAACTTAAGCAATTGGTTATCGACTGCCAACTGCTCAACTGCCCTTGAAGGGATGGGTCTCTTAGCCAAGACGCTTAGCCAGCCCTTTCTGCGCACGTCTTACCTTCAGCTGATCGACCGTCAATTGTACAATAGCTTAAGTTGCCAGCGCGCGGCTCTAAAATCTCGAAGATTTCCATCACCACATGCCCATCAATTAGAACCCTTAAGAAGAGTCGTTTTCCAGCGTCGAACTCAAAGAAAAAAGATTTATGATTCGTTATGGTATGAGTGTCAGCGCTACTATTAGCCCAGCAAATATTATTGATATCATGTTTATTGCTTTTATCATCGGGTTTATGGCTGGACCTGCCGTATCTTTGCAGGGGTCTCCAACAGTGTCTCCCACGACGGCTGCTGCGTGAGCTGGTGAGCGCTTTCCTCCGAAAGCCCCAGTCTCGATGAACTTCTTGGCGTTGTCCCACGCAGCTCCCCCCTTGGCCATCATCAGGGCTAGGGCTAGGCCCGCGACGATGCATCCTATTAGCAACCCTGCAAGAGCATAGGGACCAAACGCGAAGCCCACGATTATGGGGCTCAAGACCACTAAAGCTCCTGGCAAGGCCATGCCCCTCAGCCCCGTGCGGGTAACTATGTCCACGCACTTGGCATAGTCGGGCTTGGCTTTGCCCTCCATGATTCCGGGTATCTCCTTGAACTGCCTCCTGACTTCATTGACTATACCGAAGGCTCCTCTAGCCACCCCTTTCATGCAGAAAGACGCGAATAAGAAGACTAAGCCACCTCCGAGCAAGAGACCGAAGATTACTTTCGGACTTGCGAGCGATAGCTCTGATGTCAGCTTAGTGATGTCAGCCATCCCTTTATAACTTGCGACCTCATTCATGTAGGCCAGCAGGAGCGATAGCGCCGCTAAGCCAGCGCTACCTATCGCGAAGGTCTTGGTCAAGGCCTTCGTCGTGTTGCCGACAGCGTCGAGAGTATCAGTTATCTCCCTGACTTTGGGGTCGAGCCCGGCCATCTCGGCAATGCCACCTGCGTTGTCAACGATTGGGCCATAAGCATCAACGGAGACTATTATTCCAGCAATGGATAACATAGCCATGGCGGCTATGGCCACTCCGTACATCCCCATATAGGCGTCGCTTAATCCTCCAGCAAGCAGGTAGGCTCCGATGACGCCAAGCGCTATTACGAGCGTCGGCAGGAAGGCGCTTTCAAGGCCATTAGCTAGTCCTCTTATAATGTTAATCGCAGGACCTGCTTGAGCGGCCTCTGCTATGGACCTTGTGGGCGAGTGCCTGTACGAGGTGTAGTAGTCGGTTAGCACGGCCAGTAGCACGACTATGACCACGCCTATGAGGGCCGAGTAGAACAGTTCAAGGTGTCCGAATAATTGCCACGTGGCCAAGGAGAAGCCTATGATCGCTAGTACTGCCGTGACGACTATGCCCCTGAGTATGGCTGAGGTCGGATCGCCTCCTTCCTTGGCCCTCACCGTGAGGGCGCCTATGATCGTCGAGAATATGGCTATGGCGCCTAAGATTAATGGGTACTCTAAGAAGGCGACGTTGTTGGATTTCGTGTAGAGCGGCCAGCCTAGTAACATCGCGCCTATTAGAGTCACGGCATAGGTCTCGAAGACGTCGGCGGCCATCCCAGCCACGTCGCCTACGTTGTCGCCGACCGCGTCAGCTATTACTGCAGGGTTTCGAGGGTCGTCCTCCGGTATACCCGCCTCTATCTTGCCCACGAGGTCCGCTCCCACATCGGCTGACTTAGTGTATATGCCTCCGCCGATCCTAGCAAATAAGGCAACCAAGCTACCGCCGAAGCCGAAGCCAGCGAAGAGTAGGGGGTTTCGCCAGAGCCAGTAGAACAGTGTCACCCCTAAAAGCGCTAGACCAACCATGCACAGTCCCATGACAAGTCCTCCCTTGAAAGAAGTGCTCAGAGCTTCTCTTAACCCACTTTTCGCTGCGTTGGCCGTCCTAACATTGCACTCTACAGCGACGCTCATCCCTAAGTAGCCAGCTAAGGCGGAGAAGAGGGCGCCCACCAAGAACGATAGGCCGGTGTACGGGAAGTAGGGTGATCCAGAGCGCCCTGCCGTAAAGTAGTCCACTGTTACGGCAAATATCACTGCGAGCAAGATGATGAAAGCCATTAACGTCTTGTACTGCCTATTCATGTAGGCCTTCGCGCCCTGCTTAATGGCCTCGTAGATCTCGACCATGCGCCCGCTGCCCTTGGGTTTGGCCAGCACCAGAGCAGCCGCGCCAGCGGCGACCGCCAGAGCTATGCAGGAAGCCAGAAGGGCTAGCCAGTACAGCCCCACCTGCATCACCTTCCTTCTTTCGCTTTAGCGATGCTAACTCTAAACGGGGCCAGCTAATAAGGCTTTACATGGGGAAAGGGCCTCAGCTCGAAGTCGCTAAAGCCAGCCAAGCCAAATTTGGACGTCGCGATTATCGTGGCTCTTCAAGCTAGTTAGCCAGTACGTCTCAAGCCTCGAGCGAAAATTGGACGTTCAAGGCTGTTGCACGCGCCCTCTAGTTGTTGTTTTGACTTTCACCTAGGTTTAAAGGCTTGATGCCACCATACACGTCGATGAGCTACCCCGTGAGGGGCGAAGAGCCTGTAGTCGTCGAGGCTTTGAAGATGAGGGCTCTCCCCGAGGATGGCTTCAGGCTCTCAAGATGTGGGGTCCCTGAGGTGGCCCTGAGCGCCTCCAAGCCCGATGAGGGCCCGAGCGGGTGCAGGGGGAACGGAGATGATGCGTTGACGTCAAGTCGTATGAACTCATATGAGAGCTGAACCCCTTCCGGCGGCTACGAGGAAGTGCTTGGCGACCCTCTCCCTCCCTATCGCGGCGATGAAGTTCACAAGCCTCGGGCCCGACTTCCTCCCCACTAGGGCTAGGTAGGCGGCTTCGAAGAACTCTGAAGGGGCCAGGCCGAGAGACCTCGACAGCTCGAAGAGCCTGTTGTTGAGCTCGTTCGGGCCCCACTCCCTTTCGAGCAACAGCTCGGCGGCCTTCGCGAGGGCCTCTCTCTGCTTCTCGGAGATTTTATCCCTCACGGCCGATGGGTCGTCGAGGAGCTTGATCTTAACGCTCTCCGGGGCGTACTTCTCCACCCACGTAGACGCATGCCTCAGCCTCGTCAGCAACCTCTCCAAGTCCTCTGGGCTCGGCTCCCTCCATAGGTGCCCGGTGAGCCTCAATACCTCGAGGAGCCTCTTCACGTCCATGTTCGGGTAGAGCTGGACTAGGACAACCGCGAAGTCGTAGGGTAGCTGTATCGGCATCACGGGGCTCGGCTCGCCTATCTGAGATAGCTCGTAGTTCCTCTTGGCCAAAGACGTCAACTTGGCGTCTTGTAGTTCCTCGAACCCGTAGTATATCCTCTCGGTCCTCTCGTACTCGGCCACTAGGTTCGGCAGGTCCTCGACCCTGAAGTCCTTGTGCCTCATGGGGTGCACCCTGAAGAGGAAGAACTTCAGGGTTTGGGGAGGGGCCACTTCGAACCACTGCGACGGCGTGAAGACGTTTCCCTTTGACTTCGACATTTTCCTACCGCCTATCATCACGTGCTCGTAGGTCAGCGGTATGGGGGGCTCCCTGCCGAAGACCTCCTTGACTATGAGCTTGCTGGTGTCGTAGGAGCCCCCAGCCGCTGCGTGCTCCTTGCCGAAGGGCTCTATGGTCACGTTGAGGGCGGCCCAGCGGGCGGCCCACTCGACCCTCCACTGGAGCTTCCCCCTGCCCTCCTTGATGTCGCGCTCTCCTCGGTGCCCGCACCCCTTGGCGTAGCCTACGTCGAGGTCGCACCTGTACAAGACCCTGTCCCCTTGAAAGCTGTAGGCGTACGTCGTCCCCACCCTGCCGCAGTTCTCGCACACGGGCATGTAGGGGAGCCAGTCGCTCGGCTTCAAGGTCCCGCTCACCCTCAGCAGTATGTCCCTTATCCGCCCGGCCCTCTCAATCGCGATCCTTATCCAAGGCAGGTAGGTGCCGTCGCGGTACATTGATGCTCCGGAGAGGTACTTGATCTCGAGCCCTAGCTTCTCGATGGCGTCCAGGAACTCCTTGGTGAAGTGCTCGGCCCAGCTTCGACAGCACCTGTACGGATCCGGTATGTCGACGTAGGGCATCCCCAAGTACTTACTGAACTCCCTAGGTATCGGCGGGGGCACGCTGTCTAGGGGGTCCATGTCGTCGGCTATCCAAAGGGCCTCGGCCCTGCCACCCCTCTTCCTTATCTCCGCCGCGATCGCGTGCGCGTAGAGGGGGTCGGCCACGTTCCCTACGTGGGCCGAGCCGGAGATCGACGTACCGCTGGCCACCACGTGCTCCTTGGTCTTCTCCAAGACCAAGTCGACGAACTCGTCGAGCCAGTGTTCTTTCACCGAGACTACCTCTCGGACCGCGACGGAAGTCCCAGTCCTCTAAAAAGCTTTGCTTTGGCTTAAAAGCTCTCCAGCTACTCGAGAGGGCCTCGTCCCGATCGAGGGGCTTAAATGCGTGGCTCACTCCTCGTCATACCTTACGTTGACCTCAATCGTTATGCCCAAGGACTTGGCCACGTTGATTAC
>Ga0080004_1110820_pt1 | contig 27653 bp, 22 predicted proteins | sample WasSprMetagenome_FD_69207 | JGI IMG/M metagenome (GOLD analysis project Ga0080004, IMG submission 69207) | Sulfidic aquatic microbial communities from Washburn Spring, Yellowstone National Park, USA - WS (SPADES assembly) (version 2) | ecosystem: Environmental > Aquatic > Thermal springs > Hot... | reverse complement strand
CTTCCGGCACAGAAACGGCAGAGATACCGACAACCCCTGTTGAGATCAACAAGAGCCGTGTTCCGGAAGTGCGCCAGGGGGGCGAGGTGTTCCATGGGCCGGGCGGCCGGCGGGTAAGCCTGGATGAGATCATCACCTATGCCCGGACCCATCATATCCCGCTCTCGGCGAAAGCGCGCTGGGAGATGCCGCGCATCCACTGGTCGTTCGCCCAGGGACGCGGCGTGCCCTACGTGGCCTACCATTTCGGCGCACAGGTGGCCGAGGTGGAGGTGGACCGCCGCACCGGCGTGACCAAGGTGCTGAATATCTACGCCGTGCACGATGTGGGCAAGGTGGTCTTCCCCCAGGGCATTCGCGGCCAGATCATCGGCGGCATTTCGCAGGGCCTCGGCTACGCGCTGATGGAGAGGGTCGAGTTCGACAAGGGATATATCCAGAACCCGAATTTCGATACCTATCTGATTCCGACGGCCGCGGATATGCCGATCGTCACGGTGGAGTTTGTGGAGAGCGAGCTTCCCTTCGGTCCCTTCGGCGCCAAGAACGTGGCAGAGCCGTCCATGGTGCCGACCGCGCCGGCCATCCTCAACGCCATCTACCATGCCACCGGCCGGCGCATCCGCCACCTGCCGGCGAACCTGGAACGCGTCCTGCTGGGCTACGACCTCAAGGATACCGTGACCACGGTCTGCCAGATTGGCGTCTGCGAGCGGGCCAAGTGTGAGTTGTAAGGGCTGACCGAGGTGAAAAGAACGGGCAAGGGAATGTTCCCTTGCCCGTTTTGCTTTGCCAGAAAGAGGGTCTCAGTCGAGCCGTTTGGTGTAGACGCGGTGGATCTTGTACAAAATGGCTCCCAGGGCCTTGACCTCGGCCTGCATCTTCTCGTTGCCGGCCTCGACCTGCACCAGTTCGGCGAACCGGAACTTGTTATCCTTGATGGTGCGGGCCATTTCGGCGTAGAGCACAGCATTGGCGCCGCCGCCCTGGTGCTTGGGGAGGATGCCCATGCCGTTCAGGTCAATGCGTCGGGTGGTCTTCAGCGCTCGCAGTAGCTTGATGAAGCCGAAGGGCCACAGCCGGCCGCCGATCTGCTGAATGGCTTCATTGATATTCGGGAAGCCGAACAGGAAGCCGATAATTTCGTCCCCCTTCATAGCCAGTTTGATGAGCTCCGGCCGGACAATGGGGAGCATGCGGTCCAGGATGGCTTTCATTTCGCTCTGGGTGACCGGCACATATTCCCAGTTGTTGACGAAGGTGTCGTTATAGACCTGCATGATGGCATTGGCCATCTGGCGGATTTCGTTCTTACTGCGGAAGGTCTTGATGGTGATGCCGCGGTGCTTTTTCACCTTCTCCGCCAGCTCATAGATGCGCGGCGAGACATCCATCGTCTCGGCGTCCATGTACCAGGAGGTGATATCCACGAAGCGCTGATAGCCCATGTCAGTGACGAGCTTGTCATAATAGGGGTAGTTGTACAGGCCGCCCATGGCCGGCAGGGCATCAAAACCCTGGATGAGGACGCCGAAGGCATCGAAGGGGATGAAGCCCTTCGGCCCCAGCATCTGGTTCAGCCCGCGGGCGCGCGCCCAATCCTCCGCGGCCTGGAACAGGGCACGCGACACCTCAAGGTCGTCAATGGAGTCGAAGAAGTACCAGTAGGCAGTGTGTTCGTGCTTGTGCTCGTTATGCCGGCGGTTTTCCAACACTGCGATGCGGCCGACATCGCGCCCGTCCTTCACGGCGATGAAGAAGTCGGCATCGGAGTGTTCGAAAAACGGGTTGCGCCGGCGGTCCAGATAAAACTCCTGGTCTCCGGGCAGGGGCGGTACCCAGTATGGGCACCCCTTGTACAGGCTGACGTTCACCTGGATAAAGCGCTTCACATCAGCCTTATTCCCTGTATCGATCTTCACAATTTCCACCATAGGAGTCTCTCCTCGTTCCGGATGACGTGGATATGGGAAGCCAAGGTCAGGGTTTGGCGAAGAAGCTGGCGCCCAGGGTCCCCGGGCCGGCGTGGGTGGCGATCGCCGGCACGACGTCGAACACGGGGATATCCTGCCGGCCAAGGCGCTGTCGGAAGAAAGAGACCAGCTCCTCCGCCTCCTGGCGGGCGTCGCAGTGCTGAATCACCAGGCAGGGCGAGAAACTCTGGTCCATTTCTTCGAGGATGATCTCGCGGAAGCGCTCCAGCCCGCGCTTCTTAGTGCGCTCGCGGGCATACACGTCCACTTTCCCGTCGCGGATCGTGAGGATGGGCTTGATCTGCAGGAGTTGGCCCACCAGGGCGGCGGCCCCGCCGATCCGGCCGCCGCGCTGAAGGTACTCCAGCGTGTCCACCAGGAAATAGGTGCGCAGGCGGGGGATCAGCTCCTCCAGCCGGCGCACGATGGTGTCCGCATCCAGCCCTTCCCGCACCCAGCTATCGGCCATCTGCACCAGCACGCCAAGCTGAGCGCCGATGGTGCGCGTGTCAATGATGCGGATGTCGGCGTTGGGGAATGCCTCGGCCTTGGCGATCTGGGCGGAGCGGACGGTGCCCGACAGCTCGGCCGTGGGGTGGATGCAGAGGATGGTGTTGTGCGCGGCGTCCAGCTCTTCGAAGGCTTTGATGAACAGGCCGGGGGGTGGGGCGGCGGTACGGGGGAGGACGCTGGAGGATTTGAGCCGGCGGATAAATTCCTCGATGCTCATCTCTTGAATTTCCAGAAAGGATTCCTCGCCGAAGTAAATCACCTGCGGGATGAGGGGGATGCCGTGCTCGGCGGCCCACTGGGGGCTTAGGCCGGATAATGTATCGGTGATGATTCGGATCACTCTGACCTCCTTAGAGATAATATTAGGCGGTGGAGGAACGGCCAGGTATCGCGATCGTCAGACATAGAGCATGCCGCAGGGCAGTGAGGGATCCGTGGGGCCTGCTCTACAAGGGTGAAACACCGATAATCATAACCGGTTGCGCGCGGTCTGTCAAATTAACCCGGCCGCCGGCGCCGGCAGAGGTTTGACAGAGCCATGCTTTCATGTTATGTTTGCGCTATCTGCAGAGGAGGCTGGAGCCGTGCCCACGCTGTTAGTGAGACATGCGGCGGAAATTATCACCATGGACCCGGCGCGCCGGCGCATTCCGGACGGCGCCATCCTGGTGCGGGATCATGTGATCGAGGCTATCGGCCCGACGGATGACCTGCCGGCGTCGGCGGAGCGGGTCATTGAGGCGCGGGACATGGTCATCATCCCCGGCATGGTCAACACGCACCACCATCTGTATCAGACGCTGACCCGGGCCCTGCCGGCGGTGGAACATGCCAAGCTGTTCGACTGGCTGGTGTATCTCTATCCGCTGTGGGCGCGCATGGACAGCGAGGCGGCCTATGTCAGCGCCGTCATCGGGCTGGCGGAGCTGGTGCTGACCGGCTGTACGACCGTCAGCGACCACCTGTATGTGTACCCCAACGATGTGGAGATCGGGGCGACCATCCAGGCCGCCCGGGAAATTGGGGTGCGCTTTCATCCCTGCCGCGGCGGCATGTCGCTGGGCAAATCCCAGGGTGGGCTTCCGCCGGATGAGATCGTCGAGGACGAGGAGCACATCCTGCGGGACCTGGAAGAGGCGGTCCGGCGTTATCACGACCCGGCGCCGTATTCCATGCTGCGGATCGTGGCGGCGCCCTGTTCGCCGTTCTCGGTGACGCCGGCGCTGATGCGCCAGACGGCGGAGTGGGCGCGCCGGCACGGCATCACCCTGCATACGCATGTGGCGGAAACGCGCGACGAGGAGCAGTTCTGCCTGGAGCGCTTCGGCATGCGCCCGGTGGCGTATATGGAATCGCTGGGCTGGCTGGGGCAGGACGTCTGGTTCGCCCATGTGGTGCATGTGAATGATGCGGAGATCCGCCGGCTGGCGGCGACCGGCACTGGTGTGGCGCACTGTCCGACCTCCAACATGCGCCTGGGGTCCGGCATCGCGCCGGTGCGGCGGATGCTGGATGCCGGCGTGAAGGTTGGTCTGGCGGTGGACGGTTCTGCCAGCAACGACGGCGGCCACATGCTCCTGGAAGCGCGCATGGCCATGCTGTTACAGCGCGTCCAGCTCGGCGCCGATGGGCTTACGATGGAGGAGGCTCTGGAGATGGCCACGCTGGGCGGCGCCAGGGTGCTGGGCCGGGACGATATCGGTTCACTGGAGGTGGGGAAGGCGGCGGATTTCGTCGGCTTCCGCCTGGATACGCTGGAGTACGCCGGCGCGCATGACGCCATGTGTGCCCTGCTCCTCTGTGCGCCGCGCCGCTGTGACCTGTCGGTGATACAGGGCCGGGTAGTGGTGGAGAGCGGCCGGCTGGTGACGCTGGACCTGGAGCGGTTCATCGCCCGCCAGAACGAGCTGGCGAGGCGGTTGGTGGAGAACAAATGCTGATTCAAGGAGGAAAGCACATCCATGACGAAGTGGGTCTACATTCGCGACATCGCTGACTATGTGGGGCAGGAAGTCACCCTGAAGGGCTGGGTGTACAACCGCACCGACAAAGGCAAACTGCAGTTTCTGGTCATCCGCGACGGCACGGGGTTCATTCAGGCAGTGGCGTTCCAGAAGGAACTGCCGGCGGAGGTATTCGAGCGCGCCGTTTCGCTGACGCAGGAGTCCTCTGTGGTGGTGAACGGCATTGTGCGGGCGGACCCGCGTGCGCCGGGCGGCTATGAGCTGGGCATCACGAACATCGAGATTATCCAGCTCGTACAGGATTATCCCATCGCTCTCAAGGAGCACGGGGTCGAGTTTCTGATGGCCAACCGGCACCTGTGGATCCGCACCAAACGCCAGCACGCCATCCTGATGGTGCGGGTGGAGGTCATCCGGGCGATCCGCGACTGGTTGGATTCACACGGGTTCGTGAATATGGACACGCCCATCCTGACGCCGGCAGCCTGCGAGGGCACTACCACGCTGTTCGAGACCGATTACTTCGGGGAGCCGGCGTACCTCACCCAGAGCGGGCAGTTGTACAATGAGGCCACCATTATGGCTTTTGGCAAGGTGTACTGCTTTGGCCCGACCTTCCGCGCGGAGAAGTCGAAAACCCGCCGGCACCTGACCGAGTTCTGGATGGTGGAACCGGAGATCGCCTTCTGCGACCTGTACGATCTCATGGAAGTGGAAGAGCAGTTCGTGAGCTACATTGTTCAGCGGGTGCTGGAACGCCGGGCCAAAGAGCTGGAAGTGCTGGAGCGAGACATCAGCCGGCTGGCAAAGGTGGAGCCTCCGTTCCCGCGCCTGAGCTACGATGAAGCGGTGGAGCTTCTGCGCAAACAGGGCTTTGACTTCCAGTGGGGCGAGGATTTCGGCGCACCGCATGAGACGGCTATCAGCGATCAGTTCGAGAAGCCCGTCTTCGTGCATCATTATCCGACGCAGTGTAAGGCGTTTTACATGCAGCCGGAGCCTGGCCGGCCGGAGGTCTGCCGCTCGGTCGACCTGCTGGCGCCAGAAGGATATGGGGAAATCATCGGCGGCGGCGAGCGCATCGCCGATTACGAACTGCTGGAACAGCGCATCCGCGAGCACAACCTGCCGCGCGAGGCCTACGAGTGGTACCTTGATTTGCGGAAGTACGGCACTGTCCCCCATGCCGGCTTCGGCCTGGGTGTGGAGCGCACCGTGAGCTGGCTCACTGGCATCCATCACCTGCGGGAGGCTATCCCCTTCCCGCGCATGCTGGAGCGCATTTATCCGTAGGAGGCATACCATGGACCTCGGTCTGGCTGAGAAGGTCGTGCTGGTCACCGGCAGTTCCCGTGGGTTGGGGCGTGTCACCGCCGGCCTGTTTGCCCGCGAGGGGGCCTGGGTGGTGGTGGACTATTTCTCGCATGCGGAGGCCGCCGAGGAGACCGCGCATATGGTGGAGCAGGCCGGCGGGCGTGCGCTGGTGATGCAGGCAGATGTGAGCGATGCCGGCTCCATGCAGGCGCTGGTTGCCAGGGTGAAAGACGCATGGGGCAAGCCGGTGCAAGTGCTGGTGAACAACGCCATCGCCTTTGAGGGCGAAGTGGACTTTGAGGAGATGTCCATCGCCAGCCTGGATCGCATGTACGCCATCGTGGTGAAGGGGGCGGTGCATGCCGCGCAGGCCTGTGTGCCGGGGATGAAGGCGGCCGGCTGGGGGCGCATCGTGAACATCACCTCGCGTGGGGCGTTGATGGGCGCCCCGCGCATGTCCCATTATGCGGCCGCCAAATCCGCGCTGGTCGGGCTGACGCGGGCGTGGGCCAAGGAGTTTGGCCCCTGGGAGATCCTGACCAACGCGGTGGCGCCCACCCTGATGCTGACCGAGACCATGCTGGAAAGCCTTTCGGAAAGCGCCAGGGAGGCCATGGCCAAGCGGGTACCCGTGCGCCGGCTGGCTACGCCGGAGGACGTGGCGCGCCTGGTGTTGTTCCTGGGTTCCGCCGCCAATACCTATGTCAACGGGGAGGTCATCACGGTGGGCGGCGGGGCCATGAGCTGAGGCCTTACGGCTTGCGCATGATGATGATATATTCGACCGGATAGGCCTCGACGCACTGCGGTATCTGGTGAGAGACGAAGCGCCCGTTGTTGGGATCGCGCCGCTGGGGCAGGATTTTGGATGGGATCTGCCGCTTGATGACGCGTTCCAGGATAAAGCCGGCCTCCTGCATCAGCTCCACAAACACCTCGGCATTGCGCACGGCGACGCCCTTGAGCTGGGTGTTGCCGATGACGTAGCAGGCGCGGCCGCCGGGCCTCAGGATGCGGTAGCTTTCGGAGAAACATTCGCTCATATCGCTGAAGAAGCGGCGGATGCTGGGAACCAGGCCGGCGTCCGCCCTTTCCATTTGTGCGAGGATTTCTTCCGCGATCTCCGAATGCCCATGATAGGGGCGGTGGTTGGTTGGCCGCGAGGTGCCGATGAACTTCTGGCGGAAGTCCCGCAGGTCATGGACATAATGCAGCCAAAGGGCGGTGAGCTGATGCAGGTCCGCATACTCATAGGAGGTGACATAAGGCGGCGATGTGATCTGGATGTCGGTTGAATTGTCGGGGAAGGGGAGCTGTCGCGCGTCATGACAGCGCACGTCCAGGTACTCGTGAATATGCGTGCGCACCGCCGGCGGCACGGTGTGCCAGAAGGAGCGGTTGCGGTCGCTCATCTTCTGCAGGTGCACGAGGAAGGTGGGCCAGGGCCGGCGCGGCTCGCGGGAGGGGTCGCGCGCCGGCTTGGTCGAGCCCATATGCCAGAGCGAGCAGTTCTTCAGGATATGGCTGAAGCAACACAGGAAGAAGTTGCGCTCGTCCTCGTCCTCGATTTCCATAAGGGCGGCGAGGATCTGCCCCAGCTCATGTTTTTGGCGCTCAGGGAACCAGGTGTCAATGCGTTCGGACTGCGGCAGGATGGCGGGAAGCACGCCGTCGCTGACGTACCCGTCGTCCAAGGGGCGCAGGCGTTCGTACAGCCACAGCCGGCGGCGCTCCAGCTTCTCCGGGTCCAGCGGGGTGGACTTGGCGCGAGTGATGAGGCAGGCGACCTCATTGATGTCCGTGCCGGTGGCGCGGTACCCCCGTTCGATGGCGCAGGCGATGGTCGTGCCGCTCCCCATGAAGAGGTCGTTGACCACGGTGGGCCGGCGCGGGTCGGTGTAGATATCCAGCAGTTTATCCACGATTTGGGGGATGAACTTGGCGGGATAGCGGTGATAGCCGTGGGTCAGCCGGCAGGTATCGCGCGGCGTGCATTCCGCGAACGACCAGGCCGGGTCGGGCTGGAGGCCGGCGAACAGGTCCAGAATTTCCTCTGCGGACAGCAGGCGTTCTTTGAGTGCGGTTGAGGGCATCTTGTCATCCCATTTTCTCTGGTGGCGGCGACGCAGGGGAAATTTTACCATAACTGCCGGCGCCGGTCAAATCGGCCAAACCGGACATAACAAAGCGCGGGCGCGGAGCGAGTGGACTTTCTCCAGGAAAGCAAGTATAATGAAGGGTGTGATGAAGCGGGTGAATGAGCTGTTGCGATATCCTGTCAGGGAAAATGGGCAATAGGGTGGAGCTATGGAGCCAATTATTGTGATCGGAGGTGGACTGGCCGGCGCGGAGGCGGCCTGGCAGATCGCCCAGCGCGGCGTGCCGGTCATCTTGTACGAGATGCGGCCGGTCAAGATGACGCCGGCGCATCAGACCGATAAATTTGCCGAGCTGATCTGCAGTAACTCGTTGGGTTCCGACTTGCCGGACCGGGCGCCTGGCCTGCTGAAGGAGGAACTGCGCAAACTGGGGTCGCTGATACTGGCCTGCGCCGATGCGACGCGGGTGCCGGCCGGCGGCGCCCTGGCTGTGGGCCGGGAGGCCTTCGCCGAAGAGGTGACGCGGCGGATCTTGAGCCACCCGTTGATCGAAGTGCGCCGCGCGGAGGTGACCGAAATCCCCCGCCAGGGCATTGTGGTCATTGCCACCGGTCCGCTCACCTCTGAGCCGCTGGCAGAGGAGATACGCAAGCTCACGGGCGGCGAACATCTGTACTTTTACGATGCGATGGCGCCGATTGTGACCCTGGAATCCATTGACATGACCAAGGCATTCCGTGCCTCGCGCTACGGCCAAGGGGATGATGATTACATCAACTGTCCGATGACGGCGGAGGAATATTATCGCTTCGTGGATGCGCTGGTCAGCGCGGAGACCATTCCCTTGCATACTTTTGAGACCGAGGATCCGCGCTTTTTCGAAGCCTGCCTGCCCATCGAAGTGCTGGCAAAGCGGGGCAGGGATGCGCTGGCCTTTGGCCCGCTCAAGCCGGTGGGGTTGATTGATCCCCGCACGGGAGAGCGGCCGTTCGCCGTAGTGCAGTTGCGCCAGGATGACCTGGCCGGCACCCTGTACAACATGGTCGGGTTCCAGACCAACCTGCGCTGGAGCGAGCAGGACAGGGTGTTCCGCATGATACCCGGCCTGGAGCATGCGGAGTTTGTGCGCTACGGACAGATGCACCGCAACACGTTTATTGACGGGCCGCGGCTGTTAAAGCCCACCATGCAGTTGCGCTCTGACGAGCGGATTTTCTTCGCCGGCCAGATCACCGGCACGGAAGGGTATGTCGGTTCCACCGCCAGCGGGTTTGTGGCGGGGGTGAACGCCAGCCGGCTGGCGCGCGGCAAGCCGCTGGTGGTGTTCCCGCCGACGGCGATGATTGGGGCATTGATGCATTACGTCAGCTCGCCGGCGGTGAAAGATTTTCAGCCGATGAAGGCCAATTTTGGGATTATGCCGGCGTTGGAGCGGATGCCGCGGGGCAAGCGGTCCCGGGCGCAGGTGTATGTCGAACGGGCGCGCCGCGACCTGCCGAATTTGTCAGACATCGATTGACTTCGCGCCATTTCCCCTGTATAGTAAAAGGGGTGTCCAGCCCCATCTTTCGTGTAGTCACATATTGAGGGGCAGGTTCGCTCGGGAGGGTTTTTCTGGGAAGCAGATTGATACGCTATACGAAAGCCGGATTTCCTGCATGCGCAAATCAGCACTGCTCGTTACCGTCATAGTAATTGCGCTGGCCCTTATCCTCATATGGGCAGGGTGGGGTAGGACGAAGATCTCTCATACTCCCACTGCGTTTGACGGCCGGCGCGCGTACGATTGGGTCACCGCCCAGTGCGACCTGGGGCCGCGCCCCACGGGTTCTGACGCGCATCAGAAGCTGAAACAGCTTATCCGCACCGCCTTGCAGGAAAACGGGTGGCAGGTCACGTCACAGACGTTCCAGCATCAGGAGACAACGGTCGAGAATATCATCGGCAAGGCCGGCGGCGCCGGCCGGCCCATCATCCTGGCGGCGCACTACGACACTCGGCCAAAGGCCGACCGTGACCCAGACAATCCCACCGCACCCATCCCCGGCGCCAACGATGGTGCCAGCGGCACCGCGGTGCTGTTAGAGCTGGCGCGAGCTCTTCGGCCTGTCCGCCGGCCGATCTGGCTGGTCTTCTTCGATGCCGAAGACCGGGGAGAGATCGCCGGCTGGGACTGGTCGGTCGGAGCGCGGTATTTCGCCCAGCAGTTGGATATCGCCCCCCAAGCTGTAGTGGTCGTCGACATGATCGGCGATGCGGACCTGCAGATTTACCTGGAGGAGAATTCCACGCCGGCACTGTGCCAGGAAATCTGGACTGTGGCCGCCGAACTGGGATACACGGATGTCTTTATCCAGCGCACGCGCTGGCGCATCATTGACGACCATCTGCCGTTCATCGAAAGGGGATGGCCGGCGTGCCTGCTCATTGACTTCGATTACCCCTATTGGCACACTCACCAGGATACGCCGGACAAGGTCAGCCCGGAAAGCCTTCAGCGCGTCGGAGCCGTGCTGGAGCGGTGGGTGGAGAAGAGCGGCAGACCATAGACGAGGGACTATGGGCGATAGACCATGGATGATGGACGATAGACCATGGACGATGGACAGCAGATGATGAACGACTCAGAAATCCGGGACGCATTGGCAAGGCTGGCCAAGCTGGAGCAGACGAAATCGGCCTTTATCAGCATCGCGGCGCACGAGCTGAAAACGCCGCTGACGCTGGTGCAGGGGTATGCGACCATTTTGGGGGAGCGTCTGCACGGCCGGCCGGACGCCGAGGAGCTGGCCGGCCTGGTGGCCGGCATCCTGCGCGGCGCGCAGCGCCTGGGCGAGATCATTGACGATATGATAGACGTCGCCTCCATCGAGGCGCAGTCTCTGGAGCTGAACCTGGAGCCGCTCTCGCTCGATACATTGGTGGACCTGGCGGTGAAAGAGGCGCTGTCCGGCGCGCCGGAGCGCCAGGTGCGGATTTATATCGGAGAGCTGGCCGGGCTTCCACGCGTCATGGGCGATGCCCAGCGCCTTCATCAGGCGCTGGTGAAAATCATCAGCAACGGCATCAAATACACGCCCGATGGGGGGCGAATTGACATCTCGGGCCGGCTGTTATATGTTGATGGCGCGCGGTCCGACGCTTTAGTGGAGCTGACGATTGCGGACACGGGCATCGGCATCCCCCCAGAGGAGCTGGAGTGGATTTTCGAGAAGTTCTATCGCGTGGGGGATATCACCCTGCACAGCACCAGCAAATCCCGCTTCAAAGGCGCCGGCCCCGGCCTTGGGCTGACCATCGCCCGCGGCATCATTGAGGCGCACGGGGGCATTATCTGGGCCGAAAGCCCGGGATATGACGAAGCGCGCTGTCCTGGCAGTACGTTTCACGTTATCTTGCCCCTTCAGCAGGGGAGCAGTCCAGCCCGCACGCGCTATCTGGTGCAGTCTGGACTGCTGAGGTCGTCGGGAGAATAACGGCATGGTGAGCAGTCATTCCACGCGTCGCAGGCTGACGTATCTGGCTGTTGTGGTCATGTTCGCCGGCATGCTGGCCGGCTGTCAGGTGTCCCCAACCGACCTTATTCCACCGCTGGCGCGCTCGCTGGAATCAGCGACGCCGTCCGCCGGCGCCGGCACCATTGCGGAACAAGTGGGCGCTGTGCCGGCGGAACCCACTGCGACAGAAGAGCGAGCGCTGTCTTCGCAAGCCATGCCCACGCCGGCGCCTATGTCCGCCCAGGCGATGAACGCGTTCCTCAGTGGGCCGCGCGCCTTCGGCGTCGAGCCGTTCTGCCTCCAGCTCGCGGACACGGACGGCGACGGCGAGCGGGAATGGCTGGGGCTGTTCGAGCTGGTGCCGCTGGGCGGAACGGGAGCGGCCGGCTTTGTGCTGGACGGTGACCAGATGTACTTGCTGGGCAGGACCGCGGATATGCAGGGACAGGACAATTCCGGGACGCTGGTAAGCGAACTGCCCGTCTGCCAGGTTCAGGTGCAGGATGTGACGGGAGACGGGCTGGTGGAGATTCTGGTGCATGGCCTGAACCAGGCCGGCCAGCACCAGCTCAGCATCTTCTCATGGAACCGGAGCGACGCCTATCCTCTGCTGGCCAGCTTTGGCGGGGATGCCGGCGTCGAGCTGATGGACCTGGACCGGGATGGCCTGCCGGAGATCATCACCGTGCAGAACTTATGGGATGGCGTCGTCCTGCAGGAGATCTCGCGCTGGGACGGCGTGGCGTACCGGTTTGAGAGAAGCGTGTATGCACTGGCATCCGATGCTGTGGAGGTCCTGCCGGCCGACACCCCCGAACAATGCCTGGTCTCGTACTACCTGAACTTGGAGCGCCGCGACTACCGATCGGCCTATGAGAGGCTCTCGGCGGAAATGCAGGCCCGACAGGATTACAAGGCGTTCCTGCTCTCCGTCGCCGGCGTGCGCGACCTGTGGCTGGGCGAAGTAAGCCCGCCGGCGCAGGAGGGCGATGTGCTGGTCTTCCAGGCCCCGTTGTGGATGGAAGCCGTGGAAAACGGCCGGCCAATTCGCCGGGCATTCCGCGGCGAATGGCGCGTCGGCCAGGAACAAGGCGCCTGGAAAATCCTGAGCATCTCCCTGCATGCGTTCGGTTCATGAGATGGTTTTGTTGGACACATCCCTGCGCGTACAGCCGTGAGGAGGTAGCACACGAGGACGAAAAACAGCCTATGAGAAGACTGCGCACGTTATACCGCCAACGGTTTCGGCAGGAGTTCTCCGGCGAGGAAATCGCCAGGCCGGCGCCCGAACGCGCCCTGCTGGTCGGGGTGGAGATAAAGGGCGAGGAGACCGATTGGCCGCTGGAGAATTCCATGGAGGAGCTGGCGGAGCTGGCTCGGACGGCCGGCCTGGAAGTCGTGGGGCGCGTCACCCAGGCGCTGGAAAGCATCCACCCCGCCACCTATATCGGCCAGGGCAAGGTCGAGCAGATTCAGGAAATCATCGCCACCCAGGACGTGGACATCGTTGTTTTCGACGTGGACCTATCCCCTACACAACAGCGCAACCTCGAAGAAGCCCTCAATGTGCGTATCATAGACCGCACTGCGCTCATCCTGGATATTTTCGCCAAGCATGCGCGCACGCGCGAGGGAGCCCTGCAGGTCGAGCTGGCGCAGTATGAGTACCGTCTGCCGCGCCTGACGCGGCAGTGGACGCACCTCTCCCGGCAGGGTGTGGGTGGGGTTGGTCTGCGCGGCCCTGGCGAGACCCAGCTTGAGTCGGACCGCCGGCTCATCCGCAAGCGCATCACGCAGTTGCGCAAGGAGCTGGAAGAGGTGCGCGAGCACCGCCAGCGCTACCGCCAGCGCCGGCGTGAGGCCGCGATCCCCACGGTCGCGCTGGTCGGTTACACGAACGCCGGCAAATCCACCTTGCTCAATACTCTCAGCGGCGCCGGCGTCCTGGTGGAGGATAAGCTCTTCGCCACGCTCGATCCCACCACCCGACGGGTGAAACTGCCCGGGGGTAGGGAGGTGCTCTTCACCGATACCGTCGGTTTCATCCACAAACTCCCGACGATGCTGGTGGCGGCGTTCCGCGCCACGCTCGAGGAGATCAGCGAGGCGGATTTGCTCATCCATGTGGTTGACATAACTTCGCCGGCGGTGCTGGGACAGTGCCGCGCCGTGGCCAAAGTGCTCAAAGAGGTGGGGGCGGACCACATCCCCATTATCACGGCGCTGAATAAAATTGATAAATTGGAATCGCCGGCGGCAGTGCAGGAGATGCTGAAGCAGTTCCCCAACAGCGTCGGCATCTCCGCGCTGACGGGGGAGGGGGTGGACCGACTGCTGGAGCTGGTGGACCGCACGCTGACCCAGCAGATGATTGACGTGGTGGTGCGCATCCCGTTCAGCGCCGGCGAGCTGGTCTCCTTGTTCCACCGCTTCGGGTCCATCGAGAAGGAAGAGCATACGCCAGAGGGCGTGGAGATCGTGGGGCAGTTACCAGTGGACCTGGCCGGACGCTTCGCGCCGTATATGCGCTCGTAGACTTTCACCAGAAAATATCGGGGGAAACGGTGCGGATGCCGGCGTCATACCCGACCCGCTTGTACATCCGCACGCCGTTCCACGGCTCCCCCAGGATGCCGTCGTGAATGGCCCAACTGCGTCCCCGCACGCTGTGCGCCAGTTCCGGCTGACGGAAGGGCGAGGAACGGTCCAGCCGCTCCCACAGCTCGCCGCCGGGGCGGAACTCCCGATCGATCCATTCCATTTTGACCCGGCCCTGGACATAGCCGCATCCATAGCGCTCGAACAGCACCGCGGTGTGATACGCCAGCGGGGTGAGGAAGAAGGTATCGTGCCCCAGGGCGGCGGTGAAATCCTCTATCAGGAAGAGGACCTCGCGCAGGAGGCCCAAGCCGCGGCGCACCTGGCCAGGAGCCAGGCCGGCCTTCATGGCCCGGATTTCTTCGGGGATGTTGCGCGCCAGGGTGCCGAACTGCGTAGGATTGCCATGCTCATCCCGGTCCACATGGAACCGCTCGGAACGCAGGTTATTGAGGATCACCAGCAGAAGCTCCAACTGGGAGAAAGGGGTGTCCGCCAGTTGGAGATAGAGGGCACAATCGGTTTCTTCGGGAACCGGGCGCACGCGGATGATGAAATACGCCGTGCCCGGAATCGTCTCGAATTCCACCGCCGGCCGGCCCTGCGCATCCACTAACCGGATGGGGTCAACGCCGAAATCCCGCAGGAGCATGGAGGGGATAAGCCGGCGCAGGATGGCATGCTTCTCCGCATCGGGCATCTGGTTGAGCATGCGGATAGACCGTATCGGTACGCACTCGCGCCCTGGGATGCGCGCCGGCATGGCCCCCTCCGTTTTACCAATCCCGCCGGCGGGTTGCCTCCCGCCATTCCCGCTCCATCTCGCGCTCGCTGTCGCGTTGGGCAATGGCCTCCCGTTTATCGTACAGGCGCTTGCCGCGCGCCAGGGCGATCTCCACCTTGGCGAGATTGCCCTTCAGGTACATGCGCAGTGGCACGATGGTATACCCTTTTTCCTGGACGCGGCTGGCCAGGCGTGCGATTTCCTGCTTATGCAGGAGGAGCTTGCGATCGCGCTTGGGCTCATGATTGTCGCGCGATGCCTGTTCGTACTGGGCGATATGCGCATCCACCAACCAGGCTTCCCCGTTGCGGATCTGGACAAAGCTGTCGCGCAGGTTGACGCGGCCGGCCCGCACCGATTTGATCTCCGAGCCGGTCAGCGCAATGCCGGCCTCAAAGGTCTGCTCCAGATGATAGTCATGGTAGGCCTTGCGGTTGGTGGCGATCACCCGGATGGCCTCTTTATCCTTCGTCATAATGACCCTCGTTCGACCGTATCTCACGATGGGAAATGGACATATACCGCCGCCGGCAGGAACAGCACACTGCCGGCACTCCCACCGATGCGTTCTTTCAGGACCTCCAGCGCTTTTTCGAGCTGGGTATCGCGGCCGGCCTGATACTCCTCCCAGGACAGCTCGACCGGCACATCCGGCTCCAGCCCGTTCTTGTGGATATCGCGCCCCTTGGGCGTGAACCAGTGCGCGATGGTGACACGGAGCTGGGAGCCATCGGAGAGCTGGTGCACCTGCTGGATGGCGCCTTTGCCAAAGGTGCGTGTGCCGACGAGGAGGCCGCGCCCGGAGTCCTGGATGGCGCCGGCGACGATCTCCGAGGCGCTGGCGCTGGCCTGATTCACCAGCACCACCATGGGCAGGGATGGGTCAGTGGCCAGGCCGCCGGCGAGGGCTGGATACTGTTTGGTCGTGCCATCTTTGGCCCGCTCTTCCGTGATAATGCCTTGCCCGACGAATTCACTGCCCACCGATACCGCCACGTCGAGCAGTCCGCCCGGATTGCCGCGCAGGTCGAGAATCAGTCCCTTTGCGCCGTGTCTCTGCATCTCTTTCAGCGCTTCGCGCACCTTGTCATCCGCCAGGGAATTGAACTCCCGCAGGCGCAGGTAAAAGATGGTCTCATTCTCGAGCCAGCGGGTCTCGATCGTGGGGATGTCAATGCGCTCGCGGGTGATCTCCACGGTAAACTGCTCCTGCGTGCTGGGGCGATAGATGAGAAGCTTCACCTTGGTGCCGCGCGGGCCGCGGATTTTGGCCACGGCCTCGGTGGTGCTCCAGCCCTGGATGTTCTCGCCGTCCACTTCCAGGACAATATCCCCGGGGCGCAGGCCGGCGCGGCTGGCCGGGCTGTTCTCGATCGGTTCCACAATGATCAGGAAGCCGTTCTCATCCGTCCGCACGGTCGCGCCAATGCCCTCGAACTGCCCGGAGATATCCTCGCTCACGATGCGGGCCAGCTCAGGGTCCAGCAGGACCGTGTAAGGGTCGTTGAGGCGCTGGAGCACCCCTTTGACGGCATCCCGGGCCGCCTGTTGGGGGTCAGGCAAGTCGCCGTAGAAGCTTTGCTCCAGGATATCCCAGGCTTCCCAGAAGAGTTGAAAGGCCTTTTGGCGCTCTTCTTGCACGTTGGCCGGCGGTGTCGGGGTAGGGGAGAGGGCCAGCCGGCTCGAAAAGTGGCCGGCGGCGAGGCCGGCCATGAACATCGAGGCCAGCAGGACAAGTTCCAAGACGATAATCACGAATGCTTTCAGCCCACGATCCATAGGTATCACACCTCATGCATGGGAAATGTCAAGGCGCCTGCGCGATCAGCGCCGCCACGCCGGCGTTCAGCAGTGCATCCACACCCTGCTGGCGCTGTTCCTCGGTCGGGACGATCACGCGGTCCGGCTCGATGCCGGTCCCGTCAATCGGCATACGGGAGGGCCTCAGCCAGCGCGCGACGGTGATATGGATGGATGATCCGTCCGACAGGTCGAACACCAACTGTACCGAGCCTTTGCCGTACGTCTTTTCGCCCATGAGCTGGGCGCGCTGATGGTCGTGCAGGGCGCCGGCGACGATCTCCGCCGCGCTGGCGGTCCCTCCGTTCACCAGCACCACCATGGGGATATCGCCGGCGGTCCCGCCCTGGCGCACAGGGTAGCTTTTCTCCTCGCCGCCGCGGCGGACCTCATACATGAGCACCCCCTCCCGGAGGAACTGGCTGGCGACGTCCAGGGCAGACTCCAGCAGGCCGCCGGGATTATCCCGCAGGTCGAGCACCAGTTTCTCCATGCCCCGGGCGCGCATTTCCTGCAGGGCGGACTGCACCTCCGCGCCGGTGCGCTCGGTGAACATGGTGATGCGCAGGTAGCCCACGTGCGGCGCCTGGTCGTCCAGCATGCGCCATTCCACCGACGGCGTCTGATACTCCTGGCGGGTGATGGTGAAGCTGAGCCGCCGGCCCTCGCGCTCTACCACGATCCGCACGGGTGTGCCCACCGGCCCGCGCACCAGCGCCGCGACCTGGTCCACGGTCATCGTCTCGCTGAGCATCACATCGTCCACCTGCACGAGCACATCGCCTTCCAGGATGCCGGCGTTGGCCGCCGGCCCATCGGGTTGGGGTTTCAGGATGAAGCGGCGGTCCGTCTCGCGCTGGTAGAGCCAGACGCCGATGCCGCCGAAGCGGCCGCGGTGTTCATCCCGCTCCAGCTCGCGATTGGCCGGCTCCACAAAAATGGTGTAGGGGTCATGCAGTTCCTGGAGGGCGCCTTTGAGCGCACCGTATGCCACCTGCTGTGGGGCGGGCAGATCGCCCAGAAAATGCTGTTTGACGAGGTGCCAGGCCTCCCAGAAGACGGCGAACGCGCCGGCCTCTTCCTCGTCCGGCTGGGTGGAGTCCAGCAGGACGATTTGCTGGCTGGGCGTATGGGAGGCGGCGCGGCTCTCGGCCAGGACCATATGGGTGGCGAAGCCGGCGGAGAAGGCCGCCGCCACGGCCAGCAGGCATAACAGGACGATGGCCGCGGTTTTCAGGACCTGCCGCATGGCAGTAATCTCCTTACACCGAATGTGTTTTGCATTGTAGCACAGGAGGGCCGGCCGGGCAAAGCCGCGTAGCCTGATACTGCCCTTTCTGCTGCCAGCACGGGCTATCTTGACATCCCCCCCGAGTGTGATATACTATAAGTGTATCAACCGCGGAATGATGGATATTTTGTTTGCGGACAAGCTGTCTTGGTGGGCAAAACCCGGTGTGGGAGGGGACGGCTGAATGCGCGAGGTGAAGGAGCGCGTGGATGTGCTGGTTGCGGGGGGAGGTACAGCCGGCCACATCGCGGCCATCCAAGCAGCTCGTGCAGGTGCTCTCACCTCCGTGATTGAAGCCGACTCCATGCTGGGCGGCACCATGACAGTAGGCGGTATGTACACCCCGTGTTTCTTCTTCGGCCCTGCCGGCCAAGTTGTGTCTGGGATCCCATGGGAGCTCTTTTGCAAGTCCAAACAGCTCGAAGGTCTGCCGATTCCCGATCACCGCAAACGTCGTCCTGTCGAGACGCCTGGATTTTATAACTATATCAATGTCCCCATCTATGCGGCTCTGGCGGAGGAGGAGGCCAACAAGGCCGGCGTTATCCTGCACTACCACGAATTCGTCTCGGATGTCCGCTCCGTGGGTGATGAATGGGAAGTCATTTCACTCGGACGCGGCATTCAACGCATCACTCGCTGTAAGGAGATCATCGACTGCACCGGGGACGCGGATGTGGTGCGTATCCTGGGACTGCCCGTGGATAAGGGCCTCGAACGTCAGCCGGGCGCATATTCCTACAAGATCGAGGGCATCGAGTACGAGCAGGTTTGGGAAAAAGAGGCCCAGGCCATTTTTGAGGAAGCTCTGGCCGGCGGCATTATTCAGCAAGGGGATTATGCGTTCCCTAACTGGGCGCCATTTATGTTCTATCTCACCCAGGGCGGGCACGAATGCACCCATGTGTACGATGCCGATACCTCTGATGCGGAGGGACAGACCCGGGCAAACATCGAGGGCAGGGCTCGCATGCTGCGGATGTACAAGTTTTTGCGGGAATGGATGCCAGGTTGTGAACGCGCGGTGGTAAAGGCGCTGGCATATCGCGCGGTTTCCCGGGAGACCTATCGCATCGTCGGCGAATATACGATCAGCCGGGACGACTTCCTGCAAGCTCGCAGTTATGACGATAATGTCTGCAATGCCTTCAATTATATTGACATGCACAGCGAGCAGGGTTGCGATGTCATTTTCCACGAATCCCGGGAGATGGTGCCGAAGGTTCCTTTCCGGGCGTTGATTCCCCGGGGGAGCGCACGCATCACCGTCGCCGGCCGCATTGTGTCCGCAGATCGGTGGGCCCTGGCCGGCATCCGTGCGCAGTGCACCTGCATGGCCATGGGACAGGCCATGGGCGCGGCCGCGGCTCTCGCGGTCCAGCGAGGGGCCCCATCCAGGGATATCCCTGCAAGAGACATCGTCGCGTTGACAGTGGAACACGGCGCCGTGCCGGTCTGAACGTCGCGGCAGGATGGGGGACGCCGAAAATGCGTCAAATACGGGAAGCGGGCCGGGAAATACCGGTCCTGGCAGAGACGGATGTTTTGGTCGTGGGCAGTGGGCCTGGCGGCCTGGCGGCCGCCATCAGCGCGGCACGCGCCGGCGTGGCCGTGATCTTATTGGAACGGTACGGATGCTTCGGTGGGGTAATCACCCAGGTTGGGGTGGAAAGCATTGCCTGGTACCGGCATGCCGGCACCGTCGATGTGGAGGGCATCGGGCGCGAGTTTGAAGAGCGGGCCTTCCAGATGGGCGCAAGCCGGCCGGAACCCCAGTCAGACAGCCAGGCACTGGACACGGAACTCTTCAAGTGTGTCGCCGACCAAATGATACGGGAGGCCGGCGTCCGTCCCCTTCTGCATTGCCTGGCGGTTGACGTGGTGATGGAAGGGAATATCATCAAAGGGGTCATCACCGAAAGCAAATCGGGCCGCGCGGCCATTCTTGCCCAGCGTGTTATTGATGCCACGGGAGACGCGGACATTGCCTTTCGCGCCGGCGCTCCCTGTCGCAAACTTCCTCGGGAACAGATGATGGGTGTCACCGTGATGTTTTCCTGCTCCGGGGTCGATCGTGAGCAATTTCTGGAGTACGTCCGCCAGACCCATCCCACATATGGGGACTGGCAGGAGCAGTGGGGGGTGGTGACGAGCGGCAAAGAGGATCATCTTTTCAGCCCAGCCCTGTTTGAGCCATTTCTGCAAGCGCGCCGCGATGGGGTGATTCCCCCTGAGCTGGACACCATTGGGGGGACGTGGAGCACCATTACCGAGGCCGGCGAAGCGCTGGGGTTGAACCTGGTCTATATACCCGGTGTGGATGGGACAGACGTATGGGACCTCACCCGGGCGGAGATTGAAGGCCGGCGTCAGGCGCTCTTAGCGATCGAGGCTCTGCGCAAATATGTGCCGGGATTCCAGAAGGCGCGTCTGCGAAACTTCGGCATGACGCTGGGTGTGCGGGACACCCGCAAGATCATCGGCCGTTACAACTTGACTGAGGAGGATGTCCGCAATCAGGCCAGATTCCCGGACGCGATCGGCATCTTTCCTGAATTCATCGATGGGTATGGGATATTAATCTTACCGACCACCGGGCGCTATTTCCAGGTTCCATATGGGATTCTCCTTCCTACGGGTGTGGAGAACCTGCTGGTGGCAGGGCGGTGTGTTGCCGGCGATAAGATTGCTCACGCCGCCACGCGCAACATGATGTGCTGTACCGTCACCGGCCAGGGCGCCGGCGTCGCCGCGGCGGTTTCCCTTAAAGCCGGCGTTCCGCCCAGCCAGATTGATATCGCCGATCTGCAAGCCGCCCTTGTCCAGCAGGGAGTGCGGATCGCCTAGCCGGACAGGCCTTGGTCCGGCACATGGTGGAGTAGGCGTGTACACATTCATTATGGAAAGGAGGTGATGCACGACCCATCCAGACCCACCTGTTTCCAGCGAGTACGGAGTCGCCGGCAAGTCGAAGTCAAATTACCCGATCCCAATCAATGGAGATGTACGAGGAGGGAAGAACTATGAAAGCGAAGTTGCTTGGTCTGCTCGCGGTCATTCTTGCGGTGAGCATGATTGTGGTGGGCTGTGCGCCGGCATCTACACCACAGGTCGTCGAAAAGGTCGTCAAAGAGACGGTGGTCGTGGAAAAGCCGGTCGAGAAGACGGTTGTGGTCGAGAAACAGGTGGTGGTCACCCCGACCCCTGGCAAGCCGCAGCCGAAGGGCACCCTGCGGTTCGCGCTGTCTGGGGAGCCGAACTCGCTCTACATCCCCGCTACGGCGGACAAGAATGCCGACATCGCAGCCTCCCAGTTGTACGATCCGCTGGTCTTCCAGGATGATGATGGCACGATTGTGCCGGCGTTGGCCGAGAGCTGGGAAGTCTCCAAAGACGGCACAGAGTACATCTTCCATCTCCGCAAAGGCGTCACCTTCCACAACGGCGAGCCCTTCACCGCTGATGACGTGATCGCCACGTGGAAGTACGGCATGGGGGAGGGTTCCTCCTGGCCCGACCGCTATTCCATCGCCAAGTCGGTGGAGAAGATTGACGATTACACCGTGCGGGTGACCACCGATGGCCCTAAGCCCCTCCTGCTCGTCACCATGCACGACTTCTGGTCCATTATCCCCAACGAGTACATGGAAAAGGTCGGCCTCGATGGCTTCCAGCAGCACCCCATTGGCACTGGCCCCTTCATGTTCGTCGAGTGGGTGAAGGGCGATCACATTACGTATCAGGCCAACCCGAACTACTGGCGTGAGGGCCAGCCGCGCGTGGAGAAGGTGATCTTCCGCTTCATCACAGAATCCTCTACGCGCGTTGCCGCCCTGACTGCGGATGAGATTGACCTGACCAAGCGCTTAACCGCGGAGGAAGCCAATCAACTGCTCAGTGTACCGGGTGTCAAGGTGATCCAGTACCCTGTGGCCCGCATCTTTTACATTGCGTTCAACAACCTGACTACCGGGAAAGGACTGCCGACGGAGGATGCCAAGGTTCGCCAGGCGATGAACTATGCCGTGGACGTGGATGCCATTTTGAAGTCGCTGTTTGGCGGGGCCGGGAAGCGTGCGGCAGGCTTTGTAGCCAGCTCTGAGCTTGGGTACGGTGTGGTCAAGCCGTTCCCGTATGACCCGGAGAAGGCCAAGCAGTTGCTGGCCGAGGCCGGCTATCCCAACGGCTTCAAAATCGACATGGCCTGTCCCACCGGTGCATACTCCCACTTTGAGGAAGTGTGCCAGGCCGTCGCCGGCTATCTTGAGAAAGTCGGCATCAAAGTGAACCTCGAGTTCATGGAATCCGCCCATTACTGGGACCTGGAGGCCAAGAAAGAACTGCCGCCGCTCTTTGGTGATAGCTGGTCCGATGAAAGCGGCGAGGCGTACAACCGCCTGAAAGGCGCCCTGGGCGGATGGGATGCGCCGTACTCCTCTTGGTCTGATCCGAAGATTGACGAACTGCTCGATGCTATCTCTAAGGAAGTTGATCGGGACAAGCGCAAGGCGCTCTATGAAGAACTCCAGGTCTACATGCAGGAGAACCCGCCGTTCATCTACCTGTACGAGCCTTACACCTTTGAGGCGATGCGCGATCGGGTCATGGACTACCATCCGCGCGCGTCCGAGATGTGCTATCTGAACAAGGTTTGGCTGGCCACGCCTGAATGATGCGCGGCATTGCCGGCGGCCCGGGAGGGCTTGTCAGGCCCTCCCGGGCCGCTCCCTGTCCCTTTACACTGTCGTGAACTGGAGGGGAAATGCTTCGCTATTTTCTCATACGCCTGGGCCAATCGCTGGCCCTCATGTTCGGCGTATTGTTGCTGGTGTTCATGATGCTGCGCGTGACAGGGGACCCCGCGGCACTGATGTTGCCGCGGGAGGCCAGCGCCGCGGAAATTGAAGCATTTCGGGAACGAATGGGGTTTAACCGCCCGATTATTGTCCAGTTTGCTGATTTTCTCAGTAAGGCGGTGGTCGGGGACTTTGGCGAGTCTCTGCATTTCAGGACGCCGGCGATGACGCTTGTGACCCAGCGGCTGCCGGCCACTGTCGAGCTGGCCGCGACAGGACTGCTCTTTGCGGTGCTGATTGGCGTGCCGATCGGCATGATGGGAGGGTTGAAACCAGGGAGCGCGGCAGACTCTCTGGCCCGCTTGCTGGCCTTGATGGGGCAAAGCATCCCGAACTTCTGGCTGGCAATGCTCATGATCCTCTTCTTCGGTGTTCAACTGCGCTGGTTCCCGACCTTTGGGCGAGGTGCGTGGAACTCGGTGGTTATGCCGGCGTTTGTGCTCGGCCTTCCCGTAATGGGGCAGATCGTCCGCCTCACCCGGTCCACCGTGCTGGAAATCCGCAGTGAGGACTTCGTCCGAACCGCGTACAGCAAGGGTCTGGAACCTCCTGTCATCTACCTGAAGCACATCCTGCGCAACGCCTCCATTCCCATCATCAGTGTGATCGGCGTGCAGTTCGGATATATGCTGGGCGGCTCGATTTATATCGAGACCATTTTCGCCTGGCCTGGCATGGGGCAGTTGCTCCAGTTAGCGATTGGATGGCGCGATTTTCCGCTTGTGCAGGCCATCGCCATTTTCACCAGCACGGTGGTGATCGCATTGAACCTGCTCACTGACCTCGTGTATGCAATTATTGACCCGAGGATTCGCTATGGCTTCTGAAACCAGTCCCCGTCCGGCTGACAGTCTGCTGGATATACAGAGAACGTGGTGGGATCGTCTGGCCTTTATTGGCCGCCTGTTGTGGCGCGATAAAGGGGGGATGCTGGGCTTATTCCTGTTCCTGCTGGTGGTATTTTCCGCTGTCTTTGCGCCCTGGATTGCTCCTCATGACCCCCTGGAACAGGTTATGGAAGACAGCAAGATGCCGCCGGCCTGGAGCGTTGGGGGAAGCTGGGAGCACCTGCTGGGGACCGATACCCTGGGCCGGGACATTTTCAGCCGCATCATCTACGGATCGCGGGTCTCCCTCACGGTGGGATTCTTCGGTGTCTTGATCGCGGGCACCCTGGGGATGATCATCGGGGCCATCGCCGGCTATTTAGGCGGCAGGGTGGACTCTGTCATCACGAACACGGTGAACCTTGTTCTATCCTTGCCGTACCTGCTCTTTGTGGTATTTATTGCGGCCATCTTTGGCCGAAGCCTGCTGAACGTCATCCTGATATTCGGCATCACGGATGCGCCCATTTTCGCACGGGTCACGCGCGGGGAGGTGCTGAAGATCCGGGAATCCGGTTATGTGGAATCCGCGCGCTGTGCCGGCGCAAGCTGGGCCCGCATTGTCTTCGACCACATCATGCCCAATCTGATCGGTCCCTTGATCACCCTTGCCACGTTTGAAATGTCGGCAATGATTTTCTACGAAGCGGGCCTCGGATTTCTCGGATTGAGCGTGCCGCCGAGCGTTCCCAGTTGGGGCAACATGCTGGCGGCCGGCCGGCAGTATCTCACCAGCTACCCCTGGATTGCAACCTTCCCTGGCGTCGCTATTATGATCACTTCCCTGGGAATGAACCTCCTTGGAGACTGGCTGCGCGATGTGCTGGACCCCCGGCTGCGCCGCGCAAGGAAATAAGGGGCTTGGCAAATGGCGATCATCCTGGAAGTACGAGACCTGAAAACTCGCTTTTATACGGTGGACGGCGTTGTCCATGCCGTCAACGGCGTCAGCTTTGACCTTGCAAAAGGGGAAACGCTCGCCATTGTGGGGGAAAGCGGCAGTGGGAAGAGTGTTTCGGTGATGTCACTGCTTCGGCTGATCCCGATGCCACCCGGGCGGATTGAAAGCGGCCAGGCATTGTTTTACGGGAGCGATGGCCCGAAGGACTTACTGCGGCTGTCCCAGAAAGAACTGCGGGACATTCGTGGCGGCGCCATCGGCTTTGTGTTCCAGGACCCTGCCACGTCCTTGAACCCTATTTTGACCGTTGGCGAACAGATTATCGAGATTATCACCCGACATTTACATCTTTCGCGACATGAAGCGCGCGAGAGGGCACTGCAGCTCCTTGCCAGCGTGGGCATCCCGGACCCGGAAGTTCGCCTGGGTTGTTACCCCTTCCAATTATCCGGGGGCATGCGCCAGCGCGTGATGATTGCCATCGCCATCGCTTGTAATCCCCAGATTGTCATTGCCGATGAACCTACAACTGCGCTGGATGTGACCGTACAGGCGCAGATTGTGGAGCTTTTCAAGCGGCTGCGGCAGGAGCTGGGAATGGCGCTGATATGGATCACGCATGATCTGGGGATCGTGGCGGGGCTGGCGGATCGCGTCATGGTGATGTACGGGGGCCGGCCGGCTGAAGTCGCCCTCGTGGATGAGCTGTACGATCATCCCCTGCATCCATATACCATCGGACTGCTTGGGGCCCTGCCTCGGCTCGATGTGGATGAGTCTCGCCGGTTGGTCAGCATCCGCGGCACCCCGCCTGATTTGATGATCCCTATTCAGCACTGCCCCTTTGCCTGGCGGTGTGACTATGCCTTCCCCCGCTGTTGGGAGGAGATCCCTCCACTGGTGGAAGTGCGTCCAAAGCATATGGCTGCCTGTTTCTTTGACATTGAACGGGGGGAACCTCGCCATGATGGAAACTGAACCACTGGTGAGAGTGGTGGATTTGAAAAAGTATTTCCCTATTGGCAGTGGACTGCTTTCCAGGGGCCGGCGTCTGGTCAAAGCGGTCGATGGGGTCAGCTTTTCCATCCACCGCGGTGAGACCTTGGGGCTGGTGGGGGAGAGTGGGTGTGGGAAGTCCACTCTGGGCAGGACGGTTCTGCAGTTGTACCGCCCCACGGCGGGCAAAGTGTATCTGGAAAATATTGAGCTGACCAGCTTGCCGGCGGATCAACTGCTCCCACTGCGCGCCAGGATGCAGATGATCTTCCAGGACCCGTATGCTTCCCTGAACCCTCGCCATTCTATCGAGAAGATTATCGGGGAGCCTCTGGTGATTCATAAGGTCATGCGGGGCACTGCTTTGCGGGAGCGGGTCGCGGAGCTGATGAAGCTGGTTGGGTTGGACCCCGCGTATATGCGGCGCTTCCCGCACGAGCTTTCCGGCGGACAGCGGCAGAGAGTGATGATCGCTCGGGCGCTGTCTCTGAATCCCGATTTTATCGTGTGTGATGAACCCATCTCCGCGCTGGACGTGTCGATCCAGGCGCAAGTGGTGAACTTACTGCAGGATTTGCAGGAGGAGCTGGGGCTGTCGTATCTCTTTATTGCCCATGACCTGAGTATGGTGAAGCATATTTCCCACCGTATCGCTGTCATGTATCTTGGCAGGGTGATGGAGCTGGCGGATCGGAAGACCCTCTTTGCGGATCCGCTCCATCCGTACACCCACGCCTTAATTTCCGCGGTGCCAGTGCCCAATCCGAAGCTGGAGCGCCGCCGGCGGCGCATCATCCTTGCCGGCGATCCTCCCAGCCCGGTGAATCCTCCGTCTGGCTGTGTGTTCCATACCCGATGTCCATTGGCGCAGGATATTTGTCGGGAGCAGGTGCCGGAGTTTCGTGAGGTCAAGCCGGGCCATTATGTGGCGTGTCATCGCGCCGGCAGCGCGGATATGCTGCGGTGACCGGGCTGGGGAGCGAGGGATTGTGACGAGTTGGGCGCCGAGGTTACAGCCTCGGCGCCTTGTTTTTTTCCGTTAGTGTCAGCTAAGATCGGCAAATTCCTGGTGGAGGCCTTTCAGTATCCTAACCTCGGATCGTGGGATTGCAACTTCTTCGACAAGGCATAGATCTTTATCATTCCGTCGCCGCTTTCAGTATCCTAACCTCGGATCGTGGGATTGCAACATTGCGGTTCCGCAATCCAGGATTGGATCTTCTTCACTTTCAGTATCCTAACCTCGGATCGTGGGATTGCACCACCTACGATACGGCCTGGGGCTTCTACAAGACGGACCTTTCAGTATCCTAACCTCGGATCGTGGGATTGCACCCTGTTCAGCGGAGGAGCGCTGACGAAGGGCGGCAGCGCTTTCAGTATCCTAACCTCGGATCGTGGGATTGCACCCGAAGAGGAGCTGGTAGTCCGCATGATGCCCCTCCGGCCTTTCAGTATCCTAACCTCGGATCGTGGGATTGCACCCGGCCGGCCTAGGGAGGGGGAGGGGGCGCGGGGTTAGCTTTCAGTATCCTAACCTCGGATCGTGGGATTGCACCATTGACGCGTCGTTGATGTGTCATGGTGCGCGTGGTCTTTCAGTATCCTAACCTCGGATCGTGGGATTGCACCTTCACGCGCGCCGACCTTACGAACGTCAACATCACCTCTTTCAGTATCCTAACCTCGGATCGTGGGATTGCACCAAAATGGACGAGCAGTACGCAAGAAGGACCTTGACCTTTCAGTATCCTAACCTCGGATCGTGGGATTGCACCTTGACGAATGTCAAGACCATGTTTTGCCGCTAGAGCGCTTTCAGTATCCTAACCTCGGATCGTGGGATTGCACCTTTGGTGAGCTGATCTGCCTCGACGCCGAACATCTCCGCTTTCAGTATCCTAACCTCGGATCGTGGGATTGCACCTTGCCAGGACCATCTTCCGAAAGCTCTCGCTTGTCACTTTCAGTATCCTAACCTCGGATCGTGGGATTGCACCCTGTGCGTGCCGATGTATCGGGCAAGGATGAGTAACGGCTTTCAGTATCCTAACCTCGGATCGTGGGATTGCACCAGTGTCCACATGCTCCCCTTGGCGGTGTGGGGGCATCTTTCAGTATCCTAACCTCGGATCGTGGGATTGCACCTCACATGCAGTATGAAGATGACAAGTACAACT
>Ga0080004_1128083_pt1 | contig 27654 bp, 25 predicted proteins | sample WasSprMetagenome_FD_69207 | JGI IMG/M metagenome (GOLD analysis project Ga0080004, IMG submission 69207) | Sulfidic aquatic microbial communities from Washburn Spring, Yellowstone National Park, USA - WS (SPADES assembly) (version 2) | ecosystem: Environmental > Aquatic > Thermal springs > Hot... | reverse complement strand
ACATCATCTGAAGCGCTGACATAAACCAAAACACGACCACAAAACCCATAAAACGTAAAAACAAGAACCCTAGACCAAACAGTCAACTTATCTTAACAACATCCTAACATCATCCATAATCTTTATAAAGAGCATAAGGAGGTACATAAAACTATGATCAAAAGCAAAGCAGCGACTTTAATTAGTACAGGTAAAATAGAAATCCGTGAATTCCCGATTCCAGATATTGATGAAGAAAGCGCTTTACTTAAGATGAAGTTGTCAGGTATATGTGGTACAGATCAGCATATGTTTGCTGGAGAAAAGGTTTTAGACACATATTTACCAGCAAAAGGTATTTTTACGTCACCTCCTTTCCCTTTAATACCTGGACATGAGAATGTAGGTATTATCTCAGATATAGGGGAAATAGCAGCAGAAAGAATGGATGGCGAAGGGAGAAGATTAAAAAAGGGCGATCTTGTGGTTCCGGTTTGTAATATTCGATGTGGCAAATGCTATTATTGCAAAAGTACATATGGCAGTCCATGGTGTGAAGATAGACTCGGGTATGGTACTTCATTGTCTTGTAAAGATCCTCCTCACCTCTTTGGTGGATGGTCAGAATATATGTTTCTGTTACCTGACGTTAAGGTCTTCAAAGTTCCTAATGAAATCGTCCCTGAAATGGCGGTGTTGACTGAGCCCCTGGCTGTTGCTCTTGCTACCTTTACAAAAGCTTTCCTCCCAACCACTGCATGGGATGTAGGTGGCTTTGGTATTGGCAACACTGTCATTATTCAAGGACTCGGCCCGATAGGAGTTCTTCATGCTATTGTAGCTAAAATCCTTGGAGCCGCTCAAGTAATAATGATAGGTGTTGGGTCTGAATCTGATCTTTTCAGGGAAGAGTTTATAGAAAGGCATTCCTTTGCTGATGAAGTGATTAATTTTCCCGATTCTGAAAAACGTATTGATGAAGCTTTAAGATCTACCAATAAAATTGGTGGTGATATCGTCGTAGAATGTACCGGTAACCCGAAAGCTATTCTTGAAGGGTTAGAAATGGTGAGAATGGGAGGGACATATTTAATTGTTGGGGCATTCTCTGATGCCGGTACTGTTGCAATAAATCCGGCAATAAATATTGTTGGAAAAGGGATCAGAATAATAGGTATAAATGGATCTCCGTACCAAGATTATGGTAGAGCGCTTACTATTTTAAACAAGTACAAAAATCAATTTAAATTTCAAGAAATTGTTACTCATATCTTTAAATTAGAAGAAACCGAAAAAGCAATAAAAGTTGCACTTGGCAAAAAATGCATGAAAGTAGCAATTTCTCCTTAATTTATTGTCTTAAAGTTGTGATAAAACCATAAATAAATCTTTAAGGTATTCTCCTATCTTCTCAAGGCCTGACGACGATAGGCTCAAGCAACTCCTTTCCTCAATAGATGCCAAAAGCTCATCGAAGGAGCCAAGGTCTCTTCTCAAAACATACTTTGGAGGGTGGATCCTGTAAACTTCAAGCTCTTCCAAAAAGCCTGAAAGTGGGCTCGAACTCAAGCCGCACGCTCAAGAGGATGGTATATGGTTTTCCATTCGCACGGCTGTGGCAAAAAAGTTTGTCTCATGGTCTAAGCTTCTTGTCCTGTTGGCTCAATAGCCTGAGATCTGCCTTGATGAGGTGCGGTGGGAGGTGGGTTATTGGCTAGGAAGAGGGATTGGAAGAAGTATGAGAGGAACTGGAGGGCCTATGAGAGGTTCAGGAAGGATGAGGTGGAGCTCTTCTTGAGGAAGGCTAGGGCTGTTGTTTGGAGTCTCGATCCACCTTGGGTGGCGAAGCTAAATGGTAGACCTGCCTACGACGCTAGAGGCCTAGTTCTATGCGCGCTGTTGAAGGTGAAGATGAAGATGGATTATCGGAGTATCTCATCATACCTCAAAGCAAACCCAGACTGTTGAAGATAATAGGCTTGGATAGGGCTCCGGGTAGGGAGACGATAAGAACAGCCCTACTAAAGCCACCTGAAAGCTATCTGAAGAGGTTGAACGATCTGCTCGTAGAGCCGTTCAAAAAGGGGGTCTAGCGGCAGACTCAACAGGCTTCTCAACAAAGAGGTACGAAACCTGGTTCACCATAAGAAAGGGCAAGGGTAGGAGGAGAGCATACACCAAACTCCACACAATAATAGACCTAGAATCGCTAGCCATACTCAACATCAAGGTCACCAAAGGAACAAAACACGACTCACCAACACTACAAGATCTAATCAAGCACATACCAGAGGGCACAGGAGAATTCATAGCAGACTCAGCATACTTATCGGGAAGAAACCTCGAACTAATAGCGAAGAAGGGTAGAGCACCATACATCAAACCAAAGAAGAACACAAGGCTGAAAGCAAAAGGATCACAAACGTGGAGAAGCATGGTCGAACTATACAAAGGGAGTAGAGAAGAATTCGAAAAACACTACCACAAAAGATCAAGGGTAGAATCGGTATACTCTGTGCTGAGGAGGGTGTTCGGCAATGCCTCATCATCAAGAAGGAGAAGAAGCCAGAGAAACGAACTCTACCTAAGGGTCATCAACTACAACATCGGAATAAACACCTAACAACAATAAAGGAAAAGGTAAACTAGCTTTTCTGCCACAACCCATCCGCACCAACAGCCGTCTCCAGCGAAATAACCTAAGAGAGAGCATATCCATAGATCATATGAACTGGCTACGGTATCATCACAGTCTTCATGCTTTCTAATTTTCTTGAAGTTTCTAGAGCTAAGTTGAAGTCCTTCAATGGAAATTTATGGGTAACTAGTTTCTCAAAAGGAATCTGTCTCCAAGTTTTTTCGAGAAATCTTTTTGCCCATAGGAAACCTGCAGGCCCGCCGCCAAAGATTCCGAATATGTTGATGTTCTTTGCACAAAACCAGAATGGGTTTATTGGTGCCGGTCCCCTGTCAGTAAAATGTCCCACCTCAACGATTGTGCCACGGTTTCTAACCATATCAAGTGCTTCTACAAAAGCACTAGGAGTTCCTGCGGCTTCAATTACCACATCTGCTCCTTGATGATATGGTGTAAGCTCTTTGACGGCTTTTATCCTTTCTTCAGGAGTTTTCATTTTTTCTATACTTATTGTTTCAGCCCCAAATTCTTTACTTAAGGTGAGTCTATTATCTGGAGCACCAGTCACAATGATCCTCCATGCTCCTAACTGCTTAGCCACTATGACAGATAAGATGCCTATGGGACCACTTCCTATAACGACGACGACTTTACCAGGGCCCATTCCTTGATATAGCCAAGAACTCCCAGTACCCATAGCCCGTTCAAATGCATGTATAGCTATACTCAAAGGCTCAACTAGTACACCAACTTGTGGTGGCATATCTTCAGGAAGTTTGTAAATTGCTTCTACACCATGGTTGTATCTGTATTCGGCAAACCCTCTTTGCCAACCTTCCATTACAGGTCCATGATTTGTTTTAGAAGTACGATTTGCACAGAATAGTGGAAAACCAGTCATGCAGTAATAGCACTTACCACATGGAGCAGAGTCCACCGTCTCACCAAGCCTACTTCCATCCGGACACACTACGACTAAGTCACCTTTCTTGAGAGGGAATCCTTCCACGTCTACTCCAACAAAGTCAGATCCAACTTCCTCAATTCTGCCAACAAATTCATGCCCAGGTATGAAAGGATATATGTTTTCAGCCCAAGGAAAAGGTTTTTTATTATTAATTATATGGTGGTCTGTGCCACAGATTCCAGCCATTTCAATCTTCATAAGCCAAGCCTTTGATTTCAGCTCTGGTTTCTTGTAGTCCCTTAATTCCATCTTGCCAGGTTCTAAAACAGTCAAAGCTTTAAAATACTCAACCAAATTAAACACCCCTACATCACGGCACATATGAGCTGTTAATAAATTTTGTGTTGAGACAAAGGATGTTGTTAAGATAGGCCTTTGAGGAGCATCCAGTTGTAGATGGCTATGAACGATTCTAGGAACTTTGCCATCGAATCTAGGGTTGAGCGGTAGGGGAAGTTGTTGTAGAATGTTTTGAGCTTCGCCTTTAGTATGCCAAACCACCTCTCTATCCTGTTCCTCATCTTGAAGGTTTCACGCCCCCTCCGGGGTTTCATGCCTATACTCTAGCCCTAGCCTTTCGAACGCATCCCTGTACCATGGAACATTGTCCACGAGGAATAGTGGCCTATTCTCACAGCATTCGAGCACCCTGCTTCAAGAATATTTCAGCGTCTAGTGATGATCTCGTAAAGCTCGCCCTGAACGCTAAAACCTCCTTCGTATCAACATCCCTAGCGGCCCATATGAACACATGCTCACCGCCGAGCTTAGCCTTAGTCTCATCGACAGCTATAAGCCTAGAAGCCCTCCTATACGATAGGCCCGCAAAACATAACATCGCTGCGAGGACCTTCACCTCCAAAGGCACCCTATTCCTCTGAAAGACCCCACTCCCCCTCACCCAATCCAACATCATCTGAAGCGCTGACATAAACCAAAACACGACCACAAAACCCATAAAACGTAAAAACAAGAACCCTAGACCAAACAGTCAATTTATCTTAACAACATCCTTTTATGAAACATAAACCTTTTAAAATATGTGGTGGAAGGTGCTTGCGTATATGAGTGCTGTTGAAGCTTTCACCCTTTCCATACTTGGTTTTGGAATTGGTATCTTTGGCACGCTTATAGGTGCTGGAGGAGGCTTTCTAGCGGTACCCCTCTTGATCTTATTATATCATGTTGACTCTAATGTTGCCGCTGGCACAAGCCTTTTGTTCGTCTTCTTCAACGCCCTCTCAGGAAGCATAGCGTACTTGAGGCAGAAGAAGGTTGATGTAAAAATAGGGCTTATCTTCACACTTATGACCGTGCCAGGATCCCTTGTAGGCGCATATATTACAACATACTATCTTGAAAGCTTCACCTTCAAAATATTTTTCTCACTAATACTATTATCAGTCTCACTATATCTTCTCCTTAGGCCTGTTGAAGAGCAGAAGAGGGATCCAAATAAAAAAGGCTACCATAGGGTCCTCGTTGACTCAAGAGGTAATACTTACGAATACAATGTTTCCCTACCGGTGGGCTTAATCGTAAGCTTTGGTGTAGGCTTCATATCAAGCGTTTTCGGAATAGGTGGAGGAGTTATTCATGTGCCGGCCATGATATTCCTACTAAACTTTCCAGTGCATATCGCTACAGCAACATCACACTTCATACTATGCTTCAGCACGCTCGTCGGATCCATCACACACTATACATTAGGCAACATAAGGTTCGACCTAGCCATCCCCATGGCAGCTGGAGCACTAGTGGGCGCACAACTTGGTGCAAAACTTTCACTTCGAACAAAGGGCACAATAATAGAAAGGCTATTGAGTATCGGACTCATATTAGTAGCAGTAAGATTAATAATACAGGCGTTCGAATAAAATTTTCCTTCTTAAGCTGACAGTAGACCTGTATAAATGGATTCAAACCTTTTAATAGTCAGTGTAGTATTAAGGATAATTTGAGGTCTATGGTAGGAAAAATGTTATAGGAATTCTTCACACCTTTAAAGCTTAACGAATTCTTCGCCCATTACATCAAGTATTATCCTCTTCAATTGTTCACGTTGCTCACTTGTGAGCGGTAGGAGAGGGCTTCGTACGTGAGTGTTTATTGGAAAGCCTCTCAGTTTTAACGCTTCTTTTAGAAACGATATTGGTGTTGACCCTATTTGAGCTATGGCCCTAACTGCCAATATTTTTTTATGAGTTTCTTCAGCTCTTTTATAGTTTCCTTTTTTGAAAGAGTTATAGAGTTCGACGGGTAGTTCGGGGAAAACGTTTGCTAAGCCGCTTACCGCACCGTGGCCTCCAGCCAACATTAGGGGGAGCAGGAAATCTTCGCTTCCAGCTAAGACGTAAAACTTTCCTTTTGTTAGCCTTAAGATTTCAATCATGTGCACCAGACTTTCTGTTGTATCCTTTACTCCGACCACGTTCGCGAAATCGTTGGCCAACTTCGCTATCACTGTTTGGGGGATGTCTACGCCCAGGCCTGCGGGGAAGTTGTAAATGATTAATGGAATATCTACGGCTTTAGCGACACTTTTATAAAATTCGTAAAGAACATCAGGCTTACTCATGGCCCTAATATAGTAATATGGTGGAGTGGTGCTCACCGCATCCGCTCCAACATCCTTAGCATGTTTAGCGAGCTCGATAACCTCATCTGTTCTCGTGTGCGCGGTGCAAACGTATACGGGAACTCTCTGGTTGACCTGGTCAACGATTATCTCTACAACCTTTTTCCTCTCTTCCTTACTTAGCAGGGGAAATTCGCTGACACTACCAACAGCCCAGACACCGTGAACACCTTTTTCTATCAGGAAATCGATGTGCCTCCTAACATTCTCTTCGTCTAAACTTAGGTCAGATTTATAGAATGTTAATACAACAGGAATAACACCTTCAACTTCTTCCATTTTAGATCATCTCTACTGTCAACAATCAACGCACTACAATCATATAAACTTTATAAAGTAATTTTTAGAGATAAATGAAACGCCAATTCAGTTATTATGCTCTAGAAGGTTTTAAATTTGAACTTTTACAGCATAACGAATATATATAAAATATAAATAGGTCCTTATGACACACTTAATGTGAAGGATATGTCTGAACCTAAAAAGGTTGATAGAAGAAAATTCATCTACGCAGGCCTTGGTGCTGTAGCATTGATCGCAATTGGTGCAGCAGCATACATTGCCATGAACCCACCAGTAGTAACACAAACAGTAACAACATCAACAACAGTACCAACAACATCAGTAGTAACAACAACTGTGCCAACAACATCAGTAGTAACAACTACAACAGAAATACTACCTCCAATCCCAGATTTTAATTTGGCTAAAATTGACTGGAAACAATGTGCAGGCACTGAAATTTCTTACATATCAACTACTGCTGCACGCAACCAATATCTTAGTAAAAGATCAAAAGACTTTGAGGAATTAACTGGTATTAAAGTTAAATTCGATCTACTTGCAGAACGAGAATTTGACGATAAAACATTTGTGATAGCACAATCAGGTAGTGGAACATACGATGTAATAACAATCAAGCCTGCAAATCAATCAACCTTTATTATGCGAAAATGGGTTGACCCTACATATAAATATCTAGAAGACTCAAAACTTTGTGATCAAAAATGGTATAATATTTCCGACTTCTTCCCAGGTGCTTTAATGTACGGCCAATTTGATGAATCTACAAACACCTTTGGAACTGGAAAACAGCATACGATTCCCATGACAGGAGCTCTTGAAATGCTACCGATTCTTTATTATAGAACAGATATACTTAAAGAACTAGATATTAAATTACCTCAAACATTTGACGAACTAGAACAAGCTTGCAAAATCATAAAGCAAAAAAAACCTGATATTGTTCCATTTGTTACACGCGGATGTAGAATGGCTGGTACTTGGAATATTCCTTTGGCTATGATAGGCTGTTACGGTGGTAATATATTCGATGAAGAATGGTATCCCATTTTAAATAGGCCGGAAGCAATAGAGGCTGTAGAGAAATATGTAACCTTAATGAAAGATTACGGTCCACCAGGAGCGGCTACATACGATAATACAAAAGCTAGACAGTTTTTCATGTCTGGAAACGCTGTATTTTATTTGGACAGTAGTTTATATTGGGGTACTATGACTGATCCTACTCAATCTAAAGTTGCAGATAAAATAGGTGTTACAGAGATACCGGCAGGACCAAAAGGCAGAAAAACGAACTTTTTAACGTGGGGGATGGCGCCAGACCCAAACGCAAAAAATAGAAAAGCAGCTTGGCTTTTTATAATGTGGGCAACTAGTGCAAAAATAGAATATGAAACAATGGCCGCAGGAAGTGGTGTTTCTTGTCGAAGATCGACCCATAAAGAAAAAGTGATTCAAGAAAAATGGGGGCCATTAATCGATGTACATGTTGCAAGTGAGAAATATGCTCAAATATTGCCACCTGTGATAATTGGTGGAACAGTCCAAGACATATTCTCAACTTATACTTCATCAGCAATCGATGGACAAATGTCCGCAAAAGAGGCATGTCTGCGTTCAAATGAAGAATTATACAAAGCAATGAAAGAGGCAGGTTACTATGATGAGCCGAAAAAATACGGGAAATATTATAATGGTGGAAACGTAATTCCTCACTCATCAGACTGGAAACCTTAAAAGAGAGTCTATGAACTGGAAAAGGTTCTTAAATCGATACTCCTTCATTTTTTATCTACTTCCTTCTTCCCTCCTTCTTTTTTTTATGCTTATCTATCCTATTTTTTGGAATTTCTACATTTCTTTACACAAGTATATTGTTGGTGATAATCCTACTTTTATAGGCTTAACAAATTACTATGACATATTTTTAGGAACTTTAAGTAAAAATTTTTGGTATTCTGTTTATATTACTATTATTCTTACAATATTAACCGTCATACTGCAATTAGCGATTGGTATAGGCACCGCATTACTTATACACGATAAAACGCAAAGTAAAATTATCAGAAGCGTTCTTTTATTACCAATGATAGTTGCACCAGTTGTAAATGGTGTAATTTGGGGATACTTTATTTACCATCCATCATTCGGAGTTTTAAATTATGTTCTATCTTTATTTGGTTTAGAGCCCCATTTATGGACTTATAGTGCTCAAGAGGCACTTCCTTCTGTTATAGCGATTTTAGTTTGGCAGTGGACACCCTTTGTCATACTATTATTTTCATCTGGACTAGAGGCTCTTCCAAAAGCACCTGTGGAAGCTGCAATTGTAGATGGTGCTTCAAGTTGGCAAATTTTATTTTATATAAAATTACCTTTGCTAAAGTCTTTAATTTTATCAATACTTGTGCTCCGAATAACAGATACTTTAAGAGCCTTTGATATAATTATGGCTACAACTTTAGGCGGACCTGGACGGGCAACTGAAATACTTAACATAATGGCATATAAAACTGCTTTCGTCCATCTTAATATGGGCGTTGGTTGTACATTAGGAACTATTCTGTTTTTTATTTCATTAATTTCTACTATCTTGATGTTATATGTTATTAAGGTGGAATAAGATGCGAGTATTAAACGTTGTCAAAAATTTAATTCTTGCAATCATACTTTTATACTCATCATTTCCTATAATATGGGCATTTTTAATTTCACTAAAACCAACTTTGGAGATAACAGCATATCCACCAAGTTTAATTTTTACTCCAACACTTGAGAATTATGTAAAGGCAGTTTATCATGAACATTTCTTTGATTATTTAAAAAATAGTATTATTGTTACAATTGGGGCAGTCTCACTTATAATTTTATTTGCTCTCCCAACCTCCTATGGCCTTTATAGATTTAAATTTAGATTAAGAAAGGCTTTAACAATATTTATCCTTTTTTCACGTATGATTTTACCTGTTACTGTCGCCATTCCATTTTTTGTTATATTCAAAGAACTAAACTTAATAAATACCTATACCGCTATAATCTTGATGGAAACAGTTGTACATTTGCCTATGGCTATTTGGTTAATAGGAAGTTATCTTATAATGATTCCTCTAGAGGTTGAGGAAGCGGCAATGGTGGATGGTACATCAAGATTCGGTGCCTTTCTTAGAATCACACTACCACTTTTAATGTCGTCATTAGTGCCGATTGCAATACTATCTTTTATATTTATTTGGAATAGTTTATTATTTCCGTTAATACTTTCAGGCCCGCAAACAAAAACCTTGATCGTCGCCATCCAAGGCTATATTGGGTATGAAGACGTCGACTGGGGTGCTCTTTGCGCTACTGCGATCTTAACAGCCCTGCCAATTATGATATTAGCGTTATTAATACAGAAATATTTAATTAAAGGTTTTACACCTGAGGTAATGAAGGGTTAAATTAATTCTACGTCCCACTATTTAGATGACAGTTACGTTCCTTATTGAAATTATATTTCTTGCCAGTATTATGACTGATGTTTTAAATAATGGTTGTTTAACCTAAAGAAATGCCATATATTTATAATGACAAATGCTTTTGGAACATATCCAAAGCTCAAAAACTGTTAATTAAAATGGATGAAGGTTTATATAAACAAAAATAGAGTTAATTTTGATGATAAGGATGGAAATTAAGGATGTTAGATGTGCAATTATTGCTGGCACGCCTGTTGTTCGTGTTGACTCTGATGAAGGCTTGAGCGGTTTTGCTCAGATACAAGATGTGAGAGAGTATAGGGCTGAATACGTTAAGCAACAGGTGCAGTTTTATAGAAAGTTTATTGTTGGAATGGACCCTACAGAGCATAAGCGTGCTATTGCGAAGATTGGTAGGCTAGTAGGCTTCAAGCCCTGGGGGAGTGCTGCAAGTGCTATAGAAATCGCGTTATGGGATCTTTTCGGGAAAATTACTGGACTTCCTGTACACAAGCTTTTGGGCGGCAAGGTCAGAGATAAGATTCGCGTGTATAATACTAACACAGGTGAACCTTTAAAGGGTTATTTACCAGAAGACTATTATGAAGCTGCAAGCAAGAGGAAAAATCACCCCTATGGTTTTAAAATCTTTAAGTTCGGAGTAGGCTTTCATGGGGGCATCCTTAACAATTTTCCAGAAAGCTATTATGGTGACTCTTTAGGGGGACCACATCCTTCTAGAGGACATCTTACAGAAAACGGATTGAAGTATTTAGTTCAATGCGTTGAAGCTTTAAGAAATGCACTTGGAGAAGATTTGGGGCTAGCACTAGATTGTGGTCCAGGCTTTAGTGTGCCTAGTGCCATAAAATTTGCTAAAGTTATTGAAAAATACAATATTCTCTGGCTAGAAGACCTGATTACAGGAGACTTTTATCCTTACACTGAAGTAGAAGCATACAAGATAGTCAGACTTAAAAGTCAAGTACCAGTACACACAGGGGAACAGATAAACTCAAGATATGGTTTTAAAGAGTTGATTGAAAGGGAGGCTGTGGACGTGATAGGGCCTGACCCGGCTGACTGTGGGGGGCTTTCAGAAATAAAATGGATAGCTGAACATGCGGACCTACATCAAATACTTATAGCACCACATTCTGGATTCAATGGGCCAATAGGGCTAATGGCTTCAGTACACGTTTCATCAACGATGCCAGCAAACTTTTTAGCAATGGAATTCCCCTTCGCACAAAATAGTGCATGGTGGGACAACACTTTAGTAAGCTTACCTCAGCCGCTAGTTGAAAATGGTTACATAAAGGTTCCCGAAACACCAGGATTAGGAATAAAATTAGATGAAAACAGGGCAAGGAAATACGTGAGAGAAGGAGACGAAGACTTTTTCGAAACAGATACATCAAAATAGAGATTAGACAAGGGAAGATATGCTAAACAAATAAAAAGTACATGAAAAATAAGATATGTTAAGGCAAATATTGTATAAAGAAACCACGAATGGATCATAGTGAGAAAGAAAACGGGACGAAAAGTATAATGTTTGTCAGAGAACTATTGAAGTGCGGACTTCGAAATTTATATTAAAGGGTTTAAGTCTGATGTTTCTTGGGCAGAATCCTATTATTAGATGTTAATATACGTTAATCATAGATTATACTTTTATATTTAAGAGACCTTTGTTAGTACGATATGTAATTTTTAATAAAGCCTATTTCCCAAAAGCGTCGTGAACAATACTTCCTTCAGAGTTGCTGGGCATAGGTATTTTTAAGATATGTGCTATGGTGGGTGCTACGTCTATCAATCTGATTGGTGTTGCTCTTTCTATTCCTTTTTTTATTCCAGGCCCTGCCATCAAAAAAGGTATTCTCATAGCGTCCGAAAATGGTGAGCAAGATGCATGTTCGCTTGTGTGCATCTTAAAAAGCTTGGTTCTTTCAAAAATGTTCAAATCCTTTGAAATTTTAGGAAATGTGTAGAATTCTCGTTGTGGTAATCCCCAGGAAGGATCACCATAATATGCTGTACTCACGCTCATATATCCTCTTTCAGTCATAAATATTATGTCGCCAACATTTTCTCCATAAAGGCCTAATGCTTTCATTTCCTCTTTTTTTACAGCCATTTTTATGACACGCTTTCCATTTTCAGGGTCTCTGAGCCCATAAAGCTTTTCTATTATCTCCTCCCTCAGCCTTTCATATTCTTCTCCTGGCTCGACGGTGCCTTGAGGGTCTCTTCCTTTAAGATTGATAAATATTTGGGGCAACATTCCGAAGGCATAAGCTTTTGTTTTAGACCAGTCGATTCCAGGCTCCCCTTTATCATTAAAATGAAAGCACAAAAATCCTTCTCTTGCCAAAAAGTTATTAATAAGTATGCGAGTGTGCATTAGTTCGTGGCCGTGATCAGCCGTTACCATTACTATAGTATCATCCGTAACATGTTGTACAACCTCACCCAATAGCTTGTCCGCGAGCCCGTAAACTTTTCCCAGAAAATCCCAGTAAACATGTGCTTTCTCAGACTGGAAATCTGGATGCCCGGCGTCTATAGCACCCCAAATCATATGCTGAGCGTAATCTATTGGATGCCATTGTGTCATAAATAGGTCCCATTCACATTTTTCTAGAAGATAGGTGGCGGTTTTGCACATCCAATCCGTATGCATTTCATAGATTTCCAGTTGTGTTTCTAGATCAATCCAACCCGATTCAAAATCTCTAGCAGCTGTTCTTTCAAGGAATGGGCCTGCATTTTTTATAAGTTCTTTTGAAAGTTCTTCGGGGATTGTGAAGCCTTCGTCTTGATGTATTTGAGTCCTATACAATTTTATTTTATTGGGTGGGTTGAATTCCAGGAGCTTCATTTTAAATGAGGCTTTTTTCAGCCCCTCTCTGGTTTCGAAAGTATCTGAAATCCATTCGCTCCATCTTCCTTGGGAAAGGGTGGCTAATGATTCATTAAAATCTCTTGACCTAGATATTATAATTTTTTGCATTCTATTGGCGTTTAAGATTAGCAGATAATATTTTTTTATAACATTTCCTTCCCTATTTTTGATGGGCAACTCTGCTTCAAAAGCTTCTTCACACATATTTGGTAAATTCTTCCATCCTTCTGCCTTTTTTAATATAATAACTTCTGCCTCCTTCACAGAGAAGTTAGTGGTATAGAGGGAAGAATCGCTTACTGCAAAACGACAACGTTGGCCGCCAAAACCACCCGCCCCATCTACTTGTATCCCATTCTTTATTGTTGGAGGCCAGGAGACGGGATATTTTAATAGGATAACTTTCTTGCCGCTTTTTTCTGCAGCCTCCCATATAGTCTCCGCCTTATTAAATTCGGAAATGCATCCATTGTATGCTAGATCGAAAGGCTTGCCTGCACGATGTAAAAAGAAGTCTTCTATACCAGTAGTACTAGGCCAAGCTCCAGTAGCTATTGTCGCCCACCCTGGAGGGGTTAGAGGAGGATGTGTGGGAATGGCTTCTGAAAAAAAACCCTCCCTTTTGAGCCTGACCATATTTGGCATATACCCCTCTTCCATAAACTTTCTAGCAAAATCAGCACGCATCGAATCAAAACCCACAAATGCAACACGCATTACAAAACACCTCCTATGCGAGTAGAATTTTTTATGTTATATAAAGGTTTTAGTTAATCAAAACATCATAACAACTATAATTTTACTGCCTTTTAACAAGAAGTTTAGAAAAATGCAGATTGTCATAGTTTTAATTTAATATGGGGGGTATCTTGTTAGATATAGAGTGCTCTTTGTTTGGTAATATATAGGGTTAAATCAACATTACTTATACACTATGTTACTTACTAATGAGTATTTATTTATAGAATTAATTTTAGTTTAAGCAAGAAACAATTTATCATTACTTCCTAGCAATCTTATTTTATTCCAAATTTCTTCTTTTACATATTTCATTCCTTTTCCTATCATAAAATTGGGTACAATAATTTCTTCTTTGTCTGGAGAGCTTTTCTTAAGGTTCTCATAATACCATATTTTCGTCCAATTTCAGATAGCTTGCATCCGTAATAATGCCTTAAGATCCTTTGTACATGTCCCAAACGAGAAAATTTTTCCTCAAATATATTTAAATTATATTCTCAAAATATTTATAAATTTGACAACAAAATAGAGTTTGGGGATATATTGAAAGCAGCTGTTTTTTATGATATAAATAAAATTAAACTCGAAGAAAGAGAAACACCTACTGCGGACAATGAGCACTTTATAATTAAAGTTATAAATTGTGGCGTATGCGGGACAGATGTTAGGATCTTTCGACATGGCTCACCTAGAATTAAAAAGCCGGTCGTTTTAGGACATCAGATTTCAGGTATTATTCATCAATTAAATAATTCTGATAAAAAATTTAAAGAGGGAGACCGCGTGATTATTTTTCCTACTATACCATGTGGTAGTTGTTACTATTGCAAAAAAGGAATGATCCAGCATTGTATTGGTGGAAGAGAACATTTTGGAACAACTTTAGATGGGGGTTATGCGGAATATGTTAAAGTGCCCACTAAAGCTTTTCAATATGATGGATGTATACTTAAACTTCCAGAAACAGTCACATTTGAAGAGGGTGGATTAATTGAACCGTTAGCAGTTGTACTACATGCACTTAACAGAATGGGTCTTACTGAGGAAAACATGGAAAAAGAGGATATAAATAATGCTACTATTATAGGTGCAGGTCCTGTAGGAATAATGTTTCTCTTGCTATTAAAAAGGCTTGTACCAAAAATAATTATGGTGGACATTTCTGAAAATAGATTAAAAACTTCTAGCAGATTTGGTGCTGACAAGATCATAAACCCAAGAAATGAAGATTTAAGAGGTGAAATATTGGAAGAAACTGGTGGCCTAGGCTCTGACGTTGTTATCGTAGCGAATTCATCTAATGAGGCCCAGGAACAATCCTTAAATTTGGTACGCAAGATCGGGAAGCTAGCGTTCTTCGGCGCCCTTCCACCAGATAGGCCTTACATAAGATTTGAATCTAATTTGATCCAACAGCATGATGTAACATTGTATGGGATATATGGTGCAACCTTTAAGGATTTTAAGGAGGCACTAGAGCTAGTAGCAGATAAGAAGATAGACCTTAAACAGTTAATTACGCACAGATTTAAACTACAGGATGTTGAAAAAGCGTTTGTAGCAGTTGAAAAGGGTGAAGCATTGCACGCAACAGTGTCACCCTAACTTATGGCTACCTATGAAAATTGGAGTCCATCTATCTTTATGGGATAATAAAGGACTCGATATCTTAACCCTTATAGAGAGAGCAAATAAGATTGGTTTCGATGGCGTAGAGATAGATGTTAGGAAATTAATATATTTAGAAGATCTATACTCAATTAGGAAGACCCTTAAGGATAATACTCTTGATTGTATTCTGGGTGTTTCCCTAGATACTTCGACAGACATTAGCAATCCAGATGAGACAGTTAGAAATAAGGGGATTCAGTTTCTTAAGAAATCAATTGAGATAGCTAATAAACTCGATATTAAATTGGTGACAGGGTCCACTTACGCCGCTTTGGGTATATGCCCAAGTGAAGGCAGAACCAAGGAGAGATGGTTAAATAGTGTAGAAAGTATTAAAGAAATATGCAGGTTTGCAAAAGAATATAATATTCTTATAGGAGTCGAATCAATAAATAGATTTAGAAATTACTTGATAAACACGATAGATGAGGCACTTAAGTTTATTGAAGAGGTTGGGGAACCGAATTTGGTTGTTCACGCTGACACCTTTCACATGAACATTGAGGAAAAAAATTTTTATGAGCCAATAAAGAGGGCTGGGAAGAAATTAGGATATTTACATGCAAACGAGAGCCACAGAGGCTATCTTGGAGAAGGTCACGTTGATTGGGAGGGCTTATTTAAAGCATTATTCGAAATCGATTACAACAGTTGGCTAACGATTGAAACATTCCCCCCAAACATTAAAGGCCTTTCGGAATATGTAGGCGCCTGGCGACGTCTATTTGATGATGAAGATTCATTAGCCAAGGAGGGCCTTGAGTTCTTAAGACACTTTATAAGTAGAAGAAGAATGTATAAAGTTTAAGCTTTGCCACTACTGCCTAATAATCTCATTCTGTACTTTATTTCCTCCCTCACCTTCTTCCATCCTTCTTGTAATATCCTTCCAGGTGGTATAATTTCTTCCTTACTTTGTAAAGCCTCTTTTACACCATTCATGAAAGGTTCACAAAAATGTAGTGCTAAGTTAACTTTGCATATTCCAGCCTCTACGGCCTGCTTAATGACTTCGTCTGGCGCTCTAAATGAGCCATGGAGAGCCAATGGTATAGAAGTTTTTTCAGCTATCGTTTTGACTAAAGGTACTTCAACCCTAACCTTATGTCTATATTCCATTCCATGGACAGTACCAACGGAGACAGATAATATGTCTATTTCGGTAGCTTGTACAAATTCTTTTGCTTTTTCAGGATCTGTTAATTCTTCATAGTCCGAAGGTTGAGTTGATAATCCGAACTCTTCTCCTCTAATACGGCCTAGTTCCCCTTCCACGGACACGTTGAAAGGATGTGCTAATTGAACAATTTTACGTGTCATTTCAACATTCTTTTCAAAAGGTAAATAAGATGCATCGATCATCACACTAGTGAAACCAAGTTTTATTGCCCTAACTATCTGTTGCACTGTTCGCCCATGGTCAAGGTGAATTGCATAGGGCGTTCTAGCCCTTTTCATAGAATAATATATGTAGCATTCGAGTAAATTTTGGTCACATGCCTCAAAGTAAGGGGATGGAATACCTACTATTACAGGAGACCGCTCTTCAAAGGCGACATCCAGTACCGCTCTCAAAAATTCCATATCAGTAACATTAACCATTGGTACCGCATATTTCCCTTTTTTTGCATCTTCTAAAAGTTCTGCTGTAGTCTTTAAATAACTAGAATTCGGATACATGATCAAAGATTCTTTCTTTCCATTATATAAATATTCAATGCATCCTCTTTATTTGTAAATTGACATAGTTATCCAAGGTTTTATGCTTAATATACTACTGAATTTAATTATCCATTTTGGTTATGCCACAAGGTGAGTATTTATAAGAAATAATCTTTTTTAAACATAGAATCTTAATTTCGTACAACCAAATACTTACTAGTGAAACTGTACCAAGAAAAAACTCAAATCTAGGCATACTCAACATAAAGTGTTGATAGGTTATGGAGGAAAAGCTTTTGGGAAAAGTTGCTTTAATAACTGGCGGTGCTAGGGGGCTGGGAAGGGCATACGCTCTTAGGCTTGCAAAGTTAGGTGCGGACATTGCAGTTTTTGACATTAATTTGCGATCTTTTGAAGAATACGAGTTAGAGAAGAAATCAATGTTTGGTGAAACTGTTGTTGAAGAAATTAGAAAGCTGGGACGAAAGGCTTTAGGAATTGAAGTTGACGTTTCAAACTTTAAGGCTGTATGTGAGGCTGTGGACAAAGTTGTTGAGGAGTTTAAGAGAATAGATATTCTTGTATGCAATGCTGGTGTTGGCACTGGTCCATTTAGTGGGAATCGAGCGTCTGAAATAAATTATGATGACCTCCATAAGACTATGGACAGGAACCTGTTTGCTACAATTTACACCTGTATCGCAGTTGCCAAGTACATGAAAAGGCAAAGGTATGGGAAGATAGTTACTGTCGCATCACAGGCAGGCGTTATGCCTAGGAGTGGCGCATATGCACATTATGGTGTGGCTAAAGCTGGAATAATAATGTACACAAGGTATCTAGCATACGATCTTGCACCCTACGGTATCACAGTTAACTGCATTGCTCCAGGATTTATTGCCACCGGCCAATGGCTTGAACGTAATAAGAGGGAGGGAACGGATTTGGATGCGCTGATAAAGACTATTCCTATGGGAAGGTTGGGCACGCCTGAAGATTGTGCAAAAGTTGTCGAATTTTTATGTACCGACCTTTCAGACTATGTTACAGGACAAGTTATTGGCATTGACGGTGGAACAGTTCTAGCACCACATTGATAATTTGTTAGCAAAATTGACAAGAGAAATAAACTTTATCTAAGGTACGATTGAAAGTTAGTGTAAGGGAGTAGGTAATGAAAAAAATTAGAAACAATGAGGGTAAAGGGTATCAGGGACAAATTAGAAATTATATACTGTCTGTTATAATTTTTTTGGTGGCATGGGAGATTCTGGCAGAATCTACAACAAGGTTCCATCTTATGCCAACACCATATGAGACCGCTTTAGCCCTTGCCCGTCTAGCTTCAACAGGAATATTGTTTGAAAATATTAAGGCAAGTCTTTTTAGGGTTCTTTCTGGCTTCACTATAGCGTTTAGTGTAGCGGTTCCATTAGGTTTCCTTATTGGCTGGTACAAAACTGTAAAGGAATTATCGGATCCCATAATAAACCTTTTCAGGGTTACTCCACCGTTGGCCTTTATCCCTTTAATGATAATATATTTTGGAATAGGGGAGCTTTCAAAGATAATGGTAATCACTTATGCAGCCTTCTTTGTTCTTGTTGTAATTGTGTATCAGGCGGTTAGAAATGTTGATGCCGTATTAATAAAGGCGGCTAGAGTACTTGGGGCAAAGGACAGGGACCTATTTTTCCATGTTGTGGTGCCTCATTCTGTACCCTATATTATAGCTGGATGCCGTGTCGCGATAGGAAGTAGCTGGATGAGTGTTGTCGCGTCAGAACTTATTGCTGCACAGAGTGGATTAGGCTACATGATAGAGGATGCATTAAGATATTTTGATATTGATGTCATTGTTGGAGGCATTATAGTGATAGGGATAATTGGGCTTATAATGGATGGCATAGTAAGGTATATAGAGAGAAGGGTGACTGTTTGGATGGTAAGGGTGAGCTGAGTTGAGTGGTAACGTAATACTAGAGGCGAGAGATGTTTCTAAAGAGTTTGTTACAAAAAGAGGGATTGTAAAGGCTCTGGAAAACGTAAATTTACAGATTAATGAAGGAGAATTCTTCTGTCTTATAGGACCGAGCGGTTGCGGCAAATCCACTTTACTTAATATCTTTGCTGGATTGGAGAGAGCTACCTCTGGAGAAGTTTTGTTAAGGGGTAGGAAAATTGAGGGTCCAAGTCCTGAAAGACAGGTTGTATTCCAGCAACTTGCGTTATTCCCTTGGATGACGGTTATAGACAACATATCTTTTGGATTAAAATTGAAAGGATTAAGTAAAGAAGAAAGATATGCGATAGCGAAAAAGTACATAGAGATCACAGGATTAAAAGGCTTTGAGCACGCGTATCCAAAAGAGTTGTCTGGGGGAATGCAACAACGTGTTGCAATAGCTAGAGCTTATGCTATGAATCCAGAAATTCTTTTAATGGATGAGCCATTCGGCGCACTAGACGCGCAGACACGTGAATTTCTACAAGAGGATATTTTAAAAACTTGGAGCAAAGATAAGAAGACAGTATTTTTCATAACACATGATGTGGAAGAAGCAGTGTTTTTGAGCACCAAACTGGGTATAATGAGTAGTAGGCCTGGCAAAATTGCGGCAACACTCGACATCAAACTTCCAATTCCAAGAGATAAAAGAATAAAGGTTTCACCAGAGTTTATAGAATACAGGAAAAAGGCACTCGAACTACTGCTTTCGCAAATGCAGGTAACTGTGAAAGTATAGGTGTTATTTTTCATGAAATTTGCAAGCTTTGTTTATAAAGATAAAAGTAACTTTGGAGTTTTAAAAGATGATAAGATAGTACCCGCAAATGTAATATTAAGAAAAATGGGTACGCGGCAAAGATTTAGTTGCTTAAAAGACTTTATAGCGTACTTGTTTGAAAACAGACTATTGCAGACCGTTAACGAGATTGTTGAAAGAATTCATGAAAAAGGTATTAAGATGGAGTATGTAAAGTTATTGCCTCCCATTCCTAATCCATCCAAGATAATTTGCATAGGACTGAATTATGAAGACTATAGAAAAATTCTAAATCTGGAGCCAACTAAGGCACCTACATTCTTCCTAAAGGCACCCTCTACACTAATAGGAAATTATGAGGAAATACTTGTGCCTAAAGGTACAGGCGGCATTTTCCATGAATGGGAGATAGCGATGGTTGTAGGAAAGAAGGCAAAGCACGTGCGAAAAAGCGAATTCAGGGAATATGTTTTCGGGTTAACGATCTTTAATGACATAACAGGGCACGAGCTTGAGATGATCGAAAATCGAAGATACCAGCAGTTAGCGAAAAACATCGACACCTATGGTCCAATGGGCCCATGGATATCTACCCTAGACGAATTTAAGAACGGCATGAATAACTTAACACTTACTAGAAAAGTTAATGGGCAAATAGTGTGCAAATCCAGTACAAGTCAAATGCGATTTTCTTTTGAAGACATACTCGAATATCTGTCGACATTCATAACATTGTATCCTGGGGATATAATATCAACCGGAAGTCCTCCAACAGGATACGTAAAAAATGGGGATGAAATAGAAGTTGATGTAGAAAATATTGGGATATTGAAAAATCGTGTGAAGGAAATTGAGCAGGAGCTTTCTTTTGTTTCAAATCTTAATTTAACATAAATTTTTAGTTAAAAACTTATATATCTACAATCATAATAAGAAAGGTATGCTGTTCATAAAACAGTATAGAAAACACTTAATTTTACTGGCACTCCTCGTAATTCTGTTTGCAGGCAACATTATTCCTACCATTCCACCTGCAAAAGCGCTTACAAAAATAAAAGTAGCATATATGCCACAGTTTTTCATGCAAGAAGCCAGTTTGTATACGGCCAAACTTAAAGGCTTCTTTGAACAGGAAGGTTTAGACGTCGAGTTAGTCAAATTCGCAAGTGGCCCCCTAATAGTTGCCGCAATGCAGGCTGGGGAAATTCAAATTGGGGAACTTGGGTGGGGTGCTGCCAGCCAATTTACAGCAAAGGGTGTGGTAAAAATGATTGTAGCCGATGGAATAAACACACACGGAGATGTGATATTAGCGTACCCAGGGAGTGGAATAAATAAAATTTCTGACTTAAAGAACAAAACTGTAATAGTTAGCAAAGGTACTTCTGGAGAATTAATTCTCCTTGTAGCTCTTTCTACTGTAGGACTGACATTAAAGGATGTAAAGGAAATTGATATACCAAACCCTGCTGACGCCGTTCCAGCCTTCATAAACCATCAAGCGGATGCTTTCGCAACATGGTTCCCGTCTGACCAAGCGGTTAAAGATAGGCTTCCTGGCGTAGTTGTTGTAGCCGATAACTCTAATTTCCTACCAGAGTGGGGCTTTATAAACGGATACTTTGTCTTACCATCTTATTTCGAAAAGAACAAGGATGTAATTGCAGCATTCATTAGAGCCTACGCTAAAGCACACGATTATTTTGTGACACACGTGGATGAAATAGCAGAGTTGGCCACACAATTTAATGGATTAAACAAGACAAGAAACCTGCAGAATACAGAAAAGTATCTTATGCTAAAGTTTTCCGACATGATTCCCTTATACAAGAATGGAACGGTAACAAAATGGTACCGTAAACTTGTCAGCGCATGGGTAGCATTAGGGAAACTTCCTCCAGGCCTAGACCCTGAACCGATGGTTGACCTATCTTTTGCATTAGAGGTTCTTGCACCAAAAACCACCACAACAATGACCACTCCAACTCAAACCACGACCTTTGTCACTACAACAACTACAACTGTAGTTACAACTTCTGTGGCTACAACAACAGTAATAGCTACACCTACATCAACTGTAACTCCACCACCATCACAAGATTATACACTGATTTATGTTGGTGTAATAGTGCTAGCAATAGTAATTATAGGAGTACTTTATATGGCTAGAAGAAAAAAGTAACACTAGTTTCCCCATTCTTTTTTTATTTGACATACATCAAGTTGCAATATTAACGGTTATAACTTATTTTGTCCATGTTTTTAAAATGGCTACTCCTTTAACGACCATCGACAAAATTTAACATGCTCATAATTATCAACGCCCTTCATGTTGTTTATTTTACTTAACATTACAACTAAGCTATAACAAACTACACGGAGGCATTTGTATGACAAAAAATTTTGTACTAAACAACGGCTTATTCTAACATTGTCCACGTTATAAATAAAGTTTTATATGAAAGCGCATGCTCTTACGGGTGAACCGTCCAAATCTGAAATATTTAGCGGAAATACGCCGAATTTCACCCTCCTGTTGTTTAAGATGTCGAGGTTAACTAACTGTTCTACTATAAGAATGTTGTTCGATAACAGTTTTACGTGCACACGCTCAGGTTTTATCCCAGTATATTTTGGTGCAAGAGAGGGATGTCTAATTGACATAACATCTATTCCAACAAGAGCAAATTTTTTGCTTATAATCCAGTCCGCAGCATCCATGAAGAGACCTGGATGCCTCTCTGCAAGGTATTCTGAATCATACCTTTTATCATAATATTTGTGCCACCACATTGTGTTAATAAGCAGAAAGTCACCCTCCTTGACCTCCAATTTGGAGGACTGAAGTGCCTTCTCCAAATGTTCTGCATGTATTTCACCGTACTCTCCTACGTTCACGTTAAGAACTATTGCTTCACCGAACAATTTATCTAGAGGAAATGCATCTAGCTTAAAACCTTCCTTTACCATATGATAAGGTGCATCTATATGAGTTCCGGAATGTGTGTAAATCGAAAGTTTAGATATGTTGAAGCCTTCCACTTCTAATGAGTAGGCTCTATCGACTTGAATATTTTTAACGAAAGGATGCAGGGCGAACAGACTAGATTTACTGATTTTAAAGGTTAGGTCTACAACTTGCATATACCATATTTAAAAGGTTGAAGATAAAAAGCTATTGCTATTGATAGGGAGAAATATAGAGTAGGACTCTGTCCACTATACTATTGAGACCTAGGTCCCTGCTGTATGTGGGATCAACTGCCTCTATCCAAATCAGCCATCTATCCTCCTTTAACGTATCAAATATAACTTGACAGTATGTGTGAATAGGGAATTCTTTATGTTCAAAGCATGAACCGGGCGTCCAGGTTGAACTAAATAATGGTTCTAGATTAACATTTTTATAATCAAGGTGATATCCAACAAATTTTTTAGTTAATGCAACCCCATTTATGACATTTACAGTTTCTGTTCCAAAGAATATTGGACCTGTGACTCCAGCAAGTATTGAACCATTTAAAAGGAAATAGTTAGGCTGCTCCTTTCCATCAACCTTTAAAACACCCAAATTTCTCCATCTCTTTCCATCCACACTTAATGCTAAAGCAGTCTTTACAACATCAGAACCTCTTCCTCGTGCCTTGTAAAGGCAGAAGTAGTATCCATCGATTATGTCGATAGTAGAGTCTCTGGCTTCACCACTATCATATTCCATGTCACCTTTTAAGACAAAGCCCTCCGGTGACCAAGGGCCAGTTGGATCGTCAGAAGTTAAAAGAAATGTCTCCCACTTGCTTTCATATATTCTCCTTTCGTCGCCAGCTACATTTTTATCTGAAACATCCAAGGAGAGATATAGATGGTAACGGTTTGTAAGGGGATCTTTTAGAAGCTGTTGGTTTTCTATGCTTTGAACTTCCTTCTTTATCATCATACTAAGTTCTTCTTTTGAAATAGAATTTACTAGATAAAAGTTTTCTCCATCATTTGACTTGTATATTTCTACTGCAAAACCCCTTTTTATTCCCCCTTCCCTTGGTCGGCTTGTGAACCAATATTCTCCGTTCTCTTTGTCGATCCACATTTTTCCCGCTCCACACCATGAGCCTGGACTAAAGTTTGGTGGGTTTAGTATAACTTTTCTAAACTTTTTTCTCGAATATACAGCTTGTGGAGGGTAAAGGCCAAGCCAACTCATAAGTGGTGCACCTTCTCACCTTATATAAAAATTTTAAGCCAATCATATGCTATAAAACATAGTTTTGCAGTATTTCCTTATTAACAATTCTTTCTGTGGGTGGTAGTTTTTTGTTAAAGAAAAAGTTTGTTAAATCTTCAATTATCACCTTATCCATCCTATTTAAAGCTTCATGTGTGAAGGCAGCGGTATGAGGTGTTATAATTATATTGGGCAAGCTCATTAGAGGATTGTCAATCCTGGGGGGTTCATCACTCAACACATCTAAGGCTGCGGAGGCTTGCGGATTATTTTTAAGAAACTCATATAATGCTGATTCGTCTATGAGAGCACCTCTTGCGGTATTCACAATAATAACATCCTTTTTCATCTTCTCAAACATATTTTTATCTATAAGATGATATGTTTCATTTGTTAGGGGCGCGTGTAAGGTTATTATATCAGACGATTTTATCAATTCTTCCAGATTTCCGGCTTTTTTAACACCCAAGTTCACGAATTCCCTTTCGTCAATATAAGGGTCGTAGGCTGTGACCGTCATTTTAAAACCATTTTTTGCAATTTCAGCAACCTTTTTCCCTATATTGCCCAACCCTATCACGCCTAAAACTTTCTCATACAATTCTCTTCCAGAAAGTTGCGGCCTTTCTGAAGGTGATGTAGCCCATTTACCGGATAATGAAAAGCTGTTCGCTGTAGGGATCTTCTTCGCAGCCGCCAGAATTAGAGCTATTGTATGTTCGGCTACAGAAATTTCTTCTCTAACACCTCGCGTGCAAGTTACAATTATTTTTCTCGAAGACGCTGCTTTAACATCTACATTTTCAAAGCCTATTCCGTATCGGCATATTATCTTCAAATTCGATATGCCTTCTATCACTTTTCTAGTAAAATTTTGAAGACCCAAAACTACACCATCAATATCCTTTAAAGCAGCTACTAGTTCATCCTCTCCCGCGGTGAAAGGAATACTCTTTAGAACCTTTACATTGAACCTTGATTTCAACTCGTTAAATAGGTCGGGGGAGTGAGAGCAAAAGCCTGGAGCTGTTATCGCAATCGTTGGTTTTTGCATGTCTTAAGAGTCAATATTTATGAAGATAAATTTTTTTGAAAAATTTAATAAGATATTGGCGTCTTGGGAAAACATGCTTAAGAAAGTAGAAATAATTGCTTTAGAGGATTTTCCGATAATAGATGTAGGGGACGACCTAGGCGAAATAATTTTCGATGTAGCGAGAAAGAATGGGATAGAATTTAAAGATTTTGACATAGTTGTAGTTGCCCATAAAGTTGTTTCCAAAAGCGAGGGAAGGATTATCGATATTAGGGAAGTTGTTCCATCAGAAAAAGCGAAGAGGATTGCTGAAATAACTGGAAAGGACCCAAGATTTATAGAAATTGTTATCAGAGAGTCTAAAAGGATAATTAAAGCTGTAAGGGGGCACTTTATCGTAGAAAATAATCAGGGCATTTTCTGTGCAAATGGTGGAGTGGATGCTTCAAATGTTGCAGGAAACGATTTCGTGGTACTGTTACCTGAAGACCCTGACCTTTCAGCAAAAAGGATATGTGAAAAGTTGATGAAGTTAACTGGTAAAAAATTGGCTGTGGTCATATCGGACACCTACGGGAGAATGTTGAGAGAGGGACAAGTTGATATGGCTATAGGTTTATATGGGATAAGGCCCTTCAAAAGCTATGTTGGTAAAGAGGACATGTTTGGAAAAAAGTTGAAGGTTAAAAATATTGCGATAGCCGATGAAATAGCTTCATCCGCGGAACTTTTGATAGGGCAAGCGAAAGAGAAGACGCCAGTAGTGATCATACGGGGACTTGAATATGAGGTGGACTACTCGTCTAGCGCTAAACTTTTGAATATGCCGGAGGAAAAGTGGCTTTTTAAGTAACCTAGTTATGGTGTCTTTTCTTTAAAGTAGGGTATCACCTTTTCACCGTATATTTTAAATAGCTTTTCAGGATATTTACTTACATTCATTATGAAGACTGTGTTGAAACCTTGCTTTGTGTAGTTTTCAATAGCCTTAATGTTATCTTCTGCATTGGTTGTAATAAGTCTTATTTTTAGCAAAGCTTCATCACCTACAGCCCAAGAGTTCGCTTCAATTTCTCGTGGATCATAGAAGTTGTATTGGAAGAAGGCTGGTATTGTAGTGCATTTCCAAAATCTTGCACCCTCAAGAGCAGTTTCAAGGTCCTCGTCATAGGAGGCATTTAAGAAGATTATCTTTTTAAGCGTGTCCAAATTTTTGCCAGATTCCTTTGCCGCATCTTCAAACTTTTTGATAAGCATGCTGCCATATCGTTTAAATGCGGCGGGTAAGATGACTATGCCATCACCATATCTGCCAGCTAGTTCAGCCATCTTTGGGCCTCCAGCTGCAACATAAATTGGCACTCTATCTTTAGGCTTAGTATATAGGTTTGCTTTAGAGAGTGTATAATATTTTCCCTTAAAGGTGACAAATTCGCGAGTCCACAAATAGGTTATAATCTTTAAAGCCTCCTCCATGCGTTCAACCCTTTCCTTAGGAGAAGGCCAATTACATCCCACAGGACTTTCATTTAACGCTTCTCCTGCACCCACACCTAAAAATATTCTTCCAGGATAAAGGAATCCTAAAGTTGCAAAGGCCTGTGCGACAATAGCGGGATTATATCTTAATATAGGGCAAGTTACCATTGTACCCAATTTAACGGACCTGGTTCTTTCAGCAACAGCTGATAACCAGACCCAGGCAAAACCGCAATGAGACCCTGTGTGAATCCAAGGGTGAAAGTGATCGGAAGTGCCTATAAGTTCAAAACCCGCCCTTTCAGCTAAAATGGAATAGTCCAAAAGCTTATCGGGGGGAAATTGTTCTTGTGGTGCATCATAGCCGAAAACAATCATTTTTACTCACATAAGTAGAAGAAATTATAATTCTTAAATTTTTCCAATTTATTGGAACCAAGCTTTACCGGGTTTAAAGAATATTTTAACCTTGTCGAAAATAAAAAATGCTACCAGAATACTTATGGAAGCTTGAATAAAATTAAATGCCATCGTCAAGGGGATCAATTGGAAAACTAAATTAACAGGAATTCCAGGATAGACGGGTAGAACAATTAAGTTAACTAAAGCCATAATAGTGCATCTTAAAAATGCACCCAAAAGGTATTGTATACTACGCCTTAATTTTTTAAAGCGTGCACCGAGGAACATTCCAAATATTGTGAGAAACTCTGCTAAAGACTTTGTCATTGCACCAACAGCGTCTCCACTTCTCATGTATATTGCAAGAAAGGCTACGAGGGAAACGTTTCCACCGCAACTAATATCGCAAAAAAGGTAGGATAAAACTATTGGCACACCAGTGAAATCGAATTTAAGAGTTGGGAACCATGGAAAGGGAATTTTTAACTGCAGAATCTTAAAGCTATAATCGAATATTACTACAAGAGCACCAAAGACTGCCGTTAAGGCAATTCTAAAACTTTTAGACGCCATCCCCAAACACTGAATATTAAATTTCATATAAACTTTAAACCCAACCAATATGTTTATAAAAAATTATGGACATACATTTGATAATGTGATTAAAATGAATGTTGGTGTTATTGGAGTAGGAACAATGGGCTCACGGATGGTTGAAAGGCTTGTGAAGGCAGGCTACCAAGTTTATGCACGTGACATAGATAAGAGGGCTGAAGAGA
>Ga0080004_1111435_pt1 | contig 27680 bp, 29 predicted proteins | sample WasSprMetagenome_FD_69207 | JGI IMG/M metagenome (GOLD analysis project Ga0080004, IMG submission 69207) | Sulfidic aquatic microbial communities from Washburn Spring, Yellowstone National Park, USA - WS (SPADES assembly) (version 2) | ecosystem: Environmental > Aquatic > Thermal springs > Hot... | reverse complement strand
TAAAGGATACTATAAATGAATGGAAAATTAGATGTGCAATCGCTAGGATGACAACGTAAACTATAGAACCAAATAGTGTGGCAATCATGGACTGTAAAAGGGTCGATTTACCTGAAGTCAATATCTTTGCAGAAACATAAACCGGTATGGAGGCAATAGCCCAAACAATAAATAATAGCGCAAAACCTAAGACCAGTATTATAGGAATTAATGGGATCATGTAAACTATCTTTCTAAAGTATATTATTTATAGGTTTTCTAGCGGGAGTTTTTGCCGGATTCCTAATAATGGTAGGCTATTTGAGCAGACTGTTTCAAGCGGCTCCACTCTCATGAAGGGTGAGCATCCCCTACTGGTAGGGTAGGCTCAGCTGGAAAGCGAACTGGCTTCCAATAATCTGGATCTTCGGCTTCGGAATAATCTTCTTCATCTCGCTTTCTTGAGGGGTTAAGGCTACAGAATATTTTTATAACAAGCCACAGAATGTACACGAAGTATAGAAGTTGAGAGGGTTGTTAAAATTGGAAAGTGAATCGGATAATAAAAAAGGCGGAAGATAGTTGAACAGAAACGTGGCGGCAATGGGTTTCACAAGCCTGTTCAGCGACGCGAGCCATGAGATGGCCACCTCTATTCTGGCACAATTTTTAACAATAGAATTGCATGGTTCAGCTGAAGTATTGGGTTTAATAGAGGGCTTGGCAGATTTCTCCTCGAGCTTTATTAAGACGTATTCGGGCTGGCTCAGCGACAAATTGGGCAGGAGAAAACCTCTTGCAACTTTGGGTTACACGCTTACAGGAATATTCATATCCTTCTTTGCCTTCGCATATAACGCCCTTCAAGTGCTTTTTTATAGAACTGTTGGATGGATTGGAAGAGGAATAAGGGAGCCTCCTAGAGACGCTCTTCTGGCCGACTCGGTTAAGCCTGAAAATTACGGTCACGCTTTCGGTTTCCATCGCATGATGGATACTTTAGGCGCCATAGTAGGTCCCAGCATAGCCTTTATTTTACTACCCACCATAGGATTCAGGAGTGTTTTCCTAGTTGCACTTTTGCCGGGCATCCTAGCGATACTAGTGTTTGCACTTTTCACAAAGGAAAGGGTTTGTAAGCAAAAAACCGAAAAGCGTAAGCTTCTGGGCGATATAAGAGGGTTGCCAGACACATTCAAACATTACTTATTGGCTGTAGGCATATTTGGCGTTGGAAATTTCGCTAACACTTTCCTCACATTGAAGGCTACAGAAGCCCTAACACCAAGCTTAGGAGTTATGGTTGCCAGCAGCATCAGCGCATTCCTTTATATGCTACTTAATGTGGCAGTGGAGTAAAAGGTTTTGCACTAAAAGTATTTGAAACTTTCTGTTATAAAGTTTATAAATAAAAATCTTTTTTACTAAAGTTAAAAGTGAAATAATATAATGGCACTTCAATCCGAGATCAAGTGGCATTCACTCAAAGTAGATGATGTGTTAGAAAAGCTTGGCACATCAATGGAGGGTTTAAGTGAGGAGGAGGCTAAGAGGAGACTTGCAGTATATGGTTTTAATGAAATTAAAAGAGAAAAGGCTACACCCGCGTGGAGAATTTTTGTCGAACAGTTCGAGAACATTCTAATTCTACTTTTGATTGCTGCAACATGTTTTTCACTACTAATCGGAGAAGTTCTTGATGCAATTGTAATATTTGCTATAGTTATAGCTTCTGCAGTCTTAGGTTTTGTGCAAGAATATCGTTCTGAAAAGGCAGTACAACTTTTGAAGAAGCTTGCCGCACCGTCTGCAACAGTTGTGAGAGAGGGAAGAGAGAAGGTGATTTCTTCAAAGGATATTGTTCCAGGAGATATTGTTGTGTTAAGGGCTGGAGATAGGGTTCCAGCCGACATTAGACTCATTGAAGTATATAACTTGAAGGTTGATGAAGCGCCTTTGACTGGAGAATCTGTTCCAGTTGAGAAGAATGTTAAGCCTCTACCTGAAGACACTATAGTTTCTGATAGAGTTAACATGGCATTTAGTGGAACTGTTGTAACTTATGGTAGGGGATTGGGTGCTGTTGTTGCAACTGGAATGAACACCGAATTTGGTAAGATAGCTAAGACTGTTCAAGAGGAAGAGAAGGTTGAGACACCATTAGAAAGGAGAATGGATGCTATAGGCAAGTGGTTGACAATTTTTGCTCTTAGCGTTTGCGGACTTGTTGCATTCTTGGGAATATTGAGGGGGTATGAGATTATTGATATGATACTTTGGGGTATAAGCTTGGCCGTGGCAGCGGTTCCTGAAGCATTGCCCGCTGTTGTGACTGGTTCTCTTGCAATTGGAATGTATGAGATGGCTAAGAGAAAGGCTATTGTCAGAAGGCTTCCGGCTGTTGAAACCTTAGGAAGTACTTCGATAATCTGCGCTGACAAGACGGGCACAATGACAAAGGGTGAGATGACTGTAAAAAAGATCTTTGTAGACGACAAGGTTGTTGAAGTTAGTGGTGTAGGTTATGAGCCTAAAGGCGAATTTTATGTTGAAGGCAAAAAGGTTGAACCTTCAAAGATTGAGACACTTTATATGCTTTTGAAAGTTTCTTCCTTATGTAATGACGCCAAACTATTTTATGAGGGGGGAAGGTGGTGCATAAGCGGAGACACAACAGAGGGGGCGCTTATCGTTGCTGCAAGGAAGGCGGGTATAGGTGAGGAGGAGCTCAGTAAGTATCCAAGAGTCAACGAAATACCGTTTACTTCTGAAAGGAAGAGGATGACAACTGTCCATAGGATGCCCGATTCTGATAAAATGCTTGCGGCAATGAAAGGTGCACCGGAGGTTGTCCTTGAAAGGTGCAAGTGGATTATGAGGGATGGAAAGCGTGTTAAGCTTACAGAAGAAGAGAAGAGGAAAATTTTGGAGGTTAACGAGAAAATGGCCTCTGAAGCCTTGAGAAACTTGGCTGTAGCTTACAAGGAGGTTAAAGAGGTTCCAGAGAAGATTGATGAAAGGGAGTTTGAAAAGGATTTCATATTTCTTGGTATCGAGGGCATGATAGACCCTCCAAGGGAGGAGGTTAAGGAGGCGATAAAGCTTTGCAAGGAGGCTGGAATAAAGGTTGTGATGATCACGGGAGACCATAAGCTTACTGCAGTAGCTGTAGCCAGGGAGCTGGAGCTGTTGGGTGAAGGAGAAGATCTTGTGTTAACTGGGGTGGAGCTGGATAATATGCCAGAAGAAAAGTTTAACGAAATCGTTGAAAGGGTTAAGGTTTATGCGAGAGTATCTCCAGAGCATAAGACAAAGATTGTGAAGGCTTTAAAGAGTAAGGGCTACGTTGTAGCCATGACGGGTGATGGAATAAATGATGCTGCAGCATTGAAGATGGCGGACATAGGTGTGGCGATGGGTATAACAGGGACTGAGGTTACAAAGGAGACTTCCGACATGATATTGGCTGACGACAACTTTTCAACAATAGTTAACGCGGTCAAAGAGGGGAGAAGAATCTTCGACAACATTAAAAAGTACCTCACGTACCTGCTTCAGTGCAATATTGCCGAGATTGCGATAATGCTTGTTGCTACATTGGCTGGTTTACCTTTGCCCCTGACGGCTGTACAGATACTTTGGGTTAACCTTACTACAGATGGATTGCCTGCTCTGGCGCTTGGAATAGACCCACCAGAAGAGGACGTCATGAGAAGAAAGCCTAGAGATCCTAAGTCGAGTTTGATAAACAAGAGGGAGTTTGCAATATTCTTTATAATGGTTCCAGCTATTCTTACAGCAATACTGTTTTCAAACTTCCTTCTTACATTAGCTACTGAAACAACATACTTTAGTACGTTTGAAGAAAGTGAGCTTATTGAGCCTAGGACGGAGCTTTTAACGGTCATGATAGTTTGTGAACTGGCGATAGCGATAGCATGCCATTCTCTAAGCAAGCCTGTTGTGAAAGCTCAGCCGTTTTCGAACAAGTATCTTTGGCTGGCTGTCGCAAGCTCTCTAGCATTACAGCTTCTAGTACTATATGTGCCCTCATTACATGAGGCATTTGGTGTAACCTATCCAGCGATAGAGGATTGGACACTTGGAATAATTTCTGCACTAGGAATATTTGCTGTAGTGGAAGTTGCAAAGACAGTTTTGGACAAAAATAGAAAACCATAAAAACATTTGATATAAATAAATGGGGGAATGAAAATCAAACCATTTTTCCTAATAGCGCTACTATTACTTTTAACTTCAAACATAGTATACGGTGTACTGGCATATGATAATTATCCAACTTGGTCTAAAAGTATAGAAAATTTTGCAAGCGAAAAGTATAGGATTTCATTGACAGGTGACCAGAGTTTAGTTTATGCTATAAACAGGTCTTTTGTTATTGGATTAAGTACATTTGATGGGGGCAAGAGAATAGAGTATCTTCCAGCAAGATATGGTGACATGGTGGATGGAGTAGTGGTGCATAGTAGTGGAGGCTACATAGTTTCGATCGTTAATGGCACATTTATAAGCGTCTATAATGTGACGAGCTATAAAATCACGATTTTTAAAGCAAATTTTACTGTTGAAAACATTATTTTACCTAAAAAAGTGGATAAAGAATATACGATAGTCTACACAACTTCAGATGGAAACATAACACGCGTGGATGCAAGGGTGCCGGGAAATGTGATAGTGAAGTGGAGCACTAGAATGAGTTCAAAAATAATTGCAATAGACTGTGATGAACCCTTCTATAGAATACTTGCTGGATTAAATGATGGAACAGTAGCACTAGTAGATCCTATAGATGGAAAAATTATTGAGAGCGTAAAATTAGGTGATTCTATAACATCATTAAAGGTTTCAAGCTCAGGATTTTTTGCGAGTATAACAACAAAAAATGAACTATATATTCTTAGAACCGACACATTATATGCTTTAGAAAGAATAGGTTTTTCAAACGCCCAATGCACTTCATCAACAATCTCATATGATGATTGGGGTGGAAGAGTTGCTGTAGGCTTGAGTAATGGTACAATATTCTATCACAAGCTTCTAACAGAAGAATACGATAAAACTGTTATATCTTCAAGTGCCGTAAAGATTGTTGGAGACAAGAACCTAGACTACATAGCCTGGGCTTCAGGAGGAAATGTTGGAGTGACAAAGTTTATGGGAGAAACTCTTTGGAGCTATACGGTATCGACGACATCCGACATTTCTATAGCCTTCAATGACGAAAACCCAGACTATCTTATAGCATGCACAAAAACAAAGATCATAGCATTCACTAGAAAACCTTCTGCGAAGATTACATTGGAAGTAAATCCTAAGGTTATAGGGTTAGGAAACAATGTGACATTTGAGGGAAAAATTGAACCGACACTTTCAAACCAGACAATAAAATTTTACATTCAAGACCAAGGTGTGTGGAAAGAAATAGGATGGACTTTGACAGATAAATTGGGAGCATTTAAATTCACATATAAGCCGGCCGATGCAGGACTATTTACAGTAAAAGCGTTGTGGGAGGGAAACGATGAATTCAAAGAAACTTCGACTACAAATGTAATGGATGTGAGAAAGCCTGTAAAGATAGAAGTTAGGGCAGCCAACATGTATGGGAAACCGATACAAAACTTGAAGGTTATTGTAAATGGAACCAGATATTATACGAACACGGATGGTACAGCTAAAATAGAAGCATATGCGGGAACACTTAATATTGTTGTAGAAAACGTATCAAACATAACATCAGACGTGAGATACAGGTTCAAGGTTTGGGAAAACGTAGGAGTAGAAAAAAACCAGTTAACAATAAAAGTTGACTCGAACATGACACTTACCGCAAAATATACTATAGAATATAGAGTGACAGTTGAAACGCCAAAATATTTCCTTTACGACCTTTCACCTTTAAGCCCGGACCAGTGGTACGAGAATGGTACAAAGGTGGAGGCCATACTATTACCGATAGAATCATTCAACACTACAAGCACTAGAATAGTTTTTACGGGATGGGAGGGATCTGGACCCGGAGCCTACAGTGGCAAGTCCAAGAAAGCTACTTTAAACGTATTTGGGCCAGTTTATGAGAAAATTTTGTGGAAGAAACAGTACAAGCTTAACATTTTGATGACACCGAGCACCCTAAACTTGGACAAGGTTAGAGTACAACCTTCCTCGATAGACTACTGGTATGATGAGGGAGTTGATGTTGAGATAGAGGCGCCTGAACAGATATATGTTGGAGAAAACGTTAGATATGTTTTCTCTCAATGCAAATACGATGGTACTATTACTTCTTTGAAAAAGATAAGCTTAAAGCTAGATAATCCGAGAATGGTTAACATAACATATTATGTACAATATTATTTGAAAGTAACCTCCGACTTCGGCGACACTGAGGGAACAGGATGGTACAATTCTTCTCAAAAGGCAGTGTTTAGGATAATAAATTCTACACTGTATGTTTCTGAAGGAGTGAGGAGAGTTTTTGTGGAATGGAGAGGCAACATTTCATCAGCATCTCCTGTGGGGCAGATAGTCTTGAACGGTCCAGCAAATGTGCACGCGGTCTTTGTAACACAATATTTCCTTAACGTTACATCAGAATATTCTCAGGTACTTTCTAAGACCGGGCAACAGAATCCTTCAAAATGGTATAATGAGGGAGTGGAAGTAACATTCTATATTTTGGAGCAAACTGTGGACAAAGACTTTTTCACATACTATTCATTTGAAGGATGGCGTGGAGATATTGAAAGTACAGAACCGATGGTGACGTTGAGGATGGTTAAACCGTATAATATCAGGGCACAATGGAGGCTCGAATGGAAGATGTCAAATGTTATAATGGTAATTTTACCTATTGCAGCTGTTGCAGCGATAATGGTTTGGCTAATATTTTACAAAAAAAGGAAGGTTAAGGAAACTGATTTGAAATAGAAGTTTTCTAATTTTGATATTTTTCCATTGCCTCAAGTACAGGCAATTTTTCCCCCATTATGGCTTCCAGTAAAGCGCCTCCACCAGAGCTGACATATGATACCTTATCGTATAGTCCAAGCCTACTTAATGCGGCTATAGTGTGACCGCCTCCAGCAACAGTGAAGGCACCAGATTCAACAGCAGCCTTAAAAACCTTCCTTGTGCCCTCAATAAATTTGCTGTCCTCGTAGACACCCATTGGACCATGCAAGAATACGGCTTTAGCTTTAGAAAGGATTATCGAATAATCTTCCATTGTTTTAGAACCTATATCAGATATCTCATACTCTGTAGGCAGTTCCCTAACATTAAGTTCCAGCCTATTACCGTTACATTTTACTGCCAAATCTTCGGGTACAAAAATTTTTTCTCTAAAACGTTCTAGGAGGGATTTGGCCTTTGGAACCAGTTCAAGCAGGCCCTTGTCCTTTAATACTCTAACATTTGTTTCACCCAAGTTGGTTCCTTTAGAGTGTAGGAAAAGTTGTGCGACAAGACCGCCAGTAAGAATATAGTCCACTCTATCGTTCAATAGAGTATATTCTGATATTTCGACACCCTCTTTAACCTTGGATCCGCCTAAAACGTAGACTATTGGCCTATTTTCTACAGACCTAATCTTTTCTATGGCTAGAATCTCCTTCTCCATAACCCTTCCAAAAACTGTAGGAAGTACTGGAATAAAGCCTACAATTGACGCATGAGCACGATGTGCTGCTGCAAAAGCGTCTATGACAAAGAGGTCAGCTAATGGAGCGAGCGCCTTAACAATTGCTGATTTTGAATGTTCCTCAATAGACTTTTTGGCCATTTCATCAGGCAAGCTTCTTACATTATCTAATAACAGTATTTTACCATCTTCTAAAGATTTTACAGCTTCTAAAGCCTTTTCCCCAATCACGTCGTTCACGAACTTAACCTTCTTATTCAGGATTTCTTCTAAACGTTTTGCATGCTGCTCTAGGCTTATAAAGTCTGGGTCGCCTGGTCTACCCTGGTGAGCTAAGACTATAACCTTAGCACCCTTGTCAGCCAACTCCTTCACTGTTACAGAATGGAGTTTTATTCTTTCATCGTCTAAAAGTTTTTTTGTTTCCGGGTCTACTGTAGAGTTGAAGTCAACCCTTACTATGACGGTTTTACCTTTAACGTTAACATCGTCTAAAGTTTTGTACTTCAATCCCTCACACCCTAATCTTTTAGCCTTGAAACTTTAGTAGGCGCCATCCTTTTTTGCCATGTACTTTAGAAGGTCAACAAGTCTACAGGAGTAGCCCCATTCGTTGTCATACCATGCCAAAGTTTTTACTAGAGTACCTTCCATGACCATGGTGCTCTGGCCGTCTACAATTGCCGAGTGAGGGTTGCCTCTAACATCTGAGGACACGATAGGCTCCATTGTGAACTCCAATATTCCCTTCAAATATGTTTCTGAAGCCTCCTTCAGTGCAGCGTTAACCGTGTCTCTTGTGACGGCCTTCTTGACGATACAGACAAAGTCGTTTACTGAACAGTCTGGTACTGGAACCCTTAACGCAATACCGTCGAGCTTACCCTTTAAATGTGGTAGAACTTCTCCGATAGCCCTTGCAGCGCCAGTAGTTGTTGGAATAATGTTCATTGCAGCAGCCCTAGCCCTTCTTAGATCCTTATGAGGTAAGTCGAGAACCCTCTGGTCGTTAGTGTATGCGTGACATGTTGTCATGAAACCCTTTTCAATACCAAAGTTATCGTCCAGAACCTTTACAACTGGTGCAAGACAGTTTGTCGTACAGGATGCATTAGATACAATAGTATGTTTGCTCGGATCATATAGGTTGTTGTTCACACCCATTACTACTGTTAGGTCAGGATTTTTTGCGGGAGCAGAAATTATAACCTTTTTAGCTCCTGCACTAATATGTTTTGAAGCATTTTCTCTGTCGGTAAAGAGGCCAGTAGACTCGATAACATATTCTACACCCAAGCTTTTCCATGGGAGCTGTGAAGGGTCTTTAGCGTTTAAAACCTTGACCGGCTTCCCGTCTACGAAAATAGAGTCGCCTTCAGCCTTAACTTCGCGAGAAAGTTTACCGAAATTTGAGTCATATTTTAGAAGGTGGGCTAAAGTTGGAGCGTCAGTAATATCGTTTACTGCGACAACTTCAAAGTTTGCTTGAAATTCCTTGTCTTCGAGCGCTGCTCTGAAAAAGAGTCTACCGATTCTACCGAAGCCATTAATTCCCACTCTTATCATATTGCATCAAACCATGGACATATAAAGCGTATATAAAAGTTTTCATCTTTCATGAAAAAATTAATAAGTTGAATGTTGATAGTTGTTTGGATAAGTTAATGCTCTTTAAAGTAAAATCTTTAGAAGAACTTGCAAAGATGATTGTAGCATCAAAGACTACTGAGCTCATGCAATACTATGGTGGAATATTTGTCAGTGGAACAGGAGTTTTGAAAGAATATTTTACCTTTGGAGACCCAGACGATTCAAGCGACTTCATGAACATATATTTTACAGAAGACGAGGACGTGAAGGAAAAGTTTTTAAAATTTTCTACTTCAGGAGGAAAGAAACTGATTACACCATCTAAGGGTATGGAGGGCACAGACATTTACATTCCACTAATATATCTTGATGAAGGAACAGATTATAGAAGATTTCCAAAGGATACACCGCTCATTATAAAGACTAAAACCTTTGAAGACCTACTGCGCTCAACATTAGGTTGGCCGATTATAAAAAGGGCTTTTGTACTATACAATTGGGAGCATTCAGGTAAGCACGTGTACACAATAAAGCTTGTTCAAAGAATCTTTGACAGAAGCAGAAGAATATACTTTACATATATTGCCGAAAAAGATGTTGGTGGAAGATTTGTGGGCTACAGGGTTTCAAATGTTGAAGAATGGAAGATGACAGACAACCTTCTAGAACCTAAGTGGGTATACTTTCCAATAGTTAGGCTAGAGCATGGGTTCGAGGAGCTTTCAAGAAACCTTTAAAGGCTCTTTTTAACCCAAATGTAGATGGAGGTACGCTCAAACTTTTTCCTTTCAAAAAATTTTAGCGCCTTCTCATTTGTCGCTTCAATATCTGCTAAAACTATCCTTACACCAAGATCCTTGAACTTTTCCTCTAAAGAATCATATAGTCTGCTCGCCACACCACTCTTCTGATACCTCTTTCTTACACCAAGCCATACAACATAACCATACTTCCATGGAGACTGAGGTTTCTCGATAAGAGTGCCCATGATGAAGCCTACGACCTTATCATTGCATTCAGCGACAAGACAGAGGTCCTTATTGTTGTTAAAGAGGGATGTGACCGTATATTCGTCCCACGTCCTATACATTATTGGAAAACTTTCGCTTGAAAATAGTGATTCTCCAATATGGAAGACTTCTGGGAGATCGTCTATACACATTTCCCTAATCTTTACAATCAAACCGTTGCATCAGCCTACTTCATAAAACTTTTACCAACCCTTTTTATAAAAATTTTGTAGCAGACTCCATCAGAACGCTTATCTGCTTCTCCAAAAGAGGCGGTAGACTTGGAACTTTAACTTCAAGAAAGCCTCTAACAAGCATTGAAATGGCTTCATCTTTTCCAATACCCTTTGTTAGCAGATAGAAGATTATGTCTTCAGAAAGCTTTCCTATGGCAGCTTCATGAGTTAGTTCCACATCCTTAATTGTAGAATCGAGTTCAGGTATAGTCCATATTCTAGAGCCATCGTTTAGGATTAGACCACGACATTCAATGTGCCCCTTAACATTTGAAGCCTCAGAATATATTCTAGCTCTTGCAACAATCTTCGAGTTATCTGTTGAAACAGTTCTAGACACTATTTCTGCACTAGAGCCTCTTCCAGAAACCTTTACCGCCGAACCCAGGTCAATGTGGGAACTGTACCTGCCAACTATTATCGAAGACATAAAGGCCCTAGATTTTTCACCTTTCAAATGGACAAACGGATATGATTGTAGGCTGTCAAGGCCTGAAGTGTTCAAGTTAATATAGTGGTTGATGAATGTTCCACCATCTTCTACAACTGCAGCTGTACGTGGGCGAACATGTGTCGCACGATTCCAGTCATGTATCATTGTAAACGTTACCGTAGAATTTTTTTTAACATAAAATTCTGTAATACCTGCATGTAAGCCTACAGATTCAGGCATTGTCGCACAACCTGTTACAACATGCAAAGTTGACCCGGGTTCAGCTACAATAATATTATGTGGTGCCTGAAATGTTTCCTTAGATTTTATAAAGAGACAGGCTTGGATAGGAAATTCTGTGACAGAATTTTCTTTAGAAACAATCACGTAACCACCTTTCCCATACAAGTGGGCTGCTGCAGTAAACTTGTCTTGGCCTACATCTATTAGGTTCCAATAATATTTTTCAACAAAATCTTTATCATTTAAAGCATCTTCTAGACTTAATATTTCAACATCAGGATACAATTTCTTCTTATATATTAGGTTGTGGTCTACCTGCATGTAAGTTCCGGAACTCGAATTCAAGTCTATACCAATATTTTTTACCTTTTCAACAACATCTTCAGGTAGGGCTTTTAAGTCTTCAACCTCCTTTAATTCAGTGGAATCTTTTATGTAATTTGTTAAGTCGACGTCTGGACCATATGATGGGATGGTTTGGAGGGAAAGTTTGGCCCTACGGTTCAAAAGCTCTATCTTTTCGTCTACTCTCAAATTTTATCACCAACATAAGTGCATGGGAAACGGCCATCATAACATTTTGTACACCAGTCGAAACCATGCTTTAACACGTCATTGACAAGATTTTCAGTGGGACCATAACATATTATCCTACCATTTTGCATAATATATGTTCGATGGGTTAAAACATATCTTGAAATGTATCCCAAGTGTGTTACAATAAGGCCTGAAGGTTTTTCTATCGCAGTTCTACCACTATCAGACAAAAGCTTTCCAATAGCATTACCTACTAAAACCATGTTTTCAACATCAACACCTGAGTCAGGTTCATCTAAAAGTGCAAGGGAAGGCTTCTGGAGGAGGAGCAAAAATATTTCTGCACGCTTCATTTCGCCTCCACTAAATCCTACATGAATTTCTCTGTCCAGGAAATTTGTTAAATTAAGGGAGGAAGCTAGAGTTTCAATTTCTAAATCGTCTTTGGCGATTTTTTTAGCTAGAGCCCTTAAAGTTAAACCATAAACTTTCGGTGGAAACTGTAGTGCAGCACCTAAACCAAGCCTAACCCTTTCTTCAGTAGACATGCTTGTAACATCTTTTCCCTTAAAAACTATTGAACCTTCTTTAACAATATATCTTGGATGACCCATTAGCGTGTATATTAGGGAAGATTTTCCTGAACCATTTGGCCCCATGAGTAGAACAGTTTCTCCAAAACCTATTGAGAGTGAAAGATTTTTTAACACAACCTTTCCTTCAACTTCTACCGTAAGGTTTCTAATGTCCAGCAGCATACTCTAACATCATTATATGAATTATGGTAATAAATATCCATTATGATTTAAAATAAAAAGGGGGGGTTTGGAAGTTACTTTAGAAGGCTTTCCTTTTGGCCGGATAAAGTGTTTTTGAGCTCCGAAAGACGCTTTAGTATCAGTTTTTGCTCAACACTTGCTACAAGCTTCTTTGTTGCTACAACAACATCCGGGTTCACTGAAATGCTGTCTATTCCATTTTCTACAAGGAATTCTGTTATTTCAGGGTATACTGATGGAGCTTGTCCGCAAATGCTTACTGTTACACCGTTTTCGTGGGCGACTTTTATAAGGTGCGCTATAGATCTTAGGACGGCTGGATCTCTTTCGTCAAAGTAGCCTAGGTTGCCTAGTATTCCACTGTCCCTGTCTGCGCCAAGCAGTAGTTGTGTTAGGTCGTTTGAACCTATACTGAAACCGTCACAGAGCTTGCTGAATTCGTCTGCGAGTATTATTATTGATGGCACTTCAGCCATGAACCATAGTTTGAAGTCTTTACCACGCTCTAGACCCTCCTCCTTCATTATTTTTATGGCCTTCTCAACCTCCCATGTTGTTCTGACGAATGGTAGCATGACCCAAACGTTCTTTAGACCCATTTCATCCCTTACCTTCTTTATGGCCTTGCATTCTAGTCTGAATCCTGGTTCATATTCGGGACTAATGTATCGTGAGACGCCTCTCCAACCTATCATCGGATTGTTTTCTTTCGGCTCATACTTTTCACCGCCTTTTAGAGCAGCGTACTCGTTTGTCTTGAAATCGCTTAGTCTAACTACTACGGGTCTTGGATATATTGCGCTGGCAACTTTAGCAATACCTTCAGCAAGCTTGTCAACGAACACTTGTGGCTTACCTTGTTCAATTAGAGCCATTGGATGCTCTCCAACCCAGTCGGCGATGATGAACTCTATCCTCATAAGGCCTATGCCGTCGAATGGAAGGTCCTTGTATTCGTCTATCTTGTCTGGTTCGCCGAGATTCATGTAAACCTTTGTACCTGTGATCGGCACAGCGCTTGCAATAACTGCTGCCGCTGGAACCTCAGCCTTCGCTTCAGGCTTAGCTTCCTCGATAACACCCTCATATATTACTCCAAGTGAGCCGTCAACCGTCACCAACTGTCCTGTCTTCAGAACTTCAGTCGCAACCTTTGTTCCAACAACACATGGTACACCAAGTTCTCTTGAAACTATTGCAGCGTGAGCTGTCATGCCTCCACCGTTAGTTACAATTGCAGCAGCCTTTCTCATGGCGGGAACCCAGTCTGGCGCTGTCATTTCTGTTACAAGTATTTCTCCTTCCTGGAACTGTGAAATATCCTTCACGTCCATTATGACTCGAACCTTACCCGAAGCCCTTCCAGGTGAAGCGCCTAGTCCTCTTACGAGAATCTTTGCTTCAGCCGGCTTAACCTTTTCAACCTTAGCTTCAGCTTCTGCTCTAGCAGACCATACTGTTTCAGGCCTCGCCTGCACAATGTAAAGTTTGTTTGTGTCAGAGTCTAAAGCCCATTCTATGTCCATAGGGCGCCCATAATGTTTTTCAATGAGTTCAGCGTACTTAGCTAACTCTATGACTTGTTCGTCTGTTAAGCAAGGCTTGTTTTGCAGTTCTGGTGGGACCTCAACTTCTTTGCTGAAGCCTTCCTCGCTTTTACCCTTTATCGTCATCAACTTCTTCTGGGAAATGTTCTTTTCAAGTATCTTCAGTGTCCCCTTTTCAACGACGAACCTGTCAGGGTCAACATGCCCTTGTACAATTGATTCACCTACACCCCATGCGCCTTCAATCACTACAACGTTCCTGTCGCCTGTAACTGGATTTAGTGTGAACATTACTCCAGCAGCCTTGCTGTTAACCATCTTCTGCACTCCAACAGAAAGTTTGACCTTAAAGTGGTCGAATCCCTTCTCAACCCTGTACGCTATAGCCCTCGGTGTAAAGAGTGAGCTTATACACTTTTTAGTGCTCTCGATGAGTGCTTCTCTTCCTGAAACGAATAGGTATGTTTCCTGCTGTCCTGCGAACGATGCTGTCGGAAGGTCTTCTGCGGTAGCGCTGCTTCTAACAGCAACTTCAGGATTTTCTTTGCCAACCTTTTCACCGAGACGCTTATAGTACTTCATCATCTCCTCTTCAAGAGCCTTAGGGAACTCGCATGATTCTATGAGCGCTCTAACCTTCTTAGATGTTTCGGTAAGCTTTTGAAGGTCGTTTATGTCAAGGCCTGAAAGAAGTTCAACAATCTTTGGTGCTATGCCTGAAGCGTTTATGAAGTAATCGTATCCTGCTGCCGTGAGCGCGAAACCTGGTGGCACAGGTATGCCAGCGTTGATCATTTCACCTAAGCTAGCGTTCTTTCCACCTACAAGTGGCACATCCTCCTTTCTTATTTCCTCGAATTCTAAGAAGAACCTATCTTTTTTAGACATTGTCTCCTCGACTTTGGGCAAAAAACAACTGGTATATAAACATCTACAATCTAAAACAGAACTTACGAGAACAAGTAAAAGCTAGGTTTTAGAGAATTCTTTAAGCTAAACTTTAAGATAATCTTTATGCAGATGTATTATTTCCTGTTCAATTTTTGCCCCAACTTACATGGAAATTTTACAAAATTTATATATTAAGTATGAGAATATGAGTCTTACATACAGTATACCACTTCAAGAAATTATTTTAGGGCAAGCGTGGTTATCTTCCTACTTCTCAAAATGTTGGCTGGTTCGCTGCAGGCTGAAGCGCTTACAGTTTCTCCAAAGTGGGTTAAAACAATAGACGCTACCTTGACAATGCTGAAGTATACTTGGATGGAGCGATACATATTACAACATATACTGATGAGCCTTATGCCGCATATTGTGCACGAATAAACCCTTATGGCCGCATTTCAACATTTTACAGGATAAAGGGAGCAAATGAAGTATACGGGATCTCTGTGACAAAGGGTAAGTTTGCCGGCATCGGCTACAATGAAAGTTCTGAAAAAGAGTTTGTTAACGTTTACAGTTGGAGCGGTAGACTACTATGGACTCTGGAGGAGCCGGAAAACTTCAGCTACAATGGTGCAGCCTTCACAAAGTATGGGAACTATATATTATAATGGCAAATTATCCAGATAAAAGGGGATATCTATTAAAGTATGATGCAAGATTCAATAAAATTTATGAAAAGGAACTTTCACCAGTTGGGGGTCCCTACGATGATTACATTTTTGGCCAAGTCTTTGTCGGAGAAGACGAAAATGTTTACATTACTCTATGGTGCAAGAAGAACATTGGATACGACGTTCTGACTATAGAGGTTCAAAAGATTTCCTCAAACGGGGAGCTGGTTTGGGCTAGAATATTACCTGAGACCATAACAGGCTTTAGCCATGGCATCTGGTATTATGTTAGAAATATTAGAGAGGTTTCTGGTAAAGTTTTCGTTGGAATTCAAAAATTTAACCAAACTTATAGTGGAGGGTGGATTGACTCGGAACAAAGTTTTATATTTGCACTTGATGGTGGGACTGGTTCTATATTATGGCAATTTAGCCTTCCAGAAATTGTCCAAGTTTATCAATGGCCATGGATTTGTTTTGACTTTGACGTGTCTAATAATAGGATTTTTACACTTTATAATCGAGTATATTCTGAAGGGGAAATAGGCGAAATAATTGTCCAAGACTTTAGTGGGAACGTTCTTTCAACCTACAGCTTAAACCTGCCGATTTCACCTGCATACATTCGAACATTACGTGCTACACGAGATGGGAAAGTGTATCTGCTTGGAAGTGAAGGATGGTATACTTACGTTATGGGGTTAGGGAAACTGGGTTAAAGCTTCAACCACGACTCATTCCCATTTTTTTCTTTTGCCTATGGTAAACATTACCTTTCTAACTGTTCTGTAGTTTATATATACAGAACTTAAAGAAGGAAATAAATTAATTTGGCTTAAAGCTTTTCAGCAAAATCTTGGAATATGGAAGCTTACACTAAAATACTTCTTAAAAGCATTTCAATCAAATCTTACCGGGAAAGATACATTACTATATATAGTACGAATAGTTTTTGATCAAATTTAAATTTGTCTGATAAAGAGAAAAGTTTATAAATTTTTTGCGCTAATTTTCCTCTACTCGGTCGCTGAAGAGGATGATGACATTTTTGGATGATACTATATTCTTTCGTATAAAGGTCTTCCTTATCATATTTTTAATGGTTTTAGGGTCGACGAGCTCCTTCTTTGGCGAAGTTGCTGGGAAAGTTGAGGTTTCAAAGGCTCAAGGTTTGTGGCAGACTTACTATGAGAGCTTGAGTGAATCAGCTTACCGTTTTAACGTGGGGAAGGAGTTATCTGGTGTAGAGCTTCGGTTGTACACTTATTCTTCTGGTGACATAAACAGTGACTGGATAAGGGGTTGTCTTTGTTGGTAAGAAGACTACATTTGTTTACCCTGAAGGAACTTTTGAAGTGGAGCCTATCGTTGGCGTTGCCCGTGCAGGATATGATAATGATGGGAAGATTACTGTTGGAGCTGGTGAACATCGCCTATACTATGTTTTACCTCAAAAAAATTATGTGGAGTACGTGAACGTGACGTTATATTCTTTGAATGGACGACCTAAGCTTGACGTTTCCCGTTCCAGAGTTTTAGAGTGGGAGCCATATGAGTGGTATGTGCAGGTGGTTCCATGGAGTCTCGGATGGGCAACATATAACTTTACAGGCGATGGTGTTGGTAGATTTTCTCTTCTATCCACTGGACTTGGGGTTCCACCAGGCTGCCCTGACGAGTCTGGAATCAACTACTATTTCGGTAAGAGCTTTAAGCTGCCGAACGTTGTTGGAAAACCTGAAGTATATGTTGAAGCCAGTTATGTGGGAGGATTTAATGCTGCACCTGAAAGTTTTGCTGGCAAGGGAAATTATAGGTGCAAGGTTAATGTTGGAGTCGGCCCAGGTTTTACGTTAAATGAGGCTGTTTACTCTGGATTAAATCAAACCCTTTATCTTAGGGAAAAGTACACTCCTGTAGGTTGCCAGCGGCTGGTCGCTGAAGACTCGGCTAAGGGGGCCATAGATATTGCCCTGGCGATAGGGGAGGAGGTGATAAGGTCGCAGGCAGCGAAGGCTGTTCTGAGCCGTCTAGGCCTTGTTCTTAACATTATAGAATGGGCTGATGTTATATCAAGCTTAGGATTTGACGAGATAGTTTCGAACACTTCAATAATTGTGTACGATAGCGTGAAGGTTGACCCTGATAAACAGTTTTTTGTGTGGTTTAACGTTTTATGCCAAATTAAGTCTAAGGGGTTAACTGGAACTATTGCTAATTTTTATGGGGAATCTCCTTGGGGTCGCCCGATGCTCGAAGGCTTATTCGGCCAAAGGGTGTTTGAGCTTCCCTTTGGAGGTGTCCAGGTTGGAGGAATACTGTTACATTATCATTTACCAGTCTTAGAGAGTGCAGAGCCTTTAGGGGAAGACCTTCCAGTGGACACGAAGATAGTTCTGAGGTTCAGTAAGCCGATAGATAAGGGTTCTATAGTTAAGGGGCGTGATACGATAGTTGCTACAGCAAATTCTAAGCCTATAGACTTCTTCGACTTCTTCCATTTCAGGGATTCGGGAAAAGACTTGACGGAGCTTGTCATGAGTCCAAACTATCATCTCGACTACGGCACAAGGTACGTCATAAACTTTACATCTAAGATAGTTGATGTATTCGGGTTCGGGCTTGAACCCTTCACCATCACATTTTCCACTAAGGCGGCATCAAATGTTCCAAAGAATGTTTACTATAATGTTTCAATAATGAGTGGATTATATGAGTTTGGTTCAAGCCTTAGGGGGGAAGTGTTTAGGGCTAGAATATTTAATGGAAGCATCAACTTAGGTGGGCTAGTTGGGTTCGCGATGATAAGGACAAATGATCCACTTTACGACTACTGGAATGAAGGCGCATGTAATGTGTTCAAAGTTGGGGAAAAGGTTTACTGTAAGCTGAGTGTGGCAAAGGACGGTGGAGTTCCTCCCAGAAGTGGGACGATATTTGAGCTTATCAACAAGATATCCATCAAGACCACAGTTACCGCTGAAGCAGAAGTTTTGGAAGTTAATCCAAAAGGTGTAAGCGGAAGCAATCTTGAGAGGATTATAGAGCAGACTGGGGTTAGGCCTGGAGAAAGGTTCACGCTTGAGCCCGTTTACGTTAAAGAATATTCTGCATTAGGCAACTATTTCGGCAAGATAAAGTTCTATAGCGATGAGATTGCAAAGTTAAATGGAAAAGAATTAAGCGTATACCTAATACTTCATGTGGCACCATGGGATCTTATACCCGACAAGCCTCCAGCCTATCAGGTAAGCTTGGGCAGCGCCTCTCCTGCTCCAGTTGACTTTGTCGTGTACACCATCTCTGACGAGTACGTTGGAGCTTGGAGGCTTATACCGTTATCTTCAGAAAACAGGCAGTACACATACAATTTTATGGTCAACTTTCAGGGACAGGATAGGGAAGTGTATGTTTTCAGCAACTCTACAGTCTCAAACTTCTACTATAATCAGACGATTCAAACAATATCCTTTAAAGTAAGCGGTAAGAGTGGGACAAGAGGTTATCTTAGAATAGGCATTCCGATTGAAATGGTTAAGGCCAGGCCTATGGTGTTTTTTGATGAGGCACAGGTGCCCTTTAGTGTGAACGAGTCAGAGCAGAGATACTGGATATATTTTGAGTACCCCCCATTCTACACATACTGTCAAGATAATATTTTCCACATCCGTTTCTCCGGAGCCTCAACAGCCCCAGCCTTACATATTATATGCTTTAGCCGCCTTACTTGCTTCCTCAATCATAGCCCTCATAGCTTTTAAAAGGAGGAAAAGCAGTTTATTAAAGAAAAGTTAACAGCATCAAAGATAAAGTTTATTATGTGGGCAATGAAAGCTTCGTTTTGAACTTAAAAATGTCATATTCGGATAAGGCTAAAAAGAGGATAAAGCGTGAAGTTAAAGGAAATGAGCAGAGGCAGCTGCCTTCTGGCGGAGGATCAGGCAAAAGGAGTAAGAGGCAGAAGAAGAGGATGAGGAGAATGAGGGGGCTGGAGAAGGCTCAACGTTAACATTCATAAGCTAAATTTTTCTCTCTAAACTTCTTAAATGATAAAGGTAACATTGGGTAGTGAAGCCAAGGAACTGTCAAGAACATGGTTGATGTTGAAGAGTGTCGGTAGACGATGGATAAAGTGTAACAACATTTAAAAGCACAAGAATATTTAACTGGACGAGTTGGTGTACAATTAGGAAATGTTTAGCAGATTAATTTTTAATAAAAAGGGTGAACCTGCTATCTTAGAGGCTTTTCTTGATAAATCAACTTATGAACAGTTCAGAGATTATATAGCAAAAAATCGACTAAGTGAAAGCGACGCGATCGTGAAGATTTTGGAGCGTGGAATGACTAATTATTGGCTGTTTGAATTTAAGCAAATGAAGACAAGCTATACGTACATAAAGAAGGTGTTCGAAGAATTTAAAAGGGACAATGAACTTCTGAAAGCCATGCTATTGGAAAATGAGCAGTTGAAAAGTATTTTGGAGAAAGCGGATTCAAAGAGTTGAGAGGTAATGTATTCTAGAACTGGAGTCAGAGCCGACTTGCAGGTGATAGGATGAAGATTAAGAGGGGCCATGTAAGCGATAAGGAAACTCAAGAACGTAAAAGTGACCTCATAAGTGCTTTGGAGGCTACTGAAAGCCGTGAAAGGGTTCGCATAAAGGTCCCAATTCCATATGAAACTGCCGAAAAGGTAAGGCTTTTCTTTAAAGAGAAGGGGGTACTCGAAAATCAAGGAATTCCACTGCTTATCCAATATGGCCTCTCAAATGAAAGTGAAGAAGAATTGGAGGAGTTGAAAAATGAAATGAACTCAGAGGATGGTCGAAACCCATGGGGAAAATATGCTGTTAAAAAATTTGAAGCATATGAATATTTTATGGAGAACAAATCCATGGTTATGAGCCTCTCTAGAACGTTAGAGGAAAATAGAATGTTAAAGAAAAGGCTTAAGATAGAGGGACTTACAAAATTTATTCCCAGAGATGAATGGGATAATTGGGATGACTCCACTGTATACGCCTACTATCAAAGATATGTTTTTGGAAGAAGACAGTGAACTACCCACGTCTAAATGACGTAAGCTTCTCGCATAAATGGTGTGGGTTTCTTTGCGTCCCAAAACCGATTCTTATACTAATCTTCTTATAAGAGAGCCCAAACAAGAACATGCATACAAAATTTGTGCTTGAGAAAACGAAACGGGCCCGGTGGGACTTATACCTAAATGGGTATAAGTCCGCTTTGCTGGGAACCGGATAAAAATTTCACTTCATGCTTTTATCTGTTATAGGTATAAGAACATTATACGTTTACCTTACGTATTATGCATTATAAAAAAGAAAGGGGGATATTACATAAAAGTTTATGGGAAGGTTACTTCAGCTGTTGCAGTGTCCAGGACCTCGCCTTTGTCGTTGACGAGCACTATCTTTATTTCATGCTCTCCTGGAGGTATTCCAGTAATGTATGTTGGTTCTTCGACGACTACTTCGCCTACGGGTAACGGCTTCGATAGGTGTATTGATGTTTCCTTGCCTGTGATGAAAATTTTAATTTCCTCCAAGAATGTTGGCATGTCGCCGGTGTTGGAGACCTCTAACACTATCTTTTCTATTCTGCCTTTGAGGATGTCGCTCCAGGACTTTTCAACACTGAAGCTTTTCCCTTTTACGCTGTAGCCTTTGAGCGTGATTTTTGCTTCGAAGACCTTGGCGAAGTATGTTGATGCTGTAAGCTTGTAGGTGCCTGCTGAAGGCGTTTCACCGTAGTCGGCCATGTGAAGGTATGCGCCGGTCTCGTCGAGTGAGACAATTTCAGAGTCTTTTTCGGAGCCGTCGGGGCCTATAAGCTTCAACATTGTGGTGGCTTTTGTTCTAAATGTTATGTAAAGGCATGGAGCACCATGGAATACGGTTGTATTCCATGAGATGAGTTCAAAAGTTTCTTTAGGCGGTGTTGGTGTGGTTTCGGTAACAGTCTTCGTGTAAATAATCGTAATCGGTGACATCGAAGTTGTGATTAACGTAACGGTTTTGCCTGGAAGTTGTGAGCCGGCAAGGTAGCCTCCGACGCCGGAGATTATGATTAGAGTTAAAGCAACCGCCCATACAGGGACTTTCATATCGCTCTCTCAAAGGTTTGCGTATTTAAATTATTATTTATTAACTCCACTGTATACGCCTACTATGAAAGCAAAACCTAAGATGTGCTTTCAAAGCCTGCTTGTTTTTAAACCTTTCTGGCTAGTACACTACCGACAACTAAGTAAACTATTGAAAGAAGAAGCGAAAGTCCAGAACCATACTCAGTCGAAATTTTTCCACCGGTAAACTTTACTAAAGCTCCAGCAATAGATATACCAAGTATAGCTCCTAAGACTCCTAAAATCATTAAGATTCCGGCTAGAATTGTGAGAGCAAACTTCCATTTCTTAGTTAAGATTACTATCAAGCCAAGCAAGATTCCAATTAGGTATGTGAATGAGAATGGAACAACGAAATTAAGACCACTATATACTTTAGAATCTGAAGAGGCCCATGGAAGGAAGAAAGCTATTGTTGCTAGCAACCACAGAATAGAATAACCAATTTTAGCCTTTTCCATATGTTCAACTTATACTTTTCTTTTTTTTAAACTTTTTCTTCTAAAGAAGAAATGGCAGTATGCCATACTACTTTTTATAAAATTTTTCTATGTATACCTAGAACCTTGTTACCGAGTTTCTTTTCTATGCCCTTTTTGATCCACCTTCTAATGGTGTTCTCTGAAACGCCCATTTCCTTACTCGCCTCTACAACAGACATGTAAGTAAAATCTTTACCCTTATGGAAGTGGTAACAGCTCCAGCATCCTTTATATTCATATGCCCCCGCGTTAACAGGTTCTTCATGAAAGTCACAGTATCCGAATCCATCAATCTTATTGGCTTTCAAGGTTAGATTCACCTTTCCTCTTATAATTGTTTTCCAGAATCAAACCGGGACACAATGGCCTATATAAAATTCGCTTCATTAGGAAGTTTCTCACGGGCTTGTGAACCCTTGCTTCTTCTATCGCATCGACGGCTCCTCCTACTATCTCTTTTATGGCATGCAGGGTTTCGGCAAAGGTATCATCATCTTCCCCGTTTTCCGGCATATTTAAGGATAAGCAACAAACATATTTAAATTTTTAAAAAAAAATTTTGTTAGTATTGTTAGTCAAAACATTATTTTGACTAAAAGACAAAATATTTCTTTGTTTTATTGTTTTAATCAAAAAATTTATTAATATAAAAAATAATTTTTTATGCGAATGCAAAAGGGCAAAGAACCGTTAAGGACTTTGTTCTTTTGCATGCGGTTGAACCGATAGGTTTGAGGGCTGAACCCCTATTAGGTTCAACCATTCATTATGATAAAACCCTTAAGCATTAGCACCGTGCTTAAGGGTTTTTGAATGAATGCAATTAGGGCAAGAAATGTCCGACCTCGTTACTCGCCTTTCTCAACGGTGGACGTTGGGGCGGGGGCGAGGTATATACAACGAAAACGTCCACACAATAGGGCTTGCGAGTAGGGTTAGCGTCGGCCAGCCGAGGCTGGCTTCCCGTTTTACACCCTACGGGAGAGGTAAGACCGTAAGGTCTCCTCTACGACGGCTAACCTCCCGTAGCCGTGCTACGTAACTCTGTCCCTCCAAAGCTCGGAGGCAACCCTCTTTTAGAGGAGGTGCACCCGCCTTGATGAAGCCATAGCCATAAACCCCAATAAAGGCTATGGTTGAAGAGCCTTCCGAGTGTGGGGGTGGGGGCAACATACCCAGATAGAGGAAGCCTTGTCTGGGTATGGAGTAGGAGGGAAACCCTATGACCTTGTAAGCCCACTTATTTTCGGGTGGAAATATGAGCACCCAAACAGTTCAAGAGACCAGGTTCGAGGAGCAGATTGCTCAGCAGCTGTATTCTTCAGTAAATGCTTTGGTCGCTGTAGCCAACACCGTACACGCCATCAGCATACTGCGTGAGAAGGCGAGAAACTTACAGAAGGTTATCAATAAGACCGAGGAATATCAAGCGTACTTAACCGCATCAAAGAAGTATAAGGAGAAACTTGAGGCTTTCAAAGCCTCTTGTCCAGAATATCAGGAGAAGGTTGTGGCTCTTCAAAAGGTTCAGGAGCTGAAAGACTATCAGGACAAGAAAGCCATTCTTAAGGAAATGGCACGGTTGAGGAAGAGGATGTTCGAGGACGCCCTTAAAGCCTATGATATGCTTCCGCCAGAGTGGAAGGTTCAATAGACTTCCCTCCCCTTTTTATTTTTTCGGGTATGAAAGTAATTCTTAAGGGAGAAGTTGTGGACGAGAGCCCATTATACTTTTACATTTGTAATAACGGCCGTCTTACCCCCTTGAGGAAGGATAAGGTTCGCATCGTAGTCTAAAACCTCCTCACCCCATTATTTTTTTCGGGTGTCATAAGTGAAGGTAATATTCTGCAACAGTGTCGAAATTTCAAGTAGTAAAGAGGTTTTTCTGCCAACATTCCATTTTATCGCCCCCAACGGCGATAGGTCTTCCGTTCATGTAGTGCTAACTCCCTCAGGTGCTACGACAGTCCACTCCCTATTAGGAAAGGAGATTGAGGCTCATATCAAAAAGTATGGTTCTGTTAAAGAATGGGAGGCTGAAGAACCTAAAGTTATTGAAGAAAAATCTCCATACTGTTAAACCCCCTTATTTTTTTCGGGTGCGAAAATGGTTAGAGTGTTGAAGGGCTATAAAGTGTTTTTGCAGTTGCCCAACCTTGACCTTGAGCTCGTATCCACAGTAATCGTGGACGAGAACAAGATTATTATTCCATCACACGAAATAGTAGTTTATTCAAACGGCTACGGTAGGATCATGCGGGAGCATGTGAAGGTGGTTAAGCATAACATTCCTGTCAGCATTTAAAACTCCCCTCTATTTTTTTCGGGTGAAAAAATGGATATAATGAGAATTGTTAAAGAGATTGTCTACAGGAACGGTTGGCTTAGTGGAAAATACGATTTCGACGAAGGAGATATAATGGCGATAGTTACCCAGCAGGAGAAGTTCCTACGTGAGCCAAGAGAATACAAGACCCTCAAAGGATTGTTTAATGCTTTGAAAAGCTATGATGGAGTGTTCAAGTATAGGGAGCTACTGTTCTTCAACGACGACCGATATGGGACATTCGTATACCATATAAACAATCCTGACCGAAGCCATTACATAGAACACTTAAGTTTGGAGAGAATGTCATTTGAGAGGTTTAAAGAGGTTGTAGAGCATACGTTGCAAGAGGCTAACATGCGATACGGTCAGACTGTTGAGGTGACAAGCCAATGAAAGTTTATGCCATATATCCAGAGGATTTGAGCGAAGAAGACTGGAATTACATTAGCAATGAAGAGGTAAAATGTGGTGGATGCAACTGGGATACTACAAAACTCTATGTCATCGCAAACAGCAAGGAAGAAGCAGTTAAACTTGTGAAGGAAGGGAACGCTGGACTATGTGCAGAATGTTTCATGGAACTGGTTATTGAAGAAGGGTATGAACTGGAGATAAAAGATGACTACTAATTCCCTATATTTTTTCGGGTGGAAAAATAATGTTAGAGTATGATAGAGTGAAGGGTGTCATACGTGGCACGATAAAAAGCCCTCTTTCAGGAAGAGCGGTTAAGGTAGAGGATGACCTGAAATGGGCTACTGAAGAGGACTTGAAAAACCTCCAGATTGAAGTCTATGTCATGTGCGGTGGAGGGTTGCTCGGAGACTTTGCAACGACACAGCCTGCAGACTTCTACATAGATGTGAGAGTTGGAAAACTACCGTATCCAAAAAGAGACATCATGCAGGCTGTTAAAGTCTTGGAGGCTATGGCGATAAAGCTGGGTAAAAACCCTCACGACCTACCGAGACCGAACATTGTTTCAGCATGGATTTTCTAACCCATTTTTTTCTTCGGGTGAAAAATAATGATACACAAGTTAAGGGTAAATGCGAGTGCAGAAAAGATTTTGTCAGATTTGGCTGACAAGCATCCAAACAGGTTCACAAAAATCATGAACGGTAAACTATGCACAATATCTTTCAAGTATGTTTTCTTTGACGAGTACATATATGAATATAATAGATACATTTACATGCGTGCAACAAAGGATGATAGGCATATAATTGTCTACATAAACAAAAGAGATTTCCCATACTATTGGAATAATGTCGACAATACAGTATTAAATGAGATTAAAAGATATTTTAGCGAACCGTATGAAGAAGTATACTAAACGGATTTTCTAACCCATTTTTTTCTTCGGGTGCGGGATGGACGAGAAGGCTATGCTTGAAATGCGTAGGGCTTTGGAGGCTATGCTTTCTGGAAAGTATAAGGTCATTATGAAAACTGTTTCTGGAGGAGAAGTGTGCGTTGACCCTTCTGAAAAGGATAAGCTTGCGGTATCAGATAATGGTCTCGTATACGATATACCCTACATCCTACGCTTTATAGAATCCGACATGTACATTTTTGACCCGAGAGGCTGGAGAGGAAAAAAGGTTAGTGTTGAAACGTTGAAGGAATGGTATGACAGGGATTTTCCCGCAACATGGCTTGGTGGCAACAGGGAATGCTTTGTAGCTGGAAACTCTGGACACTTCCAGTACATTATAGGGAACTGGAAGCGTCTTGGGGGAACGTGGGAGCAGTTAAGGGATGCGATGCTCAAGGTTAAGGACAGGCACCTTAGAAACCTGTACAGGTCGTTCTACAGGGACTTCAAGTGGACTATAAGGATGGCGTTTGAAACGGCACTGACCTCCGAAAGCCTTGACGACGTTGTAAGGTGGGTTGAACATGTCAAGGAGAGCGTTGACAACGTCAACGTTATAGCGGACGAACTTGGCTTGAACAGGATAAGGTGTCCGAGGTGGGTTAACTGGAGACCTGAACAGATTGTGGGATGGAGGTGCGGAAAAAAGATTAAGGAGCTACTAAAGGTTAAAAGAAGTCTTGAGAAAGAGCTTAAGCTGGCTGAAAAGCTTGGGGAAAGGTATAGGTGCAGGGAGCATCCTCGAACACCTATTGACGTATGGATAGATAGCAGGGAGGATATAATTGAAGCGTTAAAGGAGGTTGACAAGCATGTGGACGAACTTAAGGACAGGATACATAGGGTCATCAAGACCAAGGCTGAACCAAAGGATGACGCAACAAAGAAGGCTATCGTACAGCTTATGGTACAGCTTATGTTGAAGAAGGTGCAAGCCTCCAACACATAATATTTTTTTCGGGTGGATAAGTTGAGTTGGGAAACACTTTTGGTTGGACACGTGTACGTTAAGAGAAGAGCATCTAATGCTGACATAAACAAGCTCATGAAAGTAATAGGGGATGTGTTCGAGACGAAAGCAGAAGATGTAAAGTATGATAGTGAGTTCAACAGCATTGAAATACAGTCGATAAACTGGACATCTCACGTGGACGAAGGCAAGTGCGAACTTTTCACAAAATATGCTCTAAAGCTTGGCTTCGTTGAAAAGGTAGACTTGTCCCTATACTATCTTACAGAAAGCGACTTCAGCATATACGTGGACAAGAAAGAGGAAAACTGCTACATATACGACTCATTCGAAGTCTCTGAAAAGGAACTGCACGCCATAGAAGACGATGAGCAAGTAATAAATGCGTTTGCAGAAAAGTTCCCAGAAATAATAGAGGTAAAAAATAGGACGACCTAAGTTTACGACACTGTCGTAAATTTTTTTCGGGTGAAATTTATGCCAAATTGTCCTAAATGTGGAAAGGAGATAAACACGCTACTGTTGTATGAAAAGCAAATACAAGTGTTTAAAGTATATCCTGGAAAAGATGGGCTTGAGTACGAGTGGATTGATGCATCATGTGACCCAGAAGATGTAGGAGAATACTTTTGCCCCGAATGTGGTGCAATCCTGTTCACAAACGATGTTGATGCGACCAAATTTCTTATGGGAAAGAAGGTCTTGTCAGAGGTGCCGTAAATGGCTGATAAAGAGGTTGCAGTTAATCGTAGAAGCAGGTGTCCAAAATGCGGAAGCCAAATGATTGACCA
>Ga0080004_1177350_pt1 | contig 27681 bp, 23 predicted proteins | sample WasSprMetagenome_FD_69207 | JGI IMG/M metagenome (GOLD analysis project Ga0080004, IMG submission 69207) | Sulfidic aquatic microbial communities from Washburn Spring, Yellowstone National Park, USA - WS (SPADES assembly) (version 2) | ecosystem: Environmental > Aquatic > Thermal springs > Hot... | reverse complement strand
AGCTCCACAGGTACTTTATTCCTCTCAAACACACCAAGACTCTCAACTAAAGACCTAATGCTTAACATAGCATAAAGAACTTAAACTAAGGTGACCTAATAAGCCTTAAGTTGCAAGGTCCAAAATTTGAATGATGTTAAGATGGAATACATAATTTACAATAAAAACATATTTAAATATGTTCATAACTTCTATATGGTATGAGTAGTACTGACGCAAGACTGCAACGCTTAGTATCATCTGAAATATGTAAAGGGGAGAATGTGGAAAAGTATGCATTAGAATTAAGGCGTCTTGCTGAGAGTGTATTTGATGAAAAAATCTTAAAGTCAATGGAAAGACTCTTCAAAACTCTTGGAAACTCAACGCGATTAAGAATTATCAAGATGCTAGCCTTAAGGAAGATGTGCGTCTGTGAGATAATGGTTGCATTGAGCATGACCCAGCCAAATGCTTCCCATCATCTTGAAATGCTAGAGAGAGTTGGTATTGTTAAGAAAAAGAAGGAAGGGAAGTGGGTATTTTACAGTCTTGCAAAGCCAGAGATAGTTGACGTTTTGAATAATTTATCGATTCGTCAGACTATGTAAATGGCTGGTCTATATGGTTGAGCCAGACTCGCTCTTCTCATAGGGTCGAATTTTTTATCATCATCTTCGCTGTAAACTTCAACTTTGGCGCCTAATTCTTTTTCCAAGAATCCAACAGAGTTTCTTAGAATGCTTAATTCATCCAAAACCTTAACCTTTAGCCTTCTTTGCCTTATATCAGGAGGCATCTTACGAACTTCATCATAAATCTTCTGAACGAATTTGTATAGTTCTTTAGTTGTTTTCTTCATTCTTGGGTCTTTTATCAATTCTTTCATTAATCCACTAATATCTATTACTCCAACCTCAAAAATTTCTAGAGTTCTTAAGTAAACATCCCACTTCCACTCAGAAGATGCGTAATAGCAAATTCTGCTTGGCTTGATCTTAGTTACTTTAATTATATTTGCAGTATCATCTAAAATCTTCATGATCATCTCTTCTATTTCCTCAGCCCTCTCATCAACCTTATTCTCATCATAGATTGGCCAATTAGCCATAGAGACTAAGCCTTCTTTTCCCATCTTCTCCCAGATCTCTTCACATATATAGGGAGCAAAAGGTGCCAATAGCCTCACTCTTGTTTCGATTAAATCTTTAAGCACCTTAACCATTGATTTCTTCCTTTTTTCTGACGAGCCTTCTATAGGACTACGTTTCAGGTACCATTGCAAATTTTGATCAAGCTCATAAAGAGAATAATTGATGGCCTCTCTTATTCTGAGCTTATCCATAGCTTCAGTCACAACCTTTATAGTTTTTTGCAATCTGCTTATCAGCCATCTATCTTCATTTGATAGTTCGATATCTTCAGATTCTTCTTTGAGGTTTATCACACTCATAGCAAAATCGTAGAAACGCTCCAGCTTAACATTAAGGCTCTTTGCCAAAGATGGGCTAAAGTCTGCATCTTGCAATAGTTCCGCTGTTGATAGAATTGCTAGCCTCAAAGGATCAGCCCCAAACTTTCTAATGGCTTCACGCAATGGTATTATATTGCCAAGAGATTTTGACATCTTCTTGCCTTCCATTAAAACACTACCATTAACGACTATCTGCCTTGGCCACAATTCTCTAGGAAAGATGGCTACATGATTGAATATGAAAAAGGTTAGATGATTCGGGACCAAGTCTCTGCCAGAATGCCTACTATCCAGAGGGTAAAAGTATGTGAACTCGTCTCTTATCTTCTTCAGTAATTCTTCTTTAATTCTAGTTACTTTTGAAACTTCCTTTGGATCGCCCTCACCCAATATAACATAATCAAAGAATTCATCGGTCAATTGATCCGGACCTATTTCATACGATTTTATGTAGTTTGATATTGTATAGTAAGCCATGTATATTACAGAGTCTGATAAACTTTCAATTATCCATTCTTTATCCCAAGGTAATTTAGTTCCTAGTCCAGATTTTCTTGCGCAGGCTTTTTGCTTAAGCCATCTTATTGTGTACTCGAATTCAGGGCGAAGATCCTCTGGCACTATATCCATATTGTCAAGGCAATCTTTAGCAAGATTCTTCCAATGCTCATCACCATAGTTTATGAACCATTGGTTCTCAAACATTTTCACTATGCACTCTGTTTTACATCTACATATTACAGGCCTATTTAAAATCTCGTAGAATATATCTCCTTTATTCGATTGAATCAAATCTTCTTTAACTCTTTCTTTAGCTATAGAAACTGGTAATCCTGAATAACCCATAGTATTATCTTTCATCCTGCCTGAGTGAAACTCTTTGCTGTAGACCTCTGCCGTTGCTTCCTCAAGCTTAGGATCATTTTGACTCTTTATGCCAAGTTTCTTGATTACATCCAAAGCCGGAAGATCAGAATAACCCTCAAGCTCTATTATTGAGATAGGAGTTATGGATTCTAACAACTTTGGGTCTATTTTGTAAAAAGTTAATTCATCGCTTCTTTTTTTCAAATCCTCTAATGCTTGATAATCATAAGGTGCATGCCCAGGGACTGACATAACAACTCCAGTAGCATTCTTCGGATCGACAAAGGATGCAGGAAGTATTGGAACCTTGAAACCTGTAAGAGGATTTTCAGCCCATTTCCCTATTAGATCTGATCCTTTTACCTCTTCCATCTCTTCAACTTTTTTGTTAAGATAGCTAAGTTTTATTAAACATTCTTTGCTGACTATCCAATTCTCACCGTTCACCTTAACTTTTACATAATTAGCACTTGGATTCAACCAAACGTTTGTTACACCAAAGATCGTTTCAGGTCTTAGAGTGGCAGCTGGAAGAATATACCCATCAAGAATGAATTTTATCAGGACGAATTCTCCTATCTCAGGCTCAACATCTCCAATAGTATCGTGCTGACCCACCGGGTTTCCATCTTTAGGGCACCAGCCTACTGGATGGCTACCTTGAACTATGAAGCCTTTTTCATAAAGCTTTTTGAATTGCCATTCTATAAATCTGCTATATTGTGGATCTATGGTGGTGAACTCTCTCCGCCAGTCTATCGAATAGCCGATTTCTTTCATTCCTTGCTTTATTTCTTCATGAAAGTATTTTGCAATTCTTAAAGGTTCATCGAACTCTTTTACAATAGAAATAGGGACGCCGTATATCTTCGTGAACGTCTCTATCAATTCTTCATCTTTCTCTGCAAATCTCTTCGACATAGCAAGTATAGGTGTTCCTGTATAATGGAAGGCCATGGGAAATAAGACATTCTTTCCTTTCATCCTCATGTATCTTGCATGGACATCTGCTAAAGTATATGTCCGACCATGCCCTATATGCTGTGGTGAGTTAGGGTATGGATAAGCTACTGTTATAAAATACTTTTCTCTTTTAAAATCAACATCAGCCTCAAATACATGTGAACTTTCCCATATCTTTCTCCACTTCTCCTCCATCTTCGACCAATTCAATACCAAATTGTCCACCTCATGTGCCTTTCAATTTAGAAAGTTATGATCTTCTTCCCTTTATCATATTTTCTATGTAAGAGTATAGAATTGACTTAATTTCTCCAATTTGATTGGTAAGGGGACCACCTCCTCTTCCGAACCTTTCATCACCTCCTCCTGAGCCTCCGATGACCTGGGAGACGTTTTGAACTATCTCTTTTGCTCTTAAACCTCTTGCTCTAGCATCTTTTCCACAGAACACTACAACCTTTGCAACTTTGTTCTCTAAAACTATAGCACAGTATATTAAAGATGGATTTTGATCTATAACCTTCTCGCCAAGCATTATGTGAAAATCTTCGCCCAATTCACTATCAACCTCAAAATATACATCAATGTTAGAAATCTTAATCGATTTACTCATGATTATATCTTTTGAAATATCTGAAAGCCTTTTAAGTATGATCTTCTGCTTCTTGATCAGATTAATACGATCTAAAGTCAATCTGTTTATTGCATCCACAAGTTTTTCTTGCTGGGCACCTATTGCTTGGGATATTTTTGATAATATGTCTTCTTGAAGCTGAAAGAATTTTAAGGCAGATTCTCCTGCAACGAACTCAAACCTTTCAACACCATCTTGTACTCTCTCAACCTTTATTATCTTTATTAGACCTACATCCCCAGTTCTTGAACAATGAATCCCACCACAAGCCTCAACATCCCAGTCTCCTATCCTTATAACCCTTATTTCCTTTCCTGGTACAACTCCTCCCTGATACAATCGGAAACCATACTTCTTTTCAGCATCGTTTCTTTGAAGGTTTAGAACTTCTACAGGTATATTCATAAGAACAACCTTGTTAGCCCTATTCTCTATTTCAATAATTTCATCTCTTGTTAGATGGGCGTAATGAGTTATATCGAGTCTGCTCTTATCAACATCCTTTAATGCGCCTGCCTGCCAGACATGCTCTCCTAAAACATGGCGGGCAGCACCATTTAGAATATGAGTGGATGTGTGATGAATCATTAAAGCTTTTCTCCTTTTACTATCCACCGTTCCTCTAATCATAGTATCTTTTGGTGGCAGCTTTCCCTTTATCTTATGAAGGATTACAGAACCAACCTTTATTACATCCACAACTTGAGATTCTTCGCCATCCCATAAAATTGTACCATGGTCTGCTAACTGTCCTCCTCCTTCTGGGTAAAAGGCAGTCCTATCAAGAACTAAAAAATCATCGATAACTCTTAAGACTTTGGCACTAAATTCCAATCGATTTGGATCGATATAATAAATTGGCTCAGTTGCTGGTAGATCGTTGATTTTATTCATAAGGGCTTGCTCCTCTTTAGGTTTTTGCGTCTCAATTTCTGACTTCTTCTTAACAAGGTTGGAGAAGAAATCTGAAGGTATCTCCACCTTTATTCCTACTTTTTGTGATATCTCAAATACTTGCTGCGGATGAAGACCATGTGATTCATAAAATTCTTGTAAAAGATTTATGGAGATTGATGATCCACCTTTTGCCTTTAACGCTTCGATCTTCTTTCTAGCCTCGCCATATTCTCTCTCCAACGTTTTTTCATATTTTTGTATCTCTACATCTGCAAGTTTTATTATTTCGTCTTTCATATCTTTTATATGAGGAAATTGAGAAGACCAGCGTTCAATTTGCATTTCTAATATATCTATAAGTTTACTTTGAGCGCCATACAAAGAGAGTAACCTATAAGATCGTCTAGCTAGCATCCTTGCAAGGTAACCAGCCTTTACGTTAGAGGGGACTACACCCTCTGCCAACATAAATGTAAGAGCCTTCGTATGATCGAGAATGGCAGCCACATTTTCGAAGGGTTTTATGGCATCTTCAAATTCATCAAATTTCATCCCTAGCCTTTTAGCTGCGGTCTCTCTTGCTATCCTTGATCTATTACTATCTGTAACAGAGAAAGCACCTGAAATCTTCCCAGCTTCTGAAAGGATCTTATCATCTATTTTTATGCCAAGTAAATTCAAGGTCTTATCAAAGATTTTACCAAAAACAGCATGAAAAGCCGTAGGGCTTCCCATGCTCAACCAAGCCCACCTCTCTATACCATATCCAGTATCTACAGTCCTGACAGGGGTTGTGATAAGGTTTCCATTATCCAATCTATAGCTCATGAATACTAAGGTTGAAATTTCTAATCCCATAACGTTGGCTTCAACGTCTGGTCCAGCATTTCCCCCTCCAGACCAAAAATGCTCCTTATAAGTTACTAAATCACTAGGTACCCCGATCTTCTTAGTTAACAATTCATGATGATACCTGATGGTATCATCCTTCCAATAAACGAACCTGTCAGGATAGTTAAAGGCATGAGCGCCACCCATCTCAAATATGGTCAGATGCCTTCCAAAGGTAGGACCAACGTTATCGATATCCTCAAACCTTAAGCATGGCTGGCTAATTACTAATGGGTTTGCAGGTGGTGGTATCTCACCATTCGTAACATAAGGCTGAAAATCTACTATGCTCGCTATAGTTACAAGTAAATCATCTCTCCATCTTGCCACAACTGGATACGGATTAATCACAGTATGGTTATTATTTTCAAAGAACTTGAGAAAGATTCTTCTCATCTCATCTACATCGGCTTTTATTTTTGCTGGAGAATTGTTTATGAACCCATATTCTACACATGGAGATTCCATACAGACATCAAGATCATGCTTTTGGGTCCAAAAAAAAGAACTACAAATTCTACACTTCTTTCTAACAAAGTCGTTCTCTCTCATAAAATCAATATCAAACTCATCATCTTTTAGGGACATGATATTATGGGGAATCAATAAACGGTTATTTAAATACGATTGAACCATAGTTTTCTCATCTTAAGACTTATAAGAATCATCAGAATCCCTCGGGTTGACCTAGGCAGGTCCAAGAAAAACAAAGTAGAAATATACCTTTGAAGGTATAATCTACACGTATCCACAAGAGCGGGCCAGAAACTTGCATCTAGGATTGAACCTTCGTAGGTTATCCTTGGAGAGTGGGAAAAATAAGATACCTAGCTCTATTACGAAGATAACCTAAAATACCAACCTACATAGGTTTGCAAGGATAATTTTTATCGTATCTAAAGCTGAATTCAAGAAGAATTCTATACTCGGTCTGAGAGACCAGATTTCCTATTTATGCTTTTTTGGGAAACATCATTAGCAACTAGTTGGGCATAGTTCACATGTTTCAGGCAATGCGATAAACCATCGGTGTATTTCACATGCTGCATCTTTTATTCTTAAAGTCTTACATAACTCACAAAATTTTACCATAGCATCAATAGATGGAAGATTTTGGGTTGCAATACCCTCACATGATGGTCTCATCTTCATTCACACTTTTTATAACGTCGTTATCATTTAATAAACCCTTCGTTGTATAAAGCTTTATACTTGCTTATGATTCGTCATCTTCATTGAGAAATGGGATCTGGCGTTCCTACCTTTTCACTCAGGCTATCCTCGCTTATGTTACACAACAACAATGCATCTTCTTCTCAATAGTTGGTAGATTTGCCCTTGAAACCCCCTCTTGGCCATTCATACACTATAACAAAGATAGCTAGGGACCTAACGCTCAAAAATCCTTATTTGAAAAGTATCAAATTTATCATTTAAATCACTAAGAAATTATTGAGTATTTTATCATGTTCCCTTCGCGATCGAATACTCCTATGTCTCTCTTAGAATTATAAGGATAGGCTATTATGACCATTATTCTGCCATAGAAGTTGTTTAAATCTTCCAAAGACGGTTTTAATACTCCTGAAGGGTGCGAATGAGCCACTCCAACTATGGATAAATCCAAAGGGAGCATATGAAAGGGGAAGCCTGAGAAGCCTTTACCATGAGTAGCAAGCGGAGGAATTATTGTTTCCTTTACCAAAATTTCATCCTTGCTTATTCTTCCTCTAAGAAGGAGTATGCCTTCATTTGGGTGAGAGGTTCTAGCATAGCTCAGGAGGCTATCTATTACCGAAGTTTCAAAGGTAATTTTCTTAAACATGAATCACTTCTAAAAACTCTACTAATAAATATAAATGTCACTCTTCCATTTCCAATTATCAATGGACCAAATTTTGACCAAATTCCCCGCATCCCCAAAGATCTCACAATTGATGAAGGTAGCCCAAAAGATACCAATTGAACTACAATAAGGGCAGAACTTAGTCTATCCTTTACTCATTCCATTTGAATCTGTCTTTCTTAGAATCTAATGTTCTCGAAAGGAAACGCTTTAAAAAGAAAAAGGATTCCATAGAATACAAGCTAAACTTTAATTTAGCCATAGTTCATCAATTGGTTAATATGAGTACTATAACGCCAGAGGAGATGGCTATAGCTGATGAAAACTCAGAGTACCTAGGGGTACCTAGATTAATCCTAATGGAAAACGCAGGGAGGGCTATAGCAGATGTTGTAAAAGAGAAATTGAAGAAAAATCAAAAGAATAAAGTTGTGATAGTGGCTGGAACCGGAAATAATGGAGGCGATGGTTTAGTATGCGCAAGACATCTTGCTGGTCAATCAGATGTATTGGTCATCTTATTGGGAAAAGCTGAAGAAATTAAGACTGAAGAAGCAAGGAAGAATTGGCAGATCATAGAAAGAATGATTTTTAACATTCGATATGCTCAAGCTCCTGATGTTCAATCCTTACTGGATTTAAAAAGCGAGATAGAAGATGCGGATATAATAGTCGATGCTATATTTGGTACAGGGATAAAAGGCAAGATAAGAGAGCCTTTCTCATCAGCTATAGATATGATAAATTCATCAAAAGGTTTCAAAATAGCTATTGATATACCCTCAGGATTGGATCCTCTAACTGGAGAGGTTCATGATAAATCTGTGAAGGCAAATGTTACCGTAACCCTGCACAAGATGAAGCCAGGATTAATCAATAGAAAGGAGATGACTGGTAGCATTATAATCGCTCCAATAGGGATGCCTCCTGAGGCTGAGACGATAGCAGGGCCTGGTGATGTGCGTTATTCTATAAAGTCAAGAGATAAATATTCAAAGAAAGGGGATTTTGGTCGCCTATTGGTATTAGGAGGTAGCAAAGAATACTCAGGAGCACCAGCATTGGCAGCTTTATCGGCACTTCACACTGGGATTGACATAGCTATAATAGCAACACCGAAGAGTGTTGCTGATGTGGTAAGATCCTTCTCCCCTAACCTTATAGTAAGAAGCCTTAAAGATGATTATCTTACATTAAAAGATATTCCAGAATTAAAGAGTTTAGCAGAAAGATGTACAGGTATACTAGTGGGTCCAGGACTTGGGTTAGAAGAAGAAACAAAGACTGCCACTCTGAGCTTCATGAAAGAGTCAGGAAAGGATAAGCCCATGCTAGTAGATGCAGACGCTTTAAAGGCTTTGTCAGAAGAACCCACATGTTTGAAAAATTATCCAACGATAATAACACCTCATGCAGGAGAGTTTGAAATCTTAACTCATAGCAAAATAGCACCGCCAGATAGACTTAAAGATAGGATAGAGCAAGTTCAGAGAGAAGCTAAGAGAATGGGTTTAACTATACTGTTAAAGGCTCATGAAGATATAATATCTGATGGAAATAATTTTAAAATAAATCTGACCGGGAATCCTGGAATGACGGTTGGTGGTACAGGAGATGTGCTATCGGGCATAGCTGCTACTTTCTTGGCTTGGGGAGTGAAGCCCTTTAGAGCTGCTTGTGCTGCTGCTTTCGTATCCGGGTTTGCTGGAGATTTGGCAGTAAAAGATAAGGGCTATCATATAGTTGCGACTGATGTTATAGAGAAGATTCACGAAGTGTTAAAGAAGTTCGATAACCCTCCATTCACCATTAAAGGCTAGAAAGAGCTTTAAACACCCATTATAAAATTAACTATGGTAAAGATGACTTTTGGTAAGAGAGGAGCTTTTAGCTGGATAGAGTTTCAGCACTTGATAATCGCATGGCTTGTACTTGGATTAGCCTTCTCAATAGCCATATCAAGACCGTTCAATAACTTATGGCCTTTCCTAGAAATATTCATGATCTCTTTATTAACAATAGGTGCTGGATTTGTTGGACATGAGCTAACTCATAAATTTGTAGCCCAAAGATATGGATGTTTAGCAGAGTTTAGGATGTGGCCCTTAGGATTGTTACTTGCTCTATTCTTTGCAATTTTTTTTAGAGTCGTATTTGCAGCTCCAGGAGCAGTTTATATCATGCCAGTTTCATTTGGTTTAGGTTCTTTTATAACTAATAAGGAGAATGGAATAATATCTCTGTCAGGACCACTTGCAAACGTTCTTTTTGCTATAATCTTCTTTTCCCTTACTTTTTATGAAGGACTTTTATATGATATAGGATCTATAGGATTTCTCATCAACCTTTTTCTAGCAGCCTTTAACATGATACCCTTCCCACCCATGGATGGACATAAGGTATTCATTTGGAACAAAGGGGTCTGGGCTATAGTGGCTATACCATTATGGGCCATGGTATTCATATTAATGTACTATTGATGTACTGATGATGGTTACAAGTTAATTTGATTTAGCTCTAAAATATTTTCACCTTTCGTAAATTATCTTTATCTTAAATGTATAAAGTTAATGAATGTTTATGTTTCCAAGGCTTAAAAATGACTGAATTTGCCAAAAGGTGGGTAAGAAAAGATTCTACAGATTTTAAGGATAAGGTTAGGGGAGCTATCAAATCTAAGGAATTCATAAAGCCTATGATAGAGTATGCTATAAGACAGATTCAGATTCAGATCGCTAAGCTCGAATCTTCTTGCACAAGGCTTAGGGAAAGGGGTTTAATGATCTTTAACAAAATTGTTTCATCCATTCAAAAACAAGATTTGCAGCATGCTTCTATATTTGCGAATGAATTAGCAGAAGTTAGGAAGATGGACAAGATGGTCACCCAAGCCAAACTCGCCTTAGAGCAGATAATGATTAGGCTTGATACTGCGAAGGACTTAGGAGATATAGTTGTCACATTAAGGCCAGCAATCTCCGCAGCAAAAAGCATCGAATCAGGTCTTTCAAAAGTAGCGCCTCAAGCTGAAAAGGAGATCAGAGAGATCAGCGACCTTCTCGATGAGATCGTGACAAGTGCTAGCAAAACTGATTTAGAGCAGATAAGCTTTGAGGCTGTAAATCAAGATGCTGAAAAAATCATTGCAGAAGCATCAACGATAGCTGAACAAAGGGTAAAGGAGGCTTTTCCTGAACTTCCTAAGCCTCTTGCTCAGATAGTAGATGAAAAAGTATCAGAGACAGCCTAATAGCTCAGGCTCAAAGGATGGGCTTGTGAAATCATTATAATGATAGTCTTATAAATAAATTTCACTCTAAAGTAATCAGCCTTCCATATCTCCCTACGTTCAGCCTTAATTCTCCTCTAAAGCTATTAGTGTAACCGTTCTCTATTCTTACCCTAGAACCTACTTGAACTTTGTCTATATCATCATCCCAAAGCGATAATTTTACTGTACCTGATGCATCTTGTAGAATGCAGTCTGCAACTCTTGCCTGTTGCCCAGTCCTTAATGTGACAGTCCTAGGCTCGGGGATCTCTGATATAATGCCCTCTACATCGACTTTTCTCATACCGTCTTTTAGTTCACTTATCTTCATCTACTCTCAACTTTTGTTATAAACATGCCATATATAACTTTGAGCCCTTAAATGAGGATTTAGTCTATAAGAACAAGACCAGTTAAAGTTATTCTTTCACGAGGCGTGAACGTAGTTTCTAAGCCTGCTTTTTTCGCAGTAGCATAAACATCTATTCCAACCGATTCCATGCTAGGTCTGGCTTCAAAAGGATGTTTACAAGGCATATTTGGGTTGCATTTTTCACATAACCTGCATGAGGTTGCCACAAAGCTTGTAGCAAAATAGTATCCTCGGTTAAAAGCTTCTCTCTCAATCGTAGTAACTATCTTATGTAACTGCATCCAAGATTCATCGATATAGTTTTCCAATTTATGCCCCATTGTTTTGAATAGATCAGGTAGCGTTACATTCTCACTCTTTATGTTTTTAGCTAACTCTTCTGGATAAGGGAACTCCAACTGGACAATTATAGCATATCTATACTTTTGAAGGTATTTTAAGAACTCTTCTGGTGATGGGGTAAAGGGAGGGCACATTAAACATTGTCCATACCACATGCATGGAGGGTATCTACATTTCAGCAGAACTCTCTCATCAACAATCACTTGTCTAGCCTTAATAAGCCTTACATTGCTTGCCCCATTCTTAATGGCTAGTTCACATAATTCTTTTGCATCAGATCTTAACCTTTGCAGACTAGGCACAAGACCCACTATCCTTTTCTATTGATTTTTAATTTAATAAAAATTGCTAGGGTAATGTTCTAAAACCTTACGCTTAAATCTATCTTCCTTCAACTGCTTTAGCATGGCTATACTATATGATTTAATACTCGCTTCTATTATTTTCGCTCTAACATTATCTCTTACTTATCTGTTTACACTCGCTTTAGTCAAAGCTCTACCTAAAAGAGGATTGGTAGTAGAGGATTATCATAAGCCAAATAAGCCAAAAGTAGCTTTTCCTGGAGGACCTGCCATTTTATCATCTATCTTAATTGCTGAGTTGATATTATACTTCATTTATTTAGACTTAAGAATATTGTCCATAGCTTTAGTAACCATGATAGCAGGAATAATAGGTCTTATCGATGACAAATGGAGATTTAGAAACGGTATGATTAAGCCTGTCTTGCTCATCTTGGCAAGCCTACCCATACTTCTATTAGGTGTATATGATCCTCATCCTAAATTTCCTATTTTTGGCAGTGTTAGGCTATATTATGTATATCCTATACTTGTTTTGTGGGCTGTACCAATAGTATCAAATGCTACAAATATGCTAGATGTTTTGAATGGCGTATTAAGTGGCTTTATGGTGATAACAACTATACCTTTAATGTTCGCTCTGATATTAAGAGGGGACTATTCCATATCAATGGCAACTTTGCCATTGATAGCATCATCTCTAGCCTTCTACAAATTCCATAGATATCCCTCTAAAATATTCCCAGGAGACTCCGGTAGCCTTGCTTTAGGTGCTATGTTTTGTACAATAGCTATAGTGGGTAGAGTTGAGATAATAGGAATAGTATCTATCCTTCCTGCTATACTTAACTCCTTCTTTATTTTATCGAGCGTGAAAAGATTGGTAGAGCATAGATCTATAAAGGCAAGACCGACCATTCTTCTACCGAATGGGCGACTCATGGCATCTAAAGAACCGTTAGCACCTATAACCTTGGTGAGAATGATACTTGCCGAGGGTCCGTTGTCCGAGAGAGAAGTGGTGTTGAATATCTTCAAGCTCTCAGCTTTTTCAGCCTTTCTTGCTGTGATAACAGCTTTATTAACATGGTGGAAAATTAGTTGAGACTTCTTCCTTTGATAGGAATCATCGGATTGGCTTGGCTTCTCATTTTTCTAGGATCATACATAATATTTTACCTAATTACACCTATTAACATCTTTCCTGGAAAAATAGATTACGTTTACATTTTTCTAAACGCACTGCTGAAACTTGTATTGTCAATGGCCTTAGTTATTTTATGGATTATGATAATGGTAAAATTGAGAAATCTTTATATGAAAAGGAAATTGGGTTAACTATTTACCATAACTCTTCTCCCAGTTCTCTCTTTTTTTATTGTATTCATCCCTTGTGTACACAGGCATTGCTGGAATGCCCATCACAACTGTATTTGGAGGCACATCTTTGGTCACTAAAGAGCCCATGGCTACCACACTATTTTTACCTATTTTAACCCCTGCTTTTATAATAGCTCCAGCGCATATTATTGCTCCATCCTCTACTATTATCCCAGAAAGTCTCTTGCTTGGAGGGTATGGATCGTTGGTAAATATAGCTCCAGGTCCTATGAATACATCATTTCCTATTACAGTCAAAGGTGATATGTATACGCTGCCTTCTATCCTACAATTCCTACCTATCTTGACTTTGTAGTCTATATGTGAGAGAGAGCCTATTACAACATCATCTCCTATCTCTGTATCATCCCCTATATATGCAAAGTTCCAAATCTTAACATTCTTACCAAGTTTGACATTCTTTCCAATATGGTTTATTACTAATCTTTTAGAAGACTCGTTCATAAATCATTTGCATTATTTGACGTATTTTAAATTTAATTAAAGATTCAAGTATATGGGAGAACCTGTCTCATGTGAGATCATAGAAGCCTCGACTATCTTCGTTACATTTACTCCATCCAACCCTTTTACTATAGGTTCACTTCTCTCTTTTATGCACCTTATAAAATCCTTAAGCTCAATAAGTAGAGGTTCTTCCCACTTCCTCCTAGGAATTATCGTGCCTTCATCACTATCTATCCTTAACTCTTGTGTTATGAAGTCTATAGTGATAATACCTCTTATACAAACGACTTCAAGCTCCCTGATCTTTTTAGGTGTTAGCCAATTCGCAACTATAAAAGCAGTCTTTTGGCCACTAAATCCTAAAGTTATAGCAGCAAAGTCAGGTCCTTCATGTTCATCTAGAACTTTTCCAGTCCTTGCAAATGTTATTTTTGGTTCTTCTTCAAAGATCCATCTAGCTGTGTCTATATCGTGAACAGCTGTATCCATTATTACACCTGTATCCTTAATCTTTCCTGTCCAAACATTCTCTCTATGGAATTCTAAGAGCAAAGGTTCACCGAACTTCCCACTTTTCAACAAATTCTTCAACTCTATGATCGCTGGATTAAAGCGTTCTATAAAACCAACGGTTAATATCACATTCTTCTCCTTAGCTAACTCAATTAGTCTCTCACCCTCTATGGATTTGTAAGTTAGAGGTTTCTCTACAAATGTATCAAGACCTGACTTTATCGTCTTTTCAGCTATTTCATAATGAGTAGAAGTTGGTGTGCATATAGTAACTGCATCTAACTTTTCACTTTTCAGCATATCATCTAAATTCTTGTAACCTTTGACCTGATACCTTTCTTCGAACATCTTAATTTTAGTCTCATCTATATCACAAAAGCATGTTAATGCTCCTAGATCGTTCAAAACTCTTAAGTGGTTCTTCCCCCATCCCCCAACTCCAATGACCCCTATCTTGGGCATCTCTCCTCATGCAATTTCATTCTTTAACGGTAAATTAGCTTTTCCAATTTTTTAAGAAAATACGAGTTAAATCTTAGAATATCCACGTGAGATAACGATGAAAAAATAGGTCCAAGCTTTAAGTTTCTAAATGCATTTTTGCATTGGTATAATTTCACGGCCTTTGATTTCATAAATAGATCTAGCTTATAATAAAATATCTTCTTCAGTATAGTCATATTTGCCTTATATCATTCTAATATCCTTCATATTGAAATCAAGATGCGCCATTATGAGCGCAACTTATTTATGTGTAATAAAATGTATAGCTATTAAGAGTGGTTTGCATGAGTGGGGAAGAGATTCCTCCTTGGTTAAGAGAGCAATTAGCAAGGTTCGATCAATTACAGCAAAGCCTTCAAGCTATACTTGTTCAGAAGCAACAAGTAGAGTTGGAGATGGCTGAGATAGAAAGAGCCATCAACGAATTGAAAAAGATCAATCCTGAGGATACTGTCTATAAGTACGCTGGCTCAATACTGATAAAGGTTAAAAGAGATGATATGATGAAAGAGCTCGAGGAAAGAAGGGAGTTAGCCAATACTAGATCTTTAGTATTGGCTAAGCAGGAGACTAGGGTAAGGGAGAGCGTGAAGGAGCTTCAGGCTAAGATAGATGAGGCTTTACGCTTTAAACCTCCATCATAAAAATGATAACATCGAAAAAGCTTAGAAAATTTCCTTTAGTTGAAAATGAAAGGTTAAGATATGCTCTTGTGCTTTGCCATAGAAATGCAGATGTAGATGCATACTGCTCAGCTTATGCTATTGTGTCTCTTCTTAAACAGATAAATCCTAAAGTTAATATTAGCATCACTTCACCTAAAGGGCTCAGCGCTCTTGCAAGAAGAGTTCAAGACAGGCTCAGAATGGATTTGACAGAGTCGCCAAACATAAAAGAAGCAGATTTGATAGTAGTTGTTGATACAGGAGATCTATCACTTTTAGAAAGTTTTGAAGATGAAATTAAATCTACAAAAGCTACAAAGATATTCATAGACCACCATCCTTTAACAAAATCCGTAGAATCTGTAGCAGATTTTTTGTTGATCGATGAGAAGGCATCTTCATGTAGCGAAATTATATATGAGCTCTTTAAAGCCAAGAAAGTGGGATTGATCCAAGATGTAGCTCAAGCGCTTCTTACAGGAATACTGTTCGATTCACAACATCTGGCTATCGCAGACTGTAAAACTATTAAGATTGTCTCAGAGTTATGCAAGAGTGCTTCTTTAACCACTTCCAAGGAATTACTCGAAATGCCTCGAAGCCTTCCTGAAATTATAGCCCATATGAAGGCTGCCAAAAGATTAAGGGTATACAGAGCAAGAGAGTGGATAATAGCTATAACGGATGTTAACTCCTTTCAAGCTTCTGTTGCCAATGCTATTTTGGGTTTAGGTGCAGATGTAGCTTTCGCTTTGGGAAGCTTTGAAAACGGAGTAAAAGGCAGTTTGCGTGCTACCCAATCTTTTTACTTAAAGACAAAGGTGCACCTAGGGATAGACATAGCCCAGAAAGTAGCCTCCATTCTTAAAGGAAAGGGTGGAGGGCACCCTACTGCCGCTTCTCTTTCTTCTCCAAGCGCTATAGATAATACTATATCGTGTTTTCTTTCAACTTTATCTGATAAGCTTAAGATCAAAATGAAGGAAATTCGTTGAATTCTCATGTTGACAATTAATACAGGGGATAAGTCATGCCAAAGTCCTTAAAGATAGGATAGGCTTTACCTACAGGATGTGAGAAGGCTGAGAGTTAGATATAATAAGCTTTCAGAATAACATGCAAAAGTTTTTCTATAGATAGTTTCTCAGGATAGTTGTAGGGCCTTGAGTCGCTTATTTGGTTCAGATGTTAAAAGCAGTTCTTTAGCCCTTATAGAGCTTATAAGCAAGAACCTCTTAGAAGTATCTGAGGAAGAAGTAAACAAGTGTGTCGACCTCATACTATCACGTCGTGATAAGGAAATATTCATAATGGGTGCAGGGAGGAGTGGCTTGGTAGGAAGAGCTTTTGCCTTAAGGCTCCTGCACCTTGGTTATAAAGTCCATATTTTAGGGGAGACCCTTATGCCTTCTGTAAGTAAAGACGATCTTGTAATAGCGATTTCGGGCTCAGGTTCTACAAAACTTGTGATAACCGCTGTAGAGGCTGCGAAGCGTGTAGGTGCAACTATAATGGGAATAACATCGTTTCCAGATTCACCATTAGGAAAGCTTTCAGATTTTATCCTTCAAGTTAAAGGGAGGATTATGCCCAATGTTGAAGCTAATAGTAGGGATTACTTTGCAAGGCAGATATTAGGTCTTCATGAACCCCTCGCTCCCCTTGGTACTCTCTTCGAGGACACATGCATGATCTTATTGGATGCAATGATTCCTATACTAATGAATAAGCTCAACTTAAGTGAAGAGGATTTGGGAAGGCGCCATGCTAACATAGAATAGCAAATTGTAGCGCCAAAAAGACTTAAGTAGAATCAAATAAAAACTTAAATATGATAATAAAAAGCGCAAGGCTTAACATATAAAAACATGTGATTAAACTTGCCCAGATACAAAACAACTGCTGAAGCCCTAAAGATAATAAGAAACAAGGATCAGATCAGGAACATAGGCATAATTGCCCATGTCGATCATGGGAAGACTACGATGAGTGACAGTTTACTTGCTGCTTGTGGCATGTTAAGTCCTTCAGTAGCAGGTCAGGCTTTGGCTTTAGATTATATGGACCTTGAACAACAAAGGCAGATGACCATTAAGGCTGCTAATGTTACTCTCTATTATGAATACAAAGATAAGCCATATGTAATAAACTTGATAGATACTCCAGGGCACATAGACTTTACTGGAAAGGTAACTAGAAGCCTTAGAGCTATCGATGGTTGTGTTGTTGTAATAGATGCTGTAGAGGGTGTAATGACACAGACTGAAACTGTTACTCGACAGGCATTAGAGGAGAGAGTTCGTCCTGTTCTATACATAAACAAGATAGATCGCCTGATCAAGGAGCTTCGATTAACTCCGGAGAAGATGCAAAGCTGGCTTGCCGATATAGTAGGTAATTTTAACCAATTGATCGAAATTTACGCTGAGCCTGAATTTAAGGAAAGTTGGAAGGTTAGCATACCCCGTAACTCAGTAGCCTTCGGCTCTGCAAAGGATCGATGGGGTCTAAACTTCATGATAGCTCAGCAAAAAGGAGTTAAATTTAGCGACATAGTAAAAGCCTACAATGAAGGCAGAGAAGCTGAGCTGGCAGAAAAACTTCCTTTACATGAAGCAGTCTTATCGATGGTTATAGAACATCATCCTCCACCTCATATTGCCCAAAAATACCGCATTCCAAGGATTTGGAAAGGCGACTTAGATTCGGCTGTAGGAAAATCCCTTCTTTCTTGTGACGATAACGGACCGATAGTTATGATGATTACAAACGTTGTTGTAGACCCACAAGCAGGAGTAGTGGCTGTAGGAAGACTCTTTTCAGGCACGATTAAAGATGGCGATACCGTTTACTTATTAGGAGCTAAAAGAGAGGGAAGAGTACAGTCTGTCAACATGTTTATGGGTCCCTTTAGAGAGATAGTTGGGAGTCTGACAGCAGGCAATATTCCTGCTTTGCTGGGCTTAGAGCATGCAAGAGCTGGTGAGACTTTATCATCGATAAAGGGCATAGTTCCCTTTGAACAGATAAAATATGTCTCAGAACCTGTAGTAACCATTGCTGTAGAGTCAAAGTATCCTAGAGATTTACCTAAACTTGTAGATTATCTCAGAAAGCTAAGTATAGAAGATCCAAACCTTATTGTTAGGATCAATGAAGAGACAGGCGAGATGCTTATGTCAGGGATGGGGGTACTGCATTTAGAGATAGCCACGACTATGATCCAACAACAAGGTTTGGAGATAATAACTTCTAAGCCTCTTATTAATTATAGAGAAACTATAAGGGGCAAAGCTGGACCAGTTATGGCGAAATCTCCCAATAAGCATAACAGAATCTTCATGAGAGTTGAACCGTTGCAAGAAGATATAGTGGAATTAATAAGAAATGGAACTATTCATGAAGGTCTTGATAGAAAGTCTATAGCTAAAATATTAAGAGATAAGGGGTGGGATGCAGAAGAAGCAAGAAATGTAGTAGCTATAGACAATAGAGGCAACGTTCTCATAGATGCAACAAAAGGCGTTCAATACATGCAAGAATCCATAGATATGATAAGGTCTGGTTTTATGGATGTTATGGAGAATGGACCTTTAGCTTATGAGTATTGTAGGGGAATTAAAGCTATTTTGCATCATGCAGAATTTCATAGTGATCCTGCTCATCGCACCTATGCTCAACTGATGCCAGCTTCAAGAAGATCGTTACTTGGTGCTCTATTGTTGGCAGATCCTGTCTTGCTCGAGCCAGTCTTGGGCATAGAAGCCAAAGCCCCAACAGAACTAGTAGGTCAGATAGTTAGCGTCATATCCTCTAAGAGAGGTAGAATTTTGACCATAGACCAGAAAGAGTTCACAACGGTCATCGTAGGAGAAATACCTGCAGCAGAGACCTTTGATTTAAGTGAGGTCATGAGAGGTGCGACTGCTGGAAAGGCGTTATGGTCTACTCACTTTAAGATGTGGAGTCCTGTACCATCGAATATGCTACCATCATTAGTAGCAGAAATAAGGAAGAGGAAAGGTTTGAAACCCGAACCACCAAGCCCTGATGAGTTCATAGACAAAGAATAACGCTCAATCATATTCATGGTATATAGAGTGATGTTTTTTGGATTTTTATTCGTGGATTGCTACTATATTTGTGCACGGATAATATTCTTGATGGATGCTAGGAAAGAGTGAACAAACAGAGCATATACAGAATTATAAATATCCTCTTTGCTACCATTGTCGATGGCAATAGAGAATCTGATGTGGGTAGAAAAATATAGACCATTAAAGCTAGAAGACTTAGCGAATCAAAGTTCGATAGTTAAGAGATTAAAGTCCATGCTAAATTCACCTAATGAGATGCCACATTTGCTATTTGCAGGACCTCCTGGAACCGGAAAGACAACAGTTGCTTTATGTATAGCAAGAAGCATACTAAAAGACTATTGGAGAGATTACACTCTAGAATTAAATGCTAGTGATGAGAGAGGAATAAACACAGTAAGAGAGAGAGTAAAGACCTTTGCAAGATATATTGATAAGAGAGTTGAGATTCCCTTTAGGATAATAATACTTGATGAAGCTGATGAGATGACTAGTGACGCCCAAACAGCTTTGAGGAGAATAATGGAAGAAAGTTCAAGGATTTGCAGATTCATACTAATTTGTAATTACTCTTCAGGCATAATAGAGCCTATTCAAAGTAGGTGCGCTATCTTCAGATTTTCTCGATTAAAAGAAGACGATGTTGTAAACTATTTAAAGAAGATTTGCAAGAACGAGAATTTAAAGTATTCTGATAGCGCTTTGAGTTTGATTTATGAATTGACGGAAGGAGATTTGAGGCTTGCTATAAACATGCTGCAATCATCTTCAGCTCTAGGTGAAGTAAGTGTTGAAAACGTTAAAAAAGTAGCTGGAATATCAGGAAAAGCGAAAGTTGGGGAATTGGTAAGATTGTCTTTAGAAGGGAAATTTAATGAAGCAAGAGAAAAGTTAATGGAACTTATGAAAGTTTATGGTATGTCTGAGAGGGATATAATAAAATATGTTAATGAAGAAGCATTCAAGCTTAAATTAAATAATCTTGATGAAGTTGCAGAAGTATTGGCAAAGTACGATTATAGGCTTATACTAGGAGCTCATCCTGATATTCAACTAACAGCCATGATTGCAGAGCTAGGTAGAATAGGGAAAGAGAGTGGCTTTTCAAAGGCTAAAGAAAATGGATTATAAAAATTATGCTTTGTAGCTTAATTAAGAATATATTGAAAAAATTTTAATTAAGCAAGTTCCAAAAATTAACCATAAAACTGATTATAAAAATGACATAAAAACTTTACATAAACATCCTAAAAATCTTTAATATTTTTTCAAGATTTGATCCTATTACTCTTTTTAATCTATTATATTGTGCATAGCCTTCAAATCTTTATAGAAGATTATGAGCTCCTCTGGAACCTTAACTTTGATAGGATCCCTCAAGGATAATCCTTCTTTCTTCTTCTTATTCCACACATATGAATTAAATTCTATAATCTTTTGTGTTAATGAAATAAAACTTTTGTCCCATTTTGCCTTCGGGAAGCTTTTAAGATGAATACTTTTCCCTCCATAGATCGTTGACCATAAATGTTCTGTCAAAAAAGGCATTATTGGCGCTAATAGTAGAAGAATATTTCTTAAACATTCGTTCAAAGTAAACCAGGCTGCCTTCTGCTCTTCTTTTGAAAATTTCTCACCATAGGCTCTAGCCTTCACCATTTCTACATAATTCGATGCAAATAAATTCCAAGTAAAGTCTCTAACTAAGGTTGCGGCATCACTAAAGGCATATTCATCATAACTTTTCTTTACACTCTCTATGAGTTTTGACAATTCTCCTAGGATCCATCTATCAGTATCTTGAGGTTTTGCATTTACTCTTGGGAAGAGAGAAACGAACCTTGCTATGTTCCAAAGCTTTGTTATGAACTTTGCATGACCTTCTATTCTTTCAAAGGAACATCTTATATCGCCTTTAGTTATATCGCCTTCTAAGCATGTCCATATTCTGAAGCCTTCAGCACCAAATTTCTTTACTACATCTTGTGGATCTATTATATTGCCTTTGCTCTTGCTCATCTTCTCTCCTTTCTCATCGACTACATGCATATGTATCCAAACGCTCTCAAAAGGCTTCTTCCCAAATAAATGATAAGACTTTAAAAGAGTGAAGTAAAGCCAGTTTCTAACTATCTCTTTTCCTTGAGGCCTTATGCTGCACGGAAATTTTTTCTTAAAGTAATCCTTATCCCAAAGATAGCCTAAAATATACACTTCTGATGTGCTAGAGTCGAACCAAGTGTCAAATATTCTCTTTTCTCCAACAAATTCTTTACCATTGCATTTTGGGCATTCGTTGATTGGACAACTCTCTTTCCAAGGCTGATAATATTTTCCTGGCTCTGGCAGTATTGTATTGCCACAATTCTTACAATACCAAAGAGGAATTTCGGTCCCATAATATCTTCTCCGCGATATGACCCAATCCATACTTATCGAATTAATCCAATCTATCAGAATACGCTTACTCTCCGGTGCATAGAAATTCATTTCATCAACCATCTTTAGAATCTTATCTTTGTAATCAACTTGCTTTAGATAAATCTCTTCCATAGCTATGAACTCTATAGGATCCTTTGATCGCTCACAAATAGGCATTCTATGTTTTATGCTTTCTTTCTTTACCAATAAACCCATTGCCTCTAAATCCTTTATAATCTGCTCCCTAGCCTCCAAAACACTTAGTCCTGCATATTTTCCTGCGTTTTCATTCATTCTTCCATTTTCGTCTATAGCATAGGTTGGCTCTATGCCAAGTTCTCTTAGAAGTCTTACATCACCATAATCTCCATAACTGCATATCATAACTAACCCAGTGCCGAATTCGGGCTTTGCATAAGGATGAGGTATTATCTTAACTTCATGATTATAAATTGGAACTATAGCGTATCTATTCTCTAATCTTTTATACCTCTCATCATCAGGATTAAAGAGTACAATTTTACAAGCGCAAAGTAACTCGGGTCTGGTCGTTGCTATTACTACATATTCTTGGCTCTCTTTTAATCTGAATTTGATATAATTCAAATTTGTGTAATCTTCAACATATTCTACTTCAGCATCGGATATGGCTGTTTTACAAACTGGACAGTAATTTACAGTCTTTATTCCTTCATAAATCAAACCTTTTTTCCATAAACGAATAAAAGTCTCTTGAGTAAGCTTTCTATACTCAGGATCGTCTGTATCGTATCTTCCCCCTAATTCATACTTTTTTTCCCATGAGTTACAGCTCAAGCCTAATTTCTTGAAAGTATCTAAAGATATATCACCATACTTTTTGAGTAAACTTCTGCATTTTTCTATAAAATCTTGGCGAGATACTTCACTCATCCTTATGTTGAACTCTTTTTCTGTCTGAACTTCTATGGGCAATCCATTTTTGTCTAAACCTATAGGAAATAAGACATTAAATCCTAGCATTCTCTTGTATCTTGCCATTATATCCATCCATACATAGGTGTATGCGTGCCCTATATGGACTGGAGTATTAACGTAGGGTGGGGGGGTGTCTATGCTAAATAGAGGTTTTCTACTTTTCTTATTAAAACTAAATATACCATCTTTTTGCCATTTTTCAAAGATTTTTTCCTCTAAGCCTGGATCCCATCTTTTTTCCTTTATCTTTGGTGTGAAATTCATTATGCCACCAATCAGACTTGGAAGGTTAGGGGGATAATGAATATTTAAGCTAAAAGGTTAAAAGGAAAATTTTTATCTATACTTTAAGAGAGCCCCGATTCCTCCGAAACTCTTAAACATGACTCCTTCTTCGCTCTTGGAAGATATCACCTCCACCTTCGCTCCTGCTTCTAAGGCTTTATCAGCTAAAAAATCGATGAAATCCTTCTCAACTATTTCAACATCATTACTATCACATGAAGAGCATAATTCTGAAATCAACTTTTGCTTTTCAGAAATAAGATTCTCTTGCTTGATTATGGCTTCTTTGATAATTCCACACTTTTTGCATGTGGCTTGAAGGTATACAAGACCTACATCCTCAGATATGAGGATAGTATGGGCACTCGCCCTTTCTAAAGAATTTATTACTTCGTTAACTCCATAAATTGCCAAGCCTTTTTCTGAAGAAACTTCATTTAAGAATTTCTTGACAAATTCCTTTTCCTCTATTATTCGAAGGTCTTGCAGAACGCTCTTAGCCCTGTCTATAGTCTCCCTTATCCCTTCTCTTCCTGAATAAGAAGTATCAACAACCGCCAATACATTATTTTGTAATCTATAGTCTAGGTATTCTCCTTTTAGAAAATAGTCCTTGGTGGGACCTGGTCCACCTAATATCAGCCCGTTTATGCTATACTGCTCTAAGAAGACTTTAGTGGCATGTCTTGCTACTCTGTTGAAATAATCATTGATCTCAGCCTCTCTAAGGCGCTCAAACCTTCTAGCCGATTGCCCTCCAGCTCTATGCTTCCCTGATACTCCTGAAGTAACAACATCTACTACTTCTATTCTATTGCCTGATACTATCCCAAGTCCTGCTTCAGTATTGTCCATGGAAATAATTCCGATGATCTTCTCTTCCTTTATCATCTCACGAAGAGGTTCTAAATGAAAATGGTCATCGCATCTGTAGAGATAAGTTTGTATGGGTTTAGGAGGAAATACTTCATAAAGTTGCATAACTTCACTCCCAAGAGGAGCATTAGGGCTTGGGGGTAAGGCGCCACAAAATATGGCAAGCCCGTTTTCAGGCGTTTTATCATAAAGTTTTAATCTCTGCATAATCTTCACCAAGGCATCTTGAACATGTGTTCTAGTGCTATCAGACTTTATGTTAGAAGCTGTGCCATACTCATCTTTTAAAGCGCTTATAATCTCATGTAAAGGCCTCTTTGGCGGTATATACAAAGATACCAGCTCAGTCCCTCTACCTTTCTTCATAGAAAGTTCTTCTAAGGTCCTTCTTATCCTATAAAATGCTACTGAATCTGCTTTTGAACTCATAATAAATATAACTCATCAAGATTAATTAATAGATATCGTTTGAAGCCGTAACTCATCAAGATTAATTAATAGATATCGTTTGAAGCCGGATAGGCATAAATAAGATAGGCATATTTAAAAATTAGGGCATTAGTATGAAAATAGTTCTGAAGATAGGTGGTTCCATAATAGGTTTTCCACCAAATTCTTCAATCTTGAAATCTTATGCAGAGCAAATCTTAAAACTAAAGGAGGAGGGGCATATACTTGCTATTGTGGTTGGTGGGGGTTCTCTTTCAAGGCAGTATATAGAGGTTGCTGAGGCTTTAGGCTTAGGAGACGAGGACAAGGACGATTTGGCTATATGGGTCTCTAGACTGAATGCAAAGCTTCTAGCGAAAAAACTTAAAGGTTTAGCACCAGACATAGTGCCATCTTCAATAAGTCAGCTTAATCGATTGTTGAAAGTGTCAAGCATAATTGTCATGGGTGGTTTAAAGCCTGGTATGACCACTGATTCTGTTGCTGCCATGGTCGCTAAAGCCATCAAGGCTAATCTGCTTATTAAAGCTACAGATCAAGAAGGAGTTTATACAAAAGATCCTAAAATCTATCCTGAAGCTAAGAAGCTTGATACTATTAGCTTTGATGAGTTGAGCGATATGTTAAGAGCAAAGCATAAACCAGGGATGCATAGCATCTTGGATCCAAAGGCTATAAAAATTCTTAGAGATTCTGGCATAAAGACCATAATACTGAATGGCTTTAAACCTGAAGGAATTACATCAGCCGTTAAAGGCGAAAGAATAGGCACAGTTATTAGTAACGAAAAATAGAAGGGTATAAGATGTAAGGAAGGCTAAAGGAATTTTTATCTTCTGTACTCAAGTTCTAAGCCTTCTGATTTCTTGCAGTTCTAGTAAGCCGTGTCTTTTACGGATTTTCATCTTCAAATAATCTTTGCTCTTTCTCAGATTTAGACTTGATAGCATCTAATTCATCTTCGACTTTTACTCTCTCATCTGCGGCTTTTATGAGCAACTTAAACGCCTTCGCTATTTCGTCTCTCATCCTTGGAAATAGGAGAAGGGTATGACGGGGAGATTTTTGGGTTCATAAACCTTAATCTTAGGCACGCCAATGCCATAGGAGTGGGGGTCGTTCAAAGACGCTTCAGAAAGATGCCTTATCCAATAATGAAGTTAAAATTCACGTCATAGTGTAATATGAAAAATTCATCTGAATATGTTCATTATGGCGCGAGGTAATTCATTAAAGTTTTGAACGTAAGAGTATTTTCCTCTTCCAGCCTTTGCAAGGTTTCTGCACATATCAAAATCACCGCTTATAGTAAAAGGAACCTGTATGACATGAAGCATGGGGTACTTCTCAGCAGAACTCAATGGACTGCCTCCCTTCGTGACCCAGCCATCTGTTATCAAAATTCCTACCTTCTCAGACACATCTAGTTTTTCTAATTCTTCCAAGCCCTTATCTAAAGCTCCCTTTATATCAGTCAGTCCTCCTGGTTGAAGATCAAGCATCTTATCGATTAGATTCTCTATATCTAAGTGATCATCGATGGGCTTGAGCAATTGTGCATTATCGTTAAACGTTATAACTGAATAATGATCTTTACGCAATTTATGTGCTAATACACCGACTGCTAAGGCTGCTATGGCTATCTTTTCTTGCTGCATAGAGTTGCTAATATCTAGCATTAATGAGACTGCACTCTTTTTTTCTTGTTTTTTGATAGATACTATATCTTGATAATCGATGAAATTCTTACCAAGTTTATTCTCAAGAGTCTGTTCTATGTTAAAGTCTTCAAGACCGGGTTCGAATGGAACTTCAATACATTTTTTACGGACCAATCCTATTCCAGCTATCTGGGCTGCTATTCTTATGATGGTTCTATTCAGAATCCTTCTTGCAATTTTTTTGTGAATAGGGTCGAGCTTTGCTGCTTGAAGTGCTATTAAAAGCTGAGCTGCTGACCATCTTGATTCTGAATGTTCTGCGGCTTGTAGCATGTTTTCAAAGAGTCCTTCTTTACAAAGGATTTCATAGATAGATTGTGGAGACTCTTGAATCAGGAAAAGCGCTTTTGTAATTTCTCCTTTGCTTATGGCATCTTTTAAAAGAGGTAAATTTCTAGACAGAACTAAGGCATCAAACCTATCTATCTCACCTTTAGTGCCAGTATCTCTAGTTTGCTCACTAAAGCCTTTAGAATAATCTTTAAGAACTGAAGTAACTATTTTTTGGATCACTTCTTTCATACTTTGAGTTGCTCTATCTTGAAGTTCTATCTTTGTAGCCAAAGCCATGATAGCAGCCTTAACCCATGTATCTGGGTCAAGAGTAAGGCTTCCTGATAAGCGCTGAATCAAATCTACTATATCTATTGCACCGCGAATAGATGATCCACGCCTTATTTCAGGCTCTTCTCTTGTCTTCCTTACGATCCTGACAGCTATCTCTATTAGGATATTATCATTACATCCGGTTTCCTTCTTTACTATATCTTTCTCCTCATCCTCAGACTGGTAATCAAGCTTGATCAACACAAATCTATCTTTAAGAGCCTCTCCGAGCCTGCTTGTACCAACGAATTCTTCAGGGTTTTGAGTTGCAACTATTATGAAGCCTGGCTTGGCTTTAATTGTACCAAGTTTTGGGAGAATTATCTGCTTTTCATCCATTGCTGGCAGTAAAACGTTCTGAGTCCCTTCAGGCATCCTATTCAGTTCATTTATAAAAAGGTAGGCTCCATCCATCATAGCTTGGGTCAATGGACCCGGTATGAATGTCTCCCAAGAGTAGCCTTTCGTTATGACTGTTGCAGGATCAAACCATCCAGTCAACTTATGCTCAGTATAGCGCTCGTCTCCGTCAACTCTATAAAAATTACGCTTAAAATACCTAGCTATAGCCATAGCTATCACCGTCTTACCAACACCTACTGGTCCTTCGAAGAGTATATTTTTGCCAGCTGAAACTGCAACAAGAGCACACTCTAGCTCTGCGTCACGACCTATTATCCTGAACTCCTTTTGTAGATTCTTGACCTCATCTTTTACCTTTAAAAACATAAGCATCAATTACCCTTATAGGTTAGTAATAAAAATTTATTCTTTCAACTTTGTGGCTTAATTCTTTTTTGGTTGGGGTTCCTCTCCTAGTTTTTATCCGCCCGCTTTCATTTAGTTTTGTAGGTTTATTAGCATGTTGTATATGTATGCTTTAGCTGATAATTCTT
>Ga0080004_1094548_pt1 | contig 27689 bp, 29 predicted proteins | sample WasSprMetagenome_FD_69207 | JGI IMG/M metagenome (GOLD analysis project Ga0080004, IMG submission 69207) | Sulfidic aquatic microbial communities from Washburn Spring, Yellowstone National Park, USA - WS (SPADES assembly) (version 2) | ecosystem: Environmental > Aquatic > Thermal springs > Hot... | reverse complement strand
TGAGGCCTCGGCCTTCGTTCTCGTAGCGCTCTTGGCCTTCAAGCTCGTCAAGCCATTGAATGACCACGAAATAGGTCTTTTGAAGGCGATGATCCCTTGGAAGGCCAAGATATTTAATAGCTCTCAAAGTGAGCAGAGGTGGCTGACAAGAACCTAACAATTGGCCTCTGTCTAGTGGTCTTTGGGGTCCTCTTTAGCACGGCTTCTTACTTCGTGCTCGGCAACGTTCCGTTAACAGCTTTGGGTATGGGCTTAGCCGTCCTAGGGGCCGCTTGGGCCATGATCCCATCAAACCCACTACCGAGAGAGACGGTCGCGAGCCTCATCAAGTCCTCGTACAACAACATCGAGGCGATTCTCGAGGCATCGGGGGCCGTCGAAAGGGCCGTATACATCCCGCTAAGACCTCAGAAAAGGGTCGTAGCCTACGTGCCGCTTAAGAGGGCTGGTCAGGTCACGTTGAGCGAGATAGCAGAAAATGCGGGGAAAGCGGTCTTTAAGCGCGGCGGAAGCCTTGGAGTAATCGTTGTGCCGCCAAGAGTAGAGATTAGCAACCCCCACTCGACGGGCGAGCTCAACATCGACGTGCTCTTGGAACAAGCCCTTGTAGAGTCTGAAGTGGCCTCGTCGGCTAGGGTCTTACGATCTGGGGACTTAGTCGAGGTCGAGGTTCGAGGGTTGAAGGTGGACATCGACCATCCGAGGTTCAGGGCGGTGATGGGCTCGCTACCAGCGTGCATAGTAGCGCAAGTCGTGGCCCTAGCCCTCTCTAAGCCCGTCCGAGTAGCTGATGAGGAGCAGAGGAACGATCGCTTAATAGTCCGCTTGAGGGCCCTCGATTGGACAGACAAGGCCTATATCTGACGACCTTAATTGCCTTAGTGACCATCGCCCTCTCAGTCCTCACGGCTCTCGGCGAGTCTAGGCTAGACGTCTACGTGAGCGTGCTGGCGATCATATACTTTGCTACCACGGTGGTCTTTAGGCCTAGGAAGCGGACTTGGGACTTATTGGCCCTCGCTCTGTTGGCGGCCTTCATGTGCGTAGTGGCCGTGAAGGCCTTGGAGGTTCTTTTAAAACCTTGAAAGCCCATAAGCCTCGCGCAAAGGTTCTCATAGCATTACTTGCCTTGGTCGTCATAATCCTACTGCTCGCTTATCCATTTACTCAGCTTCGGCCCTCAAAGCCCATAGTAAGGCACGTCAACCCTCTTGCTGAGGCCGAGAGGTTGCCCTTGCCGACGTTCTTAATGCCCTTGATCGCGGGCTTCTTCAATAACTTGATTAGTGGTGACTATGGTGCTTCGGTTGAGCAATTGAAGGCTTTAGGCGCGATCTACGTTCCCGAGGGCTATAAGTTCGCATTGAATAGATTCATGGAGCTTTTGAATAAAGTCATAGATCTCTTAAACGATACAGAGGTGCTTTTGAATCAATCCGAGGCCTTAATAGTCATCGGCAAGGGAGGGGATGCGAGGCCGTTGCTAGACGAGGCCTCAAGGAAGCTCACGTCGGCGAACGCCACGAGCGTTGAGCTCAAGAGAACTTGCGAGGAGCTCGCGAAGGCTTTCGGCCTCTCGATAGGCGAGCTGAGCCGTAAGGTTGACGAGCTCACGAAGGTTATCGAGAGGCTCTACGAGAGGCTCTTGAAGCTACGAGTTGCTGTCGAGAGACAAGCCGTGCTTCAGGACACGTACTTGGTTATTGACGTCGAGCCGAAGACTGTTTGGACCGGCGGAAGCGTAGAAGTCTCGGGCAAGCTCTACGCAACAGAGGGGCCACTTGCCTGGAGGAGAGTGCAGATATGCGTGGATGAGAAAGAGGTCGTCGAGGTCACGACGTGCGACGGCGGCGAGTTCCGCGCCAAGGTGGTCCTCCCCTACATCTATAAGCCCGACATCTCCGTCCAAGCTAGGTACGTGCCGAAGGGCTCTGATGCCGAGCTCTACAAGCCGTCGACCTCGAACGTTGTCAAAGTAAGCCTGCTCTACGTAAAGCCGATCGTAAAGGTCGAGGCGGTCGGGGAGGCTTTGCCAGGCAAGGCCTTCGTCGTGAGGGGCTCCGTGGAGGCTGATAGGCCCCTGCCGTACTCAACAGTGAGGGTCTCGTGGATTAAGACGGACGTAGCGGTGAGCTTGGAGAACGGGCGCTTTATCGTGACGCTTTACACGCCAGAAGACGTCGCAGAGGGCGAGTACAGCTTGAAGGTTCAGACTCCGGTGTGGCAGCTCTTCGCCCCGGCCGAGGCATCAGTCAAGGTTGTGGTTCGAAGGCTTCCGCTCAACGCCACGATTCAGCCGCCTGCGATAGTCTTGGCGGGCCTTCCCTCAAGCTTCGAGGGGAGGATTTGGGCCCCCGAGAAGCTCAACGCGACGGTCAAGGTGGTCTTTGCGGACCTAGCCTATGAGGCCCGCTCGAGCGGGGAATTCGAGCTGAGCCTGACGGCCCCCCTGACGTCCTTCTCTGGCTACAGGGACTACGAGGTGTACGTGTCGCCAGACTTACCATGGTACAGGAGCGCAGTCCTGAGGGGGAGCGTCTTGGTGATAAACCCCCTGACCGTGTTAGCTCCACTCGCCCTCGCTTCAGCTTTGGTGCTTAAGCTCCCTAGAGGGAGGGCCGTGGAGACGAGGGGCGAAGAGGTCCCTCTGAAGCGCGAGGCCCAGCCCCCAATAGAGGAGCGCTTTGTTGCCCCCGGACTCGAGCGGCTTGTCGACATGTACTGGCAGGCCGTGGCCATAGTCGGTAGCCTGACGGGAGTGGAGATGAAGCCGTCGATGACCGTGAGGGAGTATCTCGAGGCCATCGGACCGAGGCTTGGGAGCCTAAAGAGCGCCTTCGAGACCCTATCCATTGCCGCCGAGAAGGCGATCTACGCGCCCTTCGTCTCGGCCGAGGAGCTAAAGGCCGCCGAAGAGGCACTTGAGGAGCTAAAGGTAGCCCATGTCAGGGCCCAGCCTTAAGCTATTACTGCTCAGCGCCGCCTTGGCGTTGCTTGCCGTCTCCTTAGCCTCGGCTCTGCTCCCGCCCTCAGAGGACTACGAGCTCTCGAACCCCTATTGGAACGGCTTAGAGCTCTTCTCCAAGGTCGTCAACGCCACGCCTGTAGATCTCGCACGCGACGTGGTCTCGCCGGAGGACTCGGTGCTCTTCGTCGTAGGGCCGTCTCCCGAAGTTGCACAACAGTACGTCATCATCTTGAGGGAGTACCTATCGAGGGGCGGAACCCTCGTGCTCATGGACGAGACCGGAGCGGCGAACTCCATACTCTCGGGCCTAGGGCTGGGCGTGAGCATCGACGGCCACCCGATGCTCGATCCCGTGTTCTATTATAGGAGCTGGAGGATGCCGAAGGCGATAAACGTGGTCGTCGACGACTTGACGTCGGGCGTCAAGGAGATAGCACTCGACATCCCATCAATACTGAACGTCGAGAGCTCGAGCGTGAAGGTACTAGCTTACTCCTCGAGCTTTAGCTTCCTCGACTTAAATGCTGACTCAGAGCCCTCAGCTGAAGAGCCGAGAGGGCCCTTCGCCGTCGCCGCAGTAGCGACTTACGGAAGAGGGCACGTCATACTCTTCTCCGACTCTAGCGTCTTCCTCAACGGCGTCATAGGCTTGGGCGACAACCTCAAGCTCCTCAAGAACCTGGCCAAGGGCAAGAGGGTGTACGTGGACGTGGGGGTCTGGCCAGCGTCGACGCCTCGAGAGGCCTACAGGAGCGCCGTCTTGGCCTTCTACAACGCCCTATCGGCCCCCGAGCCGAGGTACTGCCTCGCCCTCGCGACCGCAACAGTAATCTACGCACTCACGCGTAAGGAGAAGGCCGTCCCGAGGGACGAAGAGGTGGAAGAGGTGTTGAAGAGGCACCCTGATTGGGACCGTCACCTCCTAGAGGCCTTGGAGGAGGCTAGGAGAAGTGTCAAGCGTGGCTGAGCGCATAATCTCGGAGGTCGAGCGCTTCATCGTCGGCAAGAAAGACGTCGTAAAGATGATGCTCGTCGCCTTAGCCTGCGAGGGCCACGTGCTCCTCGAGGGACCGCCTGGGACGGCCAAGACCCTCATGGCCAAGACCTTCGCAAAGGCCATAGGAGCGGCTTTCGCGAGGATACAGATGACCCCGGACACCCTGCCAGCCGACATACTCGGCACGGTCGTCTACGACGTCAAGAGCGGCGAGTTCCGCGTCAAGAGAGGCCCGATATTCGCGAACATAGTCCTCGTGGACGAGCTCAACAGGGCGACGCCCAAGACCCAAGCGGCCTTCTTGGAAGTCATGCAGGAGAGGCAGGTCACGATAGAGGGGACAACCTACCCCCTTGAAAGACCGTTCCTCGTGCTCGCCACCCAAATGCCCTACGGTTCGCCTGGGACCTACCCACTCTCCGAGGTGCAGATAGACAGGTTTGCCTTCAAGGTAAGGGTGTCCCACCCGACGCCCGATGAGGAGATGAAGATCCTCGAGATGGTGGACTTCATAGAGGCCGGCGAGGTCAGGCAGGTCGCCGACAAGAAGGAGGTCTTGGAGCTTATAGAGGAGGCCCGCAAGGTCCACGTATCGGAGGCCGTCAGGAAGTACATGGTCGACCTGGTCTCGTGGTTGAGGAGTAACAACGCACTAGCGGAAGGGCCAAGCACCAGGGCGAGTATATGGCTGATGAAGGCGAGCAGGGCCCATGCCCTTATAAGCGGCAGGAGCTACGTGATCCCAGACGACGTCAAGGCCGTGGCCCCCCACGTCCTGAGGCACAGGATCCAGCTGAGAAGAGAGCTCCTAGAAGAGGTCACCGAGGACCAAGTGATCGAGGAAGCGCTTGCCAAGACACCCGTCCCTAAGAGGTAGCACGTTGAGGCTCGAGGCGACAGGGAGGGCGCTATTGCTCTCGGCCCTCGCCTTGGCCTTGCTCTACGCCCTCTTCCGCGACCCCCTAATCCTCGCAGTGGCTGGCACTCTGCTCGCGCTATTGCTTTTCTTGGCGTGTGCAACGCTCTTGACGACTAAGCGCTTGAATAAGGTCTCGGTCGAGCCGGACCGCGTGGAAGTAAGGCTAGTGGCTGGGGAGAGTCGAGCCGTCGAGGTAAGGCTCAGGTCAAATTGGCCAGCTATGGTATCCGTGAGGCACCCGATGGCCTTCTGCAAGGCGAGGCCCCAGCCGTACAAGTTGAACGAGGCGCTCGTGCTCGAGTTTTCGCCCGCGCTAGCTGGCGAGTATCAGTCAGATTGGCTAGAGCTGGAGGCAGAGGCCCCATTCAAGGCCTTCGCGGCGTGCGCGCGAGTGCCTCTCAGAACTGCCGTGACGGTCGTGCCTAGGGTCGTAGCGGTCGCCGTCAGGGCCTTGGAGCTCCTAGCGTCCATGGGCGCCACGGGCCACGAAGTCCCAGCCCCCGTGGTCGGAAGGGGGACGGAGTACGCCGAGACCAGGGAGTATATGCCGGGCGACGACCTGAGGCGCGTGGACTGGAAGGCGACCGCTAGGCTCCAGAAGCTCATGGTCAAGGAGTTCCATCAAGACTTGGGAGGAGGAGTAAACATCGTGTACGACATCAAGGTGGCCGGGCCCGTGACTCGAGACGAGGCGGCGGCCGAGTTCTTAACGCTAGCCACGGCGCTCACGGCGCAAGCAGTCCCCTACGCCATAACCATCGTGGACGAGAGAAATGAGATGAAGACGCTTGAGTTCAAAGACGTGCGCACAGCTCTCTTGACCGCTCTAAGGGTGGCTCTAAGAGTTGCCGAGGTGGACTACGGGGTCCTCTACGAGCTTCTCGAGCCGCACACGACGAGAGAAGCGCTCGCGTTGTTGAAGGCGATCGAGCAGACGGTAGAGGAGAGGATGGGGAGGCCGAAGGAGGCCCTCGACACAGTCGTGGTCACGTGCCTCTTGGGGGACTTGACGTGGCTCATGGATCTCCACGAGGCCCTGAAGGCCGGTGGCAGGAGGCTCGTCGTCCACGTCCCGTCAGGGGCTTGGCTCGATAGCAAGACCTTGGAGCAGGCCTACCTCGAGTACGAGAGACACGTGAGGCTCTTGGCCAAGCTAAAGAGGCTCGGGATGGAGGTCAGGGCAGGCCCCTCCAAGATCCCCATGGTAGCATCGTGAGTCAAGTTCTTTGCCCAGAAGCTTGCTCGTAGGACCAAGATGATGAGCAAACCTGTCGGGGGCTAAACGAAGTTGAACAAAAGACTCGAAAGAGCCGCAACCTTCACCTTGCTGGCGTGTTTAATAGCCTGCATCGGAGCAACTATCTATCTAGCCGTCTCTCCAAAGGTTGGAGAGAGGTTCACCGAGTTCTACATATTGGGCCCCTCCGGGAAGGCAGAGGGCTACCCGACGAACTTGGTGCTAGGCGAGAGCGGGACAGTCATAATCGGTGTGGTGAACCACGAGTACGAGAAGGTGGCGTACAGGATAGTGGTGGTGCTGGACAACGAGACCATATCGACGATAGAGAACATAACGTTGAAGCACGAGGAGAAGTGGGAGCAGAACTTCACCTTCACTCCACAGAAGGTCGGCGAGAGAATGAAGCTGGAGTTCCTACTCTACAGAGAGGGCGTTGAGAGGCCCTATCGAACCCTCCACCTCTGGGTGACCGTGCGACCGAGGGTTTAACAATGGAAACGACAAAGGGCTAGAGCCCCTCGAGGTAAACGCTCAAGTGGTAGAGGTCTCCGTCGTCCTGCCGTCGAGGAACGAGCGAGAGACCATAGCCGACTGCATAAGAAGGATAAAGAAGGTCTTTGAGGAGAACGGCATAGACGGAGAGATAGTGGTGGCCGACAACTCAGACGACGAAACGCCCGAGATAGCTAAGAAGATGGGAGCCAAGGTCATAACCCCGGACGGCAAGGGCTACGGCTACGCCTACAGGTACGCCTTCCGCTACTTGAGGGGGAGGCACGGGGCCTACCCGAAGTACGTCGTCATGGGGGACGCCGACGGCACCTACGACTTCCTCGAGATGCCGAAGCTCCTAGAGCCCCTGAAGAGGGGGGAGGCCGACCTAGTGATAGGGAGCAGGCTCAGGGGATGGATAGAGCCGGGGGCAATGCCCTGGCACCGCAGGTGCATAGGGAACCCTCTCCTCACGTGGTTCCTCAACAGCTTCTACAAGGCGAACGTGTCCGACGCCCACTCCGGCTTCAGGGCCATAAGGGGAGAGGCCCTGGAGAAGCTCGAGCTGAAGTCGGACGGCATGGAGTTCGCCTCGGAGATGATAGTCGAGGCGGTGAAGAAGGGCCTGAGGATAGCGGAGGTCCCGATCTCCTACTACAGGAGGAAGGGAGGCGGCTCGAAGCTCTCCTCACTATCGGACGGCTGGAGGCACCTGAAGTTCATGCTCATACACGCTCCCGACCACCTCTTCCTCTACCCTGGCATCTCCATCGCGTTGCTGGGGGTGGCACTGATGGCCTTGGCCCTCCTAAGCCTGCGCACCTGGTACACGCCTGGGGTCCACACGATGATAGCCGGGAGCCTCCTAGCGATCCTGGGCTACCAAGTAGTCTTCTTCAACGCCTTCGCGAGGCTGCTGGAGGGCAGGGGGCTACCGAGATCCCTCACCCTCGAGAGGGGAGCCACCGTCGGGGCCCTGATCTTCTTGGCAGGACTCGCCTGGGCCCTCAAGTCGATCTACGAGTGGGTCGCGAGCGGCTTCAAGGCCCTCCCGCCCGTCGAGCACAGCGTCGCGTGCCTCACGCTGATAGTAGTAGGACTTCAGACGTTCTTCTCATCGTTCATGCTGAGCGTGATAGCGGAGAGGAGGAAGAGATGGACGTCCTGACCCACGTCTTCCTCCCCCTCACCCTCATGTATGTCGTCAAGAGAGACTTCGACGAGAAGCTCCTCCCGCTGGCGCTCTTCGCGATCCTGCCGGACCTCGACGTGTTCACGGGGATCCACAGGGGACTCTTCCACTCGCTGGTCTTCCTAGCACCCCTCTCAGCCCTCATGATCGGAGCGGAGTACGCGCTAAGCAGAAGGCTGAGGTGCTCGCCCATCGCCCTATCCTTCCTGTACTCCCACTTAGCCTTGGACTTCTTGGCGGGAGGGGTCCCATTTCTCTACCCATTCGTGGAGCTCGGGGTAGGGGTCGAGTTCCCCTTCGTGATAAGGTTCGGAGGGAGCATATCGATAGTGGACGTTGTGCCCAAGCTCGTTTACTGCTACCCCAAGCCGGTCCACGGAGAGGTCAACGCTTTCTCGGGCTTCGGGGTGGCCAGCGCCCTCCTCTTCGTCGTAATATACTGGAGCCTCGGCAGGCAGAGAGGGAGCTCTAAGGCGAAGAGCTCACAAGAGCGTTAGAGTAGTGCTTCAGCAAGTCCCAAGCCTTGGATCGATGAGCTATAGACAAGCTATTCGTGAAGTTTCCGAGCCCGAGCTACAGGACGATGGTTATGTGCCCTTACGAAGACCTGAAAGCTCTTTACTCAGCATGCGATATTTTCGTCCTGTCATCCTTCGAAGAGGGAGATCCCATAGCTTTAAAGGGGGCATTGGTATGAGGACAGGAAAAATTTCAAAGCTAAAAGCCTTACTGCCATCCACTCCAAAGTTCATAGATAAATTGCTCTATATATTCCTTGTCTTTTTGACAGCTATGCTGGTTATACCAATTTCATACTTCAAGAAGGTGAGAGTAAAGGAAGCCATTTTTACTATTTTCCCGAAGTTGATGCCGAAAGATATCTTAGTAGAATTTTATGGTGTAAGATTTATTGCAAGAAGAGGAAAAACGGACATACTAATACTTAACAAATTCAGCGAACCTTGGATGGCATATTATTTCAAGCCAAAGAGAGGTGATGTCATAGTGGATGTAGGGGCACATGTAGGAAAGTATGCTTTGGTTGCTGCTAAAATGGTGGGGAGGAATGGTAAAATAATTGCAATAGAGGCGCATCCTGAAAAATTTTTATGCTCTTTTAAGGAACATGTACCTCAATGGTTTCCAGAATGTGGTTGCATTAAATGTTGCGGCATTTAATGAAGATGGTAGAAGGGTGGAGTTGTCAGGTCTTCGAGATGATAATTACTCCTTGAAATCATTAGGAGGACAAAAAATAGAGGTAGAAGCAAGAACTATAGACTCCATTTTAAAGCAATTAAACGTAGCAGAGGTGGACTGGGTAAAGATAGATGTCGAAGGTGCAGAAGTGGAAGTTCTTGAAGGTATGAGGGAACTCATAAAGCGTAGTCCAAGATTAAAGATATTAATTGAAGTACGTGAAGAAAATAGAAAAAGGGTTGATGAAATTCTCAGAGGATTTAAAAAGAAAATTCTAGGAGGAGATGATCCAAACGTTCCTGTCATATTTTATTGGAGAGGTTAAAAGAGTTCGGGGGAGGAGGGACGCCCTCGAGGCGAAAGCGCTTGCTGAAGTGTTATATAGGCAATACTTTAGTGGGCTCTGGGCCTTAGATTAATAGGTCAGTCTTCAATCAGCTCAACAATCCATCGACAGTCTTAAGCCTTAGAGGCGAGGATGCCTTGAGGTTAGCGGCGAAGAAGAGGTATGCGGAGAGGTTCGTCGGGAGGACTCCGAAGGAGTTCGAGGAGCTGGAGGACAGGCACAAGAAGGTCTTGGAGATACTCTCGAAGTACGAGCTGGAGAGGATCTTGGACGTGGGCTGCGGAGACGGCAACTTCACCATGCTCATGGCGGGGGCGTGCAAGGCGAGGGAGGTCTACGGCGTTGAGATGTCGGAGAGGGGGGTTGAGATGGCGAGGAAGAACGGGGTCAACTGCTACCAGCTCGACGTCGACGAGGAGGACCTCCCCTTTGAGGACGGCTTCTTCGATGCCGTCACGGCCCTTGAGCTCATAGAGCACCTGTACGACCCGGACCACTTCCTCGACGAGGTCTACAGGGTCTTAAAGCCCGACGGCCTGTTCATATTATCTACGCCGAACCTAGCCTCCATACATAATAGGATCACCCTGCTCTTCGGCTACCAGCCCTTCCCTATGGGGGTGAGCGCGAGGCTTAACATCGGGAGAGCCTACGAGCCCAGCTCTGAAGAGGCCCAGTCGCTAGATCACGTGAGGGTCTTCACCTTGCGCTCGCTGAAGGAGTTGTTAAAGATCCACGGCTTCGAGATATTGGCAGTAAAGGGGTCTTGCGCTCAACTGCCGAGGTGTATGAGGTTAAAGGGCTTATTCAAGGCTATAGACAGGTTCTTTGCAAAGTTCCCAAGCCTGAGCTATAGAGTTGTAGTCGCTTGTCAAAAGCCACGTTAAGATCCCTAGTTATGGTCAACGTCTCAATAATAATACCGACGAAAAACAGTGCGGATGTCCTCGAGAGGTGCCTTAAGTCAATTTACAGCATGGACTATCCAATGAACAATGTCGAGGTAATCGTTGTAGATGGGCATTCCACAGACGACACGGTCGAGATAGCCAAGAGGTACGGTTGCAAGGTGGTCTACGAGGACGTGGGGACCATAGGAGGAGCGAGGAACGTAGGAGTCGAGCGCTCCAGCGGAGAGTTCATAGCGTTCACGGACGCCGATTGCGTCGTCGATAGGGATTGGCTGAAGAACCTGTTAAGAGAGTTCGAGGACGAGAAGGTGGCCTCCGTAGGAGGACCCAACATAACCCCTGAGGACGACACAGAGCTCGCCAAGTGCGTCGGAGTCGTCCTGGAGCTCCTGAGCAAGCCAGGGGCCAGGTACGCCTTCAACGCTGACAGGGTCTTGGAGATCCGCCACAACCCCACGTGCAACAGCGCGTACAGGAAGAGCGCCTTCCTAGAGGTGGGAGGCTTCAACCCGAAGCTCGTCACGTGCGACGACGAGGAGCTGGACTACAGGATAAGGAAGGGGGGCTACAAGATATTGTTCACGCCCTACGCGAAGGTCTACCACTACAGGAAGCCAACGTGGAAGAAGTTCGCGAAGATGGCCTGGAACTACGGAGTCGGGAGGGGGCAAGCCGTGAAGTTGCACAGGGAGCTGGCGAAGTGGTACTATTGCGCGCCCTCTGCCATCATAGCCCTGATAGTCATGCTCCTCGCGCTCTCCTTGGCGCTCCCATGGCTCTCATTGGTGGCCGTCTCGATACTGGTGGCCGGCGGCGTGGGAATAGGGATCATGAGCCTCTATCTCGCGTCGAAGACTAAGTGGAGCCGTTTTCTGACGTACTGCCTGCTGATCGCCATATGGTTCTGGGGCTACGGCCTAGGGATGCTGAGGGGCCTCTTCAAGCCAGCGAGGTGAGAGTATGAAGGTGTACATGCTGAACCCCCCTTACATGCCGCGCTTCGGGAGGTCGATGAGGTGGCAGGACACGGGAAGGGCGGGGACCCTCTACTACCCGATATGGCTCTCCTACGCGACGGGAGTCGTGGAGCAAGAGCACGAAGCTAGATTGGTCGACGCTCCAGCTTGGGGCTGGGGCATCAAGGAGGTCCTAGAGGACGTCAAGAGGTTCAAGCCGGACTTAGTGGTCATCGATAGTAGCTTCCCGAGCCTGAAGAACGACGTAAGGGTGGCAGAGGAGGTGAAGGAGGAGGTCGATTGCACCACCGTCTTAGTGGGATCTCCGACCTCCCAGTTCTCGGAGGAGATATTGAGGAGCGAGGGGGTGGACGTGGTCGCAAGGTACGAGTACGACTTCACGATAAAGGAGCTGGCCGACGCCCTCGAGAAGGGAAGGAACCTGAGAGAGGTCAAGGGGATCTCCTACAAGGAGGACGGGAGGATAATTCATAACCCCGATAGAGGGTTCACGAGCTCCGAGGACCTCGACAAGATGCCCTTCGTCTCGAAGGTCTACAAGGAGCATTTAAACGTCAGGGACTACTTCCTGAACTACTGCCTCTACCCCATGGTCCAGATATTCGCGGGGAGGGGATGCCCTTACCAGTGCACCTTTTGCTCTTGGCCGCAGACTTTCATGGGCAGGAAGTACAGGGTGAGGAGCATCGGGAACATACTCGACGAGCTCGAGTGGATAGAGGAGAACATGGATGTCAAGGAGGTCTTCTTCGAGGACGACACGTTCACGATCAACAAGAGAAGGGTCTTGGAGTTCTGCAAGGGCTACAGGGAGAGGGGCCTAGAGATAAGCTGGAGCTGCAACGCTAGGGTCGACACTCTCGACCTGGAAACTATGAGGGAAATGAAGAGGGCAAACTGCAGGTTCTTGATAGTCGGCTTCGAGTCAGCAGATGACGGGATCTTGAGGAACATAAAGAAGGGCTTCACGGTCGAGGAGGCGAGAGCCTTCGCGAAGAACGTCAGGAAGGCCGGATTGCTCCTCCACGCCGACTTCATAATAGGCTTGCCGGGCGAGACCAAGGAGACCATAGAGAAGACGAGGAGGTTCATAAAGGAGATAAAGCCCGACCAGCTCCAAGTCTCCGTTGTAGCTCCCTTCCCCGGGACAGAGCTCTACGAGTGGTGCAAGAAGAACGGCTACCTCGTGACCGAGGACCCCAACGAGTACTTGGACGAGCAGGGCCATCAGAAGTCCGTGGTCTCCTACCCTTGGCTGTCGGCCGAGGAGATCGTGAGGGCCGTCGACGAAATACTCAAGGACTACTACCTCTCCATAGGCTACGTGCCGGTGGCCCTCAAGCAGGTCTTCAGGAAGCGCTGGCTCGACGAGGCTAGGAGGCTGTGGCGCTCTGCTATTATGTTCTTGAGGTATGCTAAGAGCAGGCTATGATATCAGAAAGTTTAACAATTGTGATAACGTAAGATAAAGGGGAGGAAAAGCGAATTACGTTAACCAGCCAAGGCCGTCCTCGCTATAATAAGTACGTCGTAGTCATTTTAGCACTCGTATTGTCCCTCCTCGTCATTAATTCCTTCTTCGTTCTAATGGATCATCTCATGAATTTTCCTCAACATGAGGTGGTCGAAGAGAAGCTTTCTGGAATTAGGTGGGTGTGCTACGGAAGGGCTAGGCTCGAGACTAGAGAACCCCCTCAGTTATTAGGAACAGAAGTCTACGGCGTCGACGCTACGCCCAACGGCTTCGTGGTGCTCCACGGCATATACGACCTGAACGGCAATTTGCATACAATCGTCGAGGAGATAACGAGGGACTACAGGATACTCTGGAGCAAGGTGGACCTCATCCCACCGCCGGCGAACTACTGCTCGGTCGTATACAACTGGGAGACGGGCAGGGTCCTTTTATGCAACCAGAAGAAGGTCGTGGAGTACGATCCAAAGGCGGACAAGGTCACCTTGGAGCTGACCGAGTTCAAGGGTATCGGCCCCTTCAAACTAGTGCAGACCGCCACCTACGAGTACGAGTCGCCGCCTAAGTACCACGGCCCGCCCTACGGAGCCAAGTACACGGGAAACATATGGGTCGTGGACCGCTACGCCCACTTCATAGCCTTGATGGACAGGGACGGCAACGTGCTGTGCTCCTACGGGACCTACGGAGAAGCCGGGAACGGCCTCAAACTTAACCAGCCCTACTGGGCCGAGGGCTCCAGGGAACGTTGCCTGATAGCCGACATGGGCAACAGCAGGGTCTTCGCCTACGACTTCGTCAACAAGAGGTTCGAGTGGGTCTGGGCTTATCCGAACCCTAAATGCCACAGGCTCATGTACGGGGACAAGTACCTCGTGCTCCCGTTCAGGGGAGGCGCTCCCGGGGTCGTGGTCAAGGGCAGCATAATAGAGTACGTGACGCCCTTCCCGCTGTTGGAGAGTATGGGGGCCTTCACCTCCGAGAACACCCTCGTGGTCGCCAGCCACACGAACATCTACGAGTTCGACGTGGGCGCCGCCGTGCAGCCTCTGAGGAGGCCTATAATGCCGATTTCCGTCGTTGGAATGTCCCTAAACGCCAACCAGTCTCTGGAGGCGAGGCTGGGCTACCCGCTTGTCGTGTGGGCGGACCCCTTCGAAGAGGCTAGGATAGAGGTCCTCTCGACTCAGGCCGCGACCCTCAACGTGTACAGGCTCAAGACGGCTCATGCAGGCATGTACCCCCTTCCCTCCTTCTGGGCGCAGCCCGATGCAAACGGAAACCCACAGTGGGACCTCTACGACTCGGTCTCGCTGACTGCCAACAAGCTGGTTACATATTCTCTAGACTGCATAGGAGTTTGGAAGGTTGACGTGGTCATGGGTTCAAGCTCTGGGAACGTTGACTTAAGAGTGCTACTTAAATAGAGGGCCTGTAAGGATGAAGATCTTACATGTCTTTGACGATTATGGAACACCTGGAGAGAGAGCGCTAGCTGGACAGGGCTCCGTCCCGACCGTAGTTTATTACCTAGCGAAACACGCCGTCGCCAAAGGACATAGCGTTACAGTATTGGAACGAGATCACAAAGTGTTGCCGAGAGAGGAGTTCATTGATGGGATAAGGTATGTGAGAGTTAGCGCCGATAAGCTCCCCGCCGCGCCCTACAGACTCATTAAGAGTGCGCGTGGATTGGTGAAGCTTGCGAGAGATTCACTCGATGTCGCGAGGAAGATAAATAAATTCCTTAAGAAGGAGCATTTCGATGTCATTCACGTCCACTTCCCCTTCGCTGCGTGCATCCTGGTAACTCTGAATAGAAGCGTCAGAAAACGAATGGTCTACACAGCCCACACGGCTGAGCATCGCCTCGGCCTAAGCACGTCATTAAGACCTCCCACGATCGTCCGGCTATTCTCCCCCGACATCTACTTGATGAAAAGGGTTAAGAAGGTCGTGGTTCTCAACGAAGGCTTAAAAGCCAAGCTCATCAAGAAGGGCATCGAAGAAGAGAAGTTAGAGGCCATTCCAAACGGGGTGAACGTGAAAGACTTTGATGTGAGCGCGGATGAAGTGAGGAGAGCAAAGGAGGAGTATGGAATTGCAGGGAAGGTCTCTGTCCTCTTCGCTGGTAATGTCATCCCGCTGAAGGGCGTCCATCACTTAGTAAAGGCGGCAGAGATAGTTCTAAGATATCGTAAGGACGTAGTGTTTCTAATCGCCGGGAATTTGAAGATAGATGAGGATTTTTCTAGCTTCATTATTAATTACGTTAATGTTAGAGGATTAAATAGTAACGTTAAAGTCCTTGGTTTTGTCCCTCATAGGCAATTAAGAACTTTATATGTTGCTTGTGATATATTCGTTCTCCCTTCTCTCGAGGAGGGGCAGAGCATTGCCCTCCTTGAGGCGATGGCGTCTAAGAAACCTTTAATAGGGTCAAGAGTTGGAGGAACTCCAATGCAGATAAAAGATGGGTGGAATGGTTTTTTAGTCGAGCCGGGAAATGAAAAGCAGTTGGCAGAGAAAATACTGTACTTAGTAGAGAATGAGGAGGAAAGGAAGAGGATGGGGAATAACAGTAGAAAATTAGCCGAGGACGAATTTGACTGGAGAAAAATATCGGAAAAGTACTTCAAAGTCTATGAAGAGGTGTGCTATCGGTGAGAATAATTTTATTTGCACAATGGCCGACAAATATAGGCAATGAAATTATGAATAAAGGGGCTAGAACATGCTTAAAAAGCCTTTCCAAAGGCAGAGATCTTCGAAGTTAGCCTCTTCCCCAATTACATCGCAACTTTTAGAGGCTTTGAAGTTCTGGTTGATTTTATTAGCCAGAAGTTTGGAATGATGGAAAGTCACCTTAGTCTATATGCAATAAATTGAATGGAAACTAGCCCATTAAAAAGGAAAGTGGTAAACATCAGTGAAGTAATGGACTCGGATCTTGTAGTCTTTACAGGAGTTATTTTGGACACCTTAGAGGAGAGGGGTCCTGATAGTCTTTTGAGAGCTTCAGGAGGATATCGAGGTCTTCAAGAATCTAAAGTAATGACATGGGTAGAAGGCAAGCTCAAAAAGTTAAAACCTGAAGGGCTATTCCCCCTTTTTAGGGACTCAGAGGCTTATGAACGCTATGGGGACTACTTTGAATTCTCCTATGGTGGGGTTTGTCCAGCTTTCTTCATAGATGAATGATATACCCCGCCCAAAACTCGAGAAGAATTCGTGGTAGTCTTCGACCGCATGCCTGAGCCCGAAATTAACACCATGTATAAAGTCATCAGAGCGCATCACAATGTGCTCGCGTCTCCATATTCAGGCTTTGTTAAAAATTTAGGCTCGTTGTTGCTCGCTACAAAAGCTGGAGGGCTTAAAAGAGGCAACACTTTAGTTTCTCATGTTCTTGAGGACTATCTTTTTCTATATGCTAACGCAAAAGAGGTGCACTCCGATAGAATTCATGCATGTGTTGCAGCTCTTGCTTATGGAAGACCCGCAAGGCTTTACATTTCTTCTCCAAGAGTTGGGCTTTTCGATAAAGTAGTGGATGGTGATATAACTAAAGAACTCATAGCCGTGAATAGAAGCAGATTAGAAGCAGAAAAGGAGAAGCTGGTATCGATTTTAAGAGAAGAACTTAGGAGAACAGTTGATGATCCAAGAAAATAATTACCTCTTGATGCTCTCGATCATAAAGAACCTAACCAAAGCGGAAAAGGGTTTGTAAAAGTTTGCGCATATATTCTAAATAATGAACTCGTTTCAAAATTCTGCCCGCGCGCTAGGGTGTTGCTAAATTCTTTGTCTTAGAGCCTACCGCAGAACCCTTAGCTAAGTGGGCGCACATGTTACCTAATGTGAGCGCTAGGAATGTTGATACTAGCCCCGCGCCTTGTAAAAAGTTTCGCAACGAGTTTAATTGCTGAGACCAAAAATGGGTCAAGCACTCTCTAAAGCCATATTTATGCTTACTTTAGACTTCGAGTTACTTTGGGGATTAATCAACATCAAGAACGAGAGAAAAAAAGGTTTTGAGGAAACCATAAATTTCCTCATAACAAACAAGCATAAGGTTAGAAAGAGCCTGAATAAGCTCTTACAGCTATTTGAAGAATACAGAATCCCGACCACATGGGCGACTGTTGGATACCTATTTCACGAAGACTGGCCTGAGGAGGTACCCCCTGCCTGCCTTCCTTATAAAGACGTCGCAAAAGAACTTCTCCTCGCCAGAGACGTTGTAGAGGAGATTCTCAATAACCCCATCGAGCACGAGATAGGTTACCATGGCTATACCCATGTGGTCTTTCAAGAGAGCACGAGAGAAGTATGCGAATCAGAGATAAAGGAGGGCTTGAATTTAGCGAAAGAACTGGGAATAGAGCTGAAGTCCTTCGTCTTCCCTCAAAATAAAATAGCCCACGTGGACATTTTAAAGAGGTATGGATTTAAAGTATATCGAGGTGGGGTTGCCACAAAATATAGCCAAGATCAAAACATAGTACTCAAGTTAATCTATGGTGGGTACCACACATTCGTAGCCCACCCTGTGGAGCCTGAGTGGAGGGATGGAATATGGGAGGTGAAGAGCTCTATGCTCTTCCTCCACCCTTACTTCGGCTCACGCACTCTGCTGTTCAAGGCGAAGCACGGCCTCGATAAAGCGATTAAGAGGAAGAAGGTGTTTCACGTGCACATGCACCCCCATGACGTCGTGCTGTGCGAGTCGTTGATGGACAGCCTCGACAAGTTCCTCAAATACGTAGCCAAGAGGAGGGATGAAGGTAAGCTGTCGGTCATGACCATGGGCCAGCTCGCGATGACTATCGGGAGGAAGTAAAGTAATGGTAAAGGGAGTCTGCATTATCCACGGAGGAGATATTAGTAAGCAATTTGGAGGCACGCACAGAGTCGTTACCTTTGCAAAGGCTTTGCGTGATGCTGGCCTCCTCGTTCACTTAGTCGTTCCAAAGCCTAGTTCAAGTTTTCCTGAAGGAATAGATGGCATTCATATCCACACTGTTCCAGTAGGGGAGAAGGGAACAATGGATGAAGCACTAAGAGGATTATTTGTTCTACTTAAGGGGGAAAGAGTGGCAAAAACATCTCGTTGCGTCGTTCAAATCGAGCATTCGTCCTTGGCAGGCCTTGCGACTCTAATCGGTTATTCAGTTTTTGGTTACGTCGTGGACGTACATGATCTGTCGTTCGATGACCCTCGATACCTCGATTTAGTTCCAATCTCAATATTTCCTAAACTCATAGGACGCTCAATGTATGAATTAGAGAAAAGAGGGGTTAGTCGGGCATCAAAGATAATAGCTGTATCAGAGCCGATGAAGGAGTTCTTCGTTAAGGAATGGGGTATTCCAGAGGAGAGAATAGAAGTGATCCCCAATGGTTGCTTTGCAGAAAAGCTAGACAAGTTCAAAGAGGGTGTTGAGGAGGAGGGTTCAATTGGTCTCATAGGCGGTTTATCGTACAAGGTAGACCATGACAAGATCATAAGGTTGGCTAAGGAAGTGAGGGAAATAAAGAAAATATATGTAATCGGAGACGGACCAATGCGCCATAAATTTCTAAGAAGATTGAGGGAAGAAAGGATAAACAAGGTAATAGTCACAGGCTACCTTCCACATGAAGTTGCTTATGGTATCTTGGCGAGGTCTCAAGTCTGCATCCTCCCGCTAAGAGACACGTTTCACACGAGGGTCGCGATGCACATTAGAATGCTTGAGTACGCGGTGCTGGGAAAGGCCATAGCAGCTGATAGAGATGCTACGGCGAGGATATTAGAACAACATAACGCAGCTCTCGTCTCAGATCCCTCAGATCCTGACGAATTTGTAGAAAACGTCCGTAGACTTTTGGAAGACGAGAATCTAAGAAGAAAGCTAGGGGAAAACGCAAGGAGACTAGCAAAGGAATTTACTTGGGAGAAGCAGGGGAAGAAGTTGGTGAAAATATATGAAGAATTTATTGAGGATGTATAAGTTCTTAAGACCAATAGAAGAAGAGTTATACAAGTTTTATTATGAAGTTTTATTATGGCATTCATATCATCAGATCAGTATTTCGGGCTTTATATGGTGTTCTAATTCCAGATGAGAAGGCCTTGGTTGAAGTTCATGGGCAAAGGATGTATGTGAGCTTACGCGAAAGACATTACGTAGAGGGGATATTTGAGAGAGAAACGACAGAGGTCTTTAAAAGAGTGATAAAAAAGCGGGATGACAGTATTCGATATAGGTGCAACACATAGATATTACACCCTTCTTGCTACAAGTCTCGTAGGGCCAAGAGGTAAGGTTTTTGCTTTCGAGCCACATCCCGAAAAATACAAAAGGTTAAAAGTGAACGTCATGCTGAATGGTTACACCAACTGCTATCTCGTAAATAAGGCTGTTTCCGAAAAGAGTGGAAAGACAAGATTTTACTTGTCACCCTGATAGCGGTAGGTCGAGCCTATTGTATCCAGAGGACGAGGACAAGTATATAAAAGTAGGGACGATATCTTTGGACGACTTCATCGAGGAGAAGAGAGTCCTTCCAGACGTAATAAAAATGGATGTAGAAGCAGCAGAACCTCATGTTCTTCAAGGCATGAAGAGGCTCTTGGAGGCGAAGGAAAGCTTAATGTTATTTGTCGAGTATGCACTTAGTAGTGATTACGTCTTCAAAGTTCTTGAAGGAAAAGGATTTAAAGTTTATTTCATCACGAGGGATCTGGCAACCTAGGATGTCAGTCGCAACATGTTAAGTTGCCAGGTCCATCACGAGAAACGGTAAATTAATACCTAGGACAGAAGAAGTGAAAAGACGATACCTAGAATCAAACATTTTTGCTATAAGAGGCAAGGAGGAAACTGATGAAAATCTTGCTTGGAAGTTGTACAAAGAGAAAGGAAAAACAATAATGCAGGGAGATGATACATGAGAAGAAGTCATCTGCTTCTATCGCTCGTAATGCTGGCTTCTAAGTCCTCGCTTCTTAAGAGACTGGGCAATAAGCTCGTGCCTTATGTACTTCCCAGAGAGGTCGAAATCGAGGTTTGTAACGCTCGCTTCCTTTTTCGCCCTAAAGAGGATGGGCTTTGGTACCTAAATTATTCTCATGCAGAACCGGGCGTGGCTAAGGTCTTGAGTGAAAACCTGAAGAGAGGGGACACCTTCATTGATGTCGGCGCATATATAGGCTATTACTCCGTATTGGCCCGCACCATAGTTGGAGAAAGTGGTAAAGTAGTATCTTTTGAACCAAACCCCGAGAGCTATGAAATACTTAGAAGGAACATTGAGCTAAACAGGTACGCAAACGTCGTTGCTGAGAACGTGGCTCTTTCAGACGAAGAAGGGACTTTGAAGTTGTTCATTGGACGAGCAAAGGACAGTAGTAGCTTGTTTCTCGCTGAAGGAGTGGACGAGAAAAGATACATCACCGTTAGGGTAACGACACTCGACAATTATTGTCAATCCCACGGAATTGCACCCAACTTTGTAAAGATAGACGCAGAAGGGGCGGAATATAAGATCTTAAAGGGGTTCGAAAAGACGATAAACGCCTACCATCCTAAGCTATTAATCGAGGTTCATCCTAGGCACTTAGAGAGGCAAGGGTTTCCCTTCGCTCCCTTTTTGAGCTCCTAAAGAGTAAGGGCTATGAGGTTTTATTGGTCAGAGAAGAAGGCATCGAAATAATTCCTGAGGAGGAGCTTGTGAGTTTATGCAGGCTAGGCAAAAAATAATTACGGGACAATGGTAAATCAAGTAGTCTTTTGTAGGCCTTCAGTCAAGCCTTCGTGAAGGGAGTTGATAATGAAGGGTAAAATCACGGTGGCAATCGTTGGCGCAGGTAACGTGGCGAACAGCATGCACTTGCCCAGCTGGGCAAAGATACCCGAGGCAAAGGTGGTGGCGGTATGCGACGTAAACAAGGAGTACGCGGAGAGGACAGCTAGGAAGTGGAAGATACCGAGAGTTTACACAGACTTCGACGAACTACTTGAGAAAGAAAGAGGAGGGATAGCAGTAATAGACATATGCACGCCCCCTTCAACGCATGCACCCTTAAGCGTCAAGGCTATGGAAGCTGGCTTCCACGTATTGCTGGAGAAGCCGATGGCAATGAGCTTGGAGGAGAGCGAGAGGATACTCAAGGAGTATCAGAGGAGGAAGGATGAGGTGAGGCTCTGCATCATCCACAACTATCTGTTCAGCCCCTCCATGCTGAAAATAAAGTCCGCGTTAGAGAAGAACAAAGTAGATGTCTTGGGCGTAGACATCAGGATGTTGCATACGCCGCAAGATGAGATGATATCAGACAGAAATCACTGGGTCCACTCGTTGCCCGGGGGCAGATTCGGCGAGTGCCTCATCCATCCAGTATATCTATTACACAATTTAATAGGGAAGCTGAACGTAAGGGACGTTCATGCGTGGAAGAGAGGAGGCTACGAGTGGGTGAAGTATGACGAGCTGATGGTAACGTTTGATTCTGGCGAAAGGTTCGGGAGCATCTACATATCGTTCAACAGCCCGAGAGAAACCAGCTTTCCAACGGTGAGGGTCTATGGGAAGAACCTAATCTTAAGCTTTGACGGGACGAACTCGACTCTTACGATACAGAGGGGCACCAATACGAGGTCAAACATTAAGAGGGCGGCAGACTCTTTGAACGTCTCCATGCAATTGCTGAGGTCGATGGTGAAGAACGCTCTCGAAGTCGTTACGGGCAAGTGGAGGTTGGGCCACGAGAACCTCTTCAGGCTCTTCGTCAATAGCATAACAAAAGGAAATGAAGTTCCGTATCTCCCTGAAGAGGCCTTTGAGGCGAACAAGACCTTCCTAGAAGTGTTGAAGCAACTGCCATGAAGGTTTCTTACGAGGAAGAAATGTGGAAGAGGTACCGCGAGAAGATCGAAAAGAGGACGGCATACTACAGGGAAGTCATTAGCTTGATTCCATCGGACGTGAAAAGCATCTTGGACGTAGGATGTGGAGAAGGCACCTTCTTAAACATGCTCAGGAGTTTGGGAAGAGCAAGCATGATAGTCGGGCTGGACGTCAGCGAAACGGCCCTCAAATACGTTGAGGGACAAAAGATCCGAGCAAGCGCAGGGAAGTTACCGTTCGGAAACGGGAGCTTCGACCTCGTAACTTGCTTAGAGACGTTAGAGCATTTGAAGCAAGAAGTCTTCATTAGGGCGATAGAAGAGATTAAACGCATTGCAAAAAAGTACATAATAGTCTCTGTTCCCAACGAAGAACCCCTAGAATACTTCCTGGTAGTGTGTCCTGCATGCGGTTGTCACTTCAACGCTGTCGGCCACGTTAGGAGCTTCAGCCCGAAAATCCTCAGAGAACTGTTCTCCCCGATTTTCTCTCTAAAGGCATTAAGGGATTGCGGTGACCTCGTTGAGTACCCGACTTATAATAGAGTGCTATTTGGCGCTCTCCGCTCCTACTTGAAGCCGCAACCTCCAAGAGGCTCTATATGCCCACAATGTGGCTATGTGGCAAAGGCAGGTGAAGGAAGAATATCCTATTCGCAAATGCCTACTCTGCTTAAACTGTTTAAGAGAATTGCGGATCTGCTATGGCGTCCGAAAAAGAGGAGGCAGTGGTTAGTAGCTCTATATGAAAGAGTGATGGAAAGACAAAGACAGGCAAGAGATGACCATATATGAAAATCGCGTATGTTCTTCTGTCTAGCAAGGGTGGGATCCCGCATTATACGGCGTGCTTAGCAAATGCCGTTTCCAAGTACGCTGACGTCGTTGTACTGAAGCCTGACAAAACCACCGCTGACGACATTTTCTCGGATAGAATAGAGGTAATAAACGCATTTAAATCAATGAACTTATCTTACGTGGACATTTACAAAAGAACCTTTATCTCCCTCAAAACGATTGAGGGTCCCTTGTCTTATAAAAATCTCAAGATAATCGAAGAAGTTAACCCGGACTTAGTCCATTTTCCAGGAGGTTTTATCCCCCCAATACAGATCTTCATTCGTCTATACAAACTAGACGAGAAATACCCTGTTCTCGTGACTCTTCACAGCGTCCTACCAAAGAGGTTTTTCATGTTGCCCAAAAGAGACCTACCTCTTGGGACGCCATTCCTTAACGTAGTTGTTGCAAATATAGAGAACTTCTTAGACTTGCTGATGCCAAGGGTAAAATGCGAGAAGGTGATAGTCCACACTCAGAGGAATAGAGAAAGGTTAATAGAGAGGGGCCTTCCTCAGCAAGAGGTCGTCGTCATACCCCATGGCGTTTTCAACTTCTTTAAAGATTATGGTAATCCCGGTGACCTCAAAGAGGAGAAGAACTGCGTTCTCTTCTTTGGAAATATCGTGGTAAGTAAGGCAGTTGATGTGCTCATAGATGCCATGCCTATAGTAATTAAGGAGATCCCAGATGTCAAGCTTATAATCGCTGGTGATGGAGTCATACCAAAAAGAAGTTGGAAAATAATCGAAAAGTACAAATCAAACTTCGAGATACATAATTATTTCATCCCAAACGATAAAGTGAGAGAGTTCTTCTCTCGCGCCTGTATCGTGGTAATTCCTAACAGAAAACAGGAAGGACATAGCGGCTCACTGACCATAGCCTATTCCTTCGGAAAACCTGTTGTCACAACAAATGTTGGGGAGTTTCCCACCCTAGTTAGAGATGCTGGTTGCGGCTTGGTAGTCCCCCCCGAGGATCCGATTGCGTTAGCAAAAGCAATTATTAAGCTCTTAAAGGATGATGAGCTAAGGGGGAAGATGAAAGAAAACGCATTGAGGATGGCGGAGAAGTTGTCATGGGACAATGTTGCCAAGATGCACATGGGAGTTTACGAGGAGGTTCTAACGCATCACTTCTAGAAGGTGGAGGCGTGGAAAGATGGCCATAGCATCAAAGAAACATGAGGGTTATCGGAATGAGCGAAGGAAAAGTTAAGGTTGATATTATTAAACTCGCTCTAGTTATTTACTTACTCGTCTTCGGCGTTATAACTCTAGAGAAGCTTGGAATAATAATCCCCATAGTTAAGGAGATCATAGTCTCTTCATATTTGTTGTTAATCCCTGGGCTATTAGTGATAAAGACCCTGAGGTTGAACGCAAGTCTTGAAGAGCTAATACTGCTATCGATAGGGGCAAGCATTTCTACCATTACTTTGCTATCCTTATTAGCAAACGTAGCGTTCTCACAGTTCTATGAAAGGCCTATATCCGAAGTACCTCTAACGCTAATCATAAGCGGCTTTACGCTCCTAGCACTCGCTTTATGTTATCGTAAAGGAGACAGGCAACTCATCATCACTTGTAATTACAGAGAAACGCGTTTCGTCCTTCTCTCCTCGCTTCCTCCGACTTTAATGCTGATGAGCAAAATGAGCGGAATTAATGCCTTATCCTTTTTCTTACTAGTGATGATCTCGATAACCCCGCTAATCGCCTTACTAGGAAAGGCAAGCGAGAGAGCTTACCCCCTACTTGTTTTGAGCACATCACTCTCCCTAATGGTTTTGTTCCTCTTCGAGGTAGGGCCTATTGCGTGGACTCCGTGGAAGACTGGTGAGGCCGTTAAGATAGCTGGTTTTTGGGATCCGCTCTTTCGGTCTCAGCATAACTCAATGCTGGTTCCATACCTATTTCACCCAACATTCTCGGTCTTGTCAGGGATGGATCTAGAGATGGGGAGTAAAGTTCTCGACTCCATGATATTCTCACTTATTCCAATGGCTTTGTACTTAATCTATAGAAGGTTTCTCGACCCATCTACTTCCTTCCTCGCGGCTTGCCTTTATACCTTCTATCCATTTTATGACCAACTACTGGTCATGAACAGAACAGGCTTTGCTTTCTTCTTCACCTCCTTAATCCTATTGCTAATCGTGAGCGAGGGGGTCAGCTTAAAAAGCGGGCGTCTGTTACTCATGATTTTTGCTTTTTCGTTGATCACCTCCCATTATGGGACTGCCTACCTTTTTATGATCCTCCTCATGGTAGTTCTGCTGTTGCGCTTTTACAAGAAAAATGCTACTAGGGAGATCAAGCAAGAGATCATTCCTCCTACTTTCATTATTTTGTTTGTTATAATGGCGTTTTCATGGTACATGTATACTTCGGGGGCACAAAACTTCGAGTGGGGAGTGGATTTCGGGAGGCATGTAGTGGCGAACTTAAAGGACTTCTTTAATCCCGAGAAGTCGGCCGCTATGAGGGCCTTTACCACGAGGTCTGTGACCCCTTCTTTTTCACTTGAAGCAACGAAATGGCTCCTCTTCATCACCTTGATCTTCATAGTCATCGGCGCTGCAAAACTCCTCTATCTCTACCTAAGAGGTAGAGTTGATACGAGATATGCTATCCTCACTCTCGCCTTTTGCTCTGTTTTGATCGGTATGACTCAGATGGGAATGCCTAGGATCTTCGGCTTCTCGCTCCTCCTCGCAGCCCCTTTAGCCGTACAGGGGTTATCAGAAATCCTCAGGCTTGTGAAGGTAAGAGAGGAAAAACGTTTACTTGTTTTCTCAATTTTTCTCTTCATGCTCTTCGCCTTCAACTACGGAATCGTTGCAAACACGATAAATACCGTAATGGGAGAGGCAGTAGATATGTCATTGCACGGCACTTTTCGCGAGAAAATTTTAGAGGGCAACAATCTTGATTTCAAGCGTCTTGTGTATTATGTTTGGCAACCCGACTCGACATTTGAATCCGCAAAGTGGCTTTTCAGTTATTGCAATCCAGCGGAGCGTACTTACATCGACTCGATAATTGCTGATACTCATCTCCTAGAACTACAACTACCTAAGGAGTATGGAGGAAAAGTCCTTCATAACCTAACCCAACCTGCGCTCGCGAGCATAAAGGATGTACTTGCAGGAAAGGCAAAAGAGGGGTACGTTTTTCTCGCCTCCCATAACATAAGAGATGACTTCATCTGCGTAGTAGATCCCACTAGAAGTGAAAAGTATTACAGGTTATCCGATTATCATCACATCTTCGATGGCATTAGCAAGGTATATGATAGTGGAGGAGGAGAAATTTTAATTTTGAAGGAGGAGAGTAAGCAAGGTGAGTTGTCTTAATGAAAGATGATATTGGTTTTCATCGACTTAAGGGGTATGTCTCTCACTTTAGGAAGATATATGATATTAATCAGATAGTTAACCTTGCAAAGTTTTTCATTGGCTTGAAATTAGGGCGTTGCATCAATAACCCTGTTAGTTGCGAATTTTATATTACGAATAAATGTAACCTTCGTTGTAAACATTGTAATGTGTGGAGGGATAGTGCGCATAGGACCTCATCGAGTAATGAGCTGAGCTACGAGGAGATAATTGACTTGCTCATTGATTTGAAGAGAATAGGGGTGAAACATATTGGTTATAGTGGAGGAGAACCGTTCCTGAAAGAACGTTTCTTAGATGTATTGAGAGTGGGTCACGAGTTAGGTTTTCACCAAGTAGTTTCGACTAATGGAACGCTGATCGATGAAAATGTAGCGAGAATACTAGTCAAGTATGTTGATGGTGTTGGCATAAGCATAGACGGGCCGCCGGACGTACATGATAAAATTAGAGGTGTAGAAGGGTCTTTCAACAAAGCGATGAAAGCTTTAAAGATCTTAAATTCTTTAAAGAAGAACTTTGCGGGCATAGGTTTTGTCATTTCTAAATTAAATTATAGGGAAATTCCAAGAATGTTGGACTTAGCGCGTTCTCTTGGCGTAGGTATTGGCTTTCAACCTGTCCACATTTTTGGTGTAGTTTTTCCAAGAAAAAGTAACCATCCGTTTGAAGATATTAGCTTTAATGATGAAGACGTTACAGAGCTAGCTCGAATAATACAATACTTAATAGCGCAGGGATATTGTGCAGGAAATCCTATAAAAGAAGAATATGTGAAGGGGATTGTCGACTTTATCCGCGGGGAAAAGAAAAGGTTGTGCGTGGTGGGATACTTAGGACTTACAATCGGACCAGATGGCTCAGTTTATCCATGTTCCTTTTCTCATAAAGTAGGGAACGTAAGAGAAAGGTCTATTGAAGAAATATGGAAGTCCCCTGATTATTATAAGACTAGGAGGGATATGTTATCTTGTAAAAAGTGTTACCTTGGATGTTACGAAGCAATAAACATTCCCATTAACAAATTCTTAACTAAATTCCCATTTATATATCAACGTCTTCAGGCGAAATCAAATAGTTGTCTATAACAAAGGCTTGAGGGAATGACCATTGTTTCGAGGCTCAGGGAGAGTTTGCCAGAAAGCTGGAGGTCGAAATTAAAGGAGATGACGGCGAGGCATCCAACGCTGACTTCAATCATCGCCCTCCTCTACGGCTTATCTCTGAGGGCTGGTCACGAGCCCTACATTAGTGGCAAGAGAGTCCCAAAGATCTTCGTGATCCCGGACATATGTGCCGTGGACTGCGCATTAGACGTATTCGTGAAGGGAGTATACGATAGGTTCTATAGGCTGCGAGAGGGCGACGTCGTGATCGACGTCGGGGCCCACGTAGGGATGTTCACGGTCAAGGCCGCGATGAGCGTTGGGGAGAAGGGGAAGGTAGTGGCGGTCGAGCCAGTCGAGGAGAACCTGAGGCTCTTGAGGAAGAACGTCGAGCTCCACAAGCTAAACAACGTGGTGATAATTGGGAGGGCTTGCGGTCGAGAGAGAGGAAGGGCAAAGCTGGTCAAGTCAGCGCTCTCGGGAACTCATCAGCTCAGAGCCGTCAGCAAAGAGCCGGAGCTCCCTGTAAGTGAAGTTGAGGTGGAGGTTACTACGATAGACGACGTGTGTCGCGACCTCGGGCTTTTGAGGATCGACTTCCTGAAGATAGACGTTGAGGGGGCCGAGCTGGAGGTCTTGAGAGGGGCTGAGGAGAGCTTGAAGGTTACGAGGAACATCGCCATGGAGCTACATTATGAGGGCGAGGGGGAGGAGGTGAGACACTATT
>Ga0080004_1157019_pt1 | contig 27711 bp, 38 predicted proteins | sample WasSprMetagenome_FD_69207 | JGI IMG/M metagenome (GOLD analysis project Ga0080004, IMG submission 69207) | Sulfidic aquatic microbial communities from Washburn Spring, Yellowstone National Park, USA - WS (SPADES assembly) (version 2) | ecosystem: Environmental > Aquatic > Thermal springs > Hot... | reverse complement strand
GACCTCCTCCCGAGTTTGAACCGGTGAAAGAGCCCAGATTTGGGGAGAGAATAACGGACTGGGGCTACATCACGAGCAGTTCAATCTATCGGTAATTTCCCCGAAGGGGGTTTGTTCTTTGTTTTTTGATTAATTCGACAAACCCTAAAGTTAGAAAAAACTTAAATATTACCCCTTGGAGGGGTGAATGGGTAAAGATATGCAAGAATTGGCAAAAACTGCCTCCATATGTCCTGAATGCTTAAAGATTATCCCCGCGACGGTTTTTGAGCAAGATGGAAAGGTTTGGATAAAAAAAACATGTGAGGAACATGGCAAGTTTGAGGATCTCTATTTTGGTTCATATGAATGGTACAATCGAGCAAAGGCCTATGCGAAGGATGGTAGGGGGGTGGAAAATCCTCAGGTCACAAAGAAAGCACCTGTGTGCCCCAGGGATTGTGGGTTATGTAGGCTTCACAAGAGTCACACGGCGTTAGCGAACATCGTATTAACCAATCGCTGCGATTTGAGTTGCTGGTATTGTTTTTTCTACGCTAAAAGAGTTGGCTACATTTATGAACCATCGCTGGAGGAGATAGATGAAATGGTAAAGATTTTGCGGAGCGAGCGCCCCATCCCTTGCAATGCCGTGCAGCTTACTGGAGGTGAGCCCTGTCTTCGTGAAGATCTTTTAGACATAATCAAGCTGGTTAAGTCTCACGGCATCGATCATGTCCAGCTTAACACAAATGGGATAAGGCTCGCTTTTGACCCGGAGTTGGTTAGGCAGGTAAGGGAGGCAGGGGTCAACACCATCTATTTGAGCTTTGACGGAATCTCCGAAAAGACAAATCCTAAAAATCACTGGGAGGTTCCTCAAACTATTGAAAATGCTAGGAAAGTTGGGCTCGGAATAGTCCTTGTGCCCACGGTGATAAAAACGATCAATGATCACGAGGTGGGCGCGATCCTGAAGTACGGATTCAGGAACATGGATGTCATAAGGGGGGTAAACTTTCAACCAGTTTCTCTTGTGGGTAGAATGCCTAGGAAGGAACGCGAGCGTTACCGCATAACGATTCCAGATGTCATCGAATGCATTGAAAAACAGACGGACGGCGCGATCACCATGCAGGACTTCTTCCCCGTCCCGACTGCAATGGTAATAAGCAGTTTTGTTGAGGCGCTGGTGAAGCGTCCGATGTACGATCTCAGCAGTCATTTTGCATGTGGCGCAGCAACCTACGTGTTTCAAGATGACGGTAAATTGATACCTATCACTCGGTTCATAGATGTGGAGGGCTTCTTAGAATACTTGGGTGAAAAAACTCAGGAATTGAAGGCGGGTGGGAGCAGGGTCTTAGTGGGTGCAAAGTTGCTTTACTCAATCAGGAAATTCATCGATGGGGAAAAGAAGCCAAAGGGCCTTAACATTGACAAGATCCTTTTCAACGCATTTGTTAAGCACAATTATGACGCGCTGGGAGAGTTCCATAAAAAATCTTTGTTCATAGGGATGATGCACTTTATGGACCCCTACAACTACGATATCGAGAGGGTGAAGAGATGTTGCATTCATTACGCCATGACGGATCACAGGGTGATCCCGTTCTGCGCTTTTAATGTGATCCCTGAATGGTACAGGGACAAAGCTCAGGAGGCTCAAGGGATTTCTTTCAAAGAGTGGGAAACTCGCACGGGTAAGAAACTCAGGAACGACCTTTACAAGAGGGATGTGAAGAAATTGGTCGAGTCGGAAGCATACAAGAAGTTCATCCAACAAGTTAAGGAAATAGTTTAGGTCATTGTTCGAGCACTCGCCCAAGCGGGAAACTTATGGCAGTACTGTTCTATTTACGATTTGTGTTAGGCATTTTCTTGCTTGCGCGCGAAGAATTTGTTATCCACCTGAGAGGGATTTTATCGTCCACATTAAGGCGATTCCAGCTAGGAATGAAACGAAAGAAAGCACGGTTCTGATTTTATCAGTTTCTTTGTGTAGCTCCGGTATCAAGTCGGAGGCCGCGATGTAGAGGAAGCCACCGGCGGCTAAAGGTAGCAAAAATATCATAATGGTCTCTAGCAAATGAAGGAGATAATAACCTAGGGCCCCTCCTGCGACAGCCATCAATGCTGTCACAAAATTCAGCGCTAATGCTCTACGCGGCCTGAGACCGCCGTATACCAAGACGCCGAAATCGCCGAGCTCCTGCGGGATCTCATGAGCGGCAATTGCCATCGTGGTGGTCAGCCCCAGCGGGATACTTGTAATATAGGCGGCGGCCATGATTAACCCATCGATAAAGTTGTGCACACCATCGCCGAAGAGATTTAGGTAAGCAAATGTGTGAATTGGGCACGCTTTTTCATGGCAGTGACGCCATAGCAATTTTTCCAAGACAAAGAAGAGCACGAATCCTAGCACAACTGTCAGAAAGATGTTATGAAGTTCGCCAGCTGCACTTCTCTCTACAGATTCCGGTATCAGGTGAAGAAAGGCCCCCCCGATGAGGGCACCAGCGGCAAAACCCACTAGAGTCAATAAAACTTTCTTTATTTTGTTTTCCGACAGAACCAAAGTGAAGGCTCCGACAAATGATATCATGCTTACCGTAATGGTCGCCGCAACAATCCAGATGAATTCATCCATATATCTCCCACTTTTAGTTGCTCGCTTTATGCTCTTTACAATCGAATGGATTTAGATTTTACCTTTGCGCGCGTAATTTTTGGGTCATTTGAAAAGTTTTTTACTATGTTTTTCATGTCGTGCGCAAAATTTGTTTTTAAGAGTTTTTCCGGGTCTTTAATTGAGTTTTCAAGCTTATCGTCGAACCCGATGCGTCCCAGATACTTGACCCCAAATTTTTCCGCTAAGGACTCGACTAGATCAGTTTTGCGCAGGCACATATTCTCGATCATCCCTAAAATTGGCGCATTTACTTCTAGGAGCAGCCTTGTTAGCCTTGCAACGGTTTCTATTGTGAGCAAAGATGGTGTGGCTACTATCAAAAATTCCCCCCTCTTAATAAACCTGATGATATCCAGAATTTCTTCCCCCATCCCCGGCGGCGCGTCTACAATGAGGTAATCTAGCTTTCCCCATTTGGTTATAGTTAGCATTTCTATCAAAGCGTCCGAGATCTCCTTTCCTCTGATTGGCAAGGGCTGGTGTTTCGAGAAATAAACTAAAGACATAAATTTTATTCCCCAGATCTTTGGCGGGATCAGTCCCTTCTCCTCGCTAGGGGCTATCTCTTTTCCCGCGTTCAGAATTACGTGGCATGAGGGCCCATGAAAATCTATATCCAATAGCCCAGTCTTCTTCCCTTCCTTCGAGAGAAAAAGGGATAGCGTGGAAGCTATGAGGCTTTTGCCCACTCCCCCCTTCCCGCTCACGACGACTACGATTCTTTTAGCTCCGCTTAATCTTTTGTCTATGACGGTGAGCCGCGGGTCTAAGTGTGTTGCCTTGATACCTTTGCTTGCTCTATCCATATTCCTCTACCTCTTACGACCTCAAAGTCGGGGCTATTACACGCGGGGCAGCGAATGAACGCGTGAGCAATTTCGGGTACAAAGTGTATAGCTTCACTTTCGCTGCAGCTGAGTCTGTTTTTAACGAGACCAAGTTTCCACTCTTTGCCGCATTGTCTGCATTTGAAGATAGCCTCTTCCTTCTTGATCACTATTTTAGCTCCATCTAAAGGGGTATTTTTTGAAAGTTCTTTAAATGCGAAGTAGAAGGTTTCGATGTCTATGTTTTGAAGTTCTCCGATTTTCAATTTTATTTCTGAAAATTTCTTCACTTTTTCCTCCCTTTGGATTTTAGTTAAAGTGGCGAATACAGCTTCTGCAAGTGCCCATTCATGCATGACAGTCACTTGTCTATAGTTTTTGTTCGCGCATAATAAAACTTGGTCAATTTTGTATTTGCGGTTTTTTAAGCCATTTTAATACAAAGCCATTTTAACAATGGCCTGGGAGTAGAAATGAACATAGCATGGGAAATTGTATACCCATGGGAATGAAGCGGTTTTGGCTTAAAAATCCCACCTCAAATAATTGGTAAAGTAACGAATAAATGCTTATGAACCAAAAAATATACTAATGTTGTGCCGGGGGATGCCGGGGTTCCCTTAGGGGCCCGACAGCTCAGCAGGTAGAGAAGTGGTTCACTTCGCCGAAAGCGCTCGGCTGTTAAACATGGCGCGGATGAAGAACGAACCTCAAAGGATCTCCTTGACGCGCACGCTTGCGGCAACCGAGCGGTCGGAGGTTCGAGTCCTCCCCCCGGCGCCATTCCTTTGTTTCTTGGTTTAATTGAAAAATCAGGTTTTTCTCTTTTGGAAAGATTTGGTTTCAAAAATTTGGAGATAAAGAATTGGCCAACGAATTCTTTCCTTTTTGGTCTAACATGGAATTTTCAGATTTCTATCTCTTGAGAATTCGCAGCAAAATAAAAAAAGAATAGGGAGGGCCTTTACCAAGCCCTCTCTTCAGTTATAAATGGTATACCCTTCCAGTGCTGTCCTGCGTAATCTGTCTCAAAAGTGCCTGCTTTGACCTCTGCCCTTACTCTCTCGATCTCCGCCTTAATTGCCGCGGGCACTTGATTATCGAACCCATGGAATGGCGCAATTTCCTCAACTCCCTGAGCCAAGCCCAATGGATGTGCCCCTGCTTTGAGTGTCCCAGCTCTGTACTGGTTCACAAAGTATCTTATCACGTTCTTGCAGTCTATAATGTTGCTGGTGATGATCGTTTTAGGCGCTAGAGCATTTTGGTCAGTCATGTCGCCTATTGCATACACCCCGCGTAGCGAGGCCGCTTGGATGCCTCCGAGAGTTATCCCATCTCCTCTGAACAGTATTACATCCGCACCAGCATCGATGAGTGCTAGGGCCTTTTCTCTACCCGCTGCCACATCGTCCCACACGCCGACAAAGTCCCTGATTACCTTTATCTGTTTGCCTAGAATTTGTGCCCCCCTTTCTACCCCTGCTTTAAATCCTTCGCTGGTCGCTATCATCATGGGGAATTTTTCTCCATCCAAAAAAGCCACTGTTCCAGTCTTAGTGAAAGCGGAGGCGGCAAGCCCGGCTAGATAAGCGCCCTCGTGCATCGGGGTGAGCTGCCATACAATGTTCGGCAGATTGTCGGTTTTCCACCAGTTCATACCTATAAACCATGTGTCCTTGTAGTCTGGGGCCACTCTCAGAGCTGCGTCTTGGTATCCGAGCGTCCAGCAGAATATCAATTTGTAGCCCCTCTCCGCATAAGACCTCATAGTGGCGTCAACCCCTACATGGCCTAGCCCGTGAGATATGTCTATGTCTATATCCAGCTCTTTTGCCACCTCAGTAGCCGCAGTATACATTGCCGCATTCCAACCTGCGTCAGTTATAGAGCCCGGTAGCATGAATGCTACTTTTAATTTTTGCGGGGTGGGCGTGGGTGTGGGGGTAGGCGTAGGTGTTGGGGTTGGCGTGGGCGTAGGGGCTGGCTGAGATGCGAGGTAAACCGCAGCTGCAGCTATGATCACTATCACAATCACTGCCGCAGCAATAAGTCCAGCTTTTTGTGCCATTTTATCATACCTCCTTTTTTTTTACAGCGGATTTAGATTCTCTTTTTTGTCATTTAAATTTTTGGAAAACCTGAAAACTTGTTATGAGAAAAAATCTAAAATTCACCCGAAAGCTAATTTAGTAGTCCATCAAATTATTGTTGGTGTAAAAAATGTCGTGGGAGGGAAAGATAATAAAAATAGATGACCTGCGTTGGGAAATCCCGCAGGAGTACAAGCGCGGGATGCGAGTCCCAGCAAGAATTTATGCGGATGTGGATTTGTTGAACGAAATGCATAAAGACTTGACGCTTGATCAGGCGGCAAACGTTTCATTCCTCCAAGGGATTTACAAGTATTCTATAACTTTGCCAGATGGACATCAGGGATACGGTTTTCCCATAGGAGGGGTAGCGGCCACGGATTTTGAAGAAGGGGTTATAAGCCCTGGAGGGGTAGGCTACGATATCAACTGTGGGGTCCGCCTGCTTAGGACAAATTTTGACAAGGAAGACGTTGAACCAAAAGTTCGACAGCTCGTCGAAACCCTATTTAAAAATGTTCCCTCTGGCTTGGGCAGCACGGGCCATGTTAAGCTCTCCCTTTCCCAGCTCGACGAAGTTTTGAGGTACGGCGCGAAGTGGGCCGTGGAAAACGACTTCGGCTGGGAGGAGGATCTAGAGAGGCTGGAGGAAGGCGGATGCATGATGGGGGCAGATCCGAGCAAGGTGAGCACCGCGGCTAAGCAAAGGGGCTTTCCACAGCTTGGGAGCTTGGGCTCTGGGAACCACTTCCTTGAAGTCGAATACGTTGATAAAATCTTCGATCCCGAGGTTGCCCGCGCATTTGGGATTGAGCGAGAGGGACAGGTGATGGTCCTAATTCATACAGGCTCTAGGGGGCTGGGCCACCAAGTTTGTTCTGACTACTTACGCACAATGGAGAGGGCAGTTCGTCAGTATAAAATAGAGTTGCCGGATAGAGAACTTGTAAACGTCCCAATAAACTCGCCGGAGGGGCAAGCGTATTTCTCAGCCATGGCATGTGCTGCGAATTTCGCTTGGGCCAATCGTCAAATGATCGTGCACTGGGTTAGACAATCCTTTGAGCAGGTTTTCGGTCAAGACGCTGAAGGCGCTGGTCTGCACATTGTTTATGATGTGGCGCATAACATAGCCAAAATAGAAGAGCATAAAGTGGATGGGGGGAGGCGAAAGGTGTGCGTTCACAGGAAGGGGGCTACTAGGGCATTTGGTCCTGGGCATCCTGATGTCCCAGCTTTATATCGAAATGTCGGGCAACCGGTTCTTATCCCTGGAGACATGGGCACTGCCTCTTATGTGCTGGTCGGGACCGAGCAGGCGATGAATGAGACATTCGCTTCTACCGCCCACGGCGCTGGACGCCATTTGAGCAGGACCGCAGCGCTTAAGAAATTTAGGGGGGAGGAAATCAGGCGCGAGCTCGAAGGTCGGGGCATAGTCGTCAGAGCGGCGAAGACGTCCGTCATAGCCGAGGAGGCGCCGGGGAGTTACAAAGACATTGATAAGGTGGTAAAGGTTAGCCATGATGCGGGCATAGCCAAGATGGTCGCGAGGCTTAAACCGATGGGCGTTGCAAAGGGATAGTTGGGGTCAACCATACATAGCTTCCGGTCTACCCCTTTCCTCCTCAACTTTTTTCATCATTTTATACCGGTCTGCTATCTCCATCAGCTTCTGCTCTATTTCTTTCCCCCTTTCCAGAAGTTCCGAGGTATCCACGTTTAGGTTGTAAACCTTATTCACAGCTTCAATTAGCTTAGCCGCGCCCTCCGGGTCAGGCATGAAGGCCAAGGCGGGCGTAAGGAATGAGATCCCCAAGATTTTTCTAGTCAGGCACTCATTTAAAATGCTCCCCGCTATGCCCGTTATCGCCCCCTTTGATGGGATCCCTATTCCTTTAAGCTCGAACTCCTTGCACCTGTTTTCCTCCGCGACGCAGAGGGGGGTCCTTTCCGTTGGTAATTCTGTGACCGGTATCCCCTCTAAAATTACCACTTCCCTTGCTTTTTTTCTCTCCGCCCAATCCAGTATTCCCACGGCGATAGGATACAAGCCATCTAGGGATACAGGAATTTCGCATATAGCGGCACATATCGTGCCATCTTTGTTTGAATAAATTCTAAACGGATGTCTAAGTTTTCCGTCTATAAAAACAGTGGCGGGCGGGAGGTATCTAGATCGGACGTGAGCGATTTCCCTCATATTCAATTTTTCGATGATTTGACTTACAGCGATGTTGCCCACGAGTCCGGCGCCTATAAAGCCCATTATCAAAAGGGGCTTTTTAAGCACGGCCTTTTTTGTTTCCACAATCTCTATTTCAGGAATTTTCAATTCTTTTGGCAAATGATCACCAACATTTTTTCATAGCCTTTTACTTATTAATTGGTGGGATAGTTAATTCATAAAAAGTAAGGCGGGGATATAGCTGCAGGAAAAAATTTCCATTTCCGTTTTACTGCCTGCCTCCCTAGTTGCAGACATGGCCGACCTTCGCCAAAAGACCTTTAAGGTAGGTTTAGTTGGTCGCGCCCTCGCCGTTTTTCGCGTTAACGGTGTCGTCATCTACAACGATCACGATCCGAATGTCCAAAATCAGAGTTCGGAGTTAGAGTTGATAGCGGCATTGCTTGAATACATGGAAACCCCCCAGTATCTCAGAAAGCTTCTTTTCAGGAGGAGGAGGGAACTTCGATACGCTGGAATTTTGCCACCACTTCGCACCCCCCATCACGCTTTGGCCAACGAGAAAAACAGAGAAGGAGATTTTCGAGAGGCCGTTGTCCTGCATGCTGACGATCGTCGTTCAATTCTGGAACTGGGACTCCGTGAGAAAGGGGTTACAAATATAAAGTTAGAAGTTGGGCAGAGGTTAACTGTAAGATTGCTTAGAAGGTTAGATGGGGACAAATTTTTAGTAGTTCCTTCGGCGAGAGAGGAAACGGGAGAATACTGGGGATTCAAAGTCTTAAGGGCAGAAAATTTAAGGGATGCCTTAAGTTTAGTTAGGGCCGATTATATATTGGGGACGTCGCGTTATGGAAAAAATATATATGAGAGCATGTCAGCGATAAAGGGTAGCAATCCGAAGAGCATGGCGATAGCGTTTGGGGGCCCTTTCTCCGGGCTTTATGAGATCTGCAAGCGCCAGAAGGTCGCCCCGGAAAAACTATTTAACGTCATCGTGAACACAATACCAGAGCAAGGGGCGGCGACGGTCCGGACGGAAGAGGCGCTCCTGGCCACCCTAGCGCTCATCAACGTGCTCCTCAGGGAGTGAAAAAAATGGGAAGGAGAGCACATCACCCAAAGCGGGGCTCGCTGGCTTTCATGCCCAGAGTGCGCGCCCCTCGTGCGATAGCCCATGTGCGGGCGTGGCCAGATGACACTAGGTTAGGGCTTCAGGGTTTTGTGGGTTATAAGGCAGGCATGACACATGTCCTAATGATAGACGACAGGAAGGGTAGTTTGACCTCTGGTCAAGAGATAAATTTGCCCGCATCCGTGATTGAGACTCCCCCCCTGAACATATGCGCCATTAGGCTTTATTCTTCGAGCACTAAGGGTCTAAACTCAATCACGGAGGTTTGGGCAGGTGAGCTTTCCAAAGATCTCTCCCGAGTCGTAAAAATGTCAAAAAATTACGATTTTAAGAAGGCTCTCGAGAGAGCGGAGGCGCTGATAAAAGAGGGCAAAGTTAATGACATAAGAGTCATCGCTTGCACAAACCCCCGCTTGGCAGGGGTTCCAAAGAAGAAACCAGATTTGGTGGAGATTCGTGTAGGGGGGGAGTCGATTGAGAAGCGGTGGGAATACTCTAAAAACATTCTAGGTAAGCAGGTGAGCGTTGGCGAGGTTTTTAAAGGCGGGGAGCATGTCGATGTCATCGCGATCACTAAGGGCAAGGGCTTTCAGGGGCCGATCAAGCGCTGGGGGATCAAAATACTCCCGAGAAAACAGGATGACGGAAGCCGCCAGATTGGAACCCTTGGACCTTGGAAACCTTCAAAGATAATGTGGACAGTCCCTCAGGCAGGCCAAATGGGTTATAACCAGCGCACCGAGTTCAACAAGCGAATTTTGAAAATAGGAAAAGATGGTAGGGAAATAACCCCCGCTGGGGGATTTTTAAGGTACGGGCCGATAAAGAGTGACTTCATTTTGCTCGCGGGCTCCGTGCCGGGGCCGACTAAGCGACTTATCCATATTAGATATCCAGTGCGGCCCCCTAAGGGCGCACCCCAGTCTTCTCCCGTTTTGACGTATGTAAGTTTAGCTTCTCAGCAGGGTGCATAGGATGAAGGTTCACGTTTATTCCCTTAACGGGGAGCCGATTGAGGAAATCGATCTCCCAGAGGTTTTTGAGGAAGAGCCTAGGCCTGATTTGATTAGGCGGGCAGTTATAGCCGCCCAAACCTCACGTCTGCAGCCTTGGGGACCGGATCCCATGTCTGGAAAAAGAACCTCAGCGGAGACGTGGGGGAAGGGGCATGGAGTTTCAAGAGTTCGTAGGGTTAAGGGAAGCAGGTACCCAGCCGCAGGGGTAGGGGCGTTTGCCCCGCATACGGTGGGTGGTAGGCGTGCGCACCCGCCAAAGACTGAAAAAATTCTTAGAGAAAAAATAAACATTAAAGAGAGGCGTCTTGCCATTAAGTCTGCGATTGCAGCCACTACGGAAAAAAAGTTTGTGATGGCCCGCGGTCATGTGGTTGAGGGCGTTCCGGAGCTGCCAATCGTTGTCAGCGACGAACTTGAGAAAGTTAAAAAAACAGCCCAAGTAAAGGAAATCCTAAAAAAATTGGGCGTATGGCCAGACGTTGAACGGGTTGCGCAGAGCCGCAAAGTGCGCCCAGGGAGAGGAAAAATGCGTGGCAGACGTTACCGTCAGGCAGTGGGGCCTTTGATTGTAATCGGAAAGGGAGACGGGATAGAAATTGGAGCGCGGAACTTGCCAGGCGTGGACGTAGTTAAGGTTAAAGATCTTAGCGCGGAGCACCTTGCTCCAGGGGGGATGCTGGGGCGTCTTACGGTTTGGACGAAGTCCGCAATCCAAAATCTCGGAGGGATTTCAAAATGAAGGATCCGCACAAGGTTTTGCTTTACCCCCAGACGACGGAAAAAATAGTAAGGCTAGTCGAATCTGAGAATAAGCTCGCTTTTATAATCGCCAAAGGTGCTTCCCGTGCGGATGTCAAAAGGGCCGTGGAGGCATTGTTTGAGGTCAAGGTCGAGAGTGTAGAGGTAGAAACAACACCGGATGGAAAGAAGCGAGCGTATGTTAAATTGGCCAAAGAATTTATGGCGGATGAAATAGCATCTAAATTAGGGATGATCTGATGGGCAAGAGGATACGGGTTCAAAGGAGGGGGAAGGGCACTCCCACTTACAGGGCAAAATCATTCAGGCGACTAGGTAAGATTAGTTTACCCCCTCCCGCGAAAGAATTGGAGGCCGTCGTTGTGGATGTGCTTCATGATCCTGGCAGGATAGCGCCGGTGGCCAGGGTAAGATATCCCGACGGCCAGGAACGTTTGATTCTTGCCCCTGAGGGAATTAAAGTTGGAGATAGGCTCATGTGTGGGATTTCCGCCCCGATTCAACCCGGAAATGTTCTAGCTCTGGCCGAGATACCTGAGGGGACGTTGATCCATAACATAGAGGCAAACCCAGGCGACGGAGGGCGATTTGTACGCGCTGCAGGAACCTATGGCACTTTGGTAGCGCATGATGTTGGTCAAGCTATTGTTCAGCTCCCGTCTGGGGAACTTCGTTCTTTTAACCCATTATGCAGGGCAACGATTGGTGTGGTGGCAGGGGGTGGCCATTCAGATAAGCCATTTGTTAAGGCAGGCAAAAGACACCACCGCATGTTGGCCATGGGAAAGCCATATCCGCACGTTAGGGGGGTCGCGATGAACGTTGTGGACCACCCGTTTGGCGGCGGGAGGGGAAAGCATGCCGGTAGGCCCAAGACAGTTGCGAGGGGAGCGCCACCCGGACAAAAGGTAGGGTTAATAGCTGCTAGGAGGACCGGCAAGAGGTGACGCGATGCCAAAGAAATTTACGTTCAGAGGGTATTCTCTGGAAGAACTTCAGTCAATGTCTCTGGACGACTTTGCAAAGTTGCTGAACTCCCGCGAGAGGCGATCTCTCCTCAGGGGCTTTTCTCCAATGCAGAAAAAGCTTTTGGAGAGGATTAGGGCCGTTAGGGAGGGCGGGCAGGGCTCTGACGTCGTGATAAGGACTCATTGCAGGGACATGATAATTTTGCCCGAGATGGTCGGTCTAAAATTTGGTATATATAACGGAAAAGAATTCGTTGTCGTTGAGATTAAACCTGAGATGATCGGTCATCGATTGGGAGAATTTTCGTTAACGCGCAAAAAAGTGGTGCACGGTACACCAGGTGTCGGCGCAACGAAGAGTTCGTTATACATCCCTCTAAAGTAAAGTGAATGGCATGCCCAAGTTCCGTTATTCCACTAAAATAGAAGAACCATGCGCTAGGGCCATCGGCAAGGAGATGAGAATCTCGCCAAAGCACGCAGTTGAGGTCTGTAGAGCGATAAGGGGGATGAAGCTTGAAGAGGCAAAAGATTATTTGCGCGCAGTAGTTGCCAAAAAGAGGGCAGTGCCCTTCAAGCGTCATCGTAAAAAGCTCGCCCACAGGAAGGGCTTGGAAGGATGGAGCGCAGGGCAGTACCCGGTGAAGACAGCCCGCGCTATCCTTAAGGTCTTAGAAAATGCAGAGGCGAACGCGAATTACAAGGGATTAAACACCGAAAATCTATTCATCGTTCATGCGAGCGCGCATAAAGGCATAACCATACCTGGTTTCATACCAAGAGCATTTGCGAGGTCGACACCTTTTAACACACCGCTTACAAATGTGGAGATAATTTTGAAAGAGGGCAGTAAATGACGGTTGAGCGTAAATTCATAAAACTCGGATTAAAAAGAGTGTGGCTTGAAGAATATTTACAAAAAGAATTGGAGCACGCGGGGTACGGTGGTGTCGAAATAAAACGCATCCCTACTGGTACAAGAGTTGCATTGTATGTTGAACGTCCTGGGATGGTTATTGGGCGCAAAGGGAAGAGCATAAAGCAGCTAACCGAAGATTTAGCGAGCAAGTATGGAGTGGAAAATCCACAGGTCGAAGTTGTGGAGATAAAGGTACCGGAGCTTTGCGCGCCGGTCATGGCGAAAAGGATAGCTTTTGCCCTAGAGCGGGGGATGAATTTCAGGAGGGTGGGTTACGCTGCGCTGCGCAGGATAATGAATGCCGGGGCACTCGGTGCCGAGATAATAATCTCAGGTAAGCTCTCGGGTGAGCGCGCGAAGACGGCTCGTTTCTATGAGGGTTATCTCAAAAAAGCCGGAGAGCCCGCAGCAAGATTTTTAAGCGTGGGTTACGCTCCAGCAAAACTTAAGCCCGGTATAGTCGGAGTGAAGGTTCGTATAATGCCGCCGGGAGTGAGATTGCCAGATCAAATAGAATTAAAAGAGAAAGTTAAAGAAGAAGTTAAAGCCGAACATATGGCCGCAGAGGAACAGCCGCCGACGGAAGAATTAAAGAAAGAAGAACAAGAGATTAAGGGTGAGGAAAGTGGCAATTCTAAGACCGAGTCAAATCCGTGAGATGAGCCAAGAAGAGATGCGCGCGAAGCTTAGGGAGTTGAAGGCGGAACTCGCAAGGACGCGCGCGATGGCTTCGATGAGCGGTTCGCTTGAGAATCCCGCAAGTATAAGGGAACTCCGGCGAACTATTGCAAGGATATTGACCATAATGAAGGAAAGTCAAAAAAGAGGGGGGACGAGATAGGTAATGCCTGAGATATGCAAAGTGTGCGGGTTACCCAAGGACTTGTGTGTGTGCGAGGAAATCGCGCGGGAACAACAGCAGATAAACGTGTATGCGGTAAAACGGAAGTTTGGGAAAATGGTTACGGTCGTCGAGGGTATAGACGAGAAACAGCTAGATCTAAAGGAGTTGACCAAGGAGCTCAAGTCAATGCTCGCTTGCGGTGGCACATCTAAAAATGGGAGAATAGAGCTCCAGGGCGATCATAAGGCCCGCGTAAAGGAAGCGCTCATCAAGATGGGTTTCTCGCCTGAGATGGTCAACGTAAAATAGGTGGTAGAGTGCGGCCTGCTATGCGCAACATTCTGCAACGTGAGCTCATAGGCTTAGAGGCTTTGGTGGTCAACTCTTCCGATCCGAATTTGATCGGAGTATCCGGGAGGATAATAGATGAAACTAGGGGGACATTAGTCATAAAAGGAAAAAAGGAAAAGACATACATAATCCCAAAGGACACATCTATCTTCAAAATAATTTCCGCAGACGGGAAGGAAGTCGAAGTGGATGGGATTAAACTTGTGGCTAGGCCAGAGGATAGAATAAAGAAGAGGGGATGAGTTATGGCAGTAGGGCTAAATATCGAACCTCCAAGGGAAAGGTGTTTTGATAAGAACTGTCCGTTTCACGGGACGTTGTCCGTTAGGGGCAGGATTCTGGAGGGAGTGGTGGTAAGCGACAAAATGTCAAAAACTGTTACCGTGCAGATTGAGCGCGTGCAAAAGGTTAAAAAATATGAGCGGTATGAGCGCCGTACATCCAAGATACATGCGCACAATCCCCCTTGCATTTCAGCCAAGCAGGGGGATAGAGTTAAAATCATGGAGTGCAGGAGATTGAGCAAAACGAAAGCATTCACCGTAGTGCAAAAGTTGGAGGCATAAAAATGGGAAAGAAAGGCATGGGGACATCTATAGGGGTAAGTGCAGTGACCCCTTCAAAATTGCTTCCCGTTGGCGCAAGCCTAGCATGCGCGGACAACACGGGCGCGAGAGAATTGCAGATAATCTCGGTGGTTGATTATAAGGGGGTAAGGCGGAGGATGCCTAAAGCAGGAGTGGGGGATCAAGTGGTGGCCTCCGTTAAGAAGGGAACGCCTGAGCTAAGAAAGCAAATTGTTAGGGCCGTAATCATCCGACAGACTAAAGAATACCGCAGGACTGATGGTATGAGAATAAAATTTGAGGATAATGCAGCGGTCCTCATAACTCCTGACGGCGCCCCCAGAGGGTCGGAAATAAGGGGCCCCATGGCGAGGGAGGCCGCTGAAAGATGGCCAAAGGTGGCAGGGATAGCTTCGATTATAGTGTAGGTGCGATCATGGTGAGCAAACAACCTCAAAAGCAGCGCTTAAGGACGTACACCGCGAGTCTGCACAAGAGGCATAGATTTCTTTCGGCCCCGTTGAGCAAAGAACTCAGGCAGAAATATGGATTTAGATCTTTGCCCGTGAGGAAAGGCGACAAGGTCAGAGTGCTTCGGGGTGATTTTAAAAGGCTGGAGGGCGAAATAATTGAGGTCGACACAAAGCGTTGCGTCATAAAAGTTGCTGGCGCATCCACGAAAAAGGCTGATGGGAGTGAAGTTCCTAGGCCAATCCACCCCGCGAACGTGATGATAATCAAGCTCGCCCCGGATAAGCGGCGGGATAGGGTTGTTGAAAGAAGATCTAAAATCAAGGCGACTCCTGAGCCCCAAAAGCTCATGGATCAAAAAGAGGGATGAATTTGGCTAGAAAAGGGCAAACTAGACAGCTTAAGCGTTACGCTGCGCCAAAAGTGATTGGGCTGGAGCGTAAGTCATACGAATGGGTGACGAAGTCAACTCCGGGTCCACATCCGAGTTCATTTTCAGTGCCGATGATGCTAGTTATAAGGGATTATCTCGGTCTTGCGAGAACAGCGAGAGAAGTGAAAAAAATCTTGGCACAAAATCAAGTTTTGGTAGATGGTAGAGTTCGAAAAGATGAGGGGTTTTCAATAGGTTTGATGGACGTATTGCAGCTTCCGTCGATAAACCGCAATTTTAGGGTTTTGTTGGACCATTTGGGTAGACTAACGTTGCATGAGATCGACCAAAACGAAGCGTCATTCAAGTTGTGCAAAATAGTTCGTAAGACCACGGCTAAGGGCAAAAGCGTACAGCTCACATTTCATGATGGCAAGAACATGGTCGGCGATCCAGATGAGTTGGGCAAGCTTAAAGTAAAGGACGTAGTTAAACTCTCCCTCCCAGATTTAAAGATCTTAGAAATTTTTCCATTCGAGAAAGGTTCAATAGCGCTGATAACCGGAGGGTCAAATGTTGGCAAGATTGGCAGGATAGTTGAAATTAAGGAGATAGAGGGATCGCAACCAGACATCGTGACCTTGAAGGCGGGCGAGCTGAGTTTTCAATCCCCTGAAAATTACGTGTTCGTTTTGGGCAAGGAGGCCCCCGCAATTTCGCTTTTAAAGCTTGATAGGGGCCCATCTCTAAACGTCTGAGAGTACATTAGCAATGAGGACTCAGTTTATTGAGGTGTGGAAAAGATGAATCCGATGCGCAGAATAGAAATTGAAAAGGTTACTTTAAACATAGGTGTCGGCGAGGGTGGAGAAAAACTTGCGAAGGCGGAGCGGCTTTTAGCTAAACTTACCGGAGAAAAACCAGTTCGGACCTCTGCTAAGAGGACCGTTCGTGAATGGGGAATAAGAAAAGATGAGCCCATAGGGTGCAAAGTCACCCTTCGTGGTGAAAAGGCAGAGCAAATTTTAAAAAGGTTATTTGAAGCGGTGGACAAACGATTGAACAGAAGAGCGTTCGACGGTAACGGAAATTTTTCATTTGGGATTAAAGAACACATAGATATTCCCGGAGTGGAATACGATCCAGAGATCGGTATTTTGGGATTGGATGTGTGCGTTACTCTAAAGAGGCCAGGCTATCGCATAAAATATAGGAGGCGTCAACCCCGAAAAATACCCAGCAAGCATAGCATTGGAGTAGAAGAGGCGGTTAATTTCGTAATGGATCATTTGGGGGTTCAGGTGACGGATTAGGAGATTCTAAAAATTCGTAAAATCTCTTTTTTCCGTATCAAGAATATTTATAAATTGCCGTTCATCTATGTAAAGATAAAACTGATTAAGGGCTGATAAATTGACAAAGAGAAAATTTGGTAAAGGGGCGCATATTTGCCAGAGGTGCGGCAGGCATGGGCCAGTATACCAGCGTTATGGGTTAATGATATGCAGGAGATGTTTCAGGGAAATCGCCCCAAGCATGGGTTTCAAAAAATATAGTTAGGTGTTGTGTGTGCTGATGGATCCACTTGCGAACGCTCTATCCATGATAAAAAATTACGAGTTCTCCGGAAAAAAGGAGGTTGTGGTCTCACCAGCTTCCAAACTGATCAGCGAGGTCTTGCTCGTCATGCAGAAGGAGGGCTTTATAGGGGATTTTGAATTTATAGACGATGGCAAGGCCGGGAAATTTAGGATAGCCCTTTTGGGGAAGATAAACAATTGCGGAGTGATAAAGCCGAGGCATGCGGTCAGGAAAGGGGACTTTGAAAAATGGGAAAAACGTTATTTGCCAGCGGCAGGGTTTGGCTTGCTTGTAGTTTCAACTTCCAGGGGGGCCATGTCTCACACTCAAGCCAAGCAGATGGGAATCGGGGGGCGCTTGGTTGCGTTTGTCTATTAGGTTGGTTCGGGAGAAATATGGTTCGAGAAAAAATCCTAGTGCCAGATGGTATCGAAGCTAAGTTGGCCGGCAGCACGGTGGAGGTTAAAGGCCCTTTGGGGAGGTTAGTCCGTGCATTTGATACATCGGGTATCAACCTTACACTTGAAAATGGGACGTTCTACATAGAAGCGCTGAGTCCGCGCAGAGAATGTAGAGCTAAGGTGGGTACAGTCAAATCCCACCTTCTCAACATGTTCAAAGGGGTGAGCAAGGGGTTCAAATATAAACTGAAGATTGTTTACTCGCATTTTCCGATAACAGTGAAAGTTGAAGGGAAAAAATGCTTGATAAATAATTTTTTGGGGGAGAGAAGCCCTCGCGTGGCAGAAATCGTGGGGGGCGCGACTGTGAAGGTGGATGGTGACGAAATAATTGTGGAGGGCATAGATAAAGAAGAGGTCGGGCAAACTGCTATAAATCTCGAGTTGGCAACCAGTATTAAAAGGCGCGATCCAAGGACGTTCCAAGATGGGATATATCTGGTTTCTAAGGAATAAACGTATTTTTAGCTGGATTTTGGAATGTGGAGAATAATTTTAAGCCAAAAAACATATAATACAGAAGTTCGCGTATTGGCAAGGTATGTTTATGCAAAAATTAACGAAGTTGAGCAGCGCGAAAAAAAGGCGATTGCCAAAGTTTAGACGACAGGAGTGGTTCCGCTTTAAGAGACTTGGCGAGAAGTGGCGTAAACCCAAGGGTAAGAACAGCAAGATGAGACTGTGCATAAAGGGTAAGGCTAAAATGCCGTCCATAGGCTACAGGTTGCCAAAGGTTGCGAGAGGCCTTCACCCCTCCGGCTTGCTCGAAGTCATCGTCCACACAGTTGAGGATATCGATCGTTTAGACCCAAAAAGACAGGCCGCAAGGATCGCATCCGGAGTGGGGAAAAAGAAAAGGGAACAGATTATTAAGCGCGCGAACGAGCTTGGAATTAGAGTGTTGAACCCGGGAGGCGTTAAACTTGAAGCTGAGCACACAGAGAAAACTAGCGGCTAAAATCCTGGGCGTAGGAGTTAACCGAGTTTGGATAGATCCTGCTAAAGCCGCTGAAGTGTCCACAGCCATATCGCGCGAAGACGTTTACCGTTTGATCAGGCAGGGGGCGATAGAAGCCAGGCCCGTTCGGGGGGTGAGCAGGGCTAGAGCTAGGGAGCTTGCAAAGAAAATGGAAAAGGGAAGACGTCGCGGTCATGGGAGCAGGAGCGGGACGGCAAAGGCAAGAATGCCTAGCAAAAGGGCTTGGATTAAGACGGTTCGGCCATTGCGCGAAAAGTTGCGCGAGCTTAAAGAAAAGCACATGATAGATGTCAAGGAATATCGCAGACTTTATCGGATGGTTAGCGGGGGATCCTTTAAGAGCAAAGCCCACTTGGAAACCTATCTAAAGGAGAGAGGCATACTGAGGTGAAGTCATGGCGAAAATCGGGCCACGGTGGCGGGTGCAATTCAGGCGCAAACGGGAGGGAAAAACCGATTACAGGCAAAGGCTTAAACTTCTTCGTTCAGGCAAACCTCGATTTGTTGTTAGGGCCTCGCTTAAGCACATTACCGCAATGGTTGTTCAGGCGCAAACGACAGGGGACTTGACGATTGCGGCTGCCCACTCTAAGGAGCTTCGCAAGCTTGGGTGGAAGGGGTACACATCTAACACCCCCTCCGCTTATTTGGTGGGTCTTCTTTGTGGTTATAGGGCGATTGGGGCAGGGGTAAAAGAGTGCGTTTTGGATTTAGGTACGCATGTCCCCACCCCTCAGTCAAAGGTTTTCGCGGCGTTGAAAGGTGCCCTTGATTCAGGCTTGCAAATCCCCCATAACGAGAAGATCTTGCCAAGCGAAAAACGGATAGCGGGGGAGCACATAGCGTCATACGCAAAAATGCTAAAGGAAGACGATGGGAAGGCATATGCTTTAAGATTTTCTAACTACTTAAAGTCCGGTTTGATGCCAGAGGATTTACCGATGCACTTTAATGAGGTCAAACAGGCAATAGTATCCAGGTATGGTGTTAAGCATGCATGAAAAAGCTAAGTTTGATCCATCGCTCTGGCAGCCCTTAACTGAGCTTGGACGTGCGGTAAAGGAGGGAAGGATAACCAGCATTTCGGAGATCCTCCGTATGGGCAAAAGGCCGCGCGAGCTTGAGATCATTGACTTCCTAGTCCCGAATCTGGAGGACGAGGTGCTGGGCATAAGCATGGTCCAGAGGATGCATAAGTCTGGTCGGAGAACGAAGTTCCGCGTAATTGCAGCCGTTGGAAATAGGGACGGGATCGTTGGCGTGGGGCATGCGAGCAGATGGGAAGTTGGCCCTTCAGTGAGGAAAGCTGTGGAAGCGGCTAAAATGAATATTATCGAAGTCGCTCGCGGGTGCGGGAGCTGGGAATGTGGGTGCGGCAGACCGCACTCTTTGCCATTTAAGGTAACTGGCCATTGCAGCAGCACATACATTGAGCTTTTGCCTGCCCCGAGGGGGCTCGGCATTGCGGCCGCGGAGGTCCCAAAGACCATTCTGCGATTGGCGGGGATAGAGGATGTCTGGACCAGATCGCGTGGACAAACTCGCACCACTCTTAATTTTGCTCTCGCGACATTTGACGCTTTAAAGAGGACAGCGAAGATGGCATTACGAGAACCGGTTAAAGGGCGAGTGGTGATTGGGAAGGTGGGTGAGTGAATTGGGCAAACTCATTGCTGTTGTTAGGGTTCGGGGTGGAATAAATGCTAGACAAGATGTACGCGATACTTTGAGAATGCTGGGCTTGACGCGGGTTAATCATTGCATCCTGCTGGATGAAAACCCTGCTTATTCTGGAATGATTAAAAAAGTTAAGGATTTTGTCACTTGGGGGGAGATAAAGCCCGAAGTCCTTGAGAAGCTTCTGCGCAACCGGGGGAGGCTTGTAGGGAATAAGAAGCTTACTGACGATTACATCAAATCCAACACAAAATTTTCAAGCGTGGGCGAGTTCGCCCGTGCGGTTCACTCAGGGGAAGTTAAGATTTCTTCATTACTAGGCCTTAAAAAAGTGTTTCGCTTGCGCCCTCCAAAGAAGGGTTACGAATCCACCAAGCGGCCATTCAAAGATTTTGGCTCACTTGGGTACAGGGCGGAGCAAATTAATGATTTGCTATTGCGCATGATTTAGGTGGTTTAATGGTCGTTCGCAGGAGGAGGAAGGTCAGGAAACTCAGGGGATCAAGGACGATGGGGAGAGGATGCGCAAAGAGAGGACGGGGGTCGGGGGAGAGAGGCGGAACTGGATTAAGTGGTGGCCATAAACATAAGTGGTCATACATTCTGAGGTACATGCCAGATCATTTCGGCAAGCATGGGTTCACCCGTCCCAAGGAAGTTAGCAGAGAGGTCAGGGCCATAAACGTTGGCGAGCTTGACGAGCGCATAGAGGAGCTCCTCAGCTCTGGAGAGGCGAGACAGGAGGGTGAGAAGATCGTGGTAGACGTCTCTAAGCTTGGCTACGACAAGGTGCTCGGCGGGGGGGAGGTGACGCATAAGCTCGAGGTAATAGCAGGAGAGTTTTCAGAGGGCGCAAAGCGCAAACTTGAGGAAGTTGGGGGGAGAGCGATCGCGGGGTGAAGGCATTTGGAAGAGGGTGAAAGGCCGCGATCAAAGCTTTACATAATGGAGCCCTTGCTCAGGAGATTGCCTGAGGTTGAAATTCCAAAGAGGCACGTCCCATTTAAAGAAAAATTTATGTGGACTGGCATCGTCCTACTTGTTTTTCTGGTCATGACCCAAATCCCGCTTTACGGTATGATAAAGGAGGTTGAGCCATTTTTTGGGCGTCTCCAGTATGTGCTGGCGAGCCACGCGGGCACAATTGTGGAGCTGGGAATAGGTCCTATTGTTACTGCGGGCATAATTATGCAGCTTTTAGCTGGAAGCAAGCTGGTAAATCTGGACATGAGCAAACCTGACGATCGCGCACTTTTTACGGGCGTTCAGAAGGTTCTGGCCGTGGCCGTGGCAATTTTCGAAGCATCGATGATGGTGTTGGGCGGGCATTACGGATCGATAGCTGATCTAGGCGTCGGTAGGGCGGTCTTTCTTGTTGCACAGCTTGTGTTAGGTTCAGTTATAGTTTTATATTTGGATGAACTCGTTTCGAAATTTGGGTTCGGGAGCGGCATAAGCCTTTTTATAGCGGCGGGCGTAACCGCGACAATTTTTTGGCAGGCCTTTAACCCCATAGAGGCCCTTGGCTTCGGGGCGGTTCCAAACTTTATCCGCGCCGTGATTTCCGGCTCATCTGACCAAATCTACGACGCATTTTTCAGGCAGAATCTCCCGAACATGATGGGCTTTTTTGCAATGATTGCAGTTTTCTTCATAGTAGTTTACGCGGAGAGCATGCGAGTCGAGATTCCTCTCGCCTATGGCCAGTATGGGGGTCTGAGGGGAAGGTATCCAATAAAGCTGTTGTATACGTCCGTGATTCCGGTGATCCTTGCGTCGATGATATTTATGAACCTCAGGATCTTTGCAGGACTGCTTCAGAGGTGGGGATTCCCGCTACTTGGCACATTTGATGAGAGGGGTCATCCAATTAGCGGAGTCGTTTACTATCTAAATTCCCCAAATGGGATCCAAGATGTTTTGGCGGACCCGCTTAGGGCGATCGTTTACCTGTCTGTCTTAATTTTGCTATGCGTGGGTTTCTCCTATCTTTGGATTTATATGACTGGAATGGGGCCAAAGGAGGTGGCGGAGCAGCTCGATCGTTCCGGGATGCTTATTCCTGGGTTTAGGCGGGACATAAGGGTAATGGAATCTGTGCTTGATAGGTACATAAAAGCGGTCACGTTTATTAGCGGGGCCTTTATCGCCGTGCTATCTGCTTTGGCCGATTTCACGGGCGCGATAGGAAGCGGCACGGGCGTACTTTTAACGGTGAGTATTATCTATGGACTGTACCAGGAAATTGCGAGGGAACAGGTTGTTGAGATGTTCCCCGTGATGAGGAGGTTTTTGGGGGAGTAGTCTAAAAAAGCGCGGTCTAAGCCGACGAAAAAAGCAAATAAATAGAGAAGGAGTAAGGGAAATGTCAGAGGCGAGAAAAGTAATGGAAACAGCGCGTAAGTTTTTAGCCGCAATGTTTGTTTTGGCTCTGCTCTGGGCGAGCGTGAGCTTTGTCAGCGCAGAGCAGACGGGGCGGAGTGATGAGGATATCCTTCGAAGTTCTCTTAGCAACATTGATAGCTCCATTCGCTCTCTGAGGGTCAAGAATCTTGAGGGCGCGATTTCGTCCATCGAAAAGGCGTTTGAGGACTATTTATCCCTGAAGGAGGCTCATAGGGATTTAATTCAGAGTGATCCCCAACTCCTAGCTCTTGATAATAGGGTATACGCATCATTCATCGGGGCTCCTGAGCAACTTGACAATAACCAACTGTCCGATGAACAGAAGGAGTCCAGGCTCAGAGAACTCCGGGCAGGGGTCTCGGAGTTTGCAAGCAGGTTAGGGGTGCGCCTTTCTTTTATTTATGAATACTCTATGTTCATCATTTTTGCGCTTGCGATCTTGCTCAGCTTTTTGATTACTTTGTTAAACAAACGCATGGTTGATTGGAAAAAGGTTAAACAAGCTCAAGCCGAGATAACGGCTTGGCAGATGGAGTTGAGAGAAGCGCAAAAAAAGAAGGACATGAAGCAGCTGCATAAGCTTCAGCTGGATAGGGATAGGATATTGAAGCTTCAGAGTACCGTTATGTCCGCGTCCTTTAAGCCAATGCTTTTGTACATTATACCCTATTTCATTTTCTGGACATGGCTCAGCGGTATTTACAGCGGGTGGGTGGTGGCATGGCTTCCGTTTGGTATAACCCTGCCGTTTGTTGGATTTTGGACATCGTGCGGGTTCCTGAGTTGGTTCCTGCTTACATATTTTGGGTTTTCATCGATTATGAGGAGACTTTTGATAGGTGATTGATTTGCCGGCTAGAAGATATCGCTCCAGAACGTATAAGCCCCGTTTCGTGAGGACCCCCGGGGGCAGGGTGGCGATTCATTACAAGGAAAAAAAGCCCTCTTCGGCGAAGTGCGCAAATTGCGGTCGTCCCTTGGGTGGCGTGCCAAGGTTGAGAAGCAGCGAGCTGCGCGCCCTTCCTAAAGCCTCTAGACGGCCAAATCGACCTTACGGGGGCTACCTTTGCCCCAGTTGCTCTCGTCAGCTGATCAAAAATTCAGTCAGAGAATGATCTTATGGTGACAGTGGCCATAAGTGGGCTGCACGGAGCAGGCAAGACTACTGTGGCAAAGGCGCTTGCAAAAAAATTTGGCCTGAGGTACATTTCGGCAGGCGAAGTTTTTAGACAACTTGCCAAGGAACGCGGCATGAGCCTTGAGGAGTTTTCGCGATACGCCGAAAAACACCCTGAAATTGACCGTCAAATAGACGAAAGGACGGCGAGGATGGCCAAGCTCGGTAATGTGATCATAGATGGTAGGATTGCCGCGTGGATGGCCGAGGATGCGGATTTAAAAATATTGTTGACAGTTCCGGTTGAGGTTAGAGTCAGGCGCATAGCAAAGAGGGAGCGCAGAAGTTACCGAGATGTGCTCAAGGAGACCGTTGAAAGGGAGAAAAGCGAGGCGATGCGTTTCAAAAAATTTTATGGGATTGACATTAACGATTACTCTTCATTTGATATAGTTTTCAACACAGAGCATTTTTCAAAAGGGGAGACATTGAAGTTGCTCGAGCTTGCGGTCGGCTTTATCGTCAAAAAAGGAAAGGAATGACCCAAGAAATTTTTAGGCGGCATCAAAATCGAAATCGAAAAATTTTTTATCTTCCTAGCTTGTGATTAATTACATTACCGGAGGGAAGGTCATGATGGAAGTTGGCAGAGTTTGTGTTAAGCTTGCGGGGCATGAGGCAGGCAGAAAATGTGTTATCGTGGACGTGCTTGACAAGACTTATGTGTTGGTTAGCGGGCCTGGGGTAAAGCGGAGACGATGCAACATTGCGCATCTTGAGCCATTGGATGCAAAGATTGAGATATCGAAAGGGGCTTCGGATGAAGAAGTCAAGCGCTTGTTGGAGGCGGCGGGTATTAAGTAGGTGTTAGGTTTGGGAAAACTCCCGTCAGACACTTTACGCGAGGTTCTCGTGAAAGCACAGGATGTAACAGACCCTAACTACGGATGTGAGCCAGGGGCTAGGCCAATCAGAGAGCACTTGAGGTTAGGAATAATAAATGTGGATAAACCGGTCGGTCCGACATCACATGAAGTTGTGGCTTGGATAAAGAGGATACTGGGGGTAAAAAGGGCGGGGCACGGGGGGACGCTTGATCCAAAGGTGAGCGGGGTTCTTCCAGTGGCTATAGAGGATGCGACGAAGATGGTGCAAACCCTATTGCCCGCCGGGAAGGAATACGTTTGTTTTATGCACCTCCACGGAGACGTTTCGGATCATAGGCTTAAGCAGGTGCTCGGAGAATTTGAGGGTGAGATCTACCAGAGGCCTCCGTTGCGCGCTGCTGTGAGGCGGTTGCTCAGGAAGAGGCGGATCTACTACATTAATCTGTTGGAAAGAGAGGGAAAGGACGTGCTAATGCGGGTTGGGTGCGAGGCAGGGACTTACCTGAGGAAGCTCTGTTTCGACATCGGGGAAGCATTGGGTTGTGGTGCGCATATGTCTGAGCTAAGAAGGACTCGCACGGGGCCGTTTAAGGAAGACGAAACATTGGTTAGATTGCACGACCTTGCGGATGCTCATGCTTTCTGGAGGGAGGAAGGGATCGAGAGAAATTTGCGGAGAGTAATTTTACCGGTTGAGTATGCTGTGATGCATTTGCCAAAGATAGTTATCAGGGATGGCGCTGTGGATGCGCTATGCCATGGAGCAAGTCTGGCTGCGCCCGGCGTGCTCTCAGTTGAGACGGGGATTTCCCTTGGAGATCTGGCAGCGATCATGACGATGAAGGGAGAGCTTGTGGCCCTTGGAAGGGCGACAATGACGTCTAAGCAGATCGTTGAAGCGGAGCATGGTATCGTGGCAAAGCTCGAACGCGTGGTAATGTCCCCTGGGACTTATCCTAGGAAATGGAAGTGATGTAGGTCAATAATAAGGCATAGTTTCCTACTTCTAGGAGTAGAGGGTTTCGCCTTTTCCGGGAAATTTGAACAATACAATTCTGCTATTTTCCCCCCACGAATATCGGCCTCAATGAAAGCAGTTTTGGCAGCGCGAGCGGCTTGTGGGGCATGCCGGCTTTTTTCTGCTGGACCTCGTTTATGAGTTCATCCACAGATTGTGTTTTAACTTCCTTAAGCCCTCTGATTCTTACAGAAAGTTTTCCGGTATTTATTTCTTGGTCTCCTACCACTGCGATGTATGGGATCCATTCTCGCTCGGCATCCCGGATCTTTTTGCTTACGGTTATACCCCTGTCGTCGATGTCCACGCGGATGCAGCCCCCCTCGATTTTTTCAGACAACTCAAGGCAGTGCTTGAGATGGCGGTCTCTAACAGGAATCAGTCTGATTTGAGTCGGAGAGAGCCAGAGAGGGAGGCTGGGAGGCAAGCCCGCTTTTATCTTTTTTGCTGCTTCCTCAAGGACTGCATATATCCATCTTTCTATCGAACCCATAGATGAATGAAGGATGATGCAGCCCTTCTTCTCACCTTTCTCATCGACGTATGTTATTCCGTACCGCTCGGAGTCCTCTAAGTCGAGTTGAACAGTTGAAAGTTGGGCGTTTCCGCCAACTGAGTCGATAGCTTGAAATTCGTGCTTCATTACCCAGTAGTGCTTCCTCTCAGCCAAAAGTTCGACCAGCGCAGGTTTTTTGATTGATGAAAGGAGTTTAGTGATGAATTCCTTCTCCTTCCAATAAAAATCTTCGACCACCCTAAAAGCGACAACGAAGTCTATATCCATCGCATTGACAAGCTTGGCGTAAGCCCTGAATAGAAGTTCGTATTCCTTAAGCCCTTGTTCTAAATCTCTGCAGAAGCAGTGAAGATCGGGCATTGTGAACGCACGAAGGCGCTTAAGTCCAACGCACTCTCCACTCTGCTCAAGCCGATAGGAAGGTGAAAGCTCGAATATTCTCACTGGCATCTGTTTATAACTCATTACTGTGTTTCGCATCATTCTAAACAGTCCAAAATCCCCCGCAAATCGAAGTAGAAGCGACCTGTTTGGCAGTTTTATCTTATAGTCCTTTTGATAAAATTTCGCGGCCTGTTCGCTTATGTCCGGTTCGTCAGCCCTGTATAACACAGGAGTTTCGATTCTGCTCGCCTTCAATTCTTGGGCCAGGTTTATCGCCAGCTCTTCGAGCAAGCTTTTGATGAGGGCTCCGTTCGGGTAAAAGCGGAAGTGACCGACATCGCTCGCAGGCTCATAATCAACCAGCTCAAGTCTACGCATGAGTTTAATGTGGGGGGGCTCCTCCCCAGGCCTTGTCCCTAGCTCCTCGCTGAGGATAAATCGCTTTAAGAGGGGTTCCTTTTCGAGGATTTTGCATGCGTCAATGTGTTTCAGATCAAGCTCATGCTCCTCCCCCTCAGGTGTCAAAATTATGTACTTGCTCGGCGCCCTAGCTTCGGGTTTTATTTCAATGGTCTCTGGAGTTATAGATCGGGAGAGTTCGCTCAGGGGGTGCCCCTTGCAGCTGAGTCTAAATGCCTTGTACCAACCAAAGGGCAATCTGAGAACCTCAAACCCCCCTTGGGCGAGTTCGTCTTTAATAAGGTCAAGTGCCTTTATCGCAGAGGCGGGCGAAGCTAGGGACGAGCTTAGATGAGCGTAAGGATAGAGCACAATCCTGCGGGTGTTTATCTTATCGCTCACCTCGGCAATTTCCCTCGCCGCATTTTTGGCTACTGCCTCAATGTTCGCCTCATCCTCGCTTTCCACAGATATGAAAGAAACCAACACCTCGTCCACGCGCCCCTTCTTCAGCTCCTCCGTCACCTTTTCCGCCAAAGGCGTGGGCTGTTTGATCTCAAACTCCAAGTAGTCTGCATGAATGAGGAGTATCCGCAATTAAACACCCTTCATTTTTAGAATATCATGCTTATAATTTGTTTTGATGATAATAAGTGTGTGGTAAAATGCGCCTCATAGTTGCGATCACAGGGGGAAGTGGGGCTATTTATGGGATCAGACTTCTTGAGGTCTGCCGCGAACTGAAAATAGAAACAGATCTAATCATTTCAAGGGCTGCGGAGGTCGTGCTTAAGGCCGAGATGAATAAAAGTGTCGAGGACATTGCAGCAATGGCAACATATACACATTCTCCAGATGACATCGCTGCGCCCATCTCAAGCGGTTCGGTGTACACCGATGGCATGGTTATTTCGCCCTGCAGCATGAAGACTTTGGGGGCAATAGCGAGCGGGGTGACAATTGATTTAATAACGAGGGCGGCGGATGTCACCCTGAAGCAGGGGCGACCGCTTGTCTTGGTCCCGAGGGAGACGCCTTTGAATTTAATCCATTTGGAGAATATGCTGAGGCTAAAGCGCGCGGGGGCGATTATTCTGCCTG
>Ga0080004_1185536_pt1 | contig 27755 bp, 20 predicted proteins | sample WasSprMetagenome_FD_69207 | JGI IMG/M metagenome (GOLD analysis project Ga0080004, IMG submission 69207) | Sulfidic aquatic microbial communities from Washburn Spring, Yellowstone National Park, USA - WS (SPADES assembly) (version 2) | ecosystem: Environmental > Aquatic > Thermal springs > Hot... | reverse complement strand
CATTCCCCCTATGAATGCGAACATGGGTTATAGGTAGCCCATCAGGAAAATAAGCCTTAGATACGAAACGAGCGAAAAATGCAAATAGTCAGTTAAGTTAAGTAAGTCCGAGCGCGGATGTCGTTTATTAGCCGCATATTCTACGGTAGGAGCATCTCATGCAATTTTCCGTTATAGATTCTTAAGGATTGGAGGATGCCAGACGATGCATAAGGAACCACGATAAACGACCTTAATGCTCGGACTTAACTTTAAATGGAACCCTCCTGGGACCTCAAAAACGGCGCACAAACCTTATATTATGGCCTCGGGAGCTTCAAAGCTTCTGAAGAAGGTGCCCCTAATCCTATGCTAACAAACGATGAAAGCCCTCTTAGTCCTCCTCCTGAAGTCGAAGCCTCCATAAGGCGCATGCTCTCTGAGGGTGAGGATGTCCTTTACTATGCCCTTAGCGATATTGAAGCCTCTGGATGCTATGGAAACCGCTGGCTTTTCGTAACAAACAAGCGGGTGATAACCATTACCCCTAGCCGGGAATTGAGAGAAATACCTTTGGCTCATATAATATCGGTCGAGGTTCATGATTATCTTGGCAATGGTGAAGTGGAGGTTTTAACTAAGAATGGACATGAGGAGCTGATCCGTTTCAGCAGATCAAGGGTGGAGGATTTCAGAAAGGCTGCCCTTCTGATAGGCCAGCTAGTGGATCCCAATAGCCATCTCAAGGAGCGCCCGAACTGGGATTACATCCATGGTTTTAGGAGGGATGGAAAGAAAAGTAAGGGCGCCACCCTCAGGTGGCTGATAAGTTATCTGAAGCCCCACTGGTACTGGGCTGTAGGGGCCCTCCTCCTTTCCCTAGCCACTACGGGCCTGAGCCTCGTTCCGCCCTATCTCATACGCCTCCTGATAGACCAGGTTTTTCCATCAAAGGACATGGGTCTCCTCATAGCCTTAACCCTTGGACTAGTGGGCGTTTATGCCATCAACACCCTCATGAACATAGGCTTGAACTACTCCCTCGCCCTTCTTGGACAGAAAGTCATTTACGATATGAGAAGTCGTGTCTACGAGCATCTTCAGAAACTTTCCTTGGGCTTCTACGACAAGATTAGCTCGGGACGCCTCCTCTCTAGGGTCATGGACGATGTAGGAAGGGTTCAATGGTTCCTCGTATGGGGAACCCAGACCTTAATTTCGAACCTCTTGGCCCTCCTAGGCGTAGGTTTCATCATTTTCACTCTCAACTGGCAACTTGCCCTCTTCTCCCTCCTTCCAGTCCCGTTCATCGCCATAGGACTTCCCCTCTTCAGGCGAAAGGCCAGGGGAGTCTACCACAAGGCTTGGAGGAAGTGGGCCGATGTGAGCAGCCTACTGGTCGATACGATTCCAGGGGCCATCGTCGTGAAGTCCTTCAGCCAAGAGAAGTTTGAAGTGAAGAGGCTAAGGGAGCGCCTTTCAGAAGTCGTGGAGGCTAATATGGAAAGTACGAAGCTCCACCTTCAGTTCTTCCCCTTGCTCGGCTTCGCGACCTCCGCGAGCGTCGTATTCGTATGGTGGATTGGGGGTATCCAGGTCTTCTCTGGAACGATTACGACAGGAACCCTTGTAGCCTTCGTTAGCTATATGTGGATGTTCTACGGCCCCGTTCAGCAGCTTAGCAACCTCATCCAGCCCATGCAACAGGCAATTACCTCGGGTGAAAGGGTTGAGGAAGTCATAGAGGTGATGCCCGACATCGAGGATGCCCCCGATGCCCTAGCCTTCGACATAAAGGGTGCCATAAGGTTCGAGAACGTAAGCTTCGGATACGAGCCCTTCATACCCGTCGTTAGGAACATAAACCTCGAAATAAGGCCTGGAGAGGTCATAGGCATCGTAGGTCCCAGCGGCTCCGGGAAGACGACTCTCACGAAGCTCCTTCTCAGGTTCTACGATCCTACGGAGGGGCGTATTATGATAGACGGCGTCGACCTTCGGAAGATCAAACTTCAATGCCTCAGGGAGCAGATAGGCCTCGTCCTTCAGGACCCCATCCTTTTCAATGATACGATAGCCTACAACATCGCCTATGGAAAACGTGATGCCAGGCCTGAGGAGATCATAGCCTCAGCGAAGGCTGCCCATGCCCACGATTTCATCATGAACTTCCCTCTAGCCTACGATACGGTGGTAGGGGAGAGGGGATCCAGGCTTTCTGGGGGCGAAAGGCAGAGAATAGCCATCGCCAGAGCCTTGATAACAGACCCCCGCATTTTGATACTGGATGAGGCAACAAGCTCCGTCGATAGCATAACGGAAAAGCACATCCAAGCCGCCCTCGAAAACCTTATCAGAAATAGGACCACGATCATCATAGCCCATAGGCTAAGCACCCTTCAAAGGGCCGACCGCATCGTAGTCGTAGACAAGGGACATATCGTTGAAGTTGGAAGCCATGAAGAACTCCTGACAAAGAGGGGGCTCTATAGCCAGCTCTACGCAATCCAATCGGCTCAGGAGATGGCTCCCCAAACAGCCCTCGAAATAAGATGAAGGGGAAGAAGGAAAAGGAAAAGGGAAAGGGAAAGGAAAAGGGAAAGAAAAATGCCCTTCTCAGAGTTTATAGAAAGGTTAAACATTCTCGATCCTAAAAGGCTACGAATATCTAAGGATGTTCGGCCCAACAGGCTTAGGGCTGAAATCGATGGAAAAGTATTCGATGACATCGTTCCAAGGCTTCCTATGCCCATCTCAAGACCCGAGTTCGTCATATTGGCCCAGAAGATGGGGGATGGTACCTGGAACGAGCTTTGTATGATAAAGGATTATAGGCTGTTGGATAGCTAATCCAGAAGGGTTCTCGAGGAGCTCCTTGAGAAAAACTATTTCATCCCTGAGATCCTCGGCATCGAGAGGCTTGAAACTAGTGGCGATGAATTTCGTTGGGAAGTCATTACGAACAAGGGTCCTAGAAGCTTCCTCACGCAAGGGAGAAGGAGCATAATCGTCCTGGGATTCAAGATCGTCGTTATAGACAAGGATGACAACATCTATCAGATCACAGACTACAGGAAGATGGATAGGAAAAGCCGGGGTCACTTGAGTAAGTTCATCTAGAGAAACCTAGGCAATAAAGGAAAAAGTTAAGAAGAATCCCTCCTCCTAAGCTCCTCAAGGATCTCCTTAGCCCTGTCAAGCCTGACCTTTCCTTCCTCTGCCAATCTTGCCGCCACCTTATCTATAAGGTCTCCTTGGGCTCCAGCCATTATGGCAATGTTGCGGGCATGGAGCTTCATATGCCCCTTCTGGATCCCAACAGTAGAGAGGGCCTTTAGAGCCGCGAGGTTTTGAGCCAAACCCACAGAAACCATAACTTCCGCAAGTTCCCTGGCTGATTTGACACCAAGGATCTTGAGGGAAATCTTGGCTATTGGATGAGTCCTTGTGGCCCCTCCTACGATTCCCACAGCCATGGGCATCTCAAGGGTCCCTACAAGGTCTCCATCCTGGTTCTTTTCCCATGTTGACAGGGGCATATACCTTCCAGACCTTGCGGCATAGGCATGGGCACCGGCTTCTAGGGCCCTTGTATCGTTGCTGGTTGCCAAGGCAACGGCTATGATACCGTTCATTATTCCCTTGTTATGAGTCGCGCAGCGATAGGGATCAGCCAAGGCAAAGGCATAGGCTGTAAGGATTGCATCGACAACATCTTCCCCTCCAAGGGCTTCCTTTGAAAAGATTGCCCTTGCCCTTGCAAGCCTCTTGGTCGCTAGATTTGATATGATGCGAAGATAGACCCTTCCTCCCGTGATTTCTTCGATCAAGGGTGCCACAGCCTCGCACATCGTGTTCACGGCATTGGCTCCCATGGCATCCCTAACATCGACATGGAGCTCCGTAACAACCATAGAGCCTATGGGAGATTGTAGAACCTTCACATCTAGGTCCTTGGCACCGCCACCAAGGGAAAGGAGGACGGGATCCTGTTCATTAGCCCTTTTCAGTATCCTATCCTTTTCCATTAGGATACGAAGCCTTGCATCGTTAGGATCGGGAATTCCTATGGCTTGAACCTGGCCGATCATGATGGGTTCCGTACAAAAGGCTGTGAAGCCCCCCTTTTCCCTCGCCATTTTCGCCGCATTGCTAGCAGCGGCTACGACGGAGGGCTCCTCTATGGCCATAGGGACTAGGTAATCCTTCCCATTGATGAGGAAGTTTGTGGCTATTCCAAGGGGTACTGGCATGGCTCCTATGACATTTTCTATCATCCTGTCGGCTAGGCTCAGTTCAATGCCACCAGTGGACTGAAGGAGCCTTGCCTCCTCATCCGTCAGACCTGCGAATTCCTTTACGATCTTAAGCCTTTCTTGGGGGCTGAGCTTGTAGAAGCCTGATAAGCGCGAGGTTACTGGACCGGATGCCTCCGTCAAACTTGGTCCTCCTGATCAAGGATCAAGCTGTTCTTTGATGCTATATATAAATTAATCAGCGTAAAAAGAAAAAGATAGACTCCATAAGTAATCCATGCTTCCTTAGGCATCTAGAAGGGATGAAGCTCGGTAAGCGAGGGTATAACTTTGGCATATAGAAAGAACTAGAACTGCTATCTATATCATTACATTAAGCTACGTCTAATCCTCGCTCTTCATCCTTGATTTGTTGACAGTGAAGGAAAAGCTCATTTGCTTCATAGCATCAACAACCCTATGATTAAGAGCTGAAAGATTTAATGCCATCACTCGTGGAAAAATCATCGATGGTGAGCCCACATGTCCGGCTTTAGGAGTTTCAAGGACCCTGAAAGCCTTGGCCTTTCCTCGAAGAGCCTTGAGGAAGCCTATGGAATTCTGGAGAAGGCGGTTAAGGAAGGAGCGATCATGGGAGCCTGCGTCCAAATCGCTCGGAGCCATGGAGCCCTTGAGCCTATGGCCTTCGGTAGAAGAAGGCTAGAACCAGAAGGGCCCCCAGTAGAAAGCAACACGATCTTCCTAGTGGCTTCTGTAACAAAGCCCGTAACAGCGACGGCCACGATGATTCTGATAGAGCGTGGAAAGTTGTGCCTCGACGATCCCGTGGCGGCCATCATTCCTGAATTTAGAGGAAGGTGGAAAGAAAGGGTCCTGATCCGCCATCTCCTCACCCATACAAGCGGTCTTCCTGACATGCTTCCAGAGAATAGGGAGCTCAGGGCAAGGCATGCGGATCTCGATGAATTCCTTCGAAGAATCTACAGGGTTCCCCTCCTCTTCGAACCGGGAACAAATATTAGCTATCAAAGCTGCGGTTTCGCTTTGCTTGGGGAGGTTGTTAAAAGAGTGGCAGGAATATCCCTTGCAGAATTCATGCAGAGGGAACTGTTTAAGCCCCTTGGAATGGACGATTCTTCCTTAGGAGTCGATTGGAGCAAGGCTTCCAGGATCAGCCAGGTCAACATTCCGCAAGGAAGCTTCGAATACGGAAGCCTTAGTGATGATTGGAACTGGAATAGCCCTTACTGGTGGAGTTTTGGAGCACCTTGGGGAGGGTTGTTCTCGACAGTTTCGGATCTGACGAGGTTCCTCATGATGTTTTTGAATGGTGGAAGGCTTGGAGGCTCCAGGGTTCTTAGCCCTAGGACCGTAAGGATTATGACGAGCAACCAGACTGACCTTATGCCCTCGATAAAGGAGGAAGTAAGGAGGAATAATCCATGGGGGCTTGGCTGGAGGCTTAAGGCATATGAGTCTCTGGACTGGGGCTTTGGAGACCTCGTTTCCCCCAGCACTTTTGGCCATATCGGTGCCACAGGAACGATGGTCTGGGCCGATCCAGAAACCAACCTGGCTTGCACGATCTTCACAAACCAGCCAGACGTAGATAGGCGTATTATGAGTAGATTTTCAAATGCCATCGTAGCCTCAGTTTTGGAAGGCTGAAGGGTTTCATAGAAGAAAAAATAATGAACTAGGTCGGGAAGTCATTCCAAAACAAAATAAAAAAATAAAAATAAAAAAACAAAAAAATAGGGGGGCTCGCCTTTCCCCTTTCTTACAAGCTCTTTTGGAAACGGGGCTTAGGAAGAAGAAATGGGTAAGGAAAATAAAATGAAATGAAGAATTGTATAAGGAACCCATAAGCCAATTTTCTAAATCCTAAAGTTTCCTTATCCTTGGAATGACTTCTTGACCGAAAAGCCTCGCCTCCTCTTTTCTTAAAAAGTGTAGGATAAAGTAAGTTATGCCCTCTTCGAAGTACTCCAGTATCCTTTCGATGCATTGTTCAGGAATTCCTATAATGGCCCTCTGCTTCGCGATTTCAGGATCTGGATATCGGTCTGGCGCCAGTTTGCGAAGGGCCTCAATCCCCCTCCCCAGCTCTTCCTGGCTTTCAGATATTACGGCAATGCCAAACCAAGATTTCTCCATCCCTTCGAAATCCCTCCCAACCTTGAGGCAATGCTCCTTGAGAACCCTAAGCTTTAGCCTAGTCTCCTCGAGACTCGTATGGGGAAGATTGTATATATCCGCATCCTTCGCCGCAAGTTTTAGAAGGAATTTCTCCCCCTTACCACCGATCATGATGGGAGGGCGAGGATGCTGGGTGGGTTTTGGGCATCTGGCTTCTTTTATCCTGTAATATTTTCCGCTAAAACTTAGCCTTCCATTCTTCCAGAGCCCATCGATAATTCTTATGGCCTCCCCCAATTGCTCGATCCTAGCCTTTGGCTTGAGGAAGGGGATCCCACAAGCCTTGAATTCCTGCTCCACATATCCAGCACCAAGCCCTAACTCCAACCGGCCTTCCGATATGATATCGATGGAGGCAGCCATGTTAGCAAGTTGAACAGGATTCCTCAGGGGAGCGTTAAGGACAACCGTGCCCAATCTAGCCTTTCTTGTAATGGTAGAAAGGGCAGACAGCTTGGTCAAGGCTTCAAGGCCTCCAGCCAAGTGATCCGTTGCATATATAGAGTGAAAACCAAGGTTTTCTGCTTCGGTAATCCAATCTTTTTCGAACCTCAGATCGCTGCTTAACCATGGCATTAAACCGATCCTTAATTTTAACAAAGCATAGGATCCTCCTTTAGAGCTAAGAAAGGAAAGGAGCCATTCCCCTTTCTATCCCTTTCCTGCATTATTTGATGCGTTACTAAAAGAAGGCTTCAATCCTTCTTTGAGCCCTATGGAGGGAGAGGAGCCTACTGGCACTCAACCATTTGGTCATCGGAATCTCCAGCCGAGCTTTTAGTTCACAAAAGGCTTCGTTTAGGGTATCGAATCTGATGGGAGGGTGGCGAAGGGCCTCCCGAGCCAATTCCCTGAACCTCCAGACACCCAAGGGTATCCACTCCCTTCCAACTTCTAAAAAGGCGATAGCAGCTGACTGGCGCCTTATGCCTACAAGGTATTCTAGGACTGGAAGCCTTGCAGCATGATAGGCTCCAGCCAAGTTAGTGGGATATGAGGATCGTCCCCAAGGGAGCTCATAATCTCCGTAGATGGGGGGATCTATGCCAAGATTCCAGGCTTCCAGGGCTTCGAACATCCAAGGAGACGGAAGGAGGAGGAGCTGAACGTTGTTTCCAAAGCCCATAGCACCGAAGAGCATGATTTCATCGATCTCCTCATATTCGAGGATGCGCCTACGCAGGGATTCTCCAAGGATTTCGTCCACGGCCGTAATGCTCCACTCCGTGGGGACAAGCCTTCTAAGCCTACGAGTCCCTAGCAGACCGACTGAAAGGAGCCTTACGATCTGCCTCTCGGGAATTCCGGCTTCGTAGAGCTTCACGGTAGCTGGAGCGGCCTTCAGGTCTCCATCCGAGACCGTTCGCTCCACCTCCCTTGGAACCGATGGGTTTCCAGCTAGGGCAAGGCTTTCCAAGGATGCCGAGGGACCTATTGGGGCCGCCCTCGGAGAAAAGAAGATTTCTAGCCTGGGCTCCTTTCTCATCCGAACCTCCGTATCCGTGGAGCGAGAGGCCATGGCTTCCTCTTGGAGGATCGTCAGAAACCTTGGGGGGTTCCTAGCCATCTCGACATGCATGGAGATTTTCCCCCGGATGAGGGTTAGCCTATAGCCAAGAACCTCTTCAAGAGTCCTTCCCAGCCAGAGTTCGGGAGTATCCATAATGCTCGTATCCGTACCTTCTAGGGGAGGGACGAGGGGACCGGCTAGGACCTTAGGATAGCCCCAGGAACCCACGAAGATGCCAGGAGGGGATGCCCCGAGAAACTCTCTGCATCCTAAAACCTTCTTCAGATCAGTAAGGACCTTAGCCCTGACAATAAGGGGGCAGAAGGGCTTCCCACAGAGATGTCTATGGGTATGGCAAAGGGCACATAGTCCCTCCCTTTTTCTTTCAGAGGACGTACATTTAAGGAGCCTTATTTGCCTCAAAATCCCCTCCAAAATATCCTTGCGAATGGGTTAAAAAATGTTAAATGTTAGATGAATTCCTTCCTATGGCAAAGTTCTTTTCTTTAATTGAAATCCTTTTTAAGAGGTCTGTCAAATCGATGTGAGGCGTTAAAAATGTCCATTGTTTATTTTACCGATGCAAGGGCTAGGAAGAGCAGCGAAAGCATGGCAGTAAAGATCGATTGGCACTTGGAAGCCATAGGCATAAGGGAGACCATCAAGCCTGGGGAAACGACCTTAGTAAAGGTCCATATGGGAGCCCCCCTTTGCACAAGGTACCTTCGCCCCTTCTATGTTCGCCGAATCGTAGAAAGGCTCAAGGATCTGGGAGCCAAACCCATCGTCACAGAGACAACGGGTCTGGGGCTTAGGGATCCTAGGGGAACTGGCGAAAAGTATCTTAGAATAGCCGCTTCGCATGGCTTCACTTCAGAAACCCTAGGAGCCCCCATCGTTATTGCGGATGGCAATTATGGAGACCGTAGTATGCATGTTGAGGTGGATGGACATAGGTTTAAGAGTGTTCCTTTGGCTGCCCTCCTGGAGGAGGCAGACTCTCTGATCAACCTGGCCCATTTTAAGGGCCACCACCTCGTCGGCTTAGGGGGTGCCATAAAGAACCTAGCCTTAGGCTTCGCGGCAAAGGAGGGAAAGTTCTTGTTCCATTACCTTGAGAAGCCCCGTATCGACCAAGAAGTTTGTGATGATTGTGGAGCCTGCGAGAAGGCCTGCCCTTCCAAGGCTATAAAAAGGGTAACCTCCGGAAGGCTTTGGATAGATCCAGAACTCTGCATAGGCTGCAGGGCTTGCATAGAAGCATGCCCTAAGGGTGCCGTGAAGGCGAAAAGAAGGGATGATGTAAAGGAGCTCCAGTTGAGGGAGGCGGATATGGCGGCAGCCGTTGTAAAAACCGTAGGGAAGGATAGAATCTTCAATTTCAATTTCCTTTTAGAAATCGATTGGATGTGCGATTGCGAGCACATGCAGGAAGGCTGGTCAGATCTTCCCATCGTTCCAGATATAGGCTTACTTTCATCGAAGGATCCTGTAGCCATCGATGTAGCCTCCGTGGACCTTGTTAATCAGGCTCCGGGCATTCCAGGGTCAAGGTTAGAGGAAGTCGGAGCCTTGGAAAGGGGCATCGACAAGTTCCGGGCCCTTTTCCCAAAGATCGACTGGAAGGCAGTTCTATTGGCTTGCGAGAGCCTTGGTATAGGAAGCACAAAGTACAGGCTAGTAAAGCTGGAGGAGGCTCGAAGGGAGGGATGCCCATAAGCCCAAAAGGCCTTCAGGATCTGGAAGCCTATCTTCGCCAGGCTTGCATATGGCATAGGTTCTTGGAGAAGCCCGAAACTATTCATACTCGGGATGCCGCTCGGGTGACGGGTTTAGAGCTCAGAAGGGTGACGAAGAATCTAGTAGCCATCGATTCCCAGGGCAGATACGTTCTCCTCGTGGTTCCAGGAGACCAAAAGGTCGATCTCAAGGCTGCGGCTGAAGCCTTGGGAGTTGAGCACATTCGTCTAGTTCCTTTCGAAAAGGCAGAGGAGATAAGCGGATATCCGCCTGGAGGGACCCCGACTGTGGGGCATAGGACCAAGATGCTCGTTTTGATGGATAAAAGCCTCCTAGCCTTCGAAACCCTCTATTGCGGAGGAGGAAGTAGGACGAGGCTTTTGGAGCTTAGGACGGAGGACATCCTACGCCTTACGGAGGCGAAAGTAGCTTCCATAAGTCAAACCTAAATCTAGGATCCATCCCTTTCCTTAGAAAAATCGTACGTGCTTAGTTTTTCAGTTCAGATTTCGATTTCGCTAAAAACTCCTTTTGGTCGAGGAAAAGCCAACATTCCTGCTAAGATCTTTTAGGCATTTCACATGAAGAACTTGAAAATAATCCTCTATTGCTATTTATAGCAAAGTTGAAGCTTAAGAGGATGAAGGAGGAAACCCTTTGTTATGAAGGATATGCTATTGCGCACAGGAAGCTCCAGAATAGCCAGGGCTTTTCATGGATTATAGCTTTTTGAGGGACAAAGTTTTTAGTATCCATCAATCATCCAGCTTAAACCAGAAAAGATTTCATCGTTCAACCATGGGGTGCGAAGGGAAGGGAAGGAAGGGGAAGAGGAGAGGGGAAGAGAATAAGAGAATAGCAGAAGAGAGGGTTATAGGGGGAAAGGAGGCTTGGGCCTTAGCGTTTCAAAGTATGCCTACATAAGTGCGAAAGTCAAGGGAATGAGGCTCAGGCTTTTAGACTCGGAAGACTATAAGGCTTTAATCGACTGCCATGATCTAAACCAGGTCTTGGAATATCTGGAGAACACGGATTATGGAGAAGAGATTGCTGAGGCCAGGCTTAGGGGTTCCGAGGCTGCTATCATCGAAGAAGCGATCATGAAAAACCTCTTCAAGACCTTTCGAAAAGTGGCGGAGAAGGCTCCCTCCACCCTTCGATCCTTTATCCTCGAAAGTATGAGGAAGTTCGAGGTCGAAAACATAAAGGCGATCCTTCGATGCCTAAGGGCGGGATTAAGCCCTAGGGAAGCCTTGGGCTTTATAACTCCAATACCCTTCGGCCTTCCTAGGGAAGCCTATGAAGGATTCCTCGAGAAGATTACGGGTATCGAAGACCTTGTAAGGCGTATGGAGAACACGGATTACGGAACCGTTCTAAAGGCATCTCTGGATGACTACTTATCGAAGGGAAGCCTCCTTCCCTTGGAGGCAGCCTTGGATAAGCATCTGTACGGCTCCCTCTGGGCTAGGGGGGAGAAGATGAAGGGAAGGGATCGAAGGATCTCGACAGCCCTTCTTGGCATGGAGATAGACCTTTTGAATATAAAGGTGATCCTTAGGTCCAAGTCCCTTGGCCTCGGAAAGGAAGATTGCTTAGGTTACCTGATACCGATCCTCCATAACTTAACGAGGGAGCAGATAGAAAAAGCATTGGAAGCCGAGGAAGTCGGCGATGCCATAGTCGCCCTTTCAGCCCGCCCGTATGCGGAGCTCCTCGCCAAGACCCTGGTCGAATACGAAACAACAGGCTTCTTTAAGGGATTCGATATCGAGAGGGACCGAATCATCCTTAAGGAGAATAGAAGGATCGTAAGGATCTATCCTTCTCCTTTCCATGCTGGAACAGTCCTGAGCTTCTTAAACCTCAAGTGGTTCGAGGTTAGGAACCTCAGAACCCTTATCTATGGAAAAGAGGATGGGCTATTGCCCGAAGCCTTAGAAGGGCTTCTCATCCTTTAGGCGCTCGAGGCGTGAAGGTTTAAGGGCGAGTGTTAACTTAATAAGATGAGTAAAGCCGGGATGGATACCTGCTTCGATTGTGGCAAACCTCGATCGGAAGGGGAGCTTCTAGAATGCCCCTACTGTCATCGCAACTTCTGTAAGGATCATTATGAAAAGCATGTAAGATGGGAGAAGCGTCATGAGGGCCTCGAACCCACGATCAAGAAGAAGGATCTCATGAAGCAATGGAAGGTAGGAGGGATCTAGGGAATAGGATAAGGGGCTTATTTGCTATTCGCTTCGCATCCTCCGGATCGATGGCTTTCTTGGCGGCTTTAGCGGCCTCCTCAGAGGCTTCGACATCTTAGCCCTTAAATACCCCCTGCTCCAACGAACCAGTTCCTCGGAAGAGAAGCCCCAAGTTCCGAGGTAGGAAATGGATGGGGGCAGGGCTCTGAAGAAAGCCTCCGAAATCCTCCTTCGAAGGCTCCAGAATTCCCGCCCTAGCCTTCTTCCCATTTTCTTTAGGGAGACTCCGAGTTTTTCCAAAGCCCTTCTAGGAACCGACCTAAGATCCCTTGATCTCCACTGAAGGCATTCCCATCTAGTCCTTTGGAGAAGCCTTTCCCTTTGAATTTCCCTCTTAACCTTCCATTCCTCGAGCTTTATCCTTTGTCTCTCAGAAAGACTTTTGGCTTCCGAGGCCCTTCTCCTAAGATCCCTTAGCCTAGCCTTAAGAAGGATCTCCCTCGCCACATGGGGATACATGGCTTCTAGGCTTCGATAGGAAAAGTCCCTAGATAGCCTTTCTTCATCCCATTCCTTCGCCTTCTCCTTCACAGTCCTGTAGAGGGAGTAGGCATCCTCCATGGCATCGCCAAGCCCTGAGGGCCTCTAGCCTATTCCTGCGATCATCATGAAGGATATCAGAAGCCCATAGATGGCTATGGCTTCGGCTAGGACTACGGAGACGACGTTCTTCGAGAAGGTTTCGGGTTTTTCGACCATGGCTCCCGCCATTGCTGACCCTGCATAGGCAATGCCAAGACTGGCAGCTATACTCGATACGCTCATAATGATTCCGGCCGCAAGGGCCTTGTAGGCAGCCGTGGAGGCCTCGACTTCTGGCATGGCTGTTATGATGGGTAGCTTTGTTATGAGCATGAAGGATGTAAGGAGCCCATAGATGGCTATGGCTTCGGCTAGGACTACGGAGATGAGGGCCTTTGTAAGGATCTCTGGCTTCTCGGTTCCAGCCCCTGCCATGGCCGTTCCGGCTGTTATGATGGCAAAGATCGCTGCTAGGGATGAGGAGCACGATGCCAATATCACTGCAATCATGCTAATGATGTCGGGTGTCATGGTCTTCCTCCACCTTCCTTAAATTTACTTAACTTGAATCTATCGACCTTCCCACGGCAATCTAAACGGTTTGTATTCGATTCCATCACCCTTATAAAACTTGCTGAACCACTCGACCCAATGGAGCCTCGTCGTATGGACGAAGATGATGAGTCCCTCTAGGGCCATGACTAGGATCGTCCCTAGGATAAGCGATAGGGCTTGCATAGCCATACTTTGCCCCTCTACGAGGGTTATGAACATGGAGCTCATCATGGCATGGGAGAGCAAGAGCGCCATGATCCTCCCATAGGAGACCGTATTGCCCAAGGAGGAGACAAAGGCTTCGAAAGTGAAGGAAAAGCCTTCCATAAAGCCTTCCATAAAGCCCTTTCCTAGAAGCATGAGGATTAGCGGTACGAAGATGGCTGCGAAGATGTATACAAAGTCCGGCAGCCTGAGGGTAATGAACACCGTAAGAAGCTCGAACTTATAGGCGAAGAGGGAGTATATGAGACCTAAATAGAACCAGAGCCAGCATAGGGATTCGAAGAAGGCCTCCTTAAACTCCCTATTGACAAGCTTCTTGAGAAGGTTCACGATGAGTCCTATTGATATATGGAGGCTCCCTATGAAGATGGAGAACTTAAACATGGGCATGAGCTCCCCATGTTTCAGGGCTTCGACGGGGTTGAAGCCTCCTATAGGTATTTCGGTCCTCCCTATGACAAGCCTGAAGCCCATGGGATGGATTATATCGTGGAAGCCGAAGAACTCCCCAAAGAGGAAGCCACCAAGGATGGCACAGATACCCAGCGCTATGAAGAAGAAGCCGTTGTTGAGGATGTAGCCCACCATTTCGCCCGGCTTTGGCATGCGCTTCGAAAGGATGAGGGCCAAGGCTCCAAGGATGATGAGAAGAAGACCATGGCCCACATCGGCAAACATTAGCCCAAAGATCATGGGGAAGGTTATAGCCATGAAAAGGGTTGGGTTCAGCTCATGATAGGAAGGCGTTCCATAGGATCGGGTGAGGCTTTCGAAGGTCTTGAGGAACGATGGTAGTCTTATGGTTGAGGGAGGGGTATCGTGGTGGCTTGGTTCCTCGACTTCCACTAGGCAGAAGCCTTCAGATGCCCTTTCTATAGCCTTTACTAGTTCCTCTGCCCTCTCAGCAGGGACCCAGCCCTCTAGGAGGCGGCATCTTTCGGTTCCACGGATGGCGAGCTTAGCCTCCTCCAACTGTCTTCCAAGCTTCAAGGCTTCCTGAACGGATAGAAGTTCTAGGCTCCCTTCTATCATAAGTTTCCGAAGACCTTCAGCGGCCGCATCGTCGGAGGGGGCTATTTCTGAAAGCCTTGCATACTCGGCTTCGAGGAGTGCGATTCTCCCTTCGACCCTTTCGAGGAAATCCTCAAAGTCCTTGCCTATTGGGGCCTTCTCCGCTGTCGGGCTTCTAGAAGCCATTAGGGATTTTTCCTCGGGTATTCCAAACTGGGAAAGGAGCTTCTCGCTCCTCGCCATCAAAGAGGATATCCTAGGAAGGACCTTGCTCGCCTCCTTAGGCTTCAGGAACCCCTCCTTTTCCAAGAGAAGCCAATCCTCGGACTCTTCGATTAAATGGAAAGCCCCGAGCTCTCCAAGGGCTTTAAGGACATCATCCAGATAATCTCCATAGACGATGGCCCTTAACTTTTTCATTTTTAGGGGGCGAAGCATAGGCTACGCCAAATCCTGGATTTGGTTACCGTAGAGGTTTTGGAGGCAACCTAGTTTTTAAACTTAGCGTTCATAAGAATTCTATCGGTTGAAATTGGCTTCTGAATCGGGTTCGAACAAAGGTAAGATCTTTAGATGGCTTGCCATGGGCACAGAGGCTCCCATCATGGTCTTCATAGGAGCCTTCCTAGGATACGAGCTGGGAAGAAGGCTCGGTTTTCCCTACGATTATGTAGGCCTGACCCTGGGCGCCTTTGTAGGCTTCGCAGCTTCCATCCTAGCCCTATTGAAGGGATTAGGGGCATTAAAAGGAAAAGGGGAAGGAAAAGGAAAGGGGAAGGAAAAGGAAAGGGGTTTCCAAGCCTGGCTAGGAAGCCTTCGCCTTTAGGCTCCATAGGAGGCATATAACAATGCCCACAATAATAGGTATGAGGAGCCCTAAGCCTGCATAGAGGGTTCCAAAGGAGCTGCCAAGGATATAGCCTCCTAGGGAAGCTAGGAACATTGAAAGGACGAGAATAGTACTTTTGAGGAGGAGCATTGAGAAAGTGCGGCTCATTTCAGATCGCCTTCTAAGAACTTCCGCTTCCGTTTCAATATTAGCTTCAGTCCTAGCCCTTCCTTTTTCCATACCAGCTTTAGGGGCTTCCACAGGAAGTTCCCGGGATGCCTTAGTCCTTTCTGGGGAAGCCCTGACAATCGGCTCGTTTACTACCCTTAATTCCTCCATCACTTCATTGAGCCTTTCAAGGGCTCCAGACCTTCCTCCACTTATGGTGCAGGCAATAAGAAGGGTTGTCACGGGAACCCAACCCCTTCCCTTTAGCCATTCCTCGGCCTCCTCCCTCGATGCTCCTACCTCCTTGAGGAACTTCTCCATTCCAACACTGTTGATTGCTTCAAAAAGAATCTTCCGCACTTTCTCTTTAGGTTCTACGTATGGCAAGGTTTATGCCTCGACTTCTAGAGGCAGAAAGGCCTTTAAACTCGTTCTGAAAAAACGTGCTCTAAATTTATAAGGTTATGTTTTTTTGCCTTTTTGTGCTTTGATCCATGAAAAGCGATGGATCTTTCAGCTTACCGACCTCAAGGGTCATTCCATTTCATTCCTTTCCACCCAATCCCATCCTATTCCAGTCCATCATAGCACAGCACAACACAACACAGCACAACACAACACCAAGCCTTTCCAGCCCATAGAAGCCTTGCAGAAGAAGCCTAAACGCTTTTCATGCCCTTCACCTTAAGCCTAAGGGAGCCCTAATCTTCCTCGATGAACTCAGACGAAATCCTTAGATCGGGAACAGAATCCCTCTATGAAATTGGAACTGAAGTGAACTGAAATGGAAGCCTACGCCTTCGCCTTCGCCCTTTACGTATTAGCGACTGAGCCTTAGGAAGGATTCAGGATCATGCCGAGGATAGCTGATCGGGAAAGCCCAAAATCTTATGGCTCCTATCGCATCCCTAAAGCATAGGAAGAATGATATAAAGGAAGCTATGGAGCCCGAAACGGTTCTGTAGCTCCAAGACCCAGTTTTATCGTTCTTGGCCATGGAATCTGAAGTCTCGCCTAGCCTCGCCGACATCCTCGAGGGCTAGCACGAAGTCCTTTCCTGTTGCGCATTCAGAACTAACATCCATTCATATTCGGATGGTATTCAATAGGTGTTACATGCCGTTCTAAAGGCATTATATATAGTTTATAACTTGGCAATTTAATAATAAATTCCTTGAAGGTTCCAATCGATTCTCTTTCCCTCAAGGATTCCTGTTTCCTGATCCGGATGATGGGAAATCGTGCATTACATGAACTGTCCTAAGCTTGTCTGAGCCTTTCCCCCTTCAGGTTCCTTCTCCCCGAAGAAGGCATCGATTTCTTCCTTCATCATCATAAGTCTCTGTTTGATGTAGGGCTTAAGCTGGTATTTCTCAGCTAGCCCTAAGGCGAGGTTCACGTATTTCTCCACGCTTCCTCTGTGAACAGTAATGGTTAACTCTCCGCCGCATCTTGGACAATGGCCCCTCAAGGGCACCCTCCTAAAGGTTTGGTTGCATTTCTTACAACGGAACCTCTGACCTCCAAAGGTTTTCAGATTCCCAGCTATGTCTGGAATGAAATGGGAGGTGAGGAGGAGCTCGACCATCTCCTTGGCATCCACGGCCACAATCTTCTCAGCCAAAGAAAGCTGAAGCGATATCTTTTCCTCCATGCTTTTTGCCTCTTTGTAGCTACTTTGAAGGTTACCGAGGGTCACGGAGGAGGTCCCATGGGTGTAGCCAAAACCCTCAAACTGGGATTCTTTACCAAGCCTATGGGCAACAAGCTCTATGAGATCCGCTAGCTTCTTTGGATCCTCCCGCATACGGCTCCTTTCATAGAAAGCGGGAGGATAGGTCCTTGCAATATCCAAGTCCAGAACGGCCGAATCGACTTCCTTGGGGTTGATGGTAGGGCTTACGAGGAGGGGGGCATCCATCAAGCCTCCAACTTGGGCGGGAAGATATTCTTCGCTGAAATTGATGAAGGCGTCCAGGGCTAGCATGATCGAATCTTCATCACCATCGCAATCCCTCCTCTTGGCTGCATGCCAGTAGGGATGGGCAAAGCATACTTTCGCCTTCGTAAAGCCTAGGATCCTCCCCACCACGGCCACGGAAGTATGGGGTGCCAAACCAAGGACTATGTGTCCAACAAGGTCCATGGGACTTTTGGCGTTATAGAACCTCGGAAGTCCGTAGAACCTTTCCAAGAGGTCGTCTATGAAGGCCCCAGCCCTTACAAGGTACTGGGCGCAATCCCAGGGTATGATGATGTCCTGAACCTTCAGTTCTATGATCTGATCCTCCCTTTCGATAGGCTTTCCTTCAGCATCGAACCTGTAGCCAAGTTCAAGGAGCTTCTCTAAGGGTATGCCGATCTCCGATGGGGTGAAGTGGGTCAGGGGGGCATTCGTGACATCGAATCGGACGGTCCCGTCCTTGAAGACGGAAAGCCCATACCTGGCTCTAAGAAGGGCCTTCTCCAAGGGCTCCGGTATCTTATTTCTGTTCGAGAGTCCCCTAACACCCTTGATGACTTCAGGAGGTTGGAGCCTAAGATTGGTCGAGGCCTTCCTTAAGGCTTCCTCAAGGTTGATGGAATGAAGCCTCCATCCCCTAGCCTGAATCTGACAGGATGGGCAGAGGTCCCCATCCTTAAGGCTCCTTCCGCACCTGGGACAAGAAAACTCGATCTTCGTAGCCTCAAGGCAAAGGGGGCATAGGGTTAGGTAGGTTTCTTGGCCGCACTTGGGACAGCTCCTCCTTACCAGCTCGACGTTTACCGAATCCTTAGCAGCCTCCCTTATGTTCCTGAGGGGCCCTCCTTTTAGACCAGCCGGGAAGAGCCCATGGACAAGGGGCTTCATGACTCTGGGCTTGGCCTTTTCAGGACGTCCCATCTTGGCCCCTATGAAGGTCACATACTTGGGCTCGAGCTTCAGCCCCGAAAGCTCCTGAAGGGCTTCCCAAACTCCCTTCCTTGAAACCTCTTCGATCTTCTTCGGATTGAGATCTTCGGAACCCTTTCCTTCCGAGAGGCCAAGGCATCGTCTTAGGATGAAGTAGTCTTCCCGAAGAATGACTTCTTGGGCTTCCACCTCATGGGGGACGAGGATTCTCTCAAGAATTGCCTTGGCCTCCTGGTCCAAGGCAAGGCGTATTTCCGGCTTCCCGCGATCCTCCGATAATTTAGCCTCAGAGGAAAGCCATGCCCTTAGCCTAATAAGCTCCGAAGGCTTCACCCTTTCCCAATCGTACGTGTAGAGGGGATGAATGGGCAATTTCAGGCGTTCTGAGAGGGCAAGGGCTTCTGAGGCCTTAGGCTTGGATCTTAGGGGATCTTCGAGGAAGGATCTCAGCCTTTCAACCTCCAACCCTATGGCTTCACTTGCCCTTGCGAGGTCTCCATCAAACTCCCTTTGGATGGCTTCTGCTAGGTAGTTTCGGTAGGCTTCCTCCGTTAAGCCTGATGGGGCGAGGGGCCTGTTGTTGTGAAGGAATTCATAGAAGCTCACGAGGAGATCCCCTAAAAAGAGGACCGCCTCCACTTCCTTTTTGATTTCGAGGCTTCGGGCCTCCTCGGGATCCTCAAGGCGCCTTACAGAACCGTTCCTTAGCTTAACGATGGGAGGCTCTATCGTATCTACGGAGGCTACGATCCCTCCCTTTCCAGGCTCCTCCGTCTTTAGCTGGGTTCCTATGGCCAAAAATCCGCCTAGAACGAGCATCGTAGAAGGATGGAGGCCCAAGGCTGCGAGTCCCGTATTCCTTGCTCTTCCGTATCGAAGCCTGAAGCCCCCTACGCGACCAGGGGAGGAAAGGACGGGCCTTCCGCCGATGATCTTTTCCATGTACATGGAATTCGCAGGCTCTGTTTGCCCCTTCCCCTTGGACCAAACATCCTCCAGCCACTCCCAGCCTTGTATGCCAAGCTTTGTAATGATCTTCATGAGCTTACGGCTCCTTCCGGCCAACCCATCGTTGACGACGATGAGGGCCCCACCCCGCACCCGGTTTGTCTCGATTCTTGGAAGATTCCTGAAGCTTGTTACTTCGAAGGGGTCCGTCTCAACACCCGTAACCTCTACGGGTAAGTTTTCAAGAATGCGCTCAAGGACCTCATCGGGAACATGATACTGGAAAAGGCGAACCTCCCGCTCGTAGAGGCGGATCTCTTCTATAAAGCGCATGATCTCCTGGGGAGTGGGCCTATACCTTGCCAAACCAAGCTTATTTCTGATGAAGTCTGCCACGACGAGGATGAGGGCTTGGGCCGTTCCACCAGCCGGTCTGATGGGACCTGCGAAATATATGGAAAGATACTTGGATCGGTCTAGATTCTCCTTGAAGGCAATCTTCGTGATTCCCTGAATTGGAGCGACCGTTACTCCCTCTGTGATTATGGCTAGGGCTGTCCTGAGCGCCTGCTCCGCTAGCTTTAGCTCATCTCCAGGACCGAAGGCCCCATAAACGATCTCCTCGGCGATTTTGAAGGCCATCTCATCCCTTTCCATCTTTTCGCCCAGTTTCCTGATGCGCTCCTTCACTCCTGGGGGTCCTACCAAAAGCTCTACCCTTTCAGCCATGTCTTCGGTCAGCCTGGGCTCAGGGATTGGCTTAGGATCCAGAAGCTTAGACCTAGCTGCCCTGGCAGCTTCCTGAACATCGGCAAGCTTTCGATGAAGCTCCTCGAAATACTGCTGGTAGGCTTGGGACATTTTCAAGTTCAAGTTCAAACTCAAGCTCAAGTTTGAAGGCAAGGAATTCACCAACCAATTGCATAAGGTTAGACGATATTTCGGGGCTCGAAGGACTTGAAGGACTTGTAGGGTGGCCTACTGCCAAAATTCTTAAGAACCTCCATACCAGCTTTACGAATAACCTTCACGATATCCCCCAAAATGGGCTTAAAGTTGGATGGTTTTTCCTCGAGCATTGTTCCCGTAACAACAATGTTCGCTCCAGCCTTAACGATCACCTCGGCATCTTCCGGCGTTCTTATGCCCCCTCCTACGATGAGGGGAATATCTATCGTTTCTCGAACCTTTGCTATAACACTCGGAGGGATGGGATATCTTGCCCTAGAGCCAGCCTCCAAGTAAACGAAGCGCATTCCTAGGAATTGGGCCGCCAGGGCATAGAGGGCAGCGATTTCTGGCTTATCGTATGGTATGAGCTGGGCCTGACCCATAAAGCCCGCGGCTCCTCCCTCCCCTAAGATAATGTAGCCCATAGGGATTGGTTCCAAGCCATAGCGTTTTACGATGGCGGAACCAAGGGCCTGGGCCCCTATGAGAAAGTAGGGGTTTGTGGAATTGAGAAGCGACATGAACCAGATGGCATCGGCATAGGGGCTTATTCCCGTGACGTTATTCGGAAATAGGATTACGGGAACCTTGACGGCCGACTTGATGGCCTTCACGACGGCGTTTAAGTGATCCACTGAGGCGAGGGTTGTGCCCCCTACCATGATGGCCGCCGTGCCCAAGGCTTCGGCCTCGGAGGCTATAAGCCTCGCATCCTCAGGTTCGATGTTCTCGGGATCCAGGAGGGACATATGTATCGTTCCCTCCTTCCTTATCCTTTCCAAGATGTAGCTTTCTACTCCGACCACAAGCCCCTCCTCGATCCCTTATTGTTCAAGCAGGATTAAAATTCCTTCTACCCTTTAGGTTTAACGGTTAATAGCCTGGTTATGGTAAAATACGTAAGGAAGCTAAATGATATGGGGTGATTCCTTCTCTTAAAGGATTCATAGTATAGATAGATTCCTAGGAGGTCGAGGGGCCTATTCCTTGTCATCGAGTTTCTCAGCCCTGAACAAAGTCCTGAGGGATGCCCTAGCCGAAATGGGCTTCCGAGCCCCCACAGAGCCCCAGAGACTTGCCATGGAACCCATCCTCAGGGGCGAAAACGTCCTTCTCATAGCCCCCTCTGGAAGCGGAAAAACCGAGGCCGCCCTCCTTCCAGTCCTGAACAACCTGATGGCCCGTCCCCAGAACCAAAGGCCGGGCATCGGAGCCCTTTATATAACCCCCTTAAGGGCTTTAAACAGGGATCTTCTGAGGCGCCTATCCTTCTGGGCTTCAAGGCTCGGTCTGAAAGTCGAGGTAAGGCATGGAGATACGTCCGAGGCCGAAAGGAGGCGCCAAATTCTAAAGCCGCCTAACCTCCTCATCACGACCCCTGAAACCCTTCAAGCCATCCTTCCGGCGAAAAGGATGCGGAGGCATCTCAGATCCGTACGCCACGTTATCGTCGATGAGATCCATGAGCTGGCAGAGGATAAGCGGGGAGCCCAGTTTGCTATAGCCATGGAGCGCCTTGAAGCCCTAACAGGCTTCCCCTTCCAGCGCATTGGCCTTTCCGCAACTGTTGGGAGTCCCAGGGAGATGGCAAGGTTTCTGATTGGAATCGGTCGGAAGGTTCGGATTATAATGGTCCCGGTTCCAAAGGAGTTTCGTTACAAGATTGAGTTTCCATACCCGAGCGGAGAGGATTACGTCCTCGCCCAAGGTCTCTACACAACGCCCGAGGCAGCGGCCCGCCTCACGCGCCTCAGGGAACTCATGTCCAGCCATAGCTCGATGCTGATCTTCGTGAACAGCCGGACGAATGCCGAGATGCTCGGCCATAGGCTCAGAATGCTTGGGGAAGCTGTGGAGGTTCATCATGGCTCCCTGAGCCGGGAGGAGAGGGAGCGTATAGAAGGAGGCTTCAAGGAAGGGAACCTCAGGGCGATCATCTGCACTTCCACCCTTGAGCTCGGCATCGATATTGGAAGTGTTGACCTCGTCGTCCAGTACATGTCTCCGAGGGGGGCGACAACCCTCCTCCAGCGCATAGGAAGGTCCGGACATGGGCCGGCGAGGGCTTCAGAGGGCATCATCCTTACAGCCTTTCCAGAGGATATCCTTGAGTCCATAGCGGTTGTGGAGAGGGCAAGGAAGGGAAGGTTCGAGCCCGTGGGCATTCATTTCAATGCCCAGGATGTTCTGGCGCACCAGCTTGCGGGCCTCGTCCTCGATAATGGATCCATAAGGGTTCGGGATGCCCTTAGACTGATCAGGAGGGCCTATCCCTACAAGGATTTGGAGGAGACGATTCTCCTGAAGGTAGCTAAGTACATGGAAAGGCTCGGGGAAATTAAAATAGAAATAGAAAAAGAAAAAGAAACAGGAATCGAAAGGAACTCCTCCAAGGGGGAAATCCTCAGAAGGGCATGGCGAACTCGTAGCTATTACTATGAAAACCTTTCCATGATCCCTGATGAGAGGCGCTATCCGGTTCTTGACCTTTCCACAGGGAATTTAGTGGCAACCCTTGGAGACGAGTTCGTCCAAACAAGGGCCAGGGTTGGACTGAACTTCATCTGCAAGGGAAGGGTTTGGAGAATCGAAGGATTCAGCGATAAAGGGGAGGTCCTCGTAAATCCTGTGGAAGATCCTACGGCCGCCATTCCAGGATGGGATGGGGAGCTTCTTCCTTTGCCAAGGGATGTTGCCCAAGATGTGGGGAGCCTCAGGGCATCCCTAGCGAAACTCGTGAAGCTTAAGGGAGTTGATGGGGCGGTTAAGAGGGTAAGCGCCCTATGGCCTGCCGATCGCCTAGCGATCAGGAAGGTCGTTGAAGAAACGGCCGCCCAAATGGATTTCAAAGCACCGATACCGACCAAGGATCTCTTCCTTCTGGAAGCCTTCCGAAACTACCTCATCCTCCACTCCTGCCAGGGGGAGCGCATCAACAGGGCCATGGGTTACATCCTTGCATCCCTCTTAGCCCGAAGGGTTGGATTGAAGGCTTGGTGGGCGGATGGCTATAGGATTCTCTTTGAGACCTTCGAGGACTTTACCGATGAGAGCCTTGAGTCCTTTAGAAAGGATATCATCGCCCTTACGCCCGAGGAAGCCGAGAACCTTTTCTCAGAGCTTCTAAAGAAGGAGTTCCCCTTCGCCTATTACATGAAGTTCGTGGCCGAACGTTTTGGAGCCCTTCCAAGGGGCCTCTTCATATCCGAGAGAAGGTTTTCGGAATACCATCTTCCCCGCTTCCTTGAGACTCCCATCTATGAAGAAACCCTTAGGTATGTCCTAAAGGAAAAGGTAGATCTGGAGGGTGCCAAGGAAATTATAAGGCGCCTCCATTGCGGGAATGCAAGCCTTCAAAAAATCCTTGATTTCGAAGCCCCCTCTCCCTTGGCCTTGGGAATCCTCAGCAAGTTTTCCCAGGCTCCCGAACTAGTGGCTCCAGAGTCTTCTTTGAAGGATAGCGTTGCCCATATGAAGGCTGCCATTGCCAAGGAATATGTTGAGCTCTTCTGTATAGCCTGTCTTGGCTGGAGTTTTCATGGAAGGGTTGGGGATCTCCCTGAGGAGCCAAGATGCCAGGCCTGCGGTTCGGGGCTCCTCGCCGTCATGAACAAGCTAAGCCCCAACATAAAGGAAATCCTAGAGAAGAAACGATCGGGAATGGAGATGACGGATGGAGATAGGGAGATCCTTGCTAGGGCTCGTCGAACGGCTGATCTCGTCCTTTCTTATGGGAAGAAAGGTGTCATCGCCCTCATGGTTACGGGAATAGGCCCCCAAACGGCTTCGAGAATACTAGCCCTAGCCTACGACCGGGAAGAAGAATTCTATCGAAGCCTTATTGAGGCAAAGCTCCGATATTTGACGACGAGGGAATACTGGGAAAGGGAATAGGATTAGGATTAGGATTAGGAATTACAGCCCTTTGAGCCAACGATTCGATTCAGCTAATCCCAGAAAGGAATAATTAATGGTTGAGAAGTAGATTCCCGAGGCGAGGATTTTTTCCCATAGCCATTATGGTTACCGATTCTCATGCCTAAACCTTCAAAAATTCCAAAGAGCCCAGGTCCCATGGGAAAATAACTTGGAATCGAGGCCATCCGCCTGATGGAAGATGAATTTTTAAAAAATCGGGAAGTTTAGAAAGGGTATTTTTATTTTCTTCCTTCTCATCTTCTTGTAATATCTAATCTATCGTAGAATAGGATAGTTTGTATTTAGATACAGAGCGAGGTGTTTGGATGGGCGAAAAAGGAGAAGGGAGCCTTGGAATCCTTAGGAAGGCTGTCGAAACGATAAAGATCGTCGACACCCATGAGCATCTACCCCAGGAGGAAGAAAGGATCAAGGAACCTGTAGATGTTCTTTCGACCTTCCTTCCCCATTATGCCTCTTCAGACCTCGTTTCGGCTGGAATGGCTGAGGAGGATCTTGGGGAGATTCGCAACCCAAGGCTTCCTTTAAAGACTCGTTGGGAAAAGTTCGCACCCTATTGGGAAAAGATTCGGAACACGGGCTATGCAAGGGCTTTGGAGATAGCCCTTAGGGATCTCTATGGAATCCATGATCTCAGCCTTGAGGCATGCGAGGAAGCCTCAAGGAGGATGAGGGAAGCTAACAAGAAGGGCCTCTATCGATGGATCCTCAAGGAAAGATCTGGCATAGAAATTTCCATACTTGATTCGGAGAGGATCGATGTAGACAGGGAGTTTTTTGCTCCCGTGATGCGCTTCGACGGTTTTGTAGCCCTCAAGGAAAAAGGGAACCTGGAAGCCCTTGAAAGGCGTTGCGGTAGCCCCATCCATTCCCTAGATGAGCTTGAGAAGGCCTTGGAGCTAGAGTTTGCAAGGTTAAAGGATTCCATAGTTGGTGTGAAGATAGCCCTAGCCTACAGGAGGAGCCTCTTCTTCGAAAAATCGACCCATGAGGAGGCGGAGAGGGTCTTCAATAGGCTATATGCCCAGAAAGTCTTCAAGCGGATCGATGCCTATGGCGGAAGGGTGACGAGGCCGGAAGGTCTCTCCTTCGAGGAGACTAAGCCCCTGCAAGACTATATGATGCATAAAGTTGTTCGATTAGCAGCCAAGTATGGACTGCCGATTCAGGTCCATACTGGACTCCAAGAAGGGAATGAAAACCTGATAACGAACTCAAATCCCGTCCACCTGACAAACCTCTTCATGGAGTATAGGGAGGTGAAATTTGATCTATTTCATGGTTCCTATCCCTACATAGGCGAACTTTCAGTTCTGGCGAAGAACTTTCCCAACGTGTATGTGGATCTGTGCTGGCTCCATATCATATCGCCAACGGTTGCCAGAAGGGCCCTTTCCGAATGGCTGGAAACGGTTCCCGGAAACAAGATCCTAGCCTTTGGAGGAGATTACCGCTTTGTGGAGGGCGTCTATGCCCATGCAAAAATTGCTAGGGAGAATGTGAGAAGGGTGCTGCAAGAAAAAATTGAGGATGGTGCCCTTACTGAGGCTGAGGCAACGCGCCTGGCGGAAAGGCTTCTAAGGGAAAATGCCCTTAGCCTATTCTTCCCAAGGGCGGGGACCGGACTGGGCTAATCGGGCTTGGCTAAATAAGGCCTGGCATAACTTCCTCCTAACGGGACTGGACGAGGTTCGATTACACTAGAGAATAGAATAGAACCGAACCGAATCGAATCAAAGCCACTTGTCAAACCAAGTAAAGGCTTTCCGTCCGCTGAACTGGTGGCCTCCATCGAACTCGTCCATTTCGCACCTCTCAGGAACGCCCAGTAACTCGTAGACTTCCTTGAGCTTCGAGAAGGCATGGCGAGCCGCTTCGATGGGGAAGCCCTCATCCCGTATTCCGCTCTCGATCAAAAGGGGCCTTGGAGCTATGAGCCCTGCATAGTCCCACATCTCTCCATACTTCAGAAGCTTCGGAATCGTCTGGGAGCCGCAAAAGTTGCCCAGGTCTAGGGCGAAGGCCTTGAAGGAGTTTAGATAACAACTAACGACCGCAACCTTTACAGCCTCATCAAGGGCTGCCGTGAAGAGCGTAAGAGTTCCTCCGTAAGAGAGCCCTATCATACCTATACGCTCTCCCTCAACCTCTGGACGCGATTTAAGGTACTCGATGCACCTTATGGCATCCCAGATGTTGAGGGTTAATGGATTAAGTCCCATAAGAATTGCCTTTAGAAAAACGACGTTGCACCCATCCCTTCCAGGGAAATCGTAGCCAAGTCTCCGTTCGCCAAAGCCACGCCAATCCGGAGCCATGGTAATGTAGCCCCTAAGCGTTAGCTGGCGGGCATAGTCATAGTTTAAACGCTTCACGGTGGAGAGGCGGCGCTCTTCACCATGGGTTATACCTACAACATCATCTTTTCCATGACCATGACCATGGGCACAGAGAATTGCAGGCCTTCTTTCACCGGGCTTCAGACCCTTAGGTAGAAGGAGGTAGGCGGGGACAGCCATCCCAGGTTCGCTATGGATTATAACCTTTTCCCTGATGAAATCTCCTTCGTCCACTCTTTCCAAGATTATGGGGCTTAGGTCCGTGGACTCAGGCCAATCGCTTAGGAGTTCCATAAGCTTCGACTGAAGGGCGGATTTCCAGATCAGCCACTCCTCCCTGTTCCTTGCTTTAAAGGAAAGTTCGGGTTTCAGGGATCTGTATCTTCGCTCCAGGTACTCCCCCATGGAAAAGGTCCATGAATCATCAAGGGATAACATACCCATCAACCAAAGAGCTTGGTTTTGCTTATTAGTTCTTTATTTTTATTTTATTTATTTGCCTCTTTAACCGCACTTAAGGCTGCGTAAAGCCTGGATCTAGGTATAGCCTAAATCGTTTCCGTGAACGTGAAGGATCCGGCTCTGGTACTGATTCTGATTCTGGCTCCATAAAATGGGACCCATTTTAGACCTCCCCTCCTCCCTCCTCCGATACACGTCTTTGTCTATTGGGAATCCGGCTCCGAGCTCAACCTCGAACCCGATTCCTTCCCCAGGTCCGGCTTCCCTCTCGGTTTCCATCTCAAGCCTCACCTTGAGGCTTTTCGCTTTCTCTATGAACCTCTGAAGCTCCCTTAGGTCCTCGTTGAGCTCGTAGGCTTCGTCCTAGGAATACTCAAGGTTCGGGAAGTCCTAAGAAAGAAAGGATGGAAGTTGGAAGCCAAGGGAAGCCTTAGCCAGAGATAGAAAAAAATCTCGACTTCCATAAAAGCTTTTCTCCCATCATAAGTTACAGCAGGGCTCCCTTTTCTAAAGGGATCTATTGTTATATTTTTCTTTCGAGTAAACCAAATAGTAAGAAAGGAATTATGCCTAATAAGAAGAAGAGTATGCACTGCACCAAGCTGTAGAGGGCTTTTCAAGTTTTCTCTGTTAAGTTAAGTCCAATCATTAAAGTCGTTTATTATGGTTCCTTAGGTATTGTCTGGCAGCCCTCTCCAGCTCCTCTATGCTTCGGTACGTATGGTTTGTGCATACATCCCTTTTCAGCCCCCTTATGACCCTACCTTCGACCTCGTTAAGATTAGGCGAATACCTAGGCAAATAGAAGGGGCTTATCTCCCTATGCCTTTCGAGGAAAAGCCTCGTCTCCCGGCTTGTATGGATCGTAGCGTTGTCCATGACGAGGATAAGCCCCCTGAACCCTTGCTCCCTCGTATGCCTGAGAAGGCTCTTCAGATGCCCCTTGAACTCCCTGCTCCTACCCCTTCTGTAGCGCT
>Ga0080004_1097912_pt1 | contig 27786 bp, 33 predicted proteins | sample WasSprMetagenome_FD_69207 | JGI IMG/M metagenome (GOLD analysis project Ga0080004, IMG submission 69207) | Sulfidic aquatic microbial communities from Washburn Spring, Yellowstone National Park, USA - WS (SPADES assembly) (version 2) | ecosystem: Environmental > Aquatic > Thermal springs > Hot... | reverse complement strand
ATATAGCCCATGCCTTAAAGAGAGGCATGGGATGGGGGAGATGTGAGCCCCCCGAACCAGCAGATGAGGAGATAGGCGCAAAGCCTACTCTAAACGCTGGAAGCTCCCGACTTTAGTCGTGGAGTAGCTCACTGTAGCTATTTCAAAGAAAGGTAGGCAAGTTCCTTGGAGATATGATACTGCGAAAAAGTTGTTGTCTGGTGTTCTAGGCGATTTTCGCTTTGAAATGGCAGCTTATATACGGACGAAATGCGAACAACCCTCCGTTAAAAGACTTGAGCTGCTCTGCCCATTTGCACTTGGAATAGGTTCAAAATACTTCGACAGATGGTTCCTAACAGTCTGTCCACAAACGCCCAAAAGCTTGGCTGAACCTTCCACATACCCGTTGTTGACACAAGCCAAAAGAAAAACCCTCACAACACTCCCGCCGCACCTAACGCCCTTAAACTCGAAAAGCCTATCAGCCCACTCCCTAAAATATAAGTAAGCCTTTGCCCTATCACTGCCTCGAGGGATGAGTCCGTAGCTGAAAATTTTTCCTGCTTCATAACTCTAAACTACGGGCTCATCCCTCAAAAATTTTGATCTACTGTTCAGCCGTGGAGAGTGTCAAGAGTTAACAACACAAAAGCAGAGCGCGGAAAACGATTCCATCGTCGAGCTAGCCCTAGCCATAAAGACGGGTTTAAGAAATGCTGCTGTAAGCGCCCTCGCCAACATCACACGAGGCGGACAAAAACCGTTCTGGCAGAAAACCTCGACACACTTGCAGACGTCTATACGCGGTTGTATCCACAGCAAATATGCCAAATACGCTACAAGCTTCCAAACAGCGCTGGATACGAAGACGGAGTAAAGCTTTCATGGAACAGCAACAACGGGCTGGGGGTTTCAAGCGTCTATGTCCCTTATATGCTTAAAGTTTTGGCGCCGACATTCAATGCAACCCTAAACGACGCCGTAAACATCACAACAACCCTTAAAGTGCAAGGCTTCTGCACGGTTGGCGAAAATGAAACGCTTAAAACTGTAAACCTAACATGCATGGTTTTCAACGAGGAGAAGCAAGCCCAAGCCAAATGGATAGCCATATACTATGAGGATGATTCCGGCGCATGGATTCCAGTGAACAACCCTTCCATAACAGATTGGGGTAATAGCACCTACGGCCTACACTTCACGGTTGCTTTGGCTTCTGATTTCGTGCATGTTTCAGTCCAGGTAGTTGACGCCCGCAACATTCTTGTCGTGGCAAACACCACGTGTAGCCAAGCCGTTTAAGGCGTTTAACCGCCCAATTTTCGTGTTCCTTAAATATGTAAGGGGCTACTCATTCAGAAGTAGCGAAGGGCTTGCAAATGGGCGAGAAACAAGACTGGCGCCACCTTTACACGCTTTTAAAGTTGGCGGAGATGGGAGCCCATCGGAGAACCGCCAAAATCTCCACAGAATTTATGGCCAGAAAACTAGGTGTTTCACAGCAGTCAGCCTCCCGCCATCTAATAGAACTTGAACGCAAAGGTTGGATTAAACGTACCATAACGCCCGAAGGATGTTTAGTGCAGATTACTGAACGAGGCGTAGGTCAACTGAAAAGGCTTTATGCAAACTTGCGCTTTTTGATGGAGGCCGCCTATCCGCCATCAGTTACGCTTGAAGGTGTTGTCTTCACTGGTTTGGGTGAAGGCGCCTACTACGTGACAAGAGACCATTATAGACGACAATTCATTGAAAAGCTTGGCTTCGACCCCTACCCCGGAACATTAAACCTTAAACTCTTGTCAGATTACGACGTCAAAACCCGCATGGAGCTGGACGCCTATCCAGCCATAGAAATTGAAGGATTTAAAACTGAAGACCGCACTTTCGGGCCGGTGAAATGCTACCCCGCCATCATAGAAAATAAGGTTAAAGGCGCTCTGGTAGCTGCCCTAAGAAGCCACTATGACGCCTCGGTTGTAGAGCTTATAGCGCCAGTCTGCCTAAGAAAACATTTAGCCCTTAAAGACGGCCGCAAGGTTAAGGTGGAAATCTTAACACTGCCATAGAGGCTGTGCGTCATCTCCTCTTATAATGTTCAATTATTTTCTGTTTTATTTTGGAGGAGCTGTCTAACTCGTCTTCGCTGAACTTGCCAATGCGGACAACCTTTATGTTTAGTCCTTTCTCGCGAATATAGTTTTTAACGGCTTTCTCCATGCCGTCTTGGTCGTAGCCCACGGCGATAATGTCTGGCTTAATTTTTTCAATAACCTTGCCTATGTCAAACTCTTCATAGCCCAAAATAGCTTCGTCCACAACCTTTAAGGATTCCACAAGGGCCCGCCTCTGGTTTTCAGACATGACTGGCTTGCAGCCCTTCCGCTTTTCAACGGTGCTGTCCCTAGCCACAATAACGATTAACTCGGCGTTTTCTCCGCCGGCTTTTTTGGCCTCCTCCAAATAGCGGACATGCCCAAGATGAAGTAGGTCGAATACTCCGGAAGCTAAAACCACTGTTCGCTTTTTCAAGGGTTGTTTTTCTTTCTGGTTGGCCATTCGAACTTCACCGTCCCCAACATTTTCAAGGCGTCAAGCAAGCCTTCACAGTAAGCCACTGACGCTAGGCTTACGTCAAAACGCTTGCCGTCCCTATAGTATTTGGCGTCTTGTAAATAGGCTTTTGCCAAATCAACAACCTCTAGGACTGATTCCCTAGACAAGCGTAAACCATCATCGCCGACGACTATTTGCAGTTCGTCCAAAACATGCTCGGCGGACGCAATATACCTTGAAACAAGCTGTTCAATGGTCATTCTACAAGCCTCCAAACGCTTGGAGGGGCTTGGGCGAAAGCGACAAGGGCTTCAGCCTCCATGAAATGAAGCCTTCCCGGAAAAACAAGGCTGTAGGGTGGGCCGCCAAAATCATAGTCTAAAAGCTCTTTGACAAAGCCGGCTTTAACCGTTGGGTTTAGGCTTCCAGCCCTCGCAACACCAACGGCGAGCGTTTCCCCGCCCAAGACGCCAAGCCGCTTTTCAGCCTCTACCCTAAAAAGCATTTCAAGAGCCTCCCGGACTGTTAGGAAACGGTTTTTCTCCACGTCGATGTCCAGCAAGCATAGGGTGTGAAGCCCCAGCCGCATGTTTTGAGCCAAAACATTGTAAGGAGTTTCGGAAAAGTTCTCTGGAAACGGAATGGTTACGCTTTTGCCAAACTTGTAGTTGTGCAAGCCGCACAGCCCCATTACGGCGGAAACAATTGAGGCACCGTGAACAATCCGCGTCTTTATCCCACGCTTTTGGGCTTCAAGCCTAACAGCCACATGCGTTGTCGCCACCAACGGGTCGCCGGGGACAAGCAAGACCGCTTTACCCTTCAAGGCAGCTTCCAAAACAACCCATCCATTCTCGTCTTCAAGCTGTTTCCGAGAAACAACCACAACCCGCTTGCCAACAAGCCTCTCAAAATTCTCCAAAGAAAAGTCCGGCATAAAATTCGTGTAGGCTTCCAGAAAAACGGCGTCGGCTGTTTTGGCTTCCTCTAACCCTTTTAGGCTTATCCCAAACTCGTCATGCAACCCCAAACCAACAAACACAAGCTCGCCCAAAACAACCCCTTCTTCACATACCCAGACACCACAAAACTTTAAAACAATTTTCCAAGAAGGTGTAAAACCGCACAACTTATTAACGCCGTCTAAAATGCATATTCTAGAATATGCCAACAAGGGGGCCCGTAGCTCAGTAAGGTAGAGCGGCGGACCAAACCGCTGCGCGGGATGGGTTGAGGCTCTTAACCCGTAGGTCCCGGGTTCAATTCCCGGCGGGCCCGCCACCAAATTGTTTTCAGCAAAACCTTATAATCGTGGGAAACAGTGTTCCAAGTGGCTAGTGTATGGATGCGCAATCATGGATAAGTTTGCCATAGTATTGGAGAATGTTGTTAAACGTTTTGAGGATGTTGTCGCCGTTAACGGCGTAAGCTTCAAGGTGGCTTGGGGTGAACTTTTCGGTCTGCTTGGCCCTAACGGTGCCGGCAAAACCACAACTGTGAATATGCTTTGCGGCCTTTTAAAACCTACAAGCGGCTTTGTCTCGGTGGGCGGCTATGACGTGCAGAGAGAAAATGCCAAAGTTAAGGGGTTTATAGGTGTTTGCCCTCAGGAGACCGCGGTCTACCCCTATTTGACCGGCTTGGAGAATGTGGAGCTTTTCGGAAACCTGTACGCTTTAGACAAGGAAACGCTTAGAAAAGGCGGGACATGCTTCTTGAAAAGCTTGGGTTAACTCAAGAAGCCGGCAGAAAGGTTTGAAAAATACAGTGGCGGTATGAAAAGGCGGCTAAGCATTGTTTTGGCGTTAATTCACAATCCGCAAATAATGTTTCTAGACGAACCAACCGTGGGCATGGATCTTCAGTCTCGCCGCGCCGTCTGGGAATTTATGCGGGAACTGAAGGGAGAGAGCAAAACAATTCTCCTAACAACCCACTACATGGAGGAGGCGGAAACCCTTTGCGACCGTGTCGGCATAATAGACTATGGAAGGCTTATAGCCCTCGACGCGCCTAAAAACCTAATTTCCAAACACGGCGTCCGCAACCTCGAAGAAGTTTTCATAAAATTAACTGGGCGGAGGATAAGAGAGGAAACCTAATGAATTTCCAAAGAATAAACGCCTTAGCAAAGAAGGAGTTGAAGAAAACCTTTCGGGAGCCAGCCATCCTATTCATGATCATTCTATTTCCAATAGTTTTCGTTTTAACCTTCGGAGTTTCTTTCGGGTTCTGAGTTATGTAGTCTTTGATAGACTTACATAGCTTTTGGGATTCAACAGCTTTTGGCTCCTCTTGAGTTCATTGGAGCCCTCATCAGCCTCTTCCCCTGTCATGGTGAACCCTCTCCAACCCTTCACCAGCTCATCGAAGAGCTTTGGGGTTAGAGGAAGCCCCTCCATCTGAAGGTATAGGTTTATGGCTGCGTTGAGCTGCCTGTCTATCCTCAGCCCGCATTTTTCGCATACATACGCCGCTCCTTTCGGGGCATTAACCATCCCACATCTGGAGCACCTCCTCGTGGAGTTCTTTGGGTTGAGGAGCACAACCTTTGACTTGTAGCTCATGAATGTTATGATTGTTTTCCAACCGCTCTTTGAAACGCGCCTATTATGCTCCCTTGAGCCGTTAAGCATCCTGTCCTTCCTCAAGCGTTCAAAACCGTGAGCATAGCCTTTGAACTTCCTCGACATAAAGGTCGTCAGCTTGTGGACAAAGCCTCTGGCCCTATTCTTCTCGCGCTTGGAGTATTTCGCCAGAACCCTTCTAAGCGAGGGTTTCTTTGACGCCTTCTGCTGTAGCCTCTTCCTCTTTATTTCATAAACCCTATGAATGTGGAACAGTTTTGTCAGGTCTATTCTAATCCAGCCCGTGTTTGGGCTGAATCCATCTAGGCTCTTCTCGTTGCAGGCCCAAGCCATCTTGCCTTTAACTTCCCCCTCATCCCTTTTGAACCTTAACGTTACTGTCAAGTGTTTTTCGCCTAAGATCAGCTCTCCCAGCTCGCCCTTCGCCCTCCTGAGAAACCAAGCCCTAGAAACATCAAACTCCAAATATTCCTCGCGCGGCCTTATACTGACCTTTATCTTCCCATCCTTAAAGCTGTAGAGCGTCTCCTTAACCCTAACAAACCTCCTCCTAACTACTGGCTTCTCTCTGCGCCTTTCTCCTTTAAGGTAGCTCCTCCTCCAGGATTTCAGCATAGAATATGCCTGTTTGATCGCTGAGTCAACGTAATGCTTCAAGTAGCTCCAGCCTTCCAATAACGAATTTCTCAGATGATTTTTGAAGCTGTTGTCCTTTGGAATCATTGGAATAAGCCTTCCCTTCTCGTCGCGCTTTTCAATCCATCTGATTTCAGCCCATATTTCGTCCACTGCTTTTTGAAGCAGCCTTCTATATGCTTCAAGAAACCCGTTTACATCATATCTATGCCTTACATTGTATGCCCTAACCTGATAATAGCTTCCTGACACCTTCAACAACCTCCTCCTGATGGGTTTTCTCCTCGCTGTTTATTACCTCTATTTCGGTTCCAAAAGCTTGGAACATCTTCCTCAGCGTTTCAAAACCAAACCTAGTCAGCCTATCCCCGTATACAATAATTACCCTGGAGATTTTTCTCTCAGTAACCATCTCTAAGAGCCTGAGAAAACCCTTCCTGTTCTCGTTGAGACCAGAACCCACGTCGCTCAGTATTTGAATCTCGCCATAACCCTTATCTTTAGCATAGCTGCGTATAAGTTGCTTCTGTCCCTCCAAGTCATCTTTTTGGGTTGTAGAAGAGACTCTAGCATAACCAACTACAACCCTCTCTTCCTTCACCCCAAGAATGCGCTTAATTTCGCTTTCAGGTATCCTCCTCCTCCCACCAATCGTCCTAACAACCCTTATCCTCCCTTCTCTATCCCAACGCTGAATAGTCTTAATAGTGACTCCCAGCAGCTTTTTAGCTTCTTTAAGCGTATGAGCCTCCCATATTGAGAGGAAAGACTACTTATGTCATTTAAGTCTATCTATTTTGGAACTGCTAACTACGGCATTTTCAACGTTAAATTTTGTCTTTCTTAAAACTAAAACGTTGCCCGCATGTTTTTCTCCTCACATTGTGTCTTGGCATAGGCTAATGGTCTACCAAAAACAAGTTTTAACTTGTTTTGACCATTTTTCCTTTAAGAAGCTTTGCTGATTTTAACTTTCCAATAACCCCCATTATTCCGTTTGGTGCGAAGAGAACAATTATAACCAGTATTACTCCATAAGTTATCTGATAGTAACCACCAGCAATGGTCTGCCGAAGATACTCCGATATTAATATTAGAAGTGGTGGCCCTATCATGGAGCCGTAAACTGTTCCAACTCCGCCAAGCAATACCATTACTGGAGGTAAGAATGAATAGTCAACTGTAAAAACGCTATTTAAGTTGAGTGAGTAAAAACTTATAGTGTAGCTTCCTCCCGCCAAGCCCATGAAAAAAGCGCTAATAGCAAACCCCAGAGTTTTGTATAGGGTAGTGTTCACACCAGTGTGGGCGGCAGCCTCTTCACATTCACCTATCATTCTCAACGCAAGACCGAATTTAGACCTCAGCAATATGGTTATAATAAAGAAGGTTGCAACCATAGCTGTTAATACCGAATAATATTGGAGATTGAAGTCCCGCGTATATTGCACAGGAAGAGGAACGTTGATAGGAACGAACCTTGTTACATTTTGCCACCAGCCGAAAATGCCTCCAACAAGTTGGCCAATCCCAAAGGTAGCTATGGCGAAGTATATTCCCCTAAGCCTTAGAGATATTATGCCAATGGCAAAAGCCAATGCAAAACATATCAGTCCAGCTAGGATAACGATAACTGGGAACGGTAAAAATGGAAACAATGGTTTTGGCTGATGCATACAATACAGATATATCGAAGTGAAGTAAATTCCCGTTCCAACAAAGGCAACCGATCCAAGTGAGATATATTTTGTAATGCCTGAGAAGAAAAACCAACTTAAGGAGAGGACTGCAAACACGAGAATTTGTCTTAGAACCATCACATAAGCTTGTGATAGAAAGTATGGGGCTGCAGCCAGCACTACTAAAACTGCCGTAATACAAAGGATTTTTATCAATGAATTCAATTTTCCTTTTAGCATAGCTATCTCCCAAACAATCCTTTAGGCCTTATTATCAGTATTGCAACAAGAAAAATGTATACGACCGGCATGGCTAGTAAAGGCTCAAATTTTAAAACTAGTTGAATGATGTATCCCATAAGGAAACCCCCGACCAGACTGCCAATAAAACTTCCCGCACCACCTAAAACAATAATGGTCAAGGCGATGAAGGTATATTGCGATGCATAGGCTGATGTCAAATAAGGATTTATCATGGACGCCAGTGAACCTGCAATAGAGGCTAGAAGGAGACTCAAACAAAAGGATATTAAATGAACCCTGGAAATGTTGACTCCCACAATTTTGGCACCTGTAGGCTCTTGAGAGGCAGCCCTCAAGGCCAAGCCTATTCTCGTATAGCGTAACATAACATATAAAATCATGCTAATAATTAGGGATATAAACGTAGTTACTATCCTATTTAACTCTATTTTCACCCCGAGCACCGTTATAACGTCTTTAAGAAAATTGATTGATAATGTTAGGAGCCTAGGGTTTCTTAGAATAATAGCTGTCATTACTTGAGAAACTGTAAATAGGAGACCAAAACATATCAAAAGAGACCTAACTTCAATCTCTTCAGTAGATTTAGACTCAAGAACAATTTTTCGAAAAACAAGTGGATAAACTAGAAATCCTAAAAGGAGCAATCCAATCGCACTTACTGTAAGAGAAATTATTGGATTAACACCAAAAAGATTGAAAAGAGCTGCTGTTATGAGAGAGCCAATCAATAAGAATTGTCCGTAGGCTACATTCAGGATCTTAGTGACACCATATTGTAAATTGAGGCCAACAGCTATCAGCGCATACAAAGCCCCGTCAACTGTACCTCTAACAATTACCTCCTCCCACATTAGATGACGCCTCTCTTAATGGATAAGCATCCCCAATTTGTGCAGATAAAATGCCCTCCATAATTATTTAAAACTTGCGCACAGCTTATGAAATGAAAATTAGAAAACGCCCATAAATGCTTTCTCTAGATAACTGCTGGCAGCAAATAAGTCAAATTAATATTTCAGTACGAGTAAACATATTGTGGTGTTTATGAAAAAGTGGGTGGTAGTTACTGCCTTATTAATCCTAATTTTCGGGATTATTTGCCTTCTAGTAAATGAAACACGCTTAGAAGAGGAGCTAATAGACGAGTACAATCTGCCAACTAGCATGACCGAAGGCACCGCGTGTATCTTTATTGAAAGGGCAAGGGGCAAAAACGAAGTATTCAGGCAGCTTCTTGATCAGGGAAAAATTTCTGAAGTGGTATTAGAAGTGTTTATTAACGCTTCAGGCAATGTTAGCTTTAAAGTTGGAAGGTTTCCGTTCATCGATCCCAACACTAACAAAACAGTTTTTGAAACTACCTTTTTTGACAGAACGGAAAAATTTATCAACGAAAGGGTTAAAGTTCCCGTGAATGCTACAAGCGCTGTTGATCGAAGCTCCTACTGCTGGGAAGCGAGGAACGAATGGACGGACGTTGTAACTATTTTCACAGGCTATGTAAAATTGAAGGCAGAAATCCCCAAAAATTATCACCCTTATTACGGACCCGGAACTTTAATTTGCCTTTCAGGCATTTCATTAGCATTTTATGGCTTTTTAACCAAACCAGCCAAAAAAAGAAGGTAAAAATAATATTTTTCAGCCTAAAGTTGATCATCCCACAATCAAGCGCATGCAAATACCTTTAAAGCAAAACATCCATTAAAGGGATATATTTTCTAGGCAAAACCTCCGACGGTTTAGGCAACTGGCCTTCCACGTCTCCGGGAATTTTTCCGAAATAGTAGGCTTTTGGCTTGTCCGTTTCATGGGGGAGGGGTTTGGCTTTTCCTTCCGCCACAAGTTTTCCAGCCGGGTCGGTTGGGCTGTCCAAATCTCCATATATTCTGGCGTTGCATGGGCAGTTTCTCACACATGGCGGAGGCTTGGAAGCCTCACCGCATGCTGGCTCCCTTAGCTGTGTGCAGACGTAGGGTATCCATACAACCCTCTTTTCCTCATGCGAGTTAAATTCAAGCACAGTGTTCCAGCACTCCTCCATTTTATCGTACGTCCACACTCTACACGCCAGGGTGCATGTGTGGCAGCCAACACACCTATCAAGGTTTAGGACAAAGCCAAACCTAGCCATGATGCTTCACCCCCTTGTAGACTTGGCAGAGCCCCACCTTATAGGTGGGAAAACCAGAAATAGGGTCGAAAACTCTGGGTATAAGCACATTGACATGGGCTTCCGGAACCATAGCCCAACCGTGAAAGATGTCAACAACCCTTGGAGGAACAATGTAGGTTAAATGCGCATACACTCTTATTTTTCCATGGCTATTCTCGACGGCGACGAGGTCGCCATCCCTAATATTCCTCTCCTCGGCATCTTCAGGATTTATATTGGCTACTGGATGGGGCATAAGGTCTCTAAGCCATGAAAGCTCCCTCCACTTACTATGCGTATACACTTGAACTCTAGAACCCGTAGTTAGGATAAGTGGATACTTCCGAGCTAAATCCGGTCTGCTTACGGGCGATTCCTCGGGCTCTTTAAAAACTGGAAGAGGATCATAACCATACTTCTCCAAAATCGTGGACCATATTTCAACCATGCCAGTCGGCGTTGGGAAACCAGGCTTCCCATCCTTTCGCAACAAACCCTTCTCGTATTTCCTATATTCCTCCGGGCCGGGTGGAGGTATCTCCAAACCATCCGGAACGGGTATTTCGTCCAAAGTTAAGCCAACCTTCCGCAGAATATGGTTGAGCCCCGCCTTGGTGTCGCCGTTCCAAAACTCCTCTGCATAGCCTAGTCGAACAGCCAAATCAAAAACTATTTGCCAATCACTTTTCGCCTCTAAGTAAGGCTTTACAACGGATTTTCTGGCATAAATTTTCCTCCCAAACCATATGAACGGCTCAAACCTCTCAAAGTTGGTTGCCGCCGGCAGAACAATGTCAACGTAATTGTGTGTCCAAGGTCTAAGAAAGTAGTCAACGGCTACGGCAAACTCCATGTTCTTCAAGGCTTCTTGATACTCTTGGAATTGAGGCCAAATGGTTACATTAGCGCCGAAAAGAACAGCCATCCTAATTTTCCCATCCCTAACGTACTCTGGAAGGAGGTTCATTTGTATCTGCTCGTGAACAAGCTCAGCCCAAACTGGAAAATAGTCCTTATCAACCCTCTTATGTTTCATTTCAATCTTTTTCTCTTCCATAATAAAATCGGGATCACCCATATCATGGGATCTGAATGGCAAGGGATAGGTGGGTACAGCAACACCGCCCGGAACATCAAAGTTGCCGGTTAACGCCACAAGCGTTAATATCGATCTGACAGTCTGCACAGCATTAGTTGAATGTGTCAGCGTTGAAGCTCCAGCCATTAAAGTGGCTGGCTTATTGGTGGCCAAAAGTATGGCGGCGTCAACAATTTTGTCGGCTGGAACCCACGTCGTCTCCTCCACTTTTTCCGGCGCAAAATCCTTCACATACTCTTTTAAGGCTTCAAAACCGTAGGTCCAGTTTTCAACAAATTCCCTATCATACAAGCCTCTCGCAATTATCACGTTAATCATACTTAAGGCTAAAGCGGCATCGGTTCCGGGGCGTGGTTGAAGGTGAATATCCGCCAGCTTATCCGCCACTGGAGTCCTGCGAGTGTCCACCACGATAAATTTGGCGCCTTTTTCTTTGGCAGAGAAAAGCTTCTGCATGTTATATGGGCTTGACCACGCCGGGTTGGTTCCCCAAATCAAGACGGTTTTAGTTTCCTTGGTTGGCAAATTGCCAAGGGCTATTAGGCCAAACATTAACTGGGACGCGAGGGCTGCAGCCCTAAAACATGTTGAACTTTCTGTCCCAAAATTTGGAGAACCAAAAACAGTGGCAAGACGCGAAACCGCCGGCCTCATCTCTTTCGGGTCCCCACAGTAAAAAAGCACAGCCTCCGGTCCATACTTATCCCGAACCTCCTTCATCTTTGAAACAATTATGTCATAGGCTTCATCCCAACTAATCCTAACCCAGCCAGGGTCCGGCAAACCCTTCGGTTTGGTCCTCATCAATGGATATCCAAGCCTCTGCGGATGATATTGCCTCTGCAGGGTTGCAAAGCCCTTAGAACATAAAGGCGCGTTTGGAAAACCATACCAGCTTTCCACCCTAACTATTTGGCCATTCCTCAAATAGCACTTTACGCCACAATATGGAACTTGATTACAAGCGTCACAAAAAGTATATGCAATAGATTCCCCGCAAACGTTTCCACATCCATCTTTGCTAGCATCCATGAAAAGGGTCTCATAATCTTTCATGATTTATAATTTACGCTTAGCAAACATAGAACCTGTGAACATGATAGCAAACCTCTGCCAGAATCGTCCTTCATAACGTGAGTTTGGAGAGTTTAAAGCGTTTCACATCTTAACTTAACCATGCTATATTTCCTTACACATTGCTATTGAATTTCTTATCTGCACTTCCGGTATATTGTAGTATCTCCTCAATACCTCCTCCGAGTTACCGACCAGCGTAAACTCATGCTTACTCCAGAATGATACTGCCCAATACGCTTTCCTATACATTCCAACAATAATCTTTTTAACTTTCCCCTCACTCCGTATCTTCTCCTCAATAACCTTCAATAAAGTGCTTCCAATACCCATCCTTTGGTGGGATGGTCTAACGTAACCATGTCTAACCAGCGCCGCATCACCTACATACTCGTATCCCATGATTCCAACAATCCGTCCCTTTATTTTCGCGGTTAGAAAATTTATCCTTTCAGCTTCAGAAGAAAACTCCTCTAAACTCATATACGGCTCCTTATACGCTTCAGGCGGTAAAACCTTTCTATAGGATTTTGCTGCTTCATTTAACACATTAAGAGCTTCGGTGAACTCCTCCCTTTTAAGCCCCTCAATTTTGACATTGTTCATAACATAATTGAGCACCTCTTCACCAGTCAGATAAATATTTTGAAATCCTTTCGCGATTATTTTCATAAAATTCTAGAAGTAGCGGGCTATATCTTTCCCGAGAAGTTGTCTGGCTATAGTGTTTTTCTGAATTTCCTTAGTTCCCTCAACTATTTCGTTTTTCTTCGCCCATCTAAACCATCTTTCAACGTCGTATTCGGCTATGTAGCCATACCCGCCGTACACGTCTATGGCTAAATCACAAGCCTTAACAGCCAACGCAGAACCATAATATTTCACCATGCTTGAAAGTTTCGACGCCTCTTCAATGAACGCTCTGTCAAGCCTAGCCTTCTCCAAAACCCTTATGGTTCTGAAAAGAAGAGATTTTCCAAGCTCAACTTCTGTTGCAATGTCAGCAATTCTATGCGCGAGGCCTTGGAACCCTCCAATTTTCCTGCCGAAGGCTTCCCTCTCCCTAGCGTATTTTATCGCTCTGGCAAGCGCGGCTTCAGCGGCAGCTATGCTAAGACATCCTATTTTTGTTCTCGCTATTGGCAACCATTGAACTGTAAGGTAAAAGCCCCTATTGAGGTTTTGCAGTCCCCCAAGTATGTCATCATCCGTCACCGGGACGTCTGTAAATGTAACTTCGCTTGTGGGTGAAAGGCGCCACCCCATTTTTCCCCTAATAGGGTTCGTCTCGATGCCTTGCTTCTTTTCAACAAGGAAAAGGGTTTGCCCCCTGTATGGAGGATCAGCAGCAGGGTCTGTCTGGGCGAGGACGACGGCCACCGTGAATATTTCGCCGTTCGTTATAAAAGTCTTGGTTCCGCTTAGTTTCCACTCGTTGTTTCCAACCATTGAGGCTTTAGTATCCAAAATACGGGTTAGGTCGCTTCCACCTGTGGGTTCGGTGAACATGGAGGCCATCACAATTTCGCCCTTAGCCAGTTTGGGCAACCATTTCGCCTTCTGCTCACGGGCACCGAAGTTAATTAAGAGTTCAACGCCAAAATGGGCGCTCATCATAATGGTGTCAGCCAGAGGAGGATCAACCTTTGCAGTTTCATACATGCATATATAATGTTCTAACAGTCCGTAGCCATGACCACCATATTCCTCTGGAAAGTGCATGCTTAAAAAGCCTTGTTCGCAAGCCTTCTTGTAAAGTTCCCATGGAAACTTTTCTTTCTCTTCATATTCCCTTGACCTTTCCGGCGTGAACTCCTTTTCAGCGAACTCTCTGGCTGCTTCCTGAATTAGTTTCTGCTCCTTGGTTAAGTCAAACCCCGTTAACATTGAAGCTCCAAGTAAATGAGGTTGTGTATGTTTAAAAGCTTAACGTGTATCCCGAAAGTGAGAAAAAGTTTGTTGGTTTATGGAACTAGGACTTGTCTGCCAGCAACCCTTGCATGTTCTAAGTCGTCCAAGGCTTCGTTGGCTTCCTCAAGTTTTCTAATCTTCGCAATTATCGGCTTAACCTTTCCCTTTTCAGCTAGACTCACCACATTTATGAAGTCGGCTTGGCTGCCAAGCCAGCTTCCCATAAATTGGGCCTCCCTCGAAACTGTTAATGTGCTTGGATATTTCAAGTCGGCTCCAGCCAAACCTACCATGATGTATTTGCCCTTTTTAGCTAACGCAAACGGGTAAACTGAAAGAGTTTTTTCAGAGTTGTTTAGGTCAATGATGACGTCGCTACCCCTTCCGCTGGTCAATTTCTTTATTTCATCAACAACGTTGTCCACTCTGCCATCCACAATGTGGTCTGCTCCAGCTTTTTCTGCAATTTTTAAGGCTTCTTCCCTAACGTCAACCCCTATGATTGTGGCTCCTGAAGCGGCCTTAGCTATCTGAACAACCATATGGCCGAGCCCGCCACCAGCGCCTATAACTGTTAAAAATTTTGATGGGTCAAGGTTCGCCTTTCTAACCGCCCTATAAGAGGTTGTTCCAGCACAGGCTAAAGGAGCCGCATCGATTGGGGATAAATTCTTGATTTTAAATAGATACTTGTAATGGGGAACCTTAACATATTCTGCAAAGCCCCCGTCGATGTTTATTCCAATCTGCCTCTGATTGTCGCAGAGGTTTTCTTCTCCAGTTTTACAGAAATAACATGAGCCGCAGCCAATCCAAGAATTAATGACAACCATGTCGCCTTTAGCGAAACCCTCAACACCCTCACCCGTCTCCTCAACGACACCTGCAACCTCATGGCCGAGAGTTAGGGGAAGCTTAAACCCCAAATCCTTTATACTCGCTTTTCCCACATATCCGCTCCTTATATGCACGTCGCTGTGGCAAACCCCTGCAGCCTTCACTTTCACCAAAACCTCAAACCTTTGAACCTTTGGAACCTCAACATCCACAAGCTGTAGCTTTCCAACATCAACCAACCTCATGGCCTTCACATATATGCCTCCACACAACAATTTTGACATTACTTCCTATTTATTTTATTGCGTTCACATGTACCCTTTAAGCAGTAACTCTTGTCTGAGAATCCGTTTACGACAACATAGTGCAAAACTTATAATGGTGAGGGAATAACCTTTTGCGAGTGTGTGCTTGTGAAATGAAGTTGGGGCGATATTATGAAGTTCGGTATAAGTCCTTCTCCATTTCAATGGTGGATTAGTGCTGAGCAACTAAGTGAATGGGCTAAAACCGCTGAAGACTTTGGGTACGATGGTATCTTTATACCCGACCATTACGATTTGCCAGCGCCACCCTTCCCATCCAATGTGCTGGTGGATGCTTGGACCACGCTAGCTTATATTGCTGCTAAAACCACAAAAATCAAACTTGGAAGCATGGTAAGCCCCGTGCCGAGATGGGTTCCAAGTCAATTAGCAAAAGTTATTGCCATGGTTGACGCCCTGTCGGGAGGTAGAGTGATAGCGGGGTTTGGCGCAGGCTACTGCCAAAATGAATTCTTAAATTATGCGCCAGGCGGGGTATTTGACAAGCCAGATGTCAGATTTGAGAAATTTATTGAAGGGGTCCGCATAATTCTAAAACTCTGGACTGAGGAAAGTGTAACGTTTAATGGAAGGCATTATAAGTTAGTAAATGCCACTCTGAAGCCTAAACCTGTTCAAAAACCTCATCCTCCTATTTGGTCTGGAGCTCAAAGGCCTCGTATGCTGGAAGCTACAGCAATGCACTTCAACGGGTGGGTTCCCGACAGATCTATGTGGATGAAAGTTTCAAACACTGGAACGCGGGGTGTATCTGGCCCGGAAGAATATGCAATTTACGTAAGAAAGCTTAAAGAGCTGCTGAAAAAATTTGGAAGAAACGAGAATGACTTTACCTTTGGAGTTTTAGGCGAAATAAATTTCGATAACGAACTCGTTGAGAATTATAGAAAGGCCGGCTGCCAATATTATATAGTTGAAATAGGCCCAGCTGCCAAGCCGAATCAATACATTACATTAACTAAAAAATTTGCAGAAGAAATTATCTCATCATTTACATGATTGTTCCATAAGAATAATGTCACTTACGGATCTAGTTAAAGTGACAATCTTAGCTCAGCCAGCTTAATGTGGTTGGTACAAGCTAGCGCAGGCAAATTAATTAATACATGAAAAATGCCGTAAAAAATTATATACGTATATTAGCCTAAAAGCCATAAGGGAAAGAAATGGATGAAGCTAAATCGGCTCCTAGAATTGACTTATCTATTTTCAATAGGCTTAATTTTGTGAAGCCGCCAATTGGCGTTAAATTTTTATTTTTCAAACCAGATGAAATGAAGCAGTTACCTAGAGATAAAAAACTTTCTTTCTGTGAGTTGCTGGTTGAAGCTCAGAACTCGGAGGAACCCTTCTATTTTTCCAGAGAAAACCATGAAACTTGCGTTGGAAAGTTTTTGCTTGGAATGGAGGAGATGCCTCCTTTCGCAGAGAGTGGGCAAATTGGACCGAGACTAGGAATATTTCACGAACCCCGCGTTAACTATGTAATATATCAGCATATTCCTAAATTCGAAAGAAACGTGGTAAATTATGTTGCATTCTCCAAGTTGGACGTGATGCCCTTTGATCCTGACGTTTTAATAATTAATGCGACAATCTCTCAAGCGGAAGTTGTAATGAGGGCAGTTGCATATTCCACCGGCGAATTGTATGTCTCCAAGACTACTCCAGTGATGGGGTGTGCATGGATCTACGTTTATCCTTTCCAAAAAAAGGTAGTAAACTTCCTAATTCCTGAAATGGTTCACGGCATGAAATCTCGGCACCTTTTCCCAGAAGGATCCATCCTCATCTCAATTCCATACAACTGGCTACCAACAGTTGTGGAGAGCCTTAAAACAATGCAAATCGAACTGCCCTCATACCGTAGCAAGGAGCAGTATCTCAGGGAATTCCAGAAAATACTTGAAACATTAGCTAAAAAACCCGTTAATCCATAGTTTGTTGTAAATAGAACCAGGCAAATAATGTTTAAGATATCAATGAAAAAGCCTAAAAGTAGAGGTCAACTTTTAAGAATAAGCCCTAAAAATTGGGGGAAATGTGAAATTTGACACTCTAGTCTTTAGGTTCTTCAGCTTTCCGCTTTAACGCAGCCTCAGCCAGAGCTTTTCCAAGCGTTCTGCATTCAGGTAAATCTCTATCCTTCGGCGAACCCATATCCCGGAGGCCCCAAACAATACCTTCGCTTACTTTTTCAAGTTTAAAAGGTGGGAAAAGCCCTTCAATGCTTTGCAGTGCTGACCTGCTTGAGCTGCCGCCACATGTGAAGGCGGCGGCTGGTTTGCTTGAAATTTTATCGCGAATACTCCACGCCTTGTCAAAGAAGTCCTTTAACAGTCCAGCCATGTATCCAAAATAGTTTGGTGATCCTATGGCTACAGCGTCGCATGAAATTAGATCGTCGACCGTTGCATAGTCAACGCGTCTCAGCTCGGCTGAGGCTCCTTTTACACTTTCCGCTCCGCTTGCTATAGCCTTGGCTAATGCCTCTACGTTACCCGTTCTAGAATAGTAGAGAATCAGCACTTTCACCATTATAGCATCACCATCAAGATTTAAGCCCAGTATCGAAATATAAGCCCTTTTCTAGCCTTATGATGGTCTTGTTTTGCCAGCATATTTTCAATTGTTGGAATAGAACTATTTGTTGGGAAAAATTCATTAATGAATGTGTTAAGATAGTTTCGCAGCGCGTTGTTTACGTTGTTAGGGAGTGTAAAAATGTGAAGTATAGGCTATTTGGAAGGCTGAACTGGGAGGTTTCTGTGCTTGGCTTCGGTGCTATGAGGCTTCCAACAATCAGCGGAGATCCAAGCAAGATAAATGAGCCTGAAGCCATAAAAATGATAAGGTACGCCATAGACCACGGTGTAAATTATATTGACACTGCCTACATGTATCATGGCGGAAACAGCGAAGTTCTCGTTGGGAAAGCCTTGAAAGACGGCTACAAGGAAAAGGCTAAGGTTGCAACAAAAATGCCCATCGGCATGTTTGTTAAAACACGGGAAGACTTGGACAGAATATTTAACCAACAGCTGAAGCGGCTACAACTTGACTATGTAGACTTTTACCTGCTACATGGACTTAACAAAGATGCATGGCTTAAAACCTAAATTTGAACGTTCTTGACTGGGCTGAGAGACAGATGGCTGAGGGCAGGATAAAACATTTTGGCTTCAGCTTTCACGGCGAGTTCGAAGTATTTAAAGAAATAATTGACAGCTATGATAAATGGGATTTCTGCCAAATCCAACTTAACTATGTGGACACTGAAAGCAGCCCCCGCACACCTGGGATAAAAGGGCTTAAATATGCCCATTCAAGGGGTCTTGCAGTTGTAATAATGGAGCCCTTAAGAGGAGGCATGCTTACAACGAAGCCCCCGAAGGAAGTACAAGAAATATGGGATAGCGCTGAAATTAAAAGGTCGCTTGCTGAGTGGGGTTTGCTTTGGGTTTGGAACCATCCCGAAGTTTCAGTCGTCCTAAGTGGCATGAGCACAATGGAACAAGTCATCGAGAACATCAGCATCGCCGACCGTTCAGGTCCAAACATACTTACCCTAAAGAGTTAGAGCTAATCTCAAAAGTGAAAGAGAGACACCTCCAATACGGCTTTATAGGATGCACAAAATGCCGATACTGCATGCCCTGTCCACAAGGCGTAAAAATACCTGAAATCCTAGCCTTCTACGACGAGTTTCTGCGGAGCCCCGGAGGCGAGACCAAACGCCGCGAAATTATGGAGAAGTATCAAACGACTGTTCCATCCGAGAATAGAGCTAACACGTGTATTAAGTGCGGTACATGCGAAGAAAAGTGTCCCCAAAGCCTACCCATACGCAAGTTTCTCTCAGAAGTTCAGTTTTTCTTGGAGAATATCCCTCCACCTCCGCCGCCCCATTCAAGCGATATTTCCCAATGAGTTGGCATTGAGCTGTCATCATCTTTATTTCATAAAAATGGGCGCTGGTAGCAGCCAAGAATGTTAAAAGCGCCGCCGGTCGGACTTGAACCCGAGATGCATGGACAAAGCTCCCGCGAACCCCCATTTTTTTAATAGCCCTCACAAAACGGGCTTGCGATTCCATGAACCCTCTAAAAATGATGAGTGCCAGTTCTGAGCCCTTCTGAAGGATGTGAACTCAATAGCTCTGGAATAATTTTGATAATTCTTGGAATAATAGCCGTCTTAACTAAACTCCCTTTCCTAATAATTGTGAGACTCTTTGGAAACCATGTGAGGTAATCCATCTTTTTAGGGCAACGAACCATCTCGGCCAGCCGGCAATGCTTTTTTCTAATTCTTTAATTTGCGGATTGTTAGGGGTTATGTATAGATTTGCAACTCTCTCGTCTAACCACCGAGGAAAATCAACTTGCAAAGTATATTTTGAGTACGTATAGATGAACCCCTCTGAGGTTGGTGCAATTAGATAATTATGTAATTCATAAGATACCCCGAAGTCTTTATATTCGGATAAAATGCCAACATTTGAAACTGTATTATAGCCTGTAGGTAATTTTCCGATTTTGAAAGAGAATGATGAACCCTTAAAAGTTGTTGTCCATGATACATCATAAAGCGTGCTCCCTTCATTTAAAACCGTAAAGTAGAGTTGACTATAGCATTCTGGCAAATCGGTTACAGAATTTCTACGCCATGAATCCACTTTATCGTATCCTAAAATAGATAAATCTGAGGAGAAGTTTACAAAGGATGCTTTTCGAATAACTTTCACTGTTCTCAAACATGCGCTATGTGATAATAATGAGGATATTAATGTCAAACTTAACAGGAAAATGGGTAAAAATTTACGGAACATTTCAGTTAAATCCTCTTTGTTTTCGCCTAAAAAAGTTTATCTTCGTCAAAATATAAGAGTTTTTGCAGATTAAGAAGCGCACGTCGAAATTTAGTGTAATGCCGTAGGTTGAGCGGCAGCTTGTTGAAGTTGTTTGCGGAGTCTCGCTAAAAGAACCATAATAGTCACTGTTATTACAAGTAGAATTATGGATAAAGCTAGAAGAATGTAGCTTAAAAATTTGAAGTAAGTTAGTTCTTGTTGAGTGGGATTCGCTGAATATATTGAAGTCAATGAGAAGTTGGACTCAGGATGAGAGCCTAGACGTGTTGCAACTACGAAAATGTAATAACGAGACGTGTATTCCGCTGTAAATGACGTTTCTTTTGGCGATGGAGTAAAAAATGTATTAATCATTGAAAATGGACCAATATATGGGTATCCCCATAATACGTTCCACACTATAAGTAGGTCGTATTCGGCATCTTCTGGCGGTTTTAATGTTAGCGATAATTTATCCCCTTGTTTCATGTCAATGTAATATCCGACGGCTCCTCCTTCGATTGGAATGGATTTTGAGTTTTGCTCCTTTAGTACATCGGTTGTATCATATGAGAATGAAAACGCGAAGTCTTCGTTACTATAAGAATAGCTGGATACATTGAATAAGTAGGCTGCCCCACTTTCAGGCAAGACGAAAGGATAAAAGTTTAGCTTTATTGGATATGAATCACTGTGAGAGTAGATGCTATATTCGCCAACAACTTCTGAACCCCTCATTAACCTAAAAGTGCCTTCACCAGAAACTCTCTTGACACTCAGTACTATAAGAGTGCCTTTTGTGAATGTTTCTGATAGATAATAAATTTTAGTTTGACCCCGAGGAATCCTATCTGTAATTACTTGCCCCCTGCTAATTGCTCCTTGAGCCTTAACGCAACCAGTCAGCAATAATTAGACACAGATAATACCAAGAAGCCCTATTAATGATAATTTGCAAATCTCGTTTCTCATATAAATTATCTCCTTGCCTTGGATTGTTGATTTTTATGAATTATTAATATTTAAAATTTTAGAAAATGTATTACTTTAACTTGACTCTCCACTATTTCTATTTGTAGAATGCTTTTATTTTAAGGATAACTATGAGTTGTTTGAGATAACCTTTTTATAATGTTGGGGCCTTGGAGGATAAGCCGTTTCTACTCTAACTCCAAGCTAGAAGTCTCCAAGATATGGAATTTAAGTAGGAAGCACTTTAGGGTTCAAACATTGGATGGTAGGTTTATCAAGTTAAACAAGTTTCCTCAATAAATGCTCTCCTTTACCATTCAAACCCCGCATTAGAGATTTACGGTTACCCTGAGCCTGCTTGGGCTGTGAAATAAACGCATAAAACATGTAGAGGAAACATAGGTAGGGTGACACCGATGATTCTCCTACAACTAAAGAAAGGACAATTCTAAAGTATTATTAGTGGGATTGATGAGTGAATATTAAAGGGGTGAACGGTCGGTGTCGGGGTGTAATCCACCACCAGAAATTTTGAATAGATATCCCAAACCATTTAAATTTACGGATACTGATAGAAAAACGGTACTTGCTAAAGGGGTTGTTGAAGATGTTATTTTGGTTTATCATGATGACTATCCAAGGGAATACTGGAAAGGCGTTGAGAAACTAAGATTTAATGATGGCAGGGTAGAGTTTAGGTTTATGTATTGGGCGAGGAAGAAAGAGCAGGCTAATGCTAACTGGACATGGGGACAATTCAACGTCTGCTTACCACCAGACCTTCTAGACAAATTAATGGAGTGCATGCAGAAAAAAGGTTGGATTAAACTTTAGGAAATACCTATTGTATAATATTTGAAGTCTCTCAGCAGAAAACCTTTTTTTACACAACCAGTGCGTGCATGAAGGAAGGCTTAAGTGCGCGTGCAGACGTGCAGGCAAAGGTTTTAGTAAAATAGAAATGTTATATTTTGCAGAAACATGATAGAAGGGCAGGGATAATGAGCAAGTATGTTTTCATGTTAAAAGATGGCGAGATCTTCTCTAAACATGAGTTTGATGAAGCTCAAAATGAGGAATATTTGAGGCAGTTGCTGGAGAAGCTTCTTGAAAAATGCCCGGAAATCATTGTGCCAGCAACTAGAGAAGGGGAGCCTGCGAAAAATATCTATATTACAAGGGAATTTGGCGTTTCGTCCGGCTCAATTGATTTGCTCGGTGTAGATGGGGATGGCTACATTTACATAATGGAAACTAAGCTATATAGAAGTTCTGAAAGAAGGAGGGCTCTAGCTCAAGCTCTAGAGTACGTGTCGGCTTTATGGGCTGAATATTCACATAACCCTGACGTTTTTGTTGAAAAGTTGATGGAGAAAGCGCCTAGTGCGATGGAGTATTTGAAAAATGTAAAGGAAGCTGTAAAGGAAAGCTTAAGGAATGGTGACTTTAGGCTTGTGATAGCCATGGACCACATCGATGAACAGACCGAGAAAATCATTAACTTTCTTAATGAAATGTGTGAGTTCGAGGTCTACGGTTTAAGCTTAGAGATATACAGGTCGGATGATGGCTCCGAGGTTGTTGTCCCCAGGCTTTATCCGCAGTCACCGCCTCAACCAACAGTTTCAACACTCCGGCGAATATGGAGCTGGGACACGTTTCTAGCCGGAGATCGCCACTGAAGCCTTGAAATTTATCGAGAAGCCCCTAACGAACATGCTTGGAGCAGGAGACGAACGTGTTAGGCCGTTGATAGAAGCCTTAAAGGAGTTTGGCGTAAAAGCCTATGATCCTGTAGGAAAAGAGCTTAGAGAGCAGTTGGCGGTTAAACTTGGCAAAAGCGAACGAAGCGTGAGAGCCCTCCTCAACCACCTTGAGGCTAAAGGTCTAGTTTCAAGCGACAACAAGAAACCTAAGACATACACATTGCTCTACCCGTTAACGGATATCGAAGCCAAACTCATCGGCAAATTGGCAATTTTCAAATCTGCCGATTTTCTGTATGAAAATATGCAAAAAGAGGCTCAAAAATGGCTTGGTTCAATATTGGAAAACTTAACCTCGCAGGAAGCAGACACAATAGAGGGAGGTTATAGTCGAAAGGAAAACGAGAATGTTAAAACCCCTTCTGTTGTCTCTTTGTCCCGTGGAAGTGGGTTTTCCGATTCTATGTTAAGCCAAAAACAGGTTTCTTTAGCTGAAAACGTTTTGGAAAATCGGCAAAATGCAGAACTGCCGAATTGCCGAAGGCTTCCAGAAAAGGATGTAAAGGGCTTACTTAAATGTCCATATTGCAGGGAAGAAGGGCGAACACTGTTTTTTGCAACCAGGCAGGATTTGGATAGGCATGTTTCAGCCGTGCACAATGTAAAGGTTACATTTTTACCCGATGAAACTGGAGTGAAAATCATTGAGCAAAATAAAGAAAACCACAGTTAAAGGGCTGAAACGTTCAAAATACGGCCACCTAAACCAGGCTGCAACTGGAAAGTATAGCCTCTCACTCTTTTCTCTAAAAAGGTTGACCTTCGCTTTCCTCAAAACCCAGAAAACACGTGAGGCTTTAGTTAAAAGGCTTCAGAGGCGCCTTGAAATTGCAGAGAAAGAGGCGGACAAGGCTGAGGATCCAGCGGTTAAGGCTGAATGGAACAGGCTTATTGGGTTCATAACCCAAACCATAAACAGCCTCCTGAAGGCTTACGATGCCGTCCGCTTCAACGAGGACATGCAGGAGCTCAAAAGCCTAATTAAAGAATGCAAGCAGCTCCGCGAAGAATTAAACAGGGAATGGGAAGAGCTTGAAGCTCAGAAGCAAGATTTAGAGCTGCACCGCAAAGAGCTTGAAAGACGGGAAAACGAGTTAGCCTACCGCGAGGCTGAGTTAAACCGTAAGCTTGAGGCTTTAGCCAAACAGCAGACAGGGGGAGGGGCTAACCTTTGAGGCCCAAAACAGGCAAGCCCCAGTTCAAAGTCCGCCTCGACAGGCTGCTCTGGGAAACCTTCAAGCTCGAATGCAGAAGACGAGGCCTAAAACCCAACGAGACGCTTGAAAAACTGATACAGGCTTACCTCTCAAACCCACTACTTTTCACGACGTTTTGGGCAGATGATTAAAATGAGCGAGCAGGCTTCCGTGGAAAGCGGGGCTTTCCAAACAGAGGCAGAAAACAGACCCGTTTGTTCCGAATGTGTTGTTTGCTTCCCAGGGCAAGGGTTCCAATGCCATGGAGGCTAACTGTTTAAAATGGCTGAAACAGTTCAATGCCCTCAATGCGGTTCAAAACGCCTTTACAAGGATGGTTTGGGCTATAGGGCTGACGGCACTGCTGTTCAACGTTACCTATGCCGCGATTGCGGTTTACGCTTTCGGCTAAACAGCATGGGAAGGCATATTTTAAAAACTAAAAGTGACAATAATATGAATTGCCAAGTATGCGTGTCCTCGGCGAGAGGCGCGAAAAACTTGGCCTCCGCAGCTCAGCCTCAAAATCCTGCTGCGGAGACAACCCAAACGGAGAAAGACCTCAAAGGCTTGCTGGTGCAGTATAGCTGGTGGATGCAGAAGCAGGGCTACGCGTTTGAAACAGTAAGGCTTAACACTGGCGCTTTGAGAAACCTGATAAAACGTGGAGCAGACCTTTTCAATCCAGACTCTGTTAAGGAAGTGCTTGCCAAAGAACAGAAATGGGGGCCAAACCGTAAGCGGAACATAATCAACGCTTACACATTGTTCCTTAAAATGCATGGAAAAACATGGGAGAAGCCTAAATGTCAAGTAACCCGCAAAATCCCGTTCATACCAACGGAGCAGGAAATCGACGAGCTTATAGCCGGCTGCCCAGCAACCGTAGCAGTTTTCCTTCAATTAATCAAGGAAACAGCCATGAGGAGCGGGGAAGCTAAAAGATTAAAGTGGACGGATATAGACTTTCAAAGGCGAACAATAATCCTAAACGAGCCTGAAAAGGGAAGCCTCCCCCGAATATTCAGCAACATAAGCGGCAAACTCTTAGGCATGCTTAACAGCTTGCCAAGAAAAAACGAGCATGTGTTCGGAGACTGCACATTAAACAGCCTTAAAGCAACGTTTTACAGGGCTAGAAAACGCTTAGCCCACAAGCTTCAAAATCCAAGACTGCTGAAAATAACATTCCACACGCTTCGCCACTGGAGGGCTACCATGGAATACCACTACACCAAAGACATAATCCACGTTAAAAACTTCCTCGGCCACAAGGAAATCGACAACACCCTCATATACATCCAGCTCGACCAGAACCTTTTCCAAAACGTTCCAAAAGACGAGTTTATAATAAAGGCCGTGCACACAGTTGAAGAAGCCATAAAGCTTGGCGAAGTAGGGTTTGAACCCTTCGACGTGGTGAACGGGGTCCGCCTATACCGCAAAAGAAAATAGGCATGTTTAACTCGATAAATAAAACAGGGCGACCGAGGTCACGGAAAAGTCCATGAAAGTGGCCGAGGTGAGGTAGCCTGGAAGCCTACGGGCCTGTGGAGCCCGGCGCCCGGGTTCAAATCCCGGCCTCGGCCCATAACTTTTAGCCGGTGTCCTGGCAGTAACTTCGCTTTTAGGATCTCGGAGCATGCAGCTCTTGGAATGATAAACCTCTTATAATCGCAGGGCAGATTTAGCCGCTACTAAGGATGAAGTTGCCTTCAAAGTCTTGGCATTTTTGAATGGTTAAATAAACTTACATCTTATTTGCAAAGTTTTTGAGCTAATATATGAGCGATTTAAAGGAATAGCTGAAACAGTATGTTTCAAAACTTGATTTAATCAAGCTATCATATCTAAAAGTGTTGTTTTTAAGGCTGTTAAGTCACATTTAACTGTTGGAGTGTGAAGTGTTTTGCCTGTCCACCGTATTGGGGTTTCAGTTCCACCGGAACTTCTTGAAGAGTTTGATCGGACAATGCGGGAGATGGGGTTTAAAGATCGGTCTAAGGCCATACAGGCTGCAATGAGGGGTTTCATAACAGACTTTGAGTTCAAAAAGGCGGAGGGCGAGGGTGTTGGAGCAATCATTTTGTTGTTTGACCATACTGTTCGCGGCCTTGAAGAAGCTTTAACCGACATCCAACACCATTATAGGGACATTATAAACTCAACGATGCACATACACTTAAACGAACGGAGCTGCCTCGAAATACTTGCAGTTAAAGGGAAGGCGGAGCTTATTAAAAGCCTGAGCCAAAAACTTGGCGGTGTTAGAGGAGTAAGGCAGATCAAACTTGTAACAGTCCACAGATAAATAATCAAGCCAAGATGCTTCAGACTTTTGCCCGGATAAATAAAAAGGTGGTCATGATTAAGTTTATTCGCTCTTCCTTTTGTGTAACACCTTTTTAGGGTCTTTGAGTATTAGGATAACCTCCCAGATGACAAGTGCGGCTGTAAGCATTGCAAAGCCCAAAACGGTGGCGTCTAACGTAAGCTCAAGGAATTCTCCGCCCTCCATTAGATAGCCCATAACGTGGTCGACGAAAACCATTATTGTTGCACCCCAAAGTATGAGGCATAAAAGCCTAAGCAAATATTTGTCATCTTCAGCCATACTATACCATATTGGCGTGGCTATTGCAGCTGCAAACGCTAATATTATTAGCCACATGCATTTTCCTCCGATAGCCTTATATTGGTATTACAAAATATAAGTTTAGTGTTACGGAGGAGTTAAAAATATGGCATGCTTCCTGGTCCCAATGGCTTTGGCAATAATGACTTCAATAATACAGAAAACAGCGAGAAGCCTAGCTGAAAAGTTGAAGCTATGGATCCTCAACGCACTACTATGGGGAGGCGTAATCCTCCTGGCGTTAGAGCATGTTTGGCATCATGAAGTTGTTCCATGGCCGCCATTCCTAACGGCCATGGCTAACCCAGCAGACATACCAGTAATGCTTCATGAAATGGCCACAGTAGGCACAGCAATGTCAATAGTCACATTCATCACATGGGGAACAATACTCACAATAAGCCACTACATGCCGAGAATCGTATCCTTGAAAGCCATAGAACCCATAAAGAAACCGTTCACTACATACTAAAAACGCCTCTTCCTCCTTTATTTTTTGGAGGCTTAAAATAATGGAACAGCTAAACAGGCTTAGAGAAGTTTTAAAGAGACGATATCCAGGCGAACAGGCCAGCATCCTAGCGGAAGTGTTGGCTTTAGCTGCGGAAAAAGGGAAAATCTCCTACGAAGAAATAAAATGTGATGAAGAGACAAGGCGAAACCTGCTACTCTTAACCTATAAGGAAAGGCTATTGTTGCCCATTGAAACATCCAGCGCCTCCATATCCCTAGCTTGGGAGGACAGAACACTCAAAGCCAAACCAGGCGAAACATACGAGATGCCCAACGTAATCCAACACCTAATCCTCCACGCCAAAGAAACAGGGGAATGGAGCCCTGAAACAGCAGTCAAAAATTACCTACAAGAAATAGGGGAGCCCGAAGCAGGCAAAATGCTGAATATCTTTAAGGGAATAATAGAAGAGGTAAGCAACCCTACAAGCAGAGGCATAATGGTAAAAATCACACCAGAAACTATCCAAAAAGTCTGCCAAAAACACAATTTGAAAATAAACATGAACAAGCTCATAGTCGAATTCAAAGGCGGAGGAATAATAAGCCCAAACATTACAAACCCGCCAAGAGAAGGAACAATAACATACGAAATAAACCCATCCCTCATAAGCTAACGTGGACAAGATTAAAAATGTGAAGAAGTAGGTCTAAATTAAAATTAGACATAAAGTGGAGGGTTAAGATGTGGGTGGAATGGAGAGGTTTCTCGAAGAACTTGACGTTGATTTAAGAGACCTAC
>Ga0080004_1214691_pt1 | contig 27797 bp, 49 predicted proteins | sample WasSprMetagenome_FD_69207 | JGI IMG/M metagenome (GOLD analysis project Ga0080004, IMG submission 69207) | Sulfidic aquatic microbial communities from Washburn Spring, Yellowstone National Park, USA - WS (SPADES assembly) (version 2) | ecosystem: Environmental > Aquatic > Thermal springs > Hot... | reverse complement strand
TGCCACCGCTTCTGCTCTTCCGGTCAGCCGGTGATAGGCAACGTGTTTGAAGGGTTCTCGCCTAAACGTCTCGAGTGGATTGAAAGTTGGGCTTCAATCCCACCGTATAGTGAAGCTTTAATATCCGCCTCGGCTAAAACTTAAGGCGATAGACTAGGCTCTTTCGAATTTTTAAATTACTGTTAGTGTAATCCATCAAGTAAAGCTTAAATAATGTTTTTGAGAAAGCTTACTCTCGGAGTGATAGGATATGGCGTATTTCGGAGTTGAGCAGATTACAGCCCTATTGAACACGATACTGCCGCTGATAATAACGCTGATGGTATTGGTTATGCTGATGAGGTTCCTAGGCTCAGCGATGGAGAAGGTCTCAGCCGCCGTAGCTTAAAGGAGGTAACCTAGAATGGCGTACTTCAGCGTCGAGCAGATAACGGCTCTATTGAACACCATTGTTCCGCTAATGATAACATTGATAATAATGGTTATGCTGATGAAGTACATGGGTAGCATGTTCGAATCAGTCTCAGCCGCAGTTTAAAAGATAAAGGAATAAGTTTAACTCTACCCTCTATTTTTTTAAATTTAGATGGTTCGAATACTTCTCGTAGGTGATTTTCCGCCTGCACCTACAGGCTACGCTAACGTGAACTATCATATTGCTAAGCTTTTCAGAGAGGAGGGGGTGGACTTTAGAATAATCACGCACCTCTACGCCGATAAATATGTGGAGTTCGACGGCTTCATCGCCAGAAGCCTGAAAGGCTACAGGTTTAAAGAGCTTATCAGTGTTCTGAAAACACATAGATTCGACTTCGCAGTTTTAAGCTCACCTTGGTTCCTCTTCAAAGAGCTTATACCGGCTTTAGACTACTATGAAATCCCCTTCATAATATACACGACCTGTGAAGGCGAAGTCCCACCCGAATACCTGATGCCTATGATACATGCTGAGAAGGTTTACACGCCCAGCAACTTCTCAAAACAGTTCTTAGCCGAATACATACCTGAGAAGAAGCTTGAAGTCCTACCTCATGGAATAGACACCGAGCTCTTCAAACCGAACTCCCAGCCTGAGAAGATAATATTCAGCCCATGCAGATACGGAGACCCACGTAAACAGGTAGACAGGCTGATAGAGGCGTTTAAACTGATAAAGGGAGACTGGAAGCTAATGGTTTCAGGAAAACCTCCAGACGTTGAAAGAGTCATAGGGACTTGGAGCACAGACAGCTACATCTTCAGTCAAACCCAAACACCTTCAATATTTGAAATGCCGAAGCTCTACAACATGGCATCCGTAGTAGCCGTGATAGGGAGCGAAGGATTCAGCATACCGATAGTTGAAGCATACTCATGCATGAGACCCGTAGTAGCCTTAGACGTTCCACCCTTCAACGAGATAATACAAAACAGGAAACACCTAGCCCAGACAGTAGGCTCAGTAGAGAAAACAATGCAGGTAGACATATACTGTGAAACAGCAACCGTAAAATACACACTACACATACCTAAAACAGACGACCTAGCCGAAAAACTACTAGACGCTGTAAACATCTCAAAAGAAGAAGCGGAAAACCTTAGAAAAACAGCAATAGAAAAATACAACTACAAACTAAACTACAAAAAGCTTCTAACATCCATACTCTAGACAGAACTATGTGAAAAACTATATAAAGCTCTTGTATTTATCAGTTAAAATGATGTCAGACCTAAAAGAGCTTGAGAAGATAATACTCTCCTACCTCGAATCCAGACCTCCAGGCTTCAAATGGGTTAAAGGGTTTGAAGTCTACGACAAGCAGAAAACCATAGAGCTTTTCAAAAAATCCGAAGAATTCAGAAAATACATCATAGAGCAGGTGCTTAAACTAGCAACAGACCTATTCATAAGAGGCAAAGGTGAAAAATAGTTGAGCCAAGCCCTGCTCATCCGTCCCCGGTTTGATGAAGCGACTTCTTATAGCTGGGCTTGGGCTGGTGAACTAGCTGAGGAGATTAAAGGCAGGTTCAACCTTACAGACCTTTCAGACGGTGTTTCAAGAAAACAGGTTGAGGAGGCTATAAAGTCTAAAGACCCGTATCTAATAGTCTTCTACGACCATGGAATAGAGGGGGCTTGGATAGGAAACGCAGAGGGAGAACACATAATAGACCTAACAAACGTACAACTCCTAACAAACAGAATAGCATACTCCATGGCTTGTATTCCTGAAGGTTATCACATCTATACCAATGATGGAATAAAAGATATAAGTGAAGTTAAAGAAGGAGACTATGTTTTAAGTCATAATGGTACCTTTGATAAGGTAATAAAAACGTTCAAGCGACAACATAATGGAGAAATAATTGTAATAACCCCTAAAGTTATTAAGTTTCCCATCAAACTTACTCCTGAGCATCCAGTTCTTGCGTGTCGTTTCAAAATGAAAGGAAAGAAACCTCACTATCAGAGAGTAAAATCAGAGAATTGGCAACTAGAATGGATTGAAGCTAAAAACTTAAAAAAAGGAGATTATGTAGTTTTTCCATTACCTAATTTTGAAGACGATAAATTTGCGAAATCATTTCTAGAGGCGTTTACAGAACCTGACAAAATTTTCGAATTCATGGAGTTAGCTGGTTTCTATGTTGCGGAAGGAGATTCTATTGGAAAAGAGGGAATTCGCTTTTCTTTCGGCTCGCATGAAGTTGGTAGAATTAAAAGAGTTAAAGAACTTATCAGAGTCTTATTCAATAAAGAGCCGAGTGTAGTAAATCAGGGGAGTAGTATAACGGTAAGGCTAGGAGATTATGTTCTTTCAAGGCTCTTCAGAACATGGTTTGGATGTAAAGCTAAACTCAAAAAGATGCCAATGTGGATTATTACTATGCCAAAAATTTATCTTATACCATTTTTGAAGGGGTTGTTCGCTGGTGATGGCAGTATTTATGTTCATCACTTTCAAAGTAAATCCTATCACGTAATAACTTACGCAACATCATCAGAGGTATTAGCACATCAACTTCTCTTTCTATTTTCAAGATTCGGTATTGTTCCAACAGTTAATATAGAGAAACAACGAAAGTGGGGTAATAGGTCTAAATATACTTTTGCATTTCGAGGAAGCAATATGATTAAGCTTGCTAAACTTTTGGAGGTCAAGATTTCAGAGCCTAAAGAACTGCATAATAAGGCTTTCATTTTTAACAATTTTATATGGATGGAAATAGGAGATATAAAGACTGAACAGTTTAATGGTTTCGTCTACAATATAGAAGTTGAAGGCTCTAACTCATATGTTTGCGAAGGGATTACTGTTCACAATTGTCTTTCAGCTAAAGGTTTAGGGGTTGAAGCATATAGGAAGGGCTGTAAAGTTTTCGTAGGCTATGCGGACAATTTCACATTTAATGTTCAGGATGAGAAGATGTTTGGAGACTGTGCGAACTATGGTTTGAGGCTCTGGCTTAAGGGTGAATCCGACTGGGCTAAGATAAAGCAGAGCTGGATAGAGTTTTGGAATAAGATGATTGATTCGGCTTCAGACCCTTGGACTAAAATGTTTCTAAGGTCTGATAGAGATGCTCTGCGTGTGATAACCAAAGGCGTGGACGAGCCTACTGAGACAAAGTGCTTCTTCAGAAGCCTAGCGTTGAAACTCTTTGGAACAAGCCTCGGATGGAAGATAACTAGGAAAGCAGGATTATCCACAATACTGTTGATACTCGGACTAGCCTCAGTCCTAACACTACCATACATAGGAATACCTCTAATACTCATATCCTACCTGCTTATAACATATGAATATTTAAATCAGCTAAAGTAGCAACCACCTGAAAAAAGGTGATGAAGGTGGGAAAACGAGTAGCCATCACTTTCCCCCAGACTCCTAGAGCGATGGCTTGGCGACGGGTAGCCGACCACATCAGCAGATTTCTCGTAGAGAACGGGGTTGAGGTTAGATGGGGCGACGTCTTCACATACATTTCAATGGTGCTCTTCGACAAGTGGATAAGCATAGATACAGCCGACATGACGCATATGCTTCTAGCCTACTCATACAGATGGTTTACGAAAAACCTCGTATTCTACGTCGTCACAGAGGGCAGACCCTACGGAGCACCCTTCAAAGTATGCCCCTACATCAGCAAAATCTACACACCATCCCAGTTCTCAAAAGAAATGCTTAAAAAATACCTGAACGTTGAAGCCGAAGTAGTCCCACACGGCATAGACCCAGACGAATACGCAAACGTAAACCAAACCCTAGTCAACAACATAAGAGAAAAATACAAGGGGAAAATACTAGCATTCTACCCATGCTTCAACGACCCACGTAAAAACATAGACTTCACACTTGAAACATGGGCTGAAATAATATGGGAAGTCCCAGAAGCAATCCTACTGTTAAACACAAACCCAACAGGATACTGGAACATACCAGCCCTAATGGAGAAGCTTAAAAAAGAAAACCCAGCCATAGAAAAACACGTAGTCCTCACAAGAGGAGAACAGCCCCTACCATTCCAAGAACTACTCGCATACTACCACGCCTGCGACCTACTACTCTTCAGCTCAACCTGTGAGGGTTTTGGCTATCCGATACTTGAAGCATACGCCTGCGGAAAACCGGTGTTAGCCTTAGACACGTTCGGCGTGAACGAGCTTGTAAGAGACGGTGAAACAGGCTTACTCGTTAAAACAGAACCCCCCTCAGAGCTTACAGCCATCGGAAAACACTTCCTAATCCGCAGACCAGATAGAGAAGACTACATAAAGAAGACAATAACAATGCTCACAGACGAAGAGCTACGCCGCAAACTCGGAGAAAACGCTAAAAAAGAGGTTGAAAAATACCACTTCAGAAAAGTCTACAAGGTTTTCTTGCTTTAAAGGAGAAGCTTGAAAAGAAAAGTATTTAAATCTTACCGCAATTTTCTTCGTGAGATACTTTGAAGACTCTACAGACAAACCTAAACATAATAGACGTATACGATGGCACTAGAGACGACATCCTCGTATGGGTTAGACTGCCAGCCGAATGGGACACCTACAGAATTCTTTGCGAATTAGCCCGCCTCTTCCAAACAGACATAGCCTACATAGAAATACTCGGCGGATACAGGCTTAAAGGGAAAAAGCCCGCCATGCTCTTCAGCATAAGAAAAGTTTTAAGCGAGTTTTGAACATTAGGTAGTAGATGGCTCTTCAATACATTGACCTTCAAACGCTCTCCTCTCTAATATTCATGATGATGCTTATGATGATGTTTATGATAATGTTCTCTATGATGGCACCGGAAGAACGGGAGACTAAAGTAATAGCCTGCGTCTATCCAATGGAGGAGAAAGCGAAGAAGAAAAAAATTTAAAGGTGTTTTAAGAAAAAATATTAGCGATGAGCTACCTCCCGATAGACCTCCAATCCCTCATGCAGATAATGTTCGTAATGATGGTTATGATGATGATTATGATGATGATGAGAGAAATGGCATCAGCCTTCAGATGACCCCTTCCAATATTTCCTCCAGCCACGTCTTCTTCAAACTGTTTTTCACGAGTTTGGTTATCGGATGTGATACCCCTTTTCCATGATATACACATATTGATGCTCTTCCATTTTCTCTTCTACGCACCCGGAGCACGCCTACCTGTCCACACCTTGGACAGCGTACCATTATATCTCCAGCGGGTTTAAGCTTCGGCAGTAGAACATCTATCATCCTCGCTCCGGAGAAGAGGCTTCTAGGGTAGACTATCTTAGCCATTCTCTCAACCCGGTACAACGTCTCTACGTCTAGCTGTTCCGATGAACGGGCATACAGACTTCAGAAGCTTTATAAACTCTTCAAAGCTGTACTGTTCACCCTCAACCGGATACTTGGGAAAAACATACTTCCTATAAGGATAGGTGCTCCTCCCTAAAACTATCTTACCCTCCTCAGTCTTCCTCACACCGAAAGACACAAGCTGACCCTCAGTCAAATCCGTAATAACTATAACCTTCTCCATATCAGCGGGAGATAGAAAACCTGAAAGCTTATCCAGAAAAACCTCTACAGGTCTCTCATCAGGTCTACAGTTCTCCAAAACCTCACGGTAAACCTCATCAACACGCCTCCTAAGCTCCCTCCTCTCCTCAAACCCTCTACCCTCCCCACTAACATCCACAATAACAATATCGTAAAGCCTCGAAAACATCCCCACACCGCCTAGATGTACCTTCAAGATAGATTTAAATTTCCCCGGTTATTTAAAAACTTTTGAGAATATGTCGTGGGCTTTTAAAGCTAAACCGTCCTACACTATCAACAGGCAGACAAAACCGTCTACGGGGGTATTAGACCCGGAGATGAAAATATTCGCAGAAAGGCTCATATACACGCTATGTCCGCCTGATAAAAAATATGCTGATATAATTGTGAGAGAGGTTAAATCAATATATGACGTGTTGGAGGGTAAAAAAGACTTCATGGAGTGGTTTACAAAAGTCAGGCAAATGTTTTCACTGAAGACATACCAGCTCGCCGGTATAATATACCAATGTCTGGATGGTCTTAAATCGCCGGAAGCAAAACAGCTCCAGCAAGAGTGGTATGAATATTTGAGAGCTGAACTGCGTGGCTACGGGTTGCTAGGGTAGGTGGTGGAAATGTCCTCTGCTGAGAAACGTAAATACCTTTCAGGTGAGGAAATAGCATCACTGCTATCTATAATCTCCCCAGTAGTCAGAAAACAACATATGAAGGTTGAAAAAGCTGAAAAAACTACTCCTCCACAGAAAAGCTCCAGCCCTCGATAAGCGTGCCGTCTGGAAACCTCAGAAAAGCCCTGCTTGCTCTGACACGCCTTCCGACGAGCTGGCTAAGCCTCCTAGCCGCCTTCCAAACAGTCCCCCTCTTCAACTCCCTATCACTATCCTCTAGGAAAGCCTCACCATCATCCTTCAAAACAGCCACAAGCTCCTGATAAGGTATAATTCTATATCTTTTGATGACTTCAACGTTAGAGCCTTTAACTTTGTGAACCCTCAATTTCAACAAAATAGACGAAGTAAACATATATTTAACCTTTTACCATAACTTCGACGAAACCTTTAAACTCAATAAAGAGAATAGTAGAAACTCGGTGATAGGAAAACATGCCAGCCACATGGGTTAGGGTAAGTCCGGTTATACTTACAGGACTAGCAAAGACTACATGGCGTAGAAAATCAGGACACATGCTAATGGCTGTCGCCGCCAAAAAGCACTTGACAGTCTTCTACAGGAAGCGTGAAGCCAAGGATGCTGGACGACCAGAAGTTAAAGCCGCATTCAAAGAAATAGCGGCTGGAACTGGAGGCATAGCCCTCAGAGAAGAGAGAAACGCTATAGTACGTGAGGAAATGTTAAAGAGAAAGCTTGGAACAGGTGTCTACCGCAGGAAGAGTAGAAGCAAATATCCACCGTTAGCTGGAACAGTCTACGAAGTTAAAGTAGAATACACGCCCGGAGTAAAGGTTAAACCACCGACAAATATTGCTCACATCTACCTCAAGGAAAAGGAGAAGAAGAAAGCACCAGCTCCACATAAATAACTTCTAACAATCCTCCGGATAAACCCCCAATATTTTTTTGATATGTTCTCTAGGTGTATGACGTAACCATGCGTGCATTTCAACTCCCTTTTTCCACTCTTCCTTTACAATCTTTATAACTTCTTCTGGTGTAACATCCACACCGTAGTCATGTAGAAAGCTGATGAAATCCTCCATATCCTTTATCTCCTCCTTATATTTGCTGGCACATAGGAGATGTAGCACAGGGTCTCTCGGAATCTCCTTCCAAGGAACAGGATACATAGCTCTAAGATATATCGGAGGAGGCAACCCCCTCTCTATAATCTTTATAAGCTCTTCAAACCGTCTTAAAACCTCATCCCAGCTACTATGCCAAGCGTCTCTAAAAGCCTTCCAATATTCAATATAATTATCCGGGTTTAAACCCCTCTCTATCAAACGTCTCCTAAACTCATTGGCGAAAATATCCATCTCCGAGCTAGAAAGCCTTCTTGGAAAAGGCATAGGCGATACAGGCTCTTTGGGAATTTCAACCTTCGGCGGTAGAGGGGGTACTTCTGGAGCTGGTACCTCTTTCTCAGGTTTAGGTCTCACCCACTTCGGCTTCTCCTCCACTATCTTTCTAGCCTTCACTTTTGGCATGAGCAACGTCTCTCTGGCGATTTTCTCCAACAGCTCATCTACGAGCTTCATGTTCTCCTGAAATCCCACAGTCCTCTCTATGGTGCGGTTGAACTCGTCCTTATACGCATAGACGTATCTATAGCTAAGCTTGAACTTCTTAGTAATCATTTCCTCGAAATACTTCCAAAGCTTGTTGTAGTCGCTGTCGGATAGTACTATGGGCTTCTCCACTCTTTCAGGCTTCTCAACTTTTTCAACTTCAGCCTTCTCCTCTAGGCTGATGGGCTCGATGAACTTTGGAAGAATCCCCCTGTCAATATAATATTTAATCGTATCGTAAAGGTCAACAGGTATATATTTAACCTCACCGGTTTTACCGCTCACAGTATACGCCTTACCCTTATGAATAATCTCACGGGAATAATCCATAAGAAACCTCACAGCCAAGTGGTCTGGCGGAGGGCTTGTAGCCGCCTCTCTAATCTTCTCCCCAACCTCCACAGTCTTCTTAGCCTCCTCCTCTTTAGCCTTCTTAAACTCCTCCTCAGCCTTCCTCCTCTCCTCTTCAAGTTTAGCTATCTGTTCCCTGAGCTTGCGATTCTCCTCTTCAACCTGTCTAAGCTTTGCAAGACCATCCTGATATTTAGCTAAGGCATCCGGCGGTAGCTCCTTATACTTCTCATACCTCTTCAGCTCAGCCTCAAGCCTTCCAATCGTCTCACCTAAATCCCTAACCTTCTTCCTATAAGATTCTATAAGCTTCTCCTTCTCCTTTAACTTCTGCTCCGCCTCTCTAACCCTAGCCTTATACTCATCCCTCTCCCTCAGTAAATCATGGACTTCGAAAAGTTGTGGAAACTTTTCAGCGAGAACCCTCTTAGCCTCTTCCAAAGTCGTAGCCTTTAGAAGGTCTGAGATATACCTATCTATAGCATCTACAAGTGTTCCTAATTGCTCCCTCGACTCTGAAAGCGGTCGTGGAAGCTTCACGCTCTCTTCAAGCTCTAAAGCCTTAAGCCAAGCTTCTCTATTCGCATCCGCCGCAAGCATCTTATCTACATAGTCTCTAGCAAGCTGTGCAAACTCATCCCACTTAAACTTGTCAGCCTCATCAGGACGCATCCTACCCAAAATTTCCCTAACAACCTCTCTAAGCCCATCCTCCCCTCCAACAGCGTCTATAACCCATGCATTCTCATACTTCTCCAAATCACTCTTAAGTATTTCAAGATAACGCTTAACCTCATCCTCACTCGGAGTCCTCCTCTCATAGAGAACCACTATCCAACCACCTCTCTAATGAATTTTCGCAGTCTCCTCTGAATATCTCTGAGCTCTTTAATCTTCTCAAGCTTAAACCTCTTAAGCTCCTCTCTTTCAGGGGAAGGCTTCTTTAAAACCATCGGGAAATATTCTATCAGAGGAAAAATTTAAATGTTTAAGCCTGTATATTAGACTCGATGAACCTAGTGAAAAAGTTCAGACAACTCCTCGACGAGTCAAAAGCGATGACAGAGGGGTGCTCTCAAGCGGACTTGAGCTCCGCTTGGGAAGGCGAAACCCGCCTGCCTCGTCAAACCCACACGCAACCAAGGAACGGCAAACAGATGAACAGGATGATGGTAACACGGACGGTGAGTTTGCCTCTAGGCGGTGGGAGGTGACCAAAATGGCGGGGGCGTCTAGACGTATCCCTAGAAGGTTCACTATTAGGGATTTTGAAGAGCCGGTGGAGGAGCAACCTCAGGCTAGGGTTTTACCTGTGAGTGAATATGCGGCTAGGTTTCTAGAGTCGGTTGCAAACCTCAGAGGTATAACGCCTCAGCAGGCTCTGGATGAGATAATAGCCTACCACCACATGAAAGGTGAAATAGACACGGATATGAAGGAGCTTTTCGACTCGCTATCGGAAGTAGACTTTTCAAAGCTCACACCCGAAGCCATAAGAGTCATGAACCTAATCCTCAGCCTGACAGAGAGATTCAGCAGACTCCAAACGCTAGCCGCACTCAGAGTACTCAACCTATACAGCCTAATCCAGCCCATACAGGTAGTCCAACAGCAGGTTACAGCACCTCCAGCACCTCCAGCCCCTTCAACACCCTCCCAAGCCGTAGAAATACCGGTTGAAACAGCCCAGCCGAGCATCATACCTGAAAACTTCCGACAGCGTATTGAAAACGCAATAATGAGCGGCTTTGAAAGATACCTTGAAAAAGTCTGCCAGCGTCTAGAACAGCCTGAAACAACAGACGTCAAGAAAGTCTTCCAAGAAGAGATGATGCCGATGGTTAAGCAAATGGTGAACTCAATCACCTCAATACTCATGAACATGACACAGCCCAAGCAACAGCAGGTGGAAACCAGACCACCCTCAGAAGAAGAAAAGAAAATACTTGAAGCGTTAAAATAGGTGTTGAAAATGGCAACCCCTCAAGTCCCCAAGCAGGTTAAAGAAGTAGCAAAAGACTTCTCATGCAAAATCTACGTCGGCAAGTCGAAGCTACTCCTACAGATAGACGGAGGAAACGAACAGATAAAAGAAGCATTCATAAAAGCATTCGCAAACAGCCTAGCCCAAGTATCAAAAACACTCGGCATACAGAAAGTAGAAGTCATATCTGGCGGTTAATTTTATATCCTCTCTCTTTTTAATTTAAACCTGTGGAGTCTAGGAAAACCTTAATAGCGTTGGATATAGACGGCACTCTGAAAGGCTACGGCGGACTAATAGGTTTGGAAACCATTAGAAGGCTTCTACAGTTCGCACATGTAGGCATAGTCTCCTCAAGAGCAGACACGCATGAGATAGCCAGAAGGGCTTGGGATTCGCATCCATAGGAAAATCTACAGCCTTAAGAGAGTATGCTGAAAGATACAGCCCAACACTCGGAAAGCTCTACATAGCCGACACGGAGGAGGATAGAATTGAGGCTGAGAAGGCTGGCTGGAACTTCGTAAACGTGAACGAGATAAAGCTGAACCTTGGATGCGGAAACGATATAAGGAGAGGCTACGTCAACGTAGACTGCCGTGAGATAAACGGAATAGACCTATGCTACGACATGGGAAAACACAGCATACCCTTCGAAGACGAAACAGTATCAGAGATACTTCTAAAAGACAGCCTAGAACACCTATCATGCGTATCGTAGACAACTTCCTAAAAGACTGCTATAGAGCCTTAAAGAAAGGCGGGAAAATATACATCCAATGCCCAGACCTAGAAGCCATAGCCAGAAAAATCATACTAAACCCAGACTTCAAATTCGGCGAACTCCACGGACACCTAGCAATAGGCTACTGGGTATACGGAAGCGGAGACTACGGAGACCCAAGCTTCCACAGAGCAGGCTTCACAATCCAAACCCTCAAAAAACTACTCGAAACAATAGGCTTCAAAGTCGAAAAGATAGAAAACGATAGAGGAACAAATATAGTATGCGAGGCGAGAAAATTGTGAACTACCCTTTTAGCGAGGTAGTTCAACTCGATTTTTTCCTCCTCTTTTTTTTAACACTCCAACACCTGCTGTAGAGTGGACAGCTTTTTCTGCATAATTCTCCTTCAATGCTTTTACGACATAAAACTATAGTTTCCCCTTCCATACTATGATAATATTACTCCTTCTCCTCCTATATAATGTTTTATTTTTGCATATACTGCCAGATGGACTTTATCAGGCGGCAACATGTTAAATTTTTCTCCGATGGCTTTATGAATGTTTATATCTACTGGAAAGGGGTCGGTTATATCCTTTAATGAAGGTAGAACTAGTTCTGCTAGTCTTCTGCTTAAACCAAGGTTTGTACTTCCCCACCACACTACTAAATGTTTGTACCAGTCGGTATTCTTCCATTGAGGATTATTCATCTGATTTCTCTAAAACTTTTGTTTAATTTAAGGTTTTTCCCTAGGACGTGCATGCTTCTAAAATCCTCTCCCAAATCTTCGGAGCTATGTTCTTCCATTTGAATCTTTCAAGTATTTCAGCTTTAGGTGTAACGTTTACAGGCTTTGAAAGGGCTTCTACAACGTCGTCTCTGCTTTTGACGAAAATGCCGAAGTCGTTGAACCAGTAGCGGTAGCATGGAAGGTCTAAGAGGATAGGCTGACTGCCGCAGGCGTATCCTTCAACCGCAGGGAGTTCAAACCCAAAAAGCTCCCTCATAGCGTTTGTAAACCACGATGACGAGTATAGGTTCGCTAAATTGTCATCGCTTATCTTCTCATAATGAGTTATATTCAACCCTCCATAAGTTGCACGTAACTCATCTACAACGTTTCTCCCACCTATATGCACCATAGGTTTACCGTGAACCTTACACGCATAGGCTATCCAATCTATACGCTCATCTGGGATAACGTAGCCTGTCGTCAACGCCAGATACTTTTTCTCAGAACTTCTGGGATAGAATACTTCAGGCTCATATCCCCAAGCTGTTCGATAATAGTTTATCTTAGCATCGCAAGGATACACGTAGCTCCGCTCATAAGTCCCAATTACCAGCCTACTCCCTTCGAAAAGTCTCCTATACTCGGATGTGTAACTGCGGAACTCTAAAGGCGGCGGACAATGATATATTATAACATACTTTGATGTAACCGGTAAACTCGGCACGCTTCTCATGAGACCGCTTTTGGGGTGTAAAACGCCATCCTCTATAGTCGGATGCTGACCTACAAAGTCGAGAATATGTATGGCATCATCAGACTTATCTAATGTAAGACTAACCTCGGGAGGCATATATCTGAGAAGAGCATCACGTATCCTATGCATCGCTATACTTATATGCGGATTAAAAGGATAGAAAATCTTAATACTCACCTGTCCTCACCGTCCATCTACATTTTCTACAAGTCGGTATATCCTTATGCCTACCCTTTGATAAAAGTTGTGCCGTCTGTATGCGTCTGGGGTCTTTAAGCGTCTCCTCTACAGTCTGCACTGTAAGGTCGCCTATCGGATACTCTCTCTTAAAGTCTTGACAGCATAGGAGGACTTTGCCATCCCAGTCTACTATTAAATCCCTCGTAGCCTCCTCGTTGCAACACCCCTCCTCCAACGGCATCCCCCTCGTAAGTATGTCGAAACTGGGAAGCGAGCCGCACCTGTTTGAAACCCGGAAAGTATCCACGTTAACATTAAACCTTTTAGCTATAAAATCAGGCTCATCCCAGTTCAAAACAGTTCTAACAACCGCTATGTGAATCTTCTCCTTCGGAACCTCTGAAACAAGATACTCCAAGTTTCTCAGAACAGTCTCCCTATGCAACGGCATAATCTTCTTGTAAACGTCTGGAGTGATGGCGTGGAAAGCCACTAGAAAAGTATCCACATACCGATTTAAAACCCTGACAACCGCAGGGCTGAGCAGACTTCCATTCGTAGACAGTATAACATGCGACTTCACTCTTTCCTTCAGATAGGCAAGCCTATCCACCAGAAGAGGGTCTAAAAGAGGCTCGTCGAACAATCCAAAGCCGACACGCTCAGCCCCAACCTTTGAAATACCGTCTACAATCTTCGTATAGAGGCTCCAGCTCATAGGCTTACCGTCTGGCGGAATCCCCCAAGCTCTAGGACATATCAGACAGCTTGAATTACACACGCCTGAAGTGCCGAGGACAACTGCACGAATCATCAAAATATTTTTAAGAAACTTCTCTTAAATAAAAATTTGAATGAAACTCAACTTAGGAAGCGGGGGAAGACTACCCGGCTACATCAACGTGGACATTAGGAAGGAAGTGAACCCGGACGTAGTATGGGATTTAGAGCAGACACCCTATCCTTGGGAGGACTGTAGCGTAGACGAGATTTTAATGGTTGACACGCTGGAGCATCTAAGCTTTAGAAAAGTCAGAGACGTTGTAAAAGAGCTTTACAGAATACTTAAACCCGGTGGAAAAATCTTCATACAGGTTCCCGACATGGAGGCTAAAGCCAGAGACATCCTTGAAAAGTGGATGGAAGACTGGTGGAGCTTAAGCTTCTATGTCTACGGAGGACAGGAATACAAGGAGAATACGCATAAATCCGGCTTCACAGTACCATCCTTGAAAAAACTCCTAGAAGAGGAAGGCTTCAAAGTGGAGAAAATAGTAGGCGGAGGAAACATACAGTGCTGGGCTGTCAAACCGCAGAAGTGAAGAAATATGGTTAAAATATTTTATCCTCTTAGAAGGGAAAGCCCAGCCCTATCGAGAATAAGATGGGGGCTTTTAAAATATGCCCCACCTGAAGTTGAGCTTACATTTAGCCCTGAGAAGGCGGAGCTTCAAATACTAGACTGGACTGGCGACATCGTTAAACCAGCCTGCTCTAAATATGTTCTACTTGTCCACAACCCTCCAATACATCAAAACCAAGAATTTCTCAGAGAGGTCTTCCAAAAAGCGGAACTCTGCATAACATACACGAAATACTATACTTTTAGAAACGAATACTGTCCAAGCCCGCTAGAACTGGAAAAATTCAGATGGCTAGTCACACCTTGGGGGGTAGACTTAGACACCTTCTACATAAACAGTCTCATACGGGAGAGACCATACCTGATAATGTGCACCGGTACAGTTGCAGAGACCGAGCTTCACAGAGAAATATACGAAGCGGTTAGAAGAGTCGGAGGAAAAATGGTACATGTGGGAAGCGACGTGGGAATAAAGGGCGAAGGCTACACGCTAATCTCAATGTGGATACCAGACTACGAGATGAATCTGCTATACAACATGAGCAGATACGTTAGTGCCATTAGAAAACCTTGGGGGTTCGAACTGCCCGGAATCGAAGGACTGGCATGCGGATGCACCCCCATCTGGCTCAACCATCCAATCCATAGAGAGTGGTTTGAAGGATACGGATTATTCATAGACCCAAACCGAGTAACAGAAGAGCTTATAGAAATCTTCAAATCAGAGAAGAAAGTAAACGTTTCAAGGGAGAAACTGGAAAAGTTCAACTGGAAGAACATAGCTGAAAGAATATGGAGGGAAATCCTGTGAGTGAAATATTCGACCAAGTAGACCTGATAGAGAGGCTAATCATAGTGAACATGAGGCTTTTCAGATGGGAGGAGAAAGCCAGAGAAGCTAGAGAGCGGGGGGATAAAGAGGCTCTAGCAGAATGTATGGAGGCAATAATGGACTTAAACGAGGAGAGACGGCGGGTGAAAGCCGAACTTCGAAAAAAACTAGGATTGAGAAGCGAAGAACATAGAATCTACGGAGAAAAAAAGGGAGTTTAGAGAGCTTCTAAATGCTTTTTGAAAATACACATACTCAGGATGCTTCTTAAGCAGATAGAGAAGGTTTCTCCTAACCTCCTCTCTCAGAGAGGGATTATCCTTGAGAAGCCTATTCAAGGTGGCTGAAACCTGATGCCACACTAAACTGCGGTTTGAAATAGCACTTCTAAACCCAGCCTTCCCAATCCTAATTCTAACATCATCGTCATCATAACAGGCGAACTTGAAGTTCTCATCAAACATTCCAACCTTCTCCACAAGCTCCCTAGTCCATAGACACGCATTCGCATGCCACCCGTAAACCCACTCAGGTCTAACACCTCCAACAACCTCACTGTAAATCCGGTCGAGGTCTTCAACTTTAAACCCATCAGTCATATTCAACACCTGACTGCTCACCGCCACAATATCTGGATACGGCTTCCTCTCCCAGAAATCTATAAGCTCATCCACAGCTTTAGAATGCAGTATGCAATCATCGTTCACAAGGTAAACATACTCCGCCACCTCCAACCCCCTCTTTATCCCCACGTTGAAAGCCCTTGCAACCCCACCTACAACACCAACCTCTAAGATAGCCTCGTTCTCCTCAACCCACCTCCTCTCCTCCTCTGGAGGATTCACCAGCCCTTCAACGATAACCACCGTATAGCTTCTCCTAGTGTTTAAGCTAGCCAGAAGCCTTTTAACCAGATTCCATCCGCCGTAAGTCGGAATAGCAACAGCAACCTCATACATTCAACCGCCACCTAAGATTTGGCTGAAATCTAAGCCTTTAAACTTCTCCGCAAGCCCACTAAAATCTATACTCTTCAACATTTTAAGCATGAGCTTACAGTAGTCTTCGCTCTCGAAAACCATAGTAGTCTTCACAACAGCGTTAAACGGCATATCCGCACCAACCTCCCTCCAATCATACTTTTGAACAATAAACAGCTTGTTCCTCCACCTGTAAATCTTCGTCTCCATAGATAATCAAGTTATTAAATAGCAAACCGCAAAATTTAAATTTTACTTAACAACTTTTTCACATGTGAAAGCCTTAATATTAGCAGGTGGTTTTGGCAAACGTTTAAAACCTCTGACAGACCAGACCCCTAAACCGCTTTTAGAAGTGGCGGGTAAACCCATAATAGTCCACCAGATAGACTGGCTTAAACAGTACGAGGTGAAGGAGATAATCCTCACAATAGGCTATATGAAGGAGAAGTTTATAGAGTTTCTCGGAAGCGGTAGAAGATACAACGTGAACATATGTTACGTCGTCGAAGACGAGCCTCTGGGAACAGCGGGAGCTGTTAAAAACGCCGAAAGCCTACTCAAAAACGAACCATACTTCTACGTTGTAAACGGAGACGTGCTGACAAGCCTAGACCCTTCAAAGCTCCTTAAAGCCCTAGACCAGACCACAATAGGTGCAATAGCAACAGTCCCACTCCCATCACCCTACGGAATAATCTACTCAGACCCCCAAGACCGCATAACCGGATTCAAAGAGAAACCCTCACTCAGAGAATACTGGATAAACGCAGGAGTATACGCATTCAAACCGGAAATACTCAACCGCCTACCCGAAAAAGGAAGCATAGAAGAAGCGTTTGAGAAAATAGCACCAGAAGGAAAACTGAAAACCGTAAAATACCCAGACATATTCTGGAAAAGCATAGACACATTCAAAGACATAGAAGAAGCAGAGAAAACACTAGCACAGAAACGCATACTATCAACAATCTACGAGCCGAACAGATTCCAAACCTAAACACTCAATATAGACCTCTCAGCAATCCTCTTAAACATCTTAACAGTCTTAGCTATAAGATAAACCATCAGGGAAACCGTAACCACAAATTCCACAATCACAATAACCGCCTGAATATTTTCAGGAATTTGAGCAGACATCACTTTTCTAAAAAGTCCTCCCCACTATAAATATTTTTTCAAATTTCTACAACTTTCAGTAGCATGGGTCTTCCGAAGCCTTTCCTCTCCCCCACACGTAGGGTTTCGTCTTGAACAAGATGGCAGAAGAACCTGTATCCTTCGTGGCAGAAGAAGCTTGCCCTCTGAATAGCCTCAACCTCTCTAAAAGAGAGCTTCGCATCTGGAAATATGACGTGGAAGCCCATCCAACTGCTCCTGTAGATTAAAGCCCTCCTCCCAAGCGGAAACATCCACATAAGCCTTCTAACCTCAAACTCAACAAGCTCCAAAAGCTCCCTAAAATTAAAATCCACCCACCACTTCGGAAGATAAAAACCGAAAACCCGCTTATGAAACTCCCTAGGCTTACCAACAGGAACATCTATATCAAGAAAAAGACGGTTAAACTCCCTATTCTCTCTCCTCAACAAGTAAAGACTTGCAAAAATCTATATAAAAACTTTCTTTTAACCTACATCCCACCGCTCTATTACTCGAACGACGAGAACATCGGCATAAGGATACTCTGTACGGTAATGTCTTTCAACATAGCCTCTTGCCGTAGACTATGAGATTGAAGTAGACCACAAAGCTTCTTCGTTAGCCTCGTCAAAATAGTCAAGGCTCTTTAATCCAGTATAAAGCATCCGTTATACCTATTTTCGGAAAATGCTTTTTGACTAGGCTTAAGCCTATTTTATGGGCTTTATCGTAGCTGTCTGCGACAACCACTAGGATGAAGGGGTAGTTCTCCCTTCCATGTATGAGCTTGGCTTCTGGAAACGCATAAATCTTCCACCTCTGCTCAGGATACTTCACGCTAAGCTCCTCCATAAGCGTCTTAACCTTATCATAGTCTTCAAAACGCAACCCGATGCAGATCCTATATTTAACGGCGTCGAACACGCCTCCTCTCCTCCACCACCACGTCTTCGAAGCTTTGAACCCACTCTTTAAACTTTGAAAGTAGCTCTTCAGCGGGATATATCCTTATCCCTTCAACTTCAGTCTCCTCTACACGCCTCTCTCCAAAAGTATGCTTCTTCTTAAAGCTCTCATGCCACACTATCTCCTCCTCCTTGATAACCATCATCTCCTCCCTCCAAGCCCCCAGCTCATCCTTTATAGCAGGCGAAGGTATAACAGCACTCAAACCCTCTACAACTTCCCCTATAGTCAACCTCTCAGCCATCTCTATAAACTCATCTGGAACGTTTCTAGCATACGGCTCACCGGCTCTAGCCATATACGGTGCATACACCCCAGCAATCCTCCTATAAGTAGCCGCCAAATCGTGGAAAGGCACAGTCTCACTCGTCTCAACAGGACGACCTTTATCGTCAAACGTCTCCCTACCCCTCATCCAAGCTAGAAGAGTCTTCTCATAGGGGACAGGCTGACCCCTCCAATAGCCTACAAAATCCCTCTTACACTCATCCACAAGCTCCCTTGTAATAGGATGCTCCCAAACAGGCATACCATACTCATCCACAGGCACGGTTACAAGATAGAAGCCTTGAAACATCCCCCTAGGAGACGGAACCCTAAACGCCTCATTGTAAAGCCTAATCTTAACCTTCATAATACGATATGCAAGGTAGAAGCAGAACTCGTAAGTATGACAGGGCTTAAGACCGTAAGCCTCCACATAACGTGCAGGTATAACAATCCTACCATCCTTAACCCTCCTAAAAGGAACATCAACACGACACTCAAGACTAATCCTTCTAACACCGAGACCACCCGTAACAGCCTCCACAGACCCCCTAGCCATCGCTAGACGCATCCTCGGCAGACGGTGATAGATATGTAAATGTATTCTAGCTCTACGAACCGTCGGCTTAGACATCTAAAAAACCTCTAAATCGGAACACGGTATTTAGCTTTAAGGTATTCTCTAGCCCATGAGTCGAACATCCAAATCGTCTCAGAAGGGTCTGCCATGTCGAAAACCTCCTCCACAATATCGTAAGGGTTGAGGTAGCCCGCCCTTGAAACAGCTACAAGATACTCAACGTAAAGACGGTACATGAGCTCAATGCTCCAGCTCGAATCTATCACAGCACCGTCTGCAACCCATCCCTGATAAAGCCTTCTAATATAGCTCCAAACCCTATCACGAATATATCTCGAATTCAAAGCCCCTCCGCCCGCAACTCCTCAACTATATTAACCGGATGTTTAAACGTGAATATTGAAATGTTCATTTTAGCCAGTATCTCCCCCATTTTTCTACCTAAATCTTCAGGTTTTAAATCCAATCTGCCACTCCAGATGACGAATATAGGTATTTTAATCTTTGGATAGACTTCATCCACAATCTTCCCCCAAACCTCCACAGCCTTACTTACATCGCAGTCAACAGACACCTCTAAGTACTTGCCAATATACGGCGACTCTAAAACCCTAACATTCCTAATCATTGGGTTCACTTCGCCTTCTTAACCACTAAGATTCTACCCTCCTCTATATGCCACTCTAAAACGTCTCCACTCTTCAAGTTTAACGCAATCCTCACAGGCTTGGGAACAGTAGTCGTATTTCTCGAAAGCCTACTCTCAGCCACCTTCATACAAACACCAAGTAAAAAACTGCTAAAAGTCATATAAAAACTTTATCAAAAAATAAAAGGGATGCTAATCTTTCTTCTCGTATACTTCGAGAATTTCCATTTTGACTATATCTCCTTCCTTTATCTTCAAAAGCTCCCTCCACTCTACCGGAATAGTTATCCGTCCATCAGCGAGAACCTTTGCCAAGAAAACTTTATGCTCCTTAAATTGTCTCTCCAACCCTGTCTCAATAATCACACCGAGAACTCTCAATATTTCTTCAGTCATCTCCGAAGCCTCCGTCTGCCTCCCCTCTTCTTTAAGCTTCTGTAGTGACTTTTCAATTACTTCAAGAACTTTCCTAGCAATTAAATCATAATACTCTCCCTCACTCATATCGGTCAAATACAATAAACGTAGCTTTACGTATTTAAATGTTTCCCCTAATGAGCATAATTTAAATAGCCTTTTTTTCTTATTTAAAAATGGCTTGATAAGGCTTAATGCGAAACAGGTTAAACGTCTCACTCATGACAACTATCTAGTCGTTTTTATGGATAAGCCTTTAACCTCCCGTATGGATGTTGCTGTTGACGAGAAGGGTAAAACCATAGGCAGGGTCTACGTCACCCCGTCTATTAAGCTTGAACCTCCCACTATTGACGCTCTTAAACCGTTTCAACCCTACACGGGATACGGCTCTGTAATGGAGTGGATTACCGAGATAAGGAAAACCTACCGTAGAATCCCATCAGTCGGATACCTCAACCTGATAATAGCCCTACCATACACCTATGAGACGGCTCTAGCCGCTAGAACAGTCCCCCAGCTCGGCAGATACATCCCCGCCGAGTCTCCTAAAGCTGTGAAACCGTTGGAGGTTAAAACGGTCACAATCACATACCGTCCATCACCCTCTCCCCTATTCCCATCGGTGGAAATAACGGTTTCAGATGAAGCATCGTTCACCACAGGCTTAGACTGGCTGTCTAGGAGAATAGAGCTTCCCGGTCAAACCGTCCTAGTAGAGGATAAAGCCTACAGAATAGAGCCGCTCACAATCCCCACGCCTAGAAGACCGTTCTTCATGCTCGGCGACTACGTAGAAACAGCCGATAAAATATACATGCTTCAAAAGGTTTCAAAAGTCTACGACCTCGAAAAGAAGAAGTACACACCTTGGAAGTGGACGGTTGTAGAGAGAGATAAGAAGACGGGTGAAACGAGAGAATACGAGATGACTGAAGTGGAATGGCTTAGAAAGAGGACAGAGCTCGGAGCACCGAGATACATGACATACTGGAGCTGGGAAATACTTCCAGAGAAACTCTTCCCAGTCAGAAAGATTTTATATCCCGTCAGAGCATATACACCTAAATATCCGATAAGGAGGCGATAAGATGGCTAAACCCGAATGCAAAACCATAACCTTCTACTGGAAGCCTCCTAAAGGGAAGGAAATGGTCATAACTAGAAAACAGTACTGCTTCGCCGAAAAAGTAGACAACTTCATCAGATGGTTCTGCCCCAAATGTAAAACCCTACACGTCTGGGAGGTAACCCCTCCAGTCATAGTCAGATGCAAAAAGTGCAACTTCCCAGTCCTCATAGACGACCAGCTTAGAATGCTTGAAGCCCACAGGTGGAGAGAATACCTGAAGATGAGGGTCATATCTTCTGAGCCTAAAAAAATAGACCCGAAAACAGTAATCAGAGAGCTTGTACCCGCTGAAGAGGTAACAGTATGCCCAGTCTGCAAGTCTACAGAGTTCAGATGGACATCTAAAGCGGTCTACTGTGCCAAATGCGGGACACAGCTTTCAGAGCTTATAGAAACATATCCGATTCGTGTGAGACCTCTAGAATCTACAAAAGCATTGACCAGATACGAGTTCATAGAAACGGTTGCACTTGCCAAACGATACAGCGTAGTAGTCTCAGAGCTGGTCTGGGGAGAACCATACACGTATAAAAAGCCGTATAATGGTGGAGTCATACTCTACATGACTAGAATCTGGCTATTCTACAAGCCCAGAACCAAGGAAACAGTCGGATATGCATACGCTAGAAACGGCATAATAATACCTCATGATGCAGTCCGTAGATACGAGCTTCTAATCAACCTATTAGGCTTAAAAGTAAAGCCTTACGAGGAAGAAGTGGAAGTGAAAAAACCGTTCATAGAGCCTAAAGGCATAAGCTTCAAAACAGAAAAGGTGAAAGTCCAAAGAGCAGAGATAACGCCTGAGCCGAAGTGGGCTGTAGAAGCCGCTCTAATAGCAGTAGGACACGGATTGACACCCACGCAAATCTCCCTATTCACAGGATTAAAACCCGAAACCGTAAAGAAAGCTCTGAAAGAACTTCTAGAAGGAGGTAAAGTAGCCGCTACAGGAGCCGTCGTGAACAGGGAAAGAATGTTCAACACTACATACGTAATTCCACCTGAAATGGCAGTTAGAGTCATAAAGATGAACAAAGTGCTAGTTAAAGAACCCACAAGAGCACACATCCATCCAACAACGGGAGTAACCTATACAGTACCTCCAGCCAAGCCTCCGGAGAAGCCTCCAACACCGCCAGTCCACAAAGTACCGTACTACGTGTCCAACCCAGTCACGAGGCATGTGATATATCCGCCAGCCGTCTGGAAAGACCTCACAACGGGTAAAGTATTCGTAGACTACTATCCGCCGGAAGCCCCCTCAGGTGAGAAAGAGCAGATACAGTTCCTCAGACTGGCAACCCGTGCAGAGTTCCTAGAATACCTGAAAACAGAGAAAGGCAGAGCAACATACGAATCGCTAAAAGTACAGCAGGAACTACTGAGAGAAAGAGCCGTTATACTTTAATAAACTTTTTATTTGTCTTACGCTAAATTCATTTTCAGATGTCGTTCCGAGTATCCCCACCTGAAAAGCTATACTATTACTGTCCAAAATGTGGAAAGATAGCTGTAGCTCCGCCGAACGCCCGCCTCACCTGTAAAGCAGACCGCACTAGGATGAAGCCTGTAACGTTCTCCCTCCTAGAGATTAAAGAGCTTGCCCAGCGTATCGGAGGAAACATAGACATAATTCCGCCCCTTATAATGATAAGGAAGCCCGTAGACACGATAACAACAATACCTGCGGTAATCCTATACCCTGTGATAGCTAAAGGAGTGCCAGCCGGACTGCTATACCCATCATACTGGGTGACAGACGTATACGAGGGAGACCTTGAAGCCTTCAAAGAATTCGTAAAAGAGAAAATAGGCTTAGCCCCCAAAGTTAAAGCCCCCACACCAACACCTCCACCAGCAGGAGGCGGAGCAGTCTAATGTCATACGTCGAGAAGGGTTTGAAAGCCGCTTTAACCGGCTACGTATTCCAAGACGTATCTAAAGACTATCAAATCACAGAGAAAGACATAGGCTCTGTAATAAGACTTTATCAGAAGCGTAAAGACATCTACTATGGAAAATACACTTGGAACCCGGAGGGGGCTAAAAACTACTTTCTACAGAACACCGCACCATACATACTCGACGACATGTGGAATAAGGTCATAAGTGAGGGACACCAGCCGCTCTACGCTATGCTGAACGTATTGGAAGTATCAAACTACACGGCAGACCAATACTACTTCACATACGAGTTAGATATATATTTCATAGTCAAACACGCATCACCGATTGATATTACTACTTTAATCGCCGTAATCATAATACTGGTTCTAACTGGATGGGTGCTCCAGCAGGTAGGAATATTAGCTGAAAAGTTTGGAAAAGCAATCGCAACAGTAATATATGCTATTCAAAACTTTCTCCAGCCCTTCATCCCGTGGATAATCCTGCTAATAGCGGTCTACATCATGGGTAAGATAATGGAGTTAGGCAGGGGTTGATTCTTTATGAGATACCTCTACTGTAGGATACGTAGAGACAGGTTGGGTGTTTTCGAAGGAGCGTTCGTATGGAGTAATGTCAGAGACATGTTGGAGAAAATCGGTGCCAACATAATGGTTGAGCCGGACTATATACACTTTGAAATACCGTTTGAAGATAGGGAGGCTCTCGCAAAGAAGCTTGAGCCGATACTTCCCACGCTTCAAAACTGGGAGAACAGGAAAATCATAAGCTGTCTAGTTTTAGAGAAGCCTGTTCTACCTCCCAAGCCTCCCGTAGAGCTTACACCTGAAGAGGTTGAGGAGAAGATTTCAAAATACGCTAGAGCAATCTGGAGCGGACTGCGTAAAATACCTTGGGGTAAGATAGCCACAATACTCGGAAAAAGCATAGCCATAGGTGTGAAACACCTCACAGGAGCCGCTAAAGAAATAACCCAAATGGTTATCGAAGAGGTTAAAAAGAAGCCTGAGAAAGAGCAAGTACCCCTACTCGTAACAATAAACAGCCTAATAGAGGCACGTAGAAAAGGCGAAATAACAGAGGAAGAGTTCATCGAAACAATGAGAGCAATAGCTAGACAGCTATGATGCTATGTCGCTCAACGACCTGCTTCAACACCCCAAAGCAATACCTATACTTTTAGCATTAGCCGTGAAACCCCTCCCCATAACCCTACTCCAGAAGCAGGTGGGAGGCTCATACACAACCATATACACAGCCGTCAAATGGATGAAGCTTCTAAACATCGTAGAACCTCAGAGGAAGGGAAAAACAATACTCTACAACCTAACGCCGAAAGGCTTAGAAATCGCAAAAACGTTAAACTTAATTCTAGCAAAATCATAGAAAAACATAATGGGCTTGCGGAATTTAATATCGGTGGAGGATTGGAGGGGAATACTGGCGTTCACATTCGTAATAGGCTTCTTCATAGTCCTCATAATCGAGCTACTGCTTAACAGAGATTTCGAAGCCAGCAAGCTTCTAATAGTCCCACTAGCAACAATCCTAGCCTTCTACTTCGGAGAAAAAACAGTCGAAGCAACAATCCAAAGGCTTAAAACTTAAATATAGACTCTGACTTCTTCATTTAAGAGATGAGCCAGAAAGATAGAAAAGAGGACGACCCTCTCCTGCTGGAATTCTCATCCCTCAAAGAGAGGGTTACACGTCTCGAAGAAAGATTCACACTCATAGAGAGGTTAATGTCCTCTCTTGAACAGAGAATAGACAAGCTTGAGAAAATAATCGAAAAAATCGATGGAAGAGTCTGGTACCTACTAGCAGGCATAATCCTATCAATCCTAATCCAAATCCTCCTAAGATTCATATGAGAGCAAAAAAAGACATTCTATGTCATATTCTGCACGGTGTTTTAGCAGGCTTAGTCACCACGGTTCTATTCAACTGGTTCGGATTAGCCGTTTCAATCTTCCTATTCATCCAATTTATCTTATATGAGATGGCGGAGGAGAGGAAAATCCAAGATGAACTATACCTAGAGCTGAAGGAGTGGACGTTAGGCTACGCAACAGTCCTCGCAATAGGGGTGATATTGAAATGCATAAGCATTTCGAGTTTTTGAAAACAGGCAAGGTAACATTCATATGTTCAAACTGCTTCAAAACAGTAGACTCTCCTGTTGAGGAACTGCAGGATAGCGAGTTTATACACTACTATGCAGTCTGCCCGCTCTGCAAATCCAAAGTCGAAATAGCAACCTTAAGAAAGAAATTTAAGAAACCGGAAAATAAATAACTTGATGTTTCCCTGAGCTAGAAGACTTAGCTGAAGTGGCTAAAAGCCCATAGGTCGTTCGACGAATTCCGATACTACGTTTCAATAGTTAGAACGAGACCATACTCCAGAATACATGCTTTAATAGAGCCTGAAGGAGGCTTCGGAATATTTGTCATGGTCTTGTCTAGAGTGTGGGGCAGTACTGTTTGAAGCAACTACATGTACCCGATAGCCCCAGCACAAAACGTAACCGTCGCAATAGCACAGAGCACAGCGGCGTCTCTACTTGTTGAGTGGACTCAGGCTGAGAAGAACCGTGTGATAGTAGCGGTGTCTCAGCCACTCATAATACCATGATTTTATTAGAGAGTGAAAAACTTATATAACGCTATATACATCAATATAAATGATGTCTAAGTCTAAGTATACGACTATCAGGTTGAGTAAGGAGACTAAGCGGATGCTGGATGAGTTGAAAATCCATCCGAGAGAGACATACGAGCAGGTTGTCAAAAGGCTGATAAAATCTCAAAAGAAGAACCCGGTTGGAACTGTACCGCTACTTAGGTGAAAACGTGAGCATAGACGTTGCTCTGGTTGAGGAGTGTCGTGAAAGCTTTAAGAGAGCTTTGGAACTGCTCGAAGAGATTGAAAAGCAGATACTGAAGTTCTGCGATGAAAACGGCATAGTGTTAGCGTTTAGAGAGAGCAGGTTTGAACCCTTCCACATAGCTGAAAACACGGAGTATCTGATGGTCTACCGTGCATATCTGAAATCTCAAATGGGCTATATAGTCGTCACAAAAGACGGGACGATAGCATGGAAAGATAAAATAACTTGGAGGCGGAAAGGTTGAATCAGCTATCAGCCATCAAGGAAGCTATTAAAGCACAGATAGACTGTATTAACAACTCTATAAAGAAGTTTGAAGAGGCTGAGCTTGAGCTTCTTAAACGTGCAACAGGATACGCTTCTAAAGGCGATGTTGAAGGTGTGAAATCATGTAGCCTAGAATACCAAGAGCTTGTAGACATTAAGAAAACGCTGTCTTCGGCAAATGAAATACTTAAAACGGTTCTACTGCAACTGCAATCCGTAGAAGACCCATTGGACATGGTTGGAAAAGAACACCTAGCCCCCCTCCTGAAAACCTGTAGCCGAAGACTGAAAATCATACCCCACGTCTCAGAAGAACTTGAAAAAACAGCCGAACAGCTATACAAGATAATCCAAAGCCTAAAACTGCCAATAGACATAGCTGAAATCGAAAGAAAAGCAAAACAAATAATAGAGGAATTTGAACGTAAAACTTAAATACTCTTTCAATCTCTATATTTTCGACCTAAAATGAGAGAAAGGGGAGGAACAGGTAAAACCGTATCTTTTAGGGTGAATAAAGAATTCTATGAAAGATTCAAAGCAATAGCCAGAGCTCTAGGCTACAGCCCAACGGAAGCCATCAGAGAAGCCATGCGTAGATTCGTAAAGGAGTATGAAAAAGAGGTGGTTAAAACTTGAATTCTGAAAAAGAGCATGTTGAGGCAGTGCTGGATGCCTTCAGCAATCCAGACTTTCTAATGATGTTCCGGGATGCAGTAGTTAGACTTGCAGATTTGAAAAAAGCTAAAGACATGGCACTATACGTGCTACAGAACCTTCAAGCAAAATATCCAAATGAGAACGTAGCTACGGTAACGCTGTCGCTGGCACTAGCAATACTGGGCGTAATGGCAAGCGTGGGCGATAAAGACATATGGAGATTCCTCGCCTCTACTGAGGTGATAGGTTGAGCTCAAACATTGAAACCATACTTAAAGACCTAAACCAGACGCTTCAGAAACTCTGCGAACTTCTTGAGAAAAACCTAGCCTTCAGAGAGAAAGAGCTTCAGTGGCGTATGGAGACGGCTAAACGCATAGAGGAGCAACGTGAAAGAGAGACCAAGCCTCCTGAGAAGCCTACTCTAGAAACGGCTCTACCTCCAGTTGAGTCTGACGAGGCGGCGGCTCCAGTGGGATGGCTTAAGAAACAGCTTGAAGCCGAAAACATCAAATACGAACTCCAAGAGACATCTGAAGGATTCACACTCAGAATATGGGATAAAGACCCTCAAATACTGAAAAAGGTTAGAAACTGGGTGAAATGGGCACGAGCAAGAATGCTCGAAAAACTATCCCCAGAAAAAGCAAAAGAGTTCTCAGACAAATTTCTCAAAGGTGGTGAGTAGCATGAGCACGTTTAAAGTCCCAATAGATATGATAAAAGTGGGTAAGTTTAAAGC
>Ga0080004_1097068_pt1 | contig 27801 bp, 28 predicted proteins | sample WasSprMetagenome_FD_69207 | JGI IMG/M metagenome (GOLD analysis project Ga0080004, IMG submission 69207) | Sulfidic aquatic microbial communities from Washburn Spring, Yellowstone National Park, USA - WS (SPADES assembly) (version 2) | ecosystem: Environmental > Aquatic > Thermal springs > Hot... | reverse complement strand
TTCCTCCCGGGGCGCGGTGAAGGGATGGTGCACGGCCACGTGGCGGCGCTCGTCCTCGTCGTAAGTCAGCAGCGGGAAGTCCACCACCCACACGAACCGGAAGCGGTCCCGGGGCGTCAGCCCCAGCCTGGTGCCCAGGTGTACCCGCAAGGCCCCCAGGGATGCGGCCACCACGTCCGGCCGATCGGCAACGAAGAGGAGCAGGTCTCCGGGTTCGGCCTCCAGGCGTGCGGCGAGGGCTTCGAGCTGGCCGGGCGTGAAGAATTTGGCGATGGGGGAACGGACCTCGTCTCCGGCCAGGGCCAGGTAGGCCAATCCCCTGGCCCCGTAAACCGCGGCCCGTGCCGTCAATTCCTCGATTTCACGGCGGCTGAAGTGGGCGCAGCCCCTGGCGTTGATACCCTTGACAAGTCCCCCGGCCGCCGCGGCCTCGGCGAACACCTTGAAGGCACAGTCCCGGACGATGTCTGTGACGTCGCGCAGCTCCATGCCGAAGCGCGTGTCCGGCCGGTCCGTCCCGTAGCGCTCCAGGGCTTCCCCGTAGGGGATCCTCGGGAAGGGGGTGTCCACTTCCAGCCCGGTGGTGGCCCGGCACATGTGTACCATCATGCGTTCCACCAGTTCCATAACGTCGTCCTCGGCCACAAAGGACATTTCGAGATCCAGTTGCGTGAATTCCGGCTGGCGGTCGGCCCGCAGGTCCTCGTCGCGGAAGCACCTGACGAGCTGGAAGTACCTTTCCACCCCGGCCACCATGAGGATCTGCTTGAAAAGCTGGGGCGACTGGGGCAGGGCGTAGAATTTGCCGGGGTGCAGCCTGCTCGGAACCAGGTAGTCGCGGGCTCCCTCGGGCGTGCTTTTGGTCAGGAAGGGCGTTTCGACCTCCCAGAACCCCTCCCGGTCCAGAAACTCCCGGACGGCCCGCGCGGCCCGGTGACGCGCCTCCAGGACCCGCTGCATGTCGGGCCGCCGCAGGTCCAGGTAGCGGTAGCGCAGGCGCACCGCCTCGTCGACCTCCAGGTCCTCCTCAATCTCGAACGGCGGCGTCTTGGCTCGGTTAAGGATGTTGATCGTTTGGGCGTAGACCTCGATCTCCCCGGTAGCCAGCCGCGGGTTTTCCGTGCCCGGAGGGCGGCGGCGCACTTCCCCCGCCACCTGAATCACGTACTCGCCCCTTACCATCTCGGCTACGTGGAAGGCCTCGGGTGCGGCCACCTGGGGGCTGACCACCACCTGCACGATACCGGCGCGGTCCCGCAGGTCGATGAAGATGAGGCCTCCGTGGTCTCGCCTGGCATGTACCCACCCGGCCAGCGTTACCTGCCGGCCGATATCGCGGGAACCGAGTTCACCGCAACGGTGGGTGCGCACGAACCTTTGCCCGCTCAAGACTTCAAACCTCCCGTGGCCCGACGGGCGGCCCCTATTATTTTAGGGCACCCCGGGAGCCGTGTCAACAGCCACGGCCCGCTGCATGTTTTGTACGTGCGGGGGAGATAATGTGGGTAGCGGGAGGCGATATTCCGATGAACTGTCCGGTTTGCGGCGGCAGGGCCACGGGCAAGGTGGGAGCGGACCAGTATTACTGCTGGGACTGCTGCGTGGAATACCGCATCAACAGGGAAGGCGTTCAGATTTACGAGCTCGGCGAAGACGGTAGCCTGGCGGCCTTTGATCCGGGCAACCAGTTCTTGCGCTAGGAGGTGAAGGCCGGCCGTGTGGTCGGGGTTCTGGCGGGGGGTCGTAACGGGTGGCCTCGTAGGGGCCGTGGTGAGCATGTTCGTGCTGCCCCGGCGCCAACAGCAGAGGGCGGGTCTGCTGGGCACCACGCGCCGGGTGCGGGCGCGGGCCAGAAGGCTGCTGCGCATGAAATAAGGCAGGCCAGGGGCCTGCCTTGGTTTACTGTTTGCGGTACACCAGTCCGCTGAAGGTGGCGACCGGTGGCCCTTCCGGGGCGGCCACCACTACTCGGTAGAGGGCCGTCCGGCGCGTAACGTTTTCCTCCGTGGCCGTGGCCACCAGGGTGCTCCCGGCTCTGGCGGGCCGGAGGTAGTGGATGGTGGCGGTCAGGGCCACCGCGGGCACGCCGCGCGAATTGCTGGCCGCCGCGAAGGCGGCGTCTGCCAGGGCGAAAATCAATCCCCCGTGGGCCGACCCGTGGAAGTTGAGCATGTCTTCGGACAGACGAACGCTGACCCTGGCGTAACCGGGCCGCAACTCCTCCAGGACGAACCCCTCGCGGCGACAGAAGGGGTCCCGGGCTATCTTCTCCCGTATCTCGGCGCTCAAGACCCCGTGTTCCCCGTCGTCGCCGCCCGTGGGCTGCGAATCTCCAGTGCAGGTACCCGGTGGGGCGTGCGACCGGCGGTCGGGCTTCGCCGTCATGCCTTTTCTCCCACCTCGAGCACGGCGGCGGCAAAGCGGCGGCCGAATTCCCGGGCCTCTTCCAGGGCCGCGTCCGAGGGCTGCAGATTAACCCGCAGACCCGGCCGCACCACCCGGAATTGCAGCGCCTCAAGCCGCTGTTCGATGAACTTTACCGCCTCGCCGCTCCAGCCGTAGGAACCGAAGGCCGCAGCCGGCTTGCCCCGGTTAATCAGGGGAGACACGTAGGCCAGCATTTCCCAGATGGGCGGCACGGCGTCGCGGTTGATGGTCGGAGATCCTACGAGCAGCCCGTCGGCACCTTCCACCCGGTGCATAATGGCCCCGGGGGGCGTGGTGCCGGCGTCCACCAGGTCCGCCTCCACTCCCGCCTCGCGGATTCCTTCAGCGATGGCCTCGGCCAGGCGCCGGGTGTAGCCGTAGGCCGAAGCATAGGCCAGCAGGACTTTCTTTTGCGGCTCCGGCGGTGCCTGGCGGGACCACTCCTCGTAGAGCCCGACGTAGTACCGGGGATTGTGGCGCAGGATGGGTCCGTGGCTGTGGCAGATGACGTCTATTTCGAGGGGCCGGATCTTCTCCACGGCTTCCAGGACGTACTTCTTGAAGGGGCTGAAGATGACGTCGTAGTAGTAGCGGTAGGCTTCGCCGAAGTCGCCGGCCTCGTCGTTGAAGAGGTGGCCGTCCCAGTAATGGCACCCGAAGACGTCGCAACTGAAGAGGACCTTTTCCTCGGCCAGGTAGGTGAACATGGAATCCGGCCAGTGCAGGAAAGGGGCTGCGATAAACCTTAAGGTAAGACCTCCCAGGTCAAGGGTTTCTCCGTCGCGGGCTTCCGCGGCGTCGAATTTGCGATTTACAATTTCCTCCAGGAATTTCAATGCCGCCTTGCTGGCGTAGACCCGCGCCTTGGGCATGGCTTCCAGGACGCGCCCCAGGGCCCCCGAGTGGTCGGGCTCCGTGTGGTTGAGGACGATGTAGTCGACGGTTGCGGGGTCCACCACGCCGGCGACCCGCTGCAGCAGCTCGCTTTCAAAGCCGTACTTTACCGTCTCGATGAGGGCGGTTTTGCTACGACCCCGTACCAGGTAGCTGTTGTAGGTGGTGCCGTGCCGCGTTTCCATCACGATGTCGAAAATGCGCAAGGATGGATCAAGGGCTCCCACCCACCACACCCCGGCCTTGACAGGTACAGCTTGCACCTCGCGCTCCCACCTTTCTCTGCTTTAGCCGGAATCTTCGGGCTCAAAGCTCTCCTTACCGGCGCCGCACAGGGGGCACACCCAGTCTTCTGGCAATTCCTCGAAGGGAGTGCCCGGAGGAATGTCTCCTTCCCCTACCGCCGGGTCGTAAACGTACCCGCAGATGGTACAGACCCACTTTGACATCGCCGTTCGGCCCCCTCTTTTTTAGTTTCGGCAGAATTTTTTTCGGTGGCCGGGAGGAATAATCCTGCCGCCGTCAAAAATTATTCTAGTAGTAATGATTATTAAAAGTCAAGGGGTGATTGGCATGGCCACACTTAAGGGAACGCGTACCGAGCGCAATTTGCTGACGGCCTTTGCGGGTGAATCCCAGGCCAGGAACCGGTACACCTTTTTTGCCAGCCAGGCGAAAAAGGAGGGGTACGAACAGATTGCGGCCATCTTCCTGGACACTGCCGACAACGAGAAGGAACACGCCAAGCGCTTGTTCAGGTTCCTGGAGGGCGGCGAGGTAGAGATCACGGCGGGCTTTCCGGCTGGTATCATCGGGGATACCCTCACCAATCTGAAGAGCGCGGCGGCCGGCGAGAACTACGAACACACGGCCATGTACCCGGAATTCGCGAGGATCGCCGAGGAAGAGGGTTTCCCGCAGATCGCCGCGGTGTTGAGGGCCATCGCCCGGGCCGAGCAGGGACACGAGGAGCGCTACCGCCGGCTCATCGCCAACCTGGAACAGGGCAAGGTCTTCCGGCGGGACGAACCGGTGGTGTGGAGATGCCGCAACTGCGGTTACCTCCACGAAGGCACGGAACCGCCGGCGGTCTGTCCCTCGTGCGACCACCCAAAGGCTTACTTCGAGGTACGGTGCGCCGACCACTGAGGCCACGTAGCACGCGGCCCGTCCCCGCCAGACCGGCGGGGATGGGCCAGCGGCCTTAATCGCGGATCTGAAAGAGGTAGAAAACGGTCTGGCGGTCCCACCCCATGTCCCAGGGGCAGTGGTAGCGGTCCACGGTGTGGGCGTTCACCACCGGGTAGCCGTGGGTATCGGTGCCCACCACGATGGCGAAATGCTCGATGCGCCCCTTTTCCTCATACCCGATGACGTCTCCCTTTTGGAGTTCCCGTACGGCTCCCCGGGGGAATTCGGCACTCGGCTGGTTCAGCTTGGGGAAGGTACCGCAGGCCAGCCGCCGTGCCCGGCCGCTTGATTGGAGCCAGTTGGCGAAAGCTTCGGTTTGTACCCAGGCCCGACTTCCGCTCCCGCCCCATCGGTCGCGGCGGTAGTACCAGGCACCGTCCATGGGAAGCCTGCCCCCTTCGGCGTCGCCCAGGCACTGGGACACGAAATTGGTACAGTCGCCGCCGATACCGGTCAGGTCGCGGTAACGCGGATTGTATTTGTGGTCGTTGCCCGCTCCCCAGGCCAGGCCGGCGTACCTGTCGGCGTAGCGTACCGCGCCCTCACGGTCGTAAACGCCCGTTTTTCCCCCGCCGGCGGGAGTGAACTCGCCGGCCGGCGCCACCAGGGCCGGACCGTCGGCCGGCGTGGGATTGGGCACCAGGGTATCGTCGCCCAGGCCGTCGGTGTAAAAGTCTTGCCGGATGAGCCACCGGCCGTCTTTGCGTACCAGTTTCAGGGCGTGCCGGGTGCCAATACCGAAGTGGTTGACGCGGCTGTCGCCCGGGTACACGTAGCCCAGGCGGAGGGTGTGGTAGACGAGAAACTCCGCGGTGTCCCCGCGCGCCCGGCACCAGAGGATGCGCACCGTGGGTTCGGCTTCCACAAAGCGCACACCGCGTTTTTGGGCCCATAACTGGACGAAATTGAGCTTGCTTTTCTCGTGGGAAAGGGCCCAACGTCCCAATTTGGCATCGGTATCATAGTCGGCCAGCACCGGGCCGGGGTCGGCCCCCGTTAGGAGGGCGCGGGCGCGTTTGGCGAAAATCTCCTGTACCCTGATGTTTAGCTCCTCCGGTACGGGGGTGGTACTGACCGGTATACATTCCCCTGCGGTCAAAGACCAGGCCAGGAGGGCCAGCAGCGAAGCAAGCAAGATGCGCAGGCCGTTCATATGCGCCTCCGGTGGGACGTTTTTTATAGGTTCCCCGGTCCGGACGCCGTATTTGCGCCTCCGTTAGCGGCCGGGTCTTCCTTGCCATGCGGGCCCCGCGGGGCCCGGTACGGCTTGTCACCACGCTCTGCTGCGTGGTATACTACCGTCAAAAATTTCAGGAGGATACGGAAATTTTGCACTCCGCGTGGTGGCCCCAGGCGCTCGAACTCCTGGATCTCGTGCGGCTTGCTCCGTCGCCGGCCGGGACAGCCGGGAAGGTGGCCCGCCTGGTCGGAGCCCGCTCCTGGCTGCTGTTTACTCGTGAGGAGGCGGAGACGCGCTCTTCAGAATTCCGGCCGTGGGACCTGGTACCTCCGGGTCACTGGTACAGCGGCGTGGTCCCTCCCGAGTTGGCCGAACCCCTGGCCGCCGGCCTCGCCTTGACCCGCGGTATTCCTGCGGATTTGCAGGTCTGGGTGGCCTGTGCCCTGGGCGGGCAGCTTCGGGCGTTGCTCTGCCTGGTTTTGCGTCCGGGTCTGGTGCTGCGTCCCCGAGACCGGTGCCTTCTGGCCGCGGCCGGGGTCCTGGTGGCCGGGTGTGTGGGACCCCCGGGTGCGGGCCACGGGGGACTGCGGGTTGCGGTGCTGGCCGAGTTCCTGGGTGCGGCCGGACATCTCAGAAAGGGGCCCGGATGGCCCGCGCGCATACTGGGCCTGGTGGGAAAGGGCCTGGGAGTACCGGGGGCAATCCTGACCGTGGGGCCAAGGACCTTCCGCTGGCCGGACCATCTGGTACCCGGCGGGGACGAGGTGGTGTGGGAGGAGCCGGAAGGAAGGGCCAGGCTAGAGCTGGTCGTCCCGCACGGAACCACGCCCGAGGGTCTGAACCTGGTGGCCGGCACGCTTCTGGCCGCTTTGCTGCCCGGGGCCGCGGGGCCCGTTTTTGACGGGGTGCTTGCTTCCGGAGAGGGTGGACTGGGCCGGCGGCTTTGCGAAGCCCTGCTGGGCTGGACCGGGGCCGGCGCGGTCCGACTGGTGGCCGGAGACGGTGAGGGCGTCGTGGCGGTCTACGAGGCGGGGACCGGCGGGATCACCCGTCCCGTGCTCTGGCCTTGCTGGCGGGGGGAGGAGGTGCTCTACAGTCCGGCACCGCAGGAGGACCTGCGCCTGCCGGAGGTCTGGCGGCAACCAGGGCCATTGGCCATGCTACCGCTGGCGTCTTACGGAGGGCTGGCCGGGTACGCGCTGGTGGAAGGCCGGAAGCCCCTGAGCCTGGCCCGTCTCAGGCGGGCCGCGGCCTGGGCCCGCCTTTCCGGGGGTCTGGTGTTGGCCGGACTGCGGCAGGAGGAGACCGAGCGCCGCCTGAAGGACCTGGCCACCGTGCACGCGGTAACGGCCATGGTGGCGTCCCAGCGCCAGGGCGAGACTGCGGTGCGGCACCTGCTGCAGGCCCTGCTCCGGGCCTTGCGGGCCCGGTGGGGCTGGCTGGTGGGCCTGGGCCAGGAGGGTTTGTCGCCCATGGCGGTGGCCACCGAGGAAGCAGACTTTATGCCTGCGGTCCTGGGCCCGGACCGCGGTATCGTGGCTTGGGTGCTGGCCGCGGATCGCCCCTTTTTGACCCCGGAGATAAGGGAAGACGGGCGCCTGCCCTGGGCCGAGCGGCGCCTTTACCCTTCCGGCAGTTACCTGGCTGTGCCCCTGCGCCTGCTGGGCCGTCCCTGGGGGGTGCTGGCCCTGGGGGGCAAGGTCGGCGGGGGTGTCTTTACCGAGGCCGAGGCCCGCTGGCTGGCGGAGCTGGCCGGTCAGGTGACCCTAGTGCTGGAGAACCTGGTGCTTTTCGACCGCCTGGCCCGCCTGCACCGCGGCGCCATCCGCGCCCTGGCGCGGGCCATCGAGGCGAAGGACCCCTATACCCACGGGCACTCGGAAAGGGTGGCGGCCATGGCCGTGACCCTGGGCCGGGGCCTCGGTCTGGGCGAGGACGAACTGGAGGTGCTGGAGTACGCCGGGTGGCTCCACGACGTGGGCAAGATCGGGGTGCCGGAAAGGGTGCTGTGCAAGCCCGGCGGGCTGAGCGCGGAAGAGTGGGCCCTGGTGCGGGCCCACCCCGAGCTGGGGGTGCGCATCCTGGAGCCGGTGCGGGAGCTGGCCCGGGTCCTTCCGGTGGTCCGGCACCACCACGAACGCTACGACGGGGCCGGGTATCCGTCGGGCCTGAAAGGGGAGGGCATCCCCGTGCTGGCCCGCATCGTCCACCTTGTGGACGCCCTGGACGCCATGACCAGCGACCGCGCCTACCGTAGGGCCTTGGAATGGCGGGAGGCCCTGGAGGAACTCCTCCGGCACCGCGGCCGACAGTTCGACGCCCGGATGGTGGAAAAGGCCGTGAGCCTGGCCCGGGAGCTGGAGGGGCGGCGCTATGGGTCGGAGTGAGGAGGTCCTCAAAAGGGTGGTCCGCTCTCCGGTCACCGTGGCCCTGGTGCGCTTCCTGCACCGCAACCCCGGCCTCCTGGACAGCGCCGAGGGGCTGGCGGCCTGGATCGGGCGCGAACCGGCCGAGGTGGAAAAGGCACTGGAAGAGCTGGCGCGCCTTGGCCTCGTGGAACCCCTGGCCGGGGCGAGGCGCACCCTCTACGGGTACACGCGGGACGAGAACCTCCTCGAGGCGGTGGGAAAGTGGCTGGCGGGCATGGAAAGGACGTGATGGATTTACGCCCCGAGCCCACCGGAGTGCCGGGGCTGGACGCGGTGCTGGGAGGGGGGTTGTTGCCGGAAACGGCCGTACTCCTGGAGGGCCCACCTGGTTCCGGCAAAACCACCCTGGGAATACAGGTGGTGGTGGCCGGTGCCCGCCGCGGGGAGCCGGGCGTGGTGGTCACCTTCGAACAGCCGGCGGCCCAGCTCTACCGGGACGCGGCCCGGTTCGGCTGGGACCTGCGCGCCCTGGAGCGGGAGGGCCTCCTGCGGGTGGTGGTCACCTCCCCGGGGGTCTTCTGCGAGGAGTTGCTGTCGGACGGCCTTTTGCACCGCCGGTTGCAGGAGCTCCGGGCGCGCCGCCTGCTGGTGGACAGCCTCTCCCATGTGGTCCTCGAAGAAGGGGAAACGGCCGGGGCGCGGCGCCGGGTCTTCGCCCTCATCAACGCCCTGCGCGGCCACGGGCTCAGCGTCCTGCTCACCTGGGAGGCCGGTTCGGGGGAAGGGAGCTTCGTGGAGTATCTGGTGGACACGGTGATCCGCCTGGATTACCAGCTCTCGCCCGACAACCGTTACCGCCGCCTGCTCTCGGTGATCAAGTCCCGGGGCCAGGCCCACCTGACGGGCTGGCACGCCTTCACCTTCGGCCCCGACGGCGTGACCGTGTATCCTGCCGTGGGGGTGGTGGAACTGCCGGGTGCGGTGCCCCGCACTTGGGAGCTGCTCACTACCGGCGTCCCCGGACTGGACGCCATGCTCGGGGGAGGCTTTCCCGCGGGCAGTACCATTTTGTTAAGCGGGCCGGCCGGTACGGGCCGCACCATCCTGGGCCTGCAGATGGTGCACCACGTGGCGGCCGTGCTGGGCGAGAAGGCGGCCATTTTTCTCAACGAGGAGACCCCAGAGGTTTTGACCCAGGTGGCGGCCTCCTTCGGCTGGCCCCTGGAGCGGCTCGTGGCCGAAGGCCGCGTGCACCTGGACTTTACCAGTCTCCTGGAGGTGGACACGGATCTGGTGCTGGGCCGCATGGCCCGCGTGCTGGCCGAATGGCAGCCAGCCTTCGTGCTGGTGGACTCCCTGGGCGGCCTTCTGCACCCCGTGGCGGAATACCAGGGGGTGGTGGCCGAGAAACTGCACACGCTGCGGCAACTGGTCCGGGCCGCGGGGTGCGTGGCGGTTCTGGTTAACCGCCAGGTGCTCGGACAACCCTACCTCAGTCGCTTCGGTCTCGAGGAGGCCGTGTGCGACGGCGTGCTGCTGCTGGACACCTTCAAGGTGGCCCAGAGGCGTTACCGCGTCATAGAGGTTTACAAGTTGCGCCAGGCTCGGCACACCACCGGGGCCTACCGGTTTGACATCGGACCCGCCGGGATCCGGGTCTTCTACGTGGAGGGTTGACCGTGAGGGAGGGTTTGGCGTTTCCCGTGGTGGGGGAACTGATCGGCGGAGCCTTGCCCTACCCCACCCTGGGCATGGTGCGCGGCGCGGCCGGGGCGGGCAAGAGTATCCTGGGCGCCCAGTTCGCCCTGGAAGGTTTGCGCCGCGGGGAGGCGGCCCTCCTGGTGGCCTGCGAGCAGCCCTCCCAGCAGGTACTGGCGGCTTTGGCGCGTTTCGGGTTCAACGTCCATCCCTACCAGGTCCAGGAGCGCCTGGCCGTGCTGGAGTACCTGCCCGAACATGCCGGCCCGCGGGACTGGGGGGATGTCCAGGAGTTCCTTTACCTCCTCGACGAAAGCCTGCGTCAGCTGCCCCGTCCCTGCCGGGTGGTGGTGGATTCCATGAGCGCCCTGGCGGTATACTACCCGCCTTCCGAGTTCCTGCTCCTGGTGTACGCCAAGAACCGGTACCTGCGCAGGGCGGGTCTGGCCGGGCTGGACCTCTACCTCGCCCAGCACGTGGCCGAAGGCCACATGTATACCCTGCTCAACGCTTACGACCTGTTCCTGGACCTGTACTTTCCGGAGGAGAAGGGAGACATTCCAAGGCGTTACCTGCGCCTGCGCAAGGTGCGCGCCGCGCCCTTCGACGCCCGGCCCTACCCTTACCTCATCCGTCCGGGCCAGGGATTGGTGCTGGAGGCCGACTTCTACGCCCATGGCTAGGAATGACCCGGAGGTGTCGGTGGTGGAGCCCGAGCGCAAGCTACGCACCTTAGCGAGCATCTTCACCTTTTGGCTCTACGCCTTCGAGCGTATCGGATTGGAGTGGGAGGAAGAGGGGGTCCTGTGGGCCCGGGCCGCCCGCCACGCCCTCTTTGAGACCTTTGCCCGCCTCGGGATCGAGGTACCGCAGGCCGTGACGCCCCCGGCCACCTGCCGCTGGATGGTGGAGACCCTGGCGGCCCACGGCTTCGTCCGAGAGGGGTTTTTCCAGCTGGAGGAGGCCGGGGGCGAACGGATGGCCGTGCTTGTGGGGTCCGACTGCCCCCACGGTTTCAGCCCTTTCCTTGGCTGCGGCACCGGCAGCGCGGTGTGCAAGCAGGCCCTCTTGTTCTGCGCGGCCCTGGAGGAGGTGGCCGGGCGGCAGTACTCCTACCGGCTCGAGGAGCTGAACCCCGGGGTGGGATGCCGCTTCCTGCTGGTGCCGGCCGAGGCCGTAGCACCGGGCCCGAGCCGTCAGGGCCGGCTGCTGGAGCGCCTGCAGGCGGCCGTGGGCCGGCAGGGTGAGGCCCGTCATCCGGGCCTCTGGGAGCGGGTGGGCCGCGATCTGGCCGGTCAGCTGTCGGGGGACCTGGCCGCGTCCCTGGCCGAATTCGCCCGCCTGGGACTGGGCGAGCTGCGCCTATACAAGGCGGACTCCGCCGAGGGACACGCCGTCTTCGGCGGCCGGCACCTGCGGGCCGTGCACGGCAGCCGGGGCCGCTTCGTGGAGGGCTTTCTGGCGGGCACGGTGGAGCGCCTGTGCGGGGTGCCGGCGGCCTGCGAAGAGGCACGGTGCGGGGAAGGGACTGCTCCCGAGGAATGCTCTTTTTGCGTGCGGCCCTTGCGTCAGGAGGATTTCGCGGCCTTGGTCCGGCTCACGGCGGTGCGCGTGGCCGTGGGCTACTGGCCCTGTACGTGCCAGATGGTCCTGCCCCTGGGGGTGGAGCGGGGTCTGGACGCCGCCCGCGGGCTAGCCGTGGAGCCCGTTTTCTTCCGGCGCCTGAGGGATTTTCTTGAGTCCGTGCGGGCCAGGCGCCTGCAGGCCGCCTTTTTGTCTTTGACCCATCTGTTTCTGGCGGTGCAGCAGGGCCGGCCCTGGCTGATTACGGGGGCCCTCACCAGGGGCGGGGCTGGCCTGGTGTTACGGCCGGACCTGGCCGCGGGCTGGCCGGAGCCGGGCCCCCAGGAGCCGCTCCTGCTGGGTGTGCCATACGTCCGGAGCGTGGAGGAGTTGCTTTTAGCCCGCGGGGCGGCGGAGTGGCGCCTGCGCTACCGCACCGTCACCGTGGAAGGCCCCGAGCTGGCGGCAGCCTTGCGGCGGCGCGAAATCGACGGTTTCGTGGCCCACGAGCCCTGGCTGACCCAGGCGGAGCTGACGGGTGCGGGACGGGTGGTGGAGGATTTTTCTACCATCTGGCCGGCCCACATTCCGGTTGTGCTGGCGGTGGACGAGGAATGGGCCTTCCGCCAGCCGGAGGTCGCCGCCTCCCTGGCGGAACTCGTGGGCGACGCGGCCGGGCTACTGCACCGGGAACCGGAGGTTGTGGCCGCGGGTGCCGCCGAAAGGCTCGGCGTGCCGGGGCGGGTGGTGCGGCGGGCTCTGGCCTCCGGCCGGGTCAGCCTGCAACTCACCGAAGTATCCCCTGCGGAGCTGGGCCCCTACCTGGGAGCGATGGTGGCCGCCGGATGGTTGAAAGCGGTGCACCCGCCGGAGCGCTACCTCTGGAAACGGCGCCCTCGCGCTCCCGGCCTCGTTTCTTGACAGATTTCCGGGCCTCCTGTATAATTGTGCCGGAGCGAGCATGCCTTTCCCGGGCCCGCGGGAGGGCTTTTTCGTATTTCGGTCTCCAGGAGGGTATCAGGCCTTGACGGGTCACGAAATAAGAAGGAAATTTCTTGACTTTTTCGCCGCGCGGGGGCACCGCGTATTACCGAGCGCGTCGCTGATTCCGGCCGACGACCCCAGCCTGCTGTGGACCGCGGCGGGCATGGTACCCTTCAAGCCCTATTTCACCGGTGCAGCCAAGCCCCCCGTGCCCCGCATCACCACCTGCCAGAAGTGCCTGCGCACCCCGGACATCGAGTCCGTGGGCAAGACGGCGCGGCACCACACCTTTTTCGAAATGCTGGGCAACTTCTCCTTCGGGGACTACTTCAAGGAAAGCGCCATCCCCTGGGCCTGGGAGTTCGTCACCGAACACCTGGGCATCAAACCGGAGCGGCTTTGGGTCTCCATCTATCTGGATGACGACGAGGCCTTCCACATCTGGCACCGCGTGGTGGGGGTACCGGCGGAACGCATCGTGCGTATGGGTAAGGATACCAATTTTTGGGAGATCGGGGTCGGGCCGTGCGGGCCCTGCTCGGAGATCCACGTGGACCTCGGGCCGGAGCGGGGCTGCGGCCGCGACACTTGCGCCGTGGGCTGCGATTGTGACCGCTTCCTGGAGATCTGGAACCTGGTTTTCATCCAGTTCAACAGGGACGAGGCCGGTAACTACACCCCCCTGGCGAGTAAGGGTATCGATACGGGCATGGGGCTGGAGCGCGTGGCGTCGGTTCTGCAGGGGGTGCCCTCGAATTTCGACACGGACCTCTTCCGGGAGATCATGGACCGTGCGGCCGACCTGCTGGGCCTCACGCGGGGAGCGGTACGGTCCGACGGGGAGGCCGCGCGCCGTGCCGACGTGGCCCTCAAGGTGATCGCGGACCACGCCCGGGCCGTGACCTTCGCGGTGGCCGACGGGGCCATGCCCTCCAACGAGGGCCGGGGTTACGTCTTGCGCCGGCTTTTGCGCCGGGCGGCCCGCTATGGCCGCCTGCTGGGGGTGACGGAACCCTTCCTGTACCGGGTGGCCGAAGCGGTGATTAACCAGATGGGCGAGGTTTACCCCGAACTCGTGGCCAACCGGACCCGGGTCACGCGTATTATTCGTAGCGAGGAAGAGCGGTTCGGGGCCACCCTGGCCCAAGGGTCCGACCTTCTGGAGCAGATCATGGCCCGGACGCGGCAGGCGGGTCAAAAGATAATCGCGGGGGAGGAGGCCTTCCGGCTCTACGACACCTACGGCTTTCCCCTGGAACTCACGAAAGAGATCGCGGCCGAAGAGGGCTTTACGGTGGACGAGGCCGGCTTTCAAGTGGCCCTCGAAGAGCAGCGGGAGCGGGCGCGCCGGGCCCGCCAGGAGCATGACTACCTGAGCGAGGAGGAGGCTTTCTGGCAGCGTTTGCGGGACCGGGTGGGGACCACCACCTTCGTGGGTTACACCGCCCTGGAGGGCGAGGCGCGCATCCTGGCAGTGTTGCGTGCGGGAAACGAGGTGCCGGCCCTGCACGCGGGCCAGGAAGGGGAGTGCGTGCTGGACCTTACCCCCTGCTACGCCACCGCGGGTGGTCAGGTGAGCGACCGTGGGGTCCTGGAGGCGCAAAACGCCCGCGCCGAAGTACTGGAGGTTACCGCGCCCGTAGAGGGGTTATACGTGCACCGGGTGGCGGTGGTAGAGGGGTGCCTCAACCCCGGCGTCGCGGTGCGGGTGAAGGTAGACGTCCAGCGTCGCAAGCGCACCTGCCGCAACCACTCGGCGACCCACCTGCTGCACAAGGCCCTGCGCGAGGTCCTGGGGGACCACGTGAACCAGGCCGGCTCCCTCGTGGCACCCGAACGCCTGCGCTTTGACTTCACCCACTACGCCTCCCTGGAGCCCGAAGAATTTCGTGCCGTGGAACAGAGGGTGAACGAGCAGATCCTGGCCAACCTACCCGTCACCACGATGGAGACCACCCTGGAAGAAGCCCGGGCGAGGGGCGCCGTGGCGCTGTTCGGCGAAAAGTACGGGGAGCGCGTGCGCCTGGTTCAGATCGGGGACTACAGCCTGGAACTGTGCGGCGGCACCCATGTGGCCACCACCGCCGAAATCGGGGCCTTCAAGCTCGTGAGCGAGGGCAGTATCGGCGCCGGCCTGCGCCGCGTGGAAGCCGTAACGGGCGACGGCGTTCTGGAGTACCTCGCGGCGCGGGAGCGGGAACTCCAGGAGATTGCCAGGCTGGTCAAGGCCGGGTCGCAGGACGTGGTGCGACGCGTGGAGGGGCTGGTGGCCAGGGTCAGGGAACTCGAGGCCGAACTGCAGGCCCTTCAGGACCGGCTGGCCGTCCGGGAGGTCCTGGACCTATTGCACCTGACCCGCGAGGTCGACGGCGTAAAGGTACTGGCAGCCCGGGTACAGGGTCGGGATACCCCCGGTTTGAGGGGCATGGTGGACCTCCTGCGGGAGCGCCTGGGGTCCGGGGTGGTGGTCTTAGGTAGCACTTTACAGGGCAAGGTGAACCTGGTGGCCGGGGTGACCGCGGATCTGGTGGCGCGGGGGTATCACGCCGGTAACATCATCAGGGAGGTTGCGGCCCTGGTGGGGGGAGGCGGGGGCGGCCGTCCGGACATGGCTCAGGCCGGGGGTAAGGACCCTGCGCGGCTTGACGAAGCCCTGGCCGCCGTCTCCTCGATCGTCGCCCGCGGGCCCAAGTGCTAACCCTTGGGGGGTGACCCATGAACGAAGTGGATAAAACGGTGCAGTTCTCCCTGGAAAAGAAGCGCGAGGCCAGGGAAATCCTGCTGGCCGTGTACGAGGCCCTGAAAGAGCGGGGGTATAACCCCGTCAATCAGATTATAGGGTACCTCCTTTCCGGGGATCCGGCCTACATCACGAGCCACAAGGGGGCCCGCAGCATGATCAGGCGCCTGGAGCGCGACGAACTGCTGGAGGAGCTTCTGCGTCACTACCTGGAGCGGGATTAGTGGATTTATGGAGTACCGTGCACTGGGCCGGACGGGTCTCGTGGTTTCCCGTTTGTGTTTCGGCGCCCTCACCATTGGCCCGCTGCATGCCAATTTGAGCCTGTCGGCAGGAGCCGGCATCATCCGGCGGGCCCTGGAGGGGGGCGTCAATTTTATTGACACGGCCGAGTCATACGACACCTACGCCTACATCCGGGCGGCCCTGGAAGGCTGGGACCGGCCGGTGGTACTGGCCACCAAGTCTTACGCCTATACTGCCGCGGGTATGGCCCGCAGCCTGGAAGTGGCCCGGCGGGAGTTGGGCCGCGACGTAATAGAGGTATTCCTGCTCCACGAAATGGAGTCCGAGCACACCCTGCGCGGGCACCGCGAGGCGCTGGAGTACCTGCTGGCGGCACGGGCCAGGGGACTGGTGCGGGCCGTGGGCATTTCCACCCACACGGTGGCCGGGGTGCGGGCCGCGGCACGGGAACCCGAGATAGACGTGATACATCCACTTTTTAACTGCGCTGGCGTCGGCATCCGGGACGGCACGGCGGACGATATGCTATCCGCCATCCGCGAGGCACACGGGGTGGGCAAGGGTATTTACGCCATGAAAGCCCTGGCCGGTGGGCACCTGATACCCCGGGCGGAGGAGGCCCTGCGTTACGTCCTGGCCCGCCCGGAGATCGCCAGTGTGGCCGTGGGCATGCAGTCGGTGGCCGAGGTGGAATTCAACCTGGCCATCGCCGGCGGCCGGTCCGTGGATCCCGAACTGCGGGCCCGGCTGGCGGAACAGCGCCGGCGGCTGCACGTAGAGGACTGGTGCCAGGGCTGCGGGCAGTGCGTGGAGCGTTGTCCCCACGGGGCCCTGTCTTTGGTGGGCGGCCGGGCCGCGGTGGACCCCGGGCGGTGCCTGCTCTGCGGGTACTGTGCTTCGGCCTGTGGGCACTTCTGTCTGAAGGTAGTGTGAAATGCGCATACTAGGCCTGGATGTGGGAGATAAAAGGATCGGGGTGGCGGTTAGCGACCCCCTGGGCATGACGGCCCAGGGAGTGACGGTCATCAGGCGCGAGGACCCGGAGCGCGACCTGGAAAGGCTGGGCCGCCTGGCGCGGGAGCTGGGCGTGGGGCAGGTGGTGGTGGGCCTGCCCCGCAGGACCGACGGCACGCTGGGGGCCGAGGCCCGGGTGGTGGGTGATTTTGCGGCGCGACTGGAAAGGGTGCTCGGCATCCCGGTGGTCCTCTGGGACGAGCGTTTTACTTCTGCGGCCGCCGAGAAACTACTGGTATCCGCCGATGTCAGGCGCGCCCGGCGGCGACGGGTAATCGATAAGGTCGCCGCAGCCCTGATCCTGCAGAATTACCTGGAAGCGCGGCGCTCAGGTTTTGCTTGACGGGGGTTATGGTTTGGTTTACAATCTCGTAAACGAATTCAGCGAGGTGAAACCCATGCCGGAACTGGAAGACGATGTCATCACCCTGGTGGATGAGGAAGGGGAAGAAAAGGACTTCACGGTCATCGACACGCTCGAAGTGGAGGGCAGCCAGTACGCCGTATTGTTACCGCTTGAGGAAGAGGACGAAGACGAAGTGGTGATTTTGAAGTACGGCCGGGACGAGCACGGCAACGAAATCCTGATGGACATCGAGGATGACGAAGAGTGGGAGCGAGTGGCCGACGCTTGGCAGGAGATGGTAGAGGAGGAATTGGAGGAAGAGGAAGAAGACCTTTAGCAACCGGAGATCGCCTTCGGCCGGGGCGATGGTCCGGCGTGGTACGGCGGGGAGGGGCCGGAGTCGGGAAGCAGGCGTAAATGGTGCGGCTGGATTCTGGTGGCGGTGACCGTTCTGGGCCTGGGCCTGACGGTCCTTTATGTTTGTCTGGAACCACCCGGTCGCGGCGGGCGGGTCCTGGCGGGCGTAAGCGCGGGCGGTGTGGACCTGGCGGGGATGGCCTTACCCGAGGGCCTGGCCCGGTTGCAGGAACTGGAAGAAAGTCTGCGGCGGGAGACGGTAACGCTGGTCTACGGCGACCACCGGAGGTCCTTTGAGCTGGCCCAGCTGGACCTGCGCCTGGACCGCACCGCCATTATGGAGCAGGCCCTGGCCGCCGGACGTACGGGTTTTTTCCTCGCTTGGTACGGGCAGAGGCGGAATCTCGCCCGCACCGGATTTACCGTTCCTCTGGCGTTCCGGATCGACCGGGAGCGCCTGCCGGCCCTTTTATCGGGTGACCCCGCCTTCTACCGGCCGGCCCGGGATGCCCGCTGGTTTGTCGGGCCGGAGGACACGGTGGTGGTGGTACCGTCCCGGGACGGGTGGCGGGTGGACATCGGCCGGTTAGAGCGGGACCTGGGGGAGGCGCTTAACGACGGGCGACACCCCCTGGTGATGAGGGTGGTCCTGGAACCGGTACCCCCGCGGCGCACTACGGCCGAAGTCCAAAGCCTCGGTCTATCCGGTCTGCTGGCCTCCTACACCACCCGTTTTGACCCCGCGCAGACCAACCGCACCTATAACATCGCCGTGGCGGCGGATGCCCTTAACGGGCTGCTGGTACCACCCGGGCAGGCCGTTTCCTTCAACGAGATCGTCGGGCCGCGCAGCCAGGAAGCGGGTTACAAGGACGCTCCGGTGATCTTCAATAATACTCTGGTCACCGGGGTCGGCGGGGGGGTTTGCCAGGTTTCGAGCACCCTTTACAACTGTGTTTTGCTGGCCGGCCTGGAGGTGCTGGAGCGCTCCAATCATTCCCTGCTGGTGGATTACGTGCCCCTGGGCCTTGACGCCACGGTGGTCTACGGTTACGTGGACTTCAAGTTTCGTAATAACACGGGCTCTTACGTTTACCTGACCACACGGGTGACGGACGATACCCTAACCGTAAAAATTTACGGCAACGCCGCCGACCGCAAGAAGATCCGGGTGCGCAGCTGGATCGAAGAAGAGTTTGCTCCGCAGGAGGTGCGGCAGCCGGACCCCAATCTGGAAAGGGGACGTGAGGTCGTCAAACAGGAGGGGGCCCGCGGCTACCGGGTGGCGGCCGAACGTATTATCGAAGAGGGGGGCGCGGAGCGGCGCGAGCGCCTTCCCGCGAGCTATTACCCACCGGTGGACCGCGTCGTGGCCGTGGGCACCAGGGAACCGGTACCCACCCTGGCCCCGCCGGCCATTCCAGTTCCCGTAGGGGTCCCTCCCGGTCCATCGGGTTAGGGCCACCACCGGCCTCCTTCGTCCGTTAAAGAGCCCCGCAAGGTTTTAGCGCCTTCCGGGGCTCTTTGGTTTAGCTGGTCTTTCGGGGGTATGCACCCGGTGTATTGAGCTTGTCTGGCCGTTGTCCTATAATCGAGTTATGAGGCCTGGGTTTTGCCGTCGAACCGTGGCGTTCCCGCGAGATTACCGGTGGTGGCTGGTGTCCCTCTGGGCTGCCGCGGCCCTGGCGGTGGCGCTACTGTCACCTGCCGGTCCGCCGGGTGCGGCACAGATTTCGGTAACCGTTGGGCCGAATATGACGGCTTACGGTATCGGCGAACTTCTGGAGAGCAAGGGTCTGGTGCGTAACGGGGAGGTCTTCGGCTGGTACGCCCGTTTGCGGGGTGTGGACGGCCGGCTTCAGGCCGGTGACTATGTGCTGCATCCCGGCCTCAGTGTACCGGCCCTCACGGCGATCCTGGTGGAAGGGCGCTCCACCTTCTACCGGGTCACCATTCCCGAAGGCGCCACCCTGGCGGAGATTGCCGGCTATCTGGCGGCCGCGGGGCTGGTGACGAAGGAAGAGTTTTTCAGGGAGGTGGCGGGTGGAACCTTCTCCTACGATTTCCTGGCCGGTCTGCCCCCCGGCCCGCGCCGCCTGGAGGGGTATCTGTTCCCGGACACCTATTATTTCACGCCCCGCGACGGCGCGCACGCCGTTATCGATGCCATGCTGCGCCGCTTTGCCGCCGAAGTAGAAAACCTTGACCTGAAGGCACGCGCCGCCCGCCGGGGATTGGACCTGCACCAGGTTTTGACCGTGGCCTCCATGGTGGAGAAGGAGGCACGGGTGGCCCACGAGCGCCCCGTCATTGCCGGTGTGATTTATAACCGTCTCGCCCGCGGTATGCCGTTGCAGATCGACGCCACCGTGATCTACGCCCTCGGTGTCAATCGGGGCCGGGTCGATTACAGTGACCTGGAGGTGGTTTCCCCGTACAATACCTACCGCGTTACCGGTTTACCGCCGGGCCCCATCGGCGCACCCGGCCGCGCCTCACTGCTGGCGGCGGTGGCTCCCGCGGCCACTCCCTACCTGTATTACGTGGCGCGTTCCGACGGGACCCACGCCTTTGCCACCACCCTTGAAGAACACAATCGGTACAAGAACCAGTACCAGAGGCGATAACGGATTCCCGGGCCCGCCCCTATACCGTCATACTTGACCGGAAAGTATAGGTGTAGTATCATTAAAGTATATCTATAAATGCAGAACGCGGTCGGGAGGGACCCCAGGTGATCGTCAAAGGAGAACACATACGGACCCTGCGGGAAGAACGGGGTTACACCCTTCAGGACCTGGCGCGGCGGGCCGGACTCTCCCTTTCCTACCTGAGCGAAATCGAGCGCGGGTCCAAACGACCTTCCCTGAAGACCATCGATAAGCTTGCTGCCGCCCTTAACGTGGCCAAGACGCAACTCATCGACGGCGACATCGGCGAGGCGGGGTTGAGCCTCGGCGAGAAGATTCGTCTGCTGCGCACCGAGAAGAACCTTTCCTTACAGGAACTGGCGGCCAAAGCCGACATTTCTTTCTCGTACCTTAGCGAAATTGAGCGCGGCACGGTGTACCCCGCCCTCTCGACCCTGAAGCGCATCGCCCAGGCCCTGGACGTCTCCGTGACCAACCTCATGGCCGCCGAAAGCTCGCTGGGCCAGCGGCTCCGTGCCCTGCGGGAGGAATTGGGGCTCACCCAGGCCCAGCTGGCCAGCCTGGCCGGGGTGACGGCCGGTCTCATCGGCCAGATAGAGCAGGGCAAGGTTCAGCCGTCCCTGAAGACGCTCGAGAAACTCGCCCAGGTTATGGGAGTCTCGCCCTGCCATTTCATCATGGAGCCCATGGGTGTGGAGCAGATACTGAGCCTCATGAATCCGGAATTGCGGGAATTACTGCTCCATCCCCACGTACAAGCGGTGCTGAGCCTGATCTGTAACCTAAACGAAAAGGAACTGCAATTTATCCTGAACTTCATCCAGCTTTTCAAGCGTTCCAATCTGGGTTAACGGTTGCTTCTGTGGCAACTTAAGTATTTTGAGGGGGGAAAACATGACTCTGGAACTGGATGAAGTCAACTTTGAGCGCGAGGTGCTTCAGGCCGCCCAGCCGGTTCTCGTCGACTTCTGGGCTCCCTGGTGCGGTCCGTGCCGCAGCATGGCACCCATTATCGAAGAACTGGCACGGGAGTTCGATGGCCGGGCCAAGGTGGCCAAGGTCAACGTGGACCGGAATCAGGTCCTGGCCGCACGTTACGGCGTCACGAGCATTCCGACGCTGATGTTTTTCAAACAGGGGCAGGTGGTTGACCGCGATGTGGGTTACACCCCCAAGGGCATCCTGATCCAGAAACTGAACCGCCTGCTGGAAGGGTAAGTGCAAGGCATTTTGTTCTTGCGGACGGCTCCCCGGGCTGCGGCTCGGGGATTTCTTTTTTGGTTATAATTTAGGGTGGAAAGGAGGTCAGGCGTGAAATGCCGTGGTTCGGTCAGACGTGGACCGCCTGGAGCATGGGCCTCAGCATGCTGCTGTCCTGGTTGGTACCGCTTGTCATCATCGGTCTGCTCATCTACCTGGCGGTCCTCTGGAGCCGGGATCGGCGCCTGCTAACCGTGGGCGCAAAGCACCAGGACGCCCTAAGCATCCTCAAGGAGCGCTACGCGCGCGGCGAAATTTCCACCGAGGATTACCACCGTATGCGCGAAGAGTTAAACAAATAGGAGAGAAGCCCGGTCAATGCCGGGCTTCTCTTAACAGGCTTTCCAATTCTTCGGGGTTGTACCCCACCGCTACCCGACCGTTGACAACGAGGGTGGGTACGGCGAGCCGGCCGGTCTTGAGGAACATTTCCTTTCTGGCGCGCTCGTCCTTTGCCACATCGTACTCTTTGAAAGGGATGCCTTTCCGGGAAAGAAACTCTTTCACCCGCACGCAGTACGGTCAGGTGGGCGTGGTGTAGACCGTGACCTCCACATGCCTCACCTCCTCGTATGGTCTCTGGCCCTAGTTTGGCTCGGGAAACGGCTTTTCAACCATATCCGCTCACCTCGGCACGTCCGTCACGTGGCGCGACGGGTAACCGGGCGGAACACTTTGTGCACAAAAGTACTTGTCAAAAACGGTTGCCTGCGGTATACTAAGGGTGAACGGTCAGATTGTGACGATAAACGACCATAAATCAATGGCGAACGGTTTTCCGGGCCACTGCTGGCGGTGCCGGAGAAGGGAAAAGAGGAACTTGAACGGTCGAAAGGACGCTGCCAACGGTTTGGGGCGGCCTTAAGGGAGAGGGGGTAGAGGGTATGGGTACCGGCAGGGGTAAACCGGAGGAGTTGGTGGCCCAATACGAGGGCCGGCTTATAGTTACCATTTCTTGCCTGCTTATCCTCATCTGGGCCGGGCTCGCCTGGTGGCTGGTCGACCGTTTCTGGCCCCAGCCCACCTTTAATCCCGAGCGAGGCGATCAGCCGGTGATCGTATACGAATCGGTGCAAAGAGGGCAGCCGGTCAAGAAGGTACTGGCCTGGGTCGACACCGAAGGCCGACTGCAGTACAGTCTGGAGGTCCCAACCCTCGGAGGGGTTCCGGTTCCCCTGCTCGCCATCGTGCTCGTAGGCATACCCCTCCTGGTCAGCGGCTACGACCTGTACCAACACCTGACTTCGTGCTACCGCGCGCGCCTGGGACTGTACGGATTGTTTCGGGAACAGATGAGATAGGGTGAAGAGATCCGGAACTCGTCCGGTACGCCGGACGGTTGGTATTCCCTGAACGGGAAGGAGGCCCCGGAACCAGCCGGGGCCTCGTGGTTTTGGGATGCGCGGCGGTACCCGGCCCTTACATGGGCGGGCCGCCCAGGACGTTCTGGGCCCGTGCCACGTCCTGGGGATTGGCCGGCCGCACCGAGTACCAGCCCCGCTGGTTCATCACGTTCCAGATCTGCTTGTGGTGGTCGTAGGTCTCCATCAGGATGTTCTGGTAGTCCCGCCGCAACTGGTCGTTGGCCGTCTCCAGGATACACATGTTAAGGGATTCGGCCAAGTGCTTGTGGCTCTGGAGCATCAGGCCCATCAGGTCCTGGTCCGTAAAGCGTGGCTCCGCGCGCATGGCCATAACCGCTCCCTCCTTTACTGAAGATTGGGATTAAGGTACTTGGCCATCGTGTTGTAGGCACGCTGGTGTTTGTCCACCATATTCTGGCACATGGCCTGCAGCTGCGGGTCGTTGCAGGTCGTGGCGCAAAAACTCAGCTGCTTGATCATCAACTGCTGCAACTTCAGGTGCTCTTCCAGGTCCAACAGCTCGCGCTGGGTGAGTGGCATTTTCTCCCTCCTTTCCGCCCCCTTTTAATATGTTCCCGAATGCGGAGAATATACGTACCCTTGCCAGGGGTTTTCTCAACCGGGCGGGGACCAAACGTTCTTTCTGCCGAAGTACCCAGGGAATTCCCTCAGTACGAAGAATTTCTGAGCTTGATCTCCGGCTTGTGTTGGACTATGCTATGTTACAAAGTAATCATCCGACCAACTGGGGAGATTGCCGGTGGCTTGGGAAACCGAAGAGCAGATCGTTGAGCGTACCGCCGAAGTGCTGGCGGAATACGACTCCGATCGTACAAAACTCATTCCCATTCTGCAGCGCATCCAGGAGAGCCTGGGTTACATCCCCGGCCGCGCCATGCTGGAGGTGGCCGGCCGGCTGGGGATTCCGGCCGTCGACGTTTACGGGGTGGCCACCTTCTACAACCAGTTCCGGCTACACCCGCCCGGCAGGCACCAGATCAAGGTGTGCATGGGCACGGCCTGCCACATGAAGGGAGGAAACATCATCCTGGACCACTGGGAGCGGCGGCTGGACATTCGGGTGGGGCAGACCACGCCGGACCGGGAGTTCGGCCTGGAACGGGTGGCCTGCGTGGGTTGCTGCACCCTGGCGCCGGTTACGGTGGTGGACGACACCGTGCACGGCAAGATGACGCCGACCAAGGTGGACGGTCTCCTTTTTGCTTTCGGGTTGGCCCGGCGAGAAGGTGAAGCCCCTTGAGCGTGGCACAAAAGTACGGCGCACTGGCGGCCGGGGCCGGTAAACGGTGGGAGGAACGCGCGCAGAAGCCCCTGTTGCTGGTGGGGACCGCCACCTGCGGTCGCGCCGCCGGGGCCCTGGAGATTCTAAGGTGCCTGAGGGAAGAGGTTGGGCGGCGCGGGCTGGAGGCCGAGGTCATAGAGGTGGGTTGCATGGGGCACTGCTACGCCGAGCCCCTGGTGGTGGTGGCCAAGCCGGGCTGGCCCGCCATCTGCTACGGTTACGTCACGGAGGGCATCGCCGCGCGGCTGGTGGAGGATTTCCTGCTCAACGACGACCCATGTCTGGAGTTCGTTCTGGCCGCCCTGGAGCCCAATGACCTGGTCCCCTCCTTTGCCGATTTTCCCAGGTCCAGGTACGAACACAAAATGGTGCTGGCCCGGTGCGGGCTGATCGACCCCGAGGACATCACGCACTACATCGCCACCGGAGGGTATGCGGCCCTGGCCCGCGTACTCGAGATGGCACCCGAAGAGGTAATTGCGCTGATTAAAGCCTCGGGCCTGCGCGGACGCGGGGGAGCGGGCTTTCCCACGGGCGTTAAGTGGGAGGCCTGCCGCAGCGCCCCGGGCAACCCCAAGTACGTGATCTGCAACGCCGACGAGGGAGACCCGGGCGCCTTCATGGACCGCACCCTTCTGGAATCCAACCCCCACGCCGTGCTGGAAGGGTTAATCATCGCGGCGTACGCCGTGGGTGCCTCCCAGGGCTACGTTTACGTGCGGGCTGAGTATCCCCTGGCCGTGGAGCGCGTGCGCACGGCCTTGGAGCAGGCGCGGGAGCAGGGTCTTTTGGGAAGGGACGTCTTGGGAAGCGGTTTTTCCTTTGACGTGGAACTCTTTCAGGGTTCGGGGGCCTTCGTGTGCGGCGAGGAAACGGCCCTCATCGCCTCCATGGAAGGCAACCCCGGGCTGCCGCGTCACAGACCGCCCTTCCCCGTCCACGCGGGGTTGCACGAAAAACCAACCGTGGTCAACAACGTCAAGACCCTGGCCTACGTACCCCTAATAGTCGGGCAGGGTTGGGAGTGGTTCACCGGGGTCGGTACCTCCCGGAGCCCCGGCACCGCGGTCTTCGCCCTGGCGGGCAAGATCGTGAACACCGGCCTGGCCGAGGTGCCCATGGGTACCACCCTGCGCCAATTGGTGTACGAGGTGGGCAGCGGTGTCCCTAAGGGCAAGAAGTTCAAGGCCGTGCAGATCGGCGGGCCCTCGGGCGGCTGCCTTCCCGCTGAGTTACTGGACATGCCCGTGGACTTTGATTCCCTGACGGCCGCCGGGGCCATGATGGGCTCGGGTGGCATGGTCATCCTGGACGAAGACGACTGCATGGTGGAGATGGCCCGCTTTTTCCTGGACTTCACCCAGAAGGAGTCCTGCGGCAAGTGCACCTTCTGCCGGTTGGGGACCAGGCACATGCTGGACATCCTGACGCGCATCACAAAAGGGCAGGGCCGGCCCGAGGACCTGGATCTCTTGCAGGCCCTGGCCGAGGACGTCAAGGCGGGGTCCCTCTGCGGGCTTGGAAAAACGGCGCCTAATCCCGTGCTGAGCACGCTGCGCTACTTCCGCGAGGAGTACGAGGCCCACATCAAGGAGCGACGCTGTCCGGCCCTGATGTGCCAGGACCTGATCGCCTACTACATCGTGCTGGAAAGGTGCGAGCGCTCCTGTAACGCCTGCGTGGGCAGTTGCCCGGTGGAGGCCATCTACACTACCCCGGATATGCTCAAGGCCATCGACCAGGAGAAGTGCGTCAAGTGCGGCAGTTGCGTCGACGCCTGCCCGCCCCAGTACCGGGCCGTAATCAAAGTGTCGCCGCCCGAGGTGGTGGCAAAAAAGGCGGAGGGATAACCGTGGGCCGGACCGTTGCCCTGACCATAGACGACCGGACGGTCACGGCCACCGCAGGAGAGAGGCTCCTCTGGGTGGCCCTGGAGAACGGGATTTACATTCCCCACCTCTGCGCCATAAAGGAGGCGGACCCCGCGGCCTCCTGCCGCCTGTGCTTCGTGGAGGTCGAGGGCTACCCCCGGCCGGTGACGGCCTGCACCGAACCGGTAAGGGACGGCATGGTGGTGCGCACCCGCAGTCCCCAGATCGACCGGTTGGTGGCCACGGGCTTCGAGTTGCTGATGTCGGTGCACCGCCTGGACTGCGCCCACTGCCCCAAGAACCGCAGGTGCGAACTGCAGAAAATCGCGGCGCGGCGTAAATTAAAGCTGAGACCCAGGCGCCTCGCCGTCATCGACCGCAACCTGCCGGTGGACGAGAGCCATCCCCTTTACAATTACGACCCCAACAAGTGCGTGCTGTGCGGCCGTTGCGTTTGGGTGTGCCGCCAGGTCGCCCGCGCCGGAGTGCTGGGCTTTGCCTGGCGGGGTTTCGAGCGCCGGGTGACCACCTTCGAAGGCCGGCCTTTGGGGGAGTGGGACTGTAGTGCTTGCGGCCTCTGCGTGGAGGCCTGCCCCGTGGGGGCTCTCGCCCTTAAGGAGGCGGCGCGCTAGGTCCCGGCAGGATTCTGGTAATTTCTGTTGAATATAGACCTGCAGAGGTGGAGGGTGGTTGGGCGAGAAGGCCAGGAACTGCGAACTGGCCGGCATGGCGCTGATGCTGTCGGCCGTAGTGGGCGTCATTGGCGCCTTAAGTCCCTCGTCGGGCGGCGTGGTGGGTGGCTTTCTGGGCCGGACCCTCGCCGGTCTGGCCGGGGAGGGCCGCTTTGTCGTGCCCCTCTTTCTGGCTTGGGCCGGGGTGGTGGTGATTCGCCGCCAGGGGGCCGGTCGCCTCTGCGGCGCCCTGGTGCTCTTCGCGGTGGGGCTGACCCTTTTCCACCTCATGCTGAGGGTCCCTCTGGAATTGGGTGCCGCCATGGCCGGAGACGGAGGCGGCCTGGTGGCCGTGGTGCTGGGCTACGTCCTTTTCAAGGCCTTCGGTTTCCCCGGAGCCTACGTAATTTTGTGCGCCGTGGCCCTGCTGGGCCTGGCCCTCGTGACGGGCCTTTCCCTCACCGAACTGATTTCCCACGCGGCCTTGGGCTGCCGTGACGCCGTAAGGCGCACCGGACGGGGCCTGGTGAACTTCGTGTACGTGGAGGTACCGGAAGGGCCTCCCGTAGTGGAACGGGCCGAAACCATCGAAAAGGCCGAATCCAGGGAGGAACCCCTGGCCCCGGAGCGTCCGAGGCGTCCCCGCCGTCACCCGGAGGTGGCGGCCCAGCTCCTGCCACCACCCAGGTCGGACGCCGTCACGGAGTACGAACTTCCCCCCCTTCACCTGCTTTCACGCCCGCCGCGCAAGCAGGTACGATCTGCCAGGGACGAAACCGAGAACGCCCGCCTGCTGGAGGAAACCCTGGAGAGCTTTGGGGTCAAGGCCAGGGTCATCCAGGTGTCCCGGGGACCCGCGGTAACGCGCTACGAGGTGCAGCCGGCCGCCGGGGTCAAGGTAAGCCGCATCGTCAGCCTGGCGGACGACATTGCCCTGAGCATGGCGGCGCCGGGGGTGCGCATCGAGGCGCCCGTACCGGGCAAGGCCGTGGTGGGTATCGAGGTGCCTAACAAGGAAATTTCCATGGTACACCTCCGGGACCTGCTGGAGTCCCGGGAGTTCACCCAGGCCACCTCGCCTCTCACCGTGGCCCTGGGCAAGGATATCGCGGGCAACCCCGTGGTGGCGGACCTGGCGCGCATGCCCCACCTGCTCATTGCCGGGGCCACGGGCTCGGGAAAGAGCGTGTGCCTCAATACCCTCATTGCGAGCATCCTCTTTCGCGCCCGGCCGGACCAGGTCAAGTTCCTGCTCATAGACCCCAAGATGGTGGAACTGGCCACCTATAACGGCATCCCGCACCTCGTGGCGCCGGTGGTGACGGACCCCAAGAAAGCGGCGGTTGCCCTGCGGTGGGCGGTGCGGGAAATGGAGCACCGTTACGCGCTGTTTGCCGGGGCTGGGGTCCGCGATATCTATCGTTTCAACCGCTGGCGCCTGGCGAACCCCGGGCAGGGGCCTCCGCTACCCCTGATCGTGATCGTCATCGACGAACTGGCGGACCTCATGATGGTGGCACCGGCCGAGGTCGAGGACGCCGTGTGCCGCCTGGCCCAGATGGCCCGCGCGGCCGGGATCCACCTGGTGGTGGCCACCCAGCGGCCCTCGGTGGACGTCATCACAGGGCTGCTTAAGGCCAATATCCCCTCCCGGCTGTCCTTCGCCGTCTCC